>Ga0315906_10000192_pt1 | contig 100366 bp, 100 predicted proteins | sample LakEriMetagenome_4_FD_203526 | JGI IMG/M metagenome (GOLD analysis project Ga0315906, IMG submission 203526) | Freshwater fungal communities from buoy surface, Lake Erie, Ohio, United States - Buoy 2 MA122 | ecosystem: Environmental > Aquatic > Freshwater > Lake > Lake biofilm | place: USA...
GCCGTTTCATAACCGGTCTTGCCCATGTCGGCGGCGCGCATCATCACGATCGGCATCGCGATATCGACGCAGCTCACTTCCACGCCGTCGATCACGTCACGCGGCTTGCCGGTCGGCAGCAGCTTGCCGGTGACCGCGCCGATGGCTTCGCTGAAATTGATGCCCACCGGCGCCGCGGTGCCGGGCACGCCGTCGATGGAGGCATCGCCTTCGTACTGCACTTGTCTTCCGGGGGTCTGCACGATGGCCTCGACCAGCGCGCCGGTATTGAGGCTGTGGATGCGTACCGTCGTTTCACCGTCCTGCGCCGGCACCAGACCGGCGTCGATGGCGAAGGGGCCGACGGCGACCAGCATGTTGCCGCAGGTCGGTTTGGTGTCGACGAACTTTTCGTGGATCTGCACCTGCGCGAAAAAATAATCGATGTCGGCGTCGGGGCGTTTGGATTTGCTGATCATCGCGACCTTGCTGGTCACCGAGTGCGAGCCGCCGATGCCGTCGACCTGGATTTCATGGGGGGAGCCCATGATCGCGAGCAGGACTTCATCTCTTGTTGCCGGGTCGCTGGGGAGGTCGTCCTGGAGGAGGAAGGGGCCTCTGGAGGTGCCGCCGCGCATGATGACGCAGGGGATTTTGGTTTGCATGTCGGGCTCCAGGCCGCAATCGCGGCTGCATTGAAGTAACAGGGCATTATTATAGATTGCGCAAGCGCCGAATCGCCTGCTTTTGCCGGTCGGATCAACTGCGTGGCGGTGGTGATTTCTCGAACACATTCACCAGATTCGCCGCGAGGATCAGCGCCGCACCGGCGGCGAGATACCAGTCTGCCGGCTCCTGATAGGCCCAATACCCGATCAGTGTGATCAGCGGCAGGCGCATGAAATCCAGGGTGACCACGAGGGTGGCGTCGGCCAGCGCCAGCGCGCGCACCATGCAGCTGTGCGCGGCGAGCCCGGCGAAACCGATGAGTAGCAGCCAGGGCAGGTGCTTCAGTTCCAGCGGCGTCCACTGCCACAGCGCGGGGATCAGGCTCGCCGGCAGCTGCATCGCCGACATCCAGAACAGGATGCACAGCATTGAATCGCGGCTGGCCAGCTTCTTGGTCAGGGTGAAGGCCAGGCCGAAGGATATTGCGCCCGCCAGCATCACCAGTGCCGCGTGGTGGATCAGTCCGTCGCCGGGGCGCAGGATCACCAGTACGCCGATCAGTCCGCAGGCGATGGCGAACACCCGCCGCGGCGTGATGCGTTCGCCCAGCAGCTGCGCGGCGAAGATCGCCGTCCAGATCGGCACCGTGAACTCGATTGCGAACACGGTCGCCAGCGGAATCGCTGCGATGGCGTAAAACCAGCTGAACTGCCCGCCGAACTGCGCCAGATTGCGCAGTGCGTGCAGCCTGAGGTTGGGCGTGGAAATCTGCGACCAGCCGCTGCGGCTGAGCAGCACGCAGACGATCAAAAACCCGATCAGGCTGCGGATCGCGAGCAGCTGAATGGTGCTGAGCTCGGAGGAGAGTTCACGGGCGCCGATGGCCATGCCGGTGAACAACACCAGCGCGCCGGTCATCCAGGCAATGGCGGCGGGGAGGGCGGAGGTGTTGGGTGGCAATGCGGTGGGTACGGCAGCGGTGGGGGTTGGTGCAATGCGCCGGGTTTATTGCGCTCTGCGCTTGCTGGACAATGGAGTGGGGATTATAGGGGCTGATGCGGTACTTCAACTTCGCCGGGGGTGGCCCGGCGGCCAGTTACTTTTCCTGTCCCGCCAGGAAAAGTAACCAAAAGGAGGCGGCCCCGCCTCACCGCCCCCTTCGGGGGTTCCCTGCGTTGCTCGCACAGCCGGGCGGCTGCCACCCAAGGTGACTTCCTTCGGGGCGCGCAACTCGCCCTTGCCGCTTGCGCGTCAATGGCTCAGACAGTCCTCGCCGACAGCCCCCGGCCGCACTGCGCTACTCGGCGGCTCGGAAGGGGTTATTCGTGCAAGGTGCCGCTTAGTGATTTCATCAGTGCTTTTGTTGCTATCAAAATTATGTTTGCTTCTTCGGCAGTGTATTTCTCGCGGGAGTGCATCGCGTGGTTCCTCCATGCGTTCTTGATGAAGCGAAATTGAATTGCTGACTCTGAATAAGTGGCTTTATGCGGGGAATTGTTTGGCATTGCATTAATTTTTGGCTCAATATTATTGATTAAATCCCCCCAATTTTGTCTTTCGCCCTGCACTCCTAAATCGGATGCAAGTGCTTTTAATGGAGCTTCCAATGCGCGCATTAAGTGCATCACTGATGCTGTAAATCGGCCTAGTGCAATACACTTTTTCGCCTCAGTAATATCGAAATCAGATGAGGGAAACGCATTGCTGATATCCGCCCCGAATCCGACGCTGCTATCAGAAAATTGAAGTGTTTCTTCTTGATTTAATAATAAGAACTGCCGTAATCCGAGCTCGTCATCGATTCTCGCTGAAAGCTCCACCACCTGTTTCTGCATGTGTAATGCATCAACAGTTTCATTTTCAAAAAACCTTCTTGTGCCGCTAGCGTAGATCAACGACACCTGAAGATCGAGCTCCCTAAGTAGTTCAATGATTTCATCGGTGTCTGCCCGCATCCGTTGATTTACATTTACGGTAAGCGTAGATCCTTTGGTGTGCGGATAAGCTTGCATCCCAATTACCACGCCATTTATGTCGCGCAGTTGCCCCATTAGGCGAAGGAGCTTTCTTGTATCAAATGTGAGCATTTGCGTTTATTTATTCTTTGGAAATTGGGTAAGCATTGTTTGCGTTAGTTAACCTTCGCCCCAGAAACCTGCACCACCTTCGCCCAAAGCTTCGCTTCACTCGCAATCAGTTTCGCAAACTGTTCTGAAGATCCACCCACCGGATCAGTCCCCAGTTGTTTCAGCCGCGCCGCCGTTGCCGGCGTGTTCATCGCCTTTAGCGCAGCACCGTGCAGCGTGGTGACGATGGGCTTTGGCGTTTTGGCCGGGACGAGGATGCCGTACCAGGTGTCGGTGGCGTAGCCGGGGACGGTTTCGCCGATGGTCGGAATATCCGGGGCGATCTGCGAGCGTTTGCTGCTGGTCAGTCCGAGCGGGCGCAGTTTGCCTTCCTTGATCAGAGGCAGCACGGGGAGCAGGCCGTCCATTGCCAGTTGCACCTGGCCGCCGACGGTGTCCATGCGTGCGAAGGTGCTGCCTTTGTAGGGGATGTGCGTGATGTCGACGCCGGCCATGGATTTGAACAACTCCATATTCAAGTGCGTCGCCGAGCCGGTGCCGGCGGAGCCGTAGGACAGTTTGCCGGGGGTCTTTTTTGCGAGTTCGATCAGTTCCTTCAGGTTTTTTGCCGGCAGAGAAGGATGCGCGACGATAATCTGGTAGGTGTTGGCGATGTGAATCACAGCTTCAAAATCCTTGATCGGGTCGTAGGTCTTGCGGGTGTGCAGTGCAGGGTTGATGACGTGTGAGGGGCTTACGTTGATCAGGGTGTAGCCGTCGGGTGCTGCGGTGGCCACGGTCTGGGTGCCGATCAGGCCGCCGGCGCCGGGGCGGTTGTCGACGACGATGTTGGTGTTGAGCTGTTTGCCCATTTCTTCGCCGACAGTACGCGCCAGCGTGTCGCCGGTGCCGCCGGGGGCGAGCGGCACGATCATGCGGATGACTTTTCTGGGGAATTGTTCGGCCGCGTATGCGCTAGTGGTGATGGTGAGCAGGGCGGCTGCGATGGCTTTAACGGTGTGGTTCAAGTGATCTCCGGATTCAATTCGGTTTGGTCTGGTTCGGTTTGGGACGCGCAGCGGGTTTCAGCCCCAGCTGCGCATTGATGATTTTTTCGATTGCGTCGGCATTTTCGCGGCTGGCTGCTTTCAGCAACTGGATGTGCTGGTTGTTTCCCGTTACGGCCATGACGACAAAGGAGATGATGTTCTTGCTGCGTCTGTAATGTTTGAAGCGTAATGCCATGGTGTTGTACACCATTCTTATATCATTGATTTCAAGCCGTTTTTTACCCGGCCAAGGTATTGGGCCGTTGCTGATGATGATTTTGGGGGCGCGGATTTCGACGCGTGTGCGATTGATGCAGCAGGCCAGTGCGGCGTAACCCAGTGCGCCTGCTGCGATGATCCCCAGCAGGGCCAGCCACGGGCCCGGCCTTGAGCCGATGCCCGGCCACACCTCAACCACGAATCCAGACAGCAGATCAAACACCAGATAAATGCCGATGGCGCCGGCAATCAGCGCAGGGGTACTGAACCACTTGGCGGTGATATCAACTCCTTCAGGACGTTTGACGATGTCGGGTTCGGAGTCCCAGGCCATGTGCAGCGCGCCTCAATCCCTGTTTTGCAGGCAGCTAGCCTTTGACCGGTTTCAGGTTGCCGCAGTCGTTGGACAGCCATTTGCCCTGCGCATCCATGGTCATGGTTTCGGCTTTGCCTTTGACCTGTGCGGTGGTTTTCATTTTCATGGTGTAGGACTCAGGGCTGTTCAGCGTGACTTCGCCTTCGCCGGTGGCCGGCGGGTTGGTGCAGGTGAATTTGAAGCGGGTGGTGTTGCCGGTTTTCTGCAGGGTTTCCTGCTTGCAGTCGCCCTGCTGTGCCGGCGGTTCGTTGCGCGCCGCCATTTCCTTGCTGATGCAGGTGCGCATGGACATGGTGCCGCCGGAGCCGACGCCCGCACCGGGGGACATGCCGACGCCCTTGTCGGCCATCATTTTTTCCATTTGTTTGCGCTGCTCGGGCGGCATGGCCGCGAGCTGCTTCTGCATCTCGGCCTGGGCCGCCGCCATCTTGGCGCCCATGTCGCCGCTGCCGCCCATCTTGTTGTTGATCTCCCACAGGCCGGGTTTCATGGTCTGTTGTGCGGCGGCGGGTGCGGCAATCAGGACGAGGCCGGCGCAGGCAAAGGCGAGCAGGGATTTGTTCATGGCGGTTCCAGTCGGTTCGATTTGAGGGTATGCCTCATTCTAGCCCTGATCGAGCACTCCGCCGGTGCACGCGGAACGGCCTAGCCGGAAGCCTGTTTCAGACGGACATCGACTTCGCGATCCACGTATTGCCACTCCGGCGAGGCACGCAGCGCGGCCAGCAGTTCGTTGAAGGCGCCGGTGTCGGAAGGTGCGAATTCAAACCAGGTGAGGAAATCGAAGGGTTCGTGGCCGCCGAGGTCGCGGCAATGGTGCAGCCGCCGAGCGATGGCGGGCAGGTATTTGAGGCCGATGGCGATGTGCTGCGATTGTTCTTCAAGGATGTGGCGGCGTTCGTCCTGGGTCATCGCCCACCACGCGGCGTTCTTGTGGATGGGGATCAGCGCGGCGTGGGTGGCTTGCGCGCGGCCGAGGCCTTCCTGGCGGGCGGCCAGCGCGATTTTTTCGGCGCGGGTGACATAACGTTCGTTGCTGGTGATGCCGCGCAGCGACCACGGGCCTGCTTCGGGCAAATCCGGGGCGCCATCGGCAGCGACGGCGAGGCGCGGCGCCCACGGCAGCGGGTCGCCGCAGATGCTGGTGCTGCGTTCAACAATCCACGGCCCGGTCCGGCCGGCGATGAAGTGGAACAGGCGGGTGTTGACGGTTGCGGTGGTCATGACGCACTCCGGTGATCGGGGCTGATGCGATTGGCTTGCTGGGATTGAGTCGGTGAAATTGAGTCGGTGAAGCGGTGCCGTACTTACATGCAGAATCCGTGCCGGTTGCCGCGGCTGGGCCGGCGCACCGTGGATGGCTGCATGCGGCTTGCAAAAAAACTTATTTAAAACAGAAATTTATGAACCGGGCCACGGGCTGTGGACTGTGCGCTTCGGTGATGGATATTCCGCGGTATCCTGCTGCCACCCGCGCACCAACAGCGTGCGTCAAAAACAACAATGCATTCAAGGAGAGGTTCATGGTTCAAGCCGCGACCATCGCGATCCAGCAGAACGTACCGGAGTTGAATTACAAGGTGGTGCCGGATATTTTCCGGATGCCGGAGGGCGTGAACTTCGGCCCTTGCTCGGCGGTGGCGGTGCGCGCCAACGGCAATATTCTGGTGTTCAGCCGCAATGAACATGCGCTGATGGAATTCAATCCGCAAGGCATGTATCTGCGTTCGCTGGGCCGCGGCGTGTTCGACAATCCGCACGGCCTGCGGCTCGATGCAGAGGGCAATATCTGGACCACCGATACCGTCGCGCACATCGTCGTGAAAATGAATGCCGAAGGCCGCATCCTGATGGTGCTGGGGGTGAAGGGGCGCGCGACCGAATGGCATCAGGCCGGGCATCTGCGCTGCTTCAATGAACCCAATGACATCGCCTTCGGACCGAAGGGCGAGTTCTATGTGACGCAGGGACACGGCAAGGGTGAGTCGCGCGTGTTGAAGTTTGCGGCGGATGGTACTTTCCTCACCACCTGGGGCGGCGAAGGCAAGGAAGCCGGCCAGTTCAACCAGCCGCATGCGGTGCTGGTCGATCCGAAAGGGCAGGTGATCATCGCCGACCGGTCCAATCAGCGGCTGCAGGTCTTCGATGCGGATGGCAAGTTCCTGCGCGAGAAGGCGCATCCGGGTACGCCCTGCGGGCTGTGCCTGATGAGCGACAGCAAACACATCATGATGGTGCACGGTCACACCGGCCGCATCATGAAGCTCGATCTGGAACTCAATCTGCTTGCCGCGACCGGTGGTCAGGGCAAAGGCCCGAACCAGTATGGCGAAGCGCATTACCTTGCGCTGGATGCGCAGGACAATATCTATGTTGCGGATTCGCTGAACTGGAATGTGCAGAAGCTGGTGAAGCACAGCTGATTGCGTTTTTCATTCCCTCTCCCCGTTTTTACGGGGAGAGGGGGTGAAAACTCGTAACTTATTGATTTAATTATATAAATAATCAATGCCTTCGTTCGGCACCTTTGACTACATCATCGTCGGCGCCGGCAGCGCCGGCTGCGTGCTGGCGAACCGGCTGTCCGCAGACCCGAAGGTATCGGTGCTGCTGATCGAAGCGGGCGGCAACGATGACTGGATGTGGATCCGCATCCCTGTGGGTTACCTCTACTGCATCGGCAATCCGCGCACCGACTGGTGTTACAAGACCGTTGCCGAAGCCGGACTCAACGGCCGTGCGATCAACTATCCGCGCGGTCGCGTGATTGGCGGTTCGTCGTCGATCAACGCGATGCTTTATCTGCGCGGCCAGGCGCGCGATTATGACGAATGGGCGCAGTTGACGGGTGATTCAAGCTGGTCGTGGGCGCAGGTGTTGCCGGTGTTCATGCAATCCGAAGACCACTGGCGCGGCGCCGACGAAAAACACGGCGCCGGCGGCGAACTGCGCGTCGAAGCGCCGCGCGTGCAGTGGGACATCATCGATGCCTTCAAAAATGCTGCCGTTGAATGCGGCATTCCGGCGACGGATGATTTCAACCGCGGCAACAACGAAGGCGTGTCGCGTTTTGACGTTACGCAGAAAAGCGGCGTGCGCTGGAGCGCGGCACGGGCCTTTCTGGATCCGGCGCGTTCGCGGCCGAATCTGACGGTGGTGACGGATGCGCTGGTGCATCGCGTGACCTTCGAAGGCAAGCGTGCAACCGGCGTGGAGTTCTCGCGCAATGGCGTGGTCGAGCAGGTGACGGCGCGGCGCGAAACGATATTGTCAGCAGGCGCGATCGGCAGTCCGCAGATTCTGCAGTTGTCGGGTGTCGGGCCGGCCGCGCTGTTGCAGCAGCACGGCATCCCGGTGGTGGCCGATCTGCCGGTGGGCGAGAACCTGCAGGACCATCTGCAACTGCGTCTGGCTTTCCGCGTGACCAATGCGCTGACGCTGAACACGCTGCTCGATTCATGGTGGGCGAAGGCGAAGATGGCGCTGGAATATGCGTTCAAACGCACCGGTCCGCTGACCATGCCGCCGTCGCAGTTGGGTGCCTTCGCCAAATCCGATCCCGGGCAGGCGACGCCCAATCTGGAATATCACGTGCAGCCGATTTCTCTGGATCGCTTCGGGGAGCCGCCGCACAAATTCCCGGCTTTCACAGCCAGCGTCTGTAACATCCGGCCGACCTCGCGCGGTTCAGTGCGTATTACGTCAAACGATCTGCGCGCGCATCCGGCGATTGCACCAAACTATCTGGCGACGGAAGAGGATCGCAGGGTGGCGGTCGAGGCGATCCGGCTGACGCGGCGCATCGTCAATGAGTCCGCTGCTTTGAACCCGTTCTCGCCGGAAGAATTCATGCCGGGTCCGCAGTTGCAGAGCGATGCGGAGCTGCTGCACGCCGCGGGACAGATCGGCACCACGATTTTTCATCCGGTCGGCACCTGCAAGATGGGCCGTACGGATGACGCGACGGCAGTGGTCGATACGCAGTTGCGGGTGCGCGGTATTGAAGGCTTGCGGGTGATCGATGCGTCGGTGATGCCGACCATCACTTCGGGCAATACCAACGCGCCGGTGATGATGATTGCGGAGCGGGGTGCGGGGTTTTTGATGCGGGGCTGAGGGACGTGGCTGTAAGGCGTGGTCAGAAAGCGTGGCTGGTGGCGGGTAAACATTCTGAGGAGAACAGCATGAATCCAGTTAAATCGATGGCGTGTCTTGTTATTGCGGGATTTGCGTTGGCCGGCGGTACGGCTTTTGCGCAGAGTGCGTGGAAGCCGGAGCGCAATATCGAGATCGTTGTCGGTTCGAGTGCGGGGACCGGCACGGACCGCACGGCGCGGTTGATCCAGAAAATCTGGCAGGAGCAGAAGGCTGTGCCGGTTCCGACCACGGTGGTCAACAAGCCGGGCGGCGGCGGTGCGGTGAGCTGGGCTTACCTAGGGCCCAAGGCGGGGGATGGCCATTACCTGCTGGTGACCTCATATAACCTGGTGACCAACCACATTACCGGCCGCAGTAACGTGACCTTCAGCGATTTCACGCCGATCTCGTTGCTGATCAGCGAATACATCGGCTTTGCGGTGAAGGCGGATTCGCCGTTCAAGACCCTGGGCGATCTGGCGAAGGCACTGAAAGAGGATCCGGGTTCGGTGACCATCGGCACTTCGAGCAGTGCCGGCGGCGCCAACCATATCGCCGTCGGGCTTCTTGCAAAGGCTGCAGGAGCCGACGTCAAAAAACTGAAGGTGGTGATCTATAACGGCGGCGGTGAGGCGCTGGCGGCAACGCTGGGCGGCCATGTCACGTTATGGGTGAACTCTGCATCCTCGCTGGCCGTGCCCCATGCTGCGGGCACCATGCGTACGCTGGCGATCGCTTCGCCGCAACGACTGCCCGGTGCGCTGGCCAACTTGCCGACGGCGACCGAGGCCGGTCTCAAGGTGGTGGCCGATAACTGGCGGCTGGTGATCGCGCCCAAGGGCCTCAGTGCGGCCCAGGTGGCTTATTGGGACAACACCTTCAGGTCCCTGGCCCAGAGCAAGGAATGGAACGAAGATCTGGCCGCAGCGCAGATGAGCAACAGCTACCGTAACAGTGCCGATACGACGAAATACATCGCCTCCGAATACGGGGATATCAAAGAAATACTGACCGAACTCGGGCTGGCGAAGGCGGCGAAATAGGCTGCCCGGTAACCTGCCAATCTGTAACAAGCTGTAACAGTACGGCGGGCTGTCACAAGGGTGCGACAACAGATTTTTCAGTTATGAGCGCGCAACTTGCTGTTTTCGTTTACTATTCTGCCCACGCGATTGAGTCAGTCAGAGGGATTGCCGGGAATTTGCTGCATTTGTAGTGACTCCGGGTGTCAACCAATCAGCTGTCAGCGCGTTTTCGGTTCCAGTGGCTGTAATCCAGCTACCGTGTTCCAAACTTAATTAATGAGGAATTTAAAATGAACAAACTTTTCGCCGCCATTATCGCCGCCGCTTTCGCCGCTGTCAGCTTTGGTGCCATCGCCGCCAAGCACGAAGAAGGCATGAAGAAAGACGCACCGAAAGCCGAGAAAAAGGCTGAAGGCAAGAAAGACGAGAAAAAAGCCGACAAGAAGTAATTCTTCTCAGCTTGTAAAAGGCAGGGCTTATGCCCTGCCTTTTTTCATTTGTGAGCCTGTTATGCATTTGAACCGATTGTTGCGCTTGCTCGTGCCGGCTGTTGTGCTGGCGAGCAGCCCGATTTCTGCCGCACCTTATCGCCCGACCGATGCTGCCGCTGTTCTGGAGCGGTTGCCGTTTAACAAGGGGGATGAGCGCACCCGGGCATTGGCTGCGGATCGCGCCAGACTGGCTGCCGCGCCGCGTGATCCCGTATTGGCCATGAAAGTGGCGAGCGCCTATTACGCGCTGGCCGGTGCCGAAGGCGATCCCCGTTACATCGGTTATGCCGAGGCTGCATTGGCGCCATGGGCTGCCGATCAGAATGCGCCGGCGGACATCCTCTTTATGCGCGGTAAGCTGCTGCAATGGCGCCATGAATATGCGCCCGCTCTGGAACTGTTTGCGCGGGCGCTGCAGCGCGAGCCCGGACATTACGAAACCCTGAGCGGCCGTTCGGCGGTGCTGACCGTGCTGGCCGATTACGCCGGGGCGCGGCGCGATTGCGAAACCATGCGCGAGCGCGAAAAGGAACTCTACTGGGCCAGTTGTCTGGCCTATATCGACGGGCAGACCGGAAAGGCGGCTGCGGCGGAGCGCCAGCTCGCCGATCTGCTGGCGCGCGACGCCGGCAACAGCCCTGAAGGTCAGTTGTGGCTGCTGACACGGATGGCGGATCTGGCGACGCGACTGGGGCGTCCGGCAGATGCCGAACGTTACTATCGCCGTGCCTTGTCACTCGGCATTACCAGTCAGTACCTGCTGTCGAATTACGGTGATTTCCTGATTGACCAGGGGCGTCCCGCCGAAGCCGTTGCATTGTTGCGCGACTGGGTGCGCTCCGATGTGCTGCTGCTGCGGCTGACGCTGGCGGCGCAGGCGCTGAAGATTCCGGAATTCAAGACCTATGCGCAGACGCTGCGCGAGCGTTTTGCCGCGGCAGCGATGCGCGGCGACACACTGCACCGGCAGGAGGAGTCGCGCTTCCAGTTGTCAGTGGAGGGCAACAAGGCCCGGGCGCTGGAACTGGCGGTGGCGAACTGGGCGATCCAGCGTGAACCCTACGATGCACGCATCCTGCTCGAGGCTGCGGTCGCCGCAGGGCGCAGTGATGCGGCACGCCCCGTGCTCGACTGGCTGGCGCAGTCCAAACATGAGGATCCGCAGCTCGCGGCCCTGGCCAGGGCTTTGTCCGGGGGGCGGCCATGAAACGGATTTTTTGCGTATTGCTGCTGATGGCCTTGTCTGCGGTGGCGCAGGCCCACAAACCGAGTGACAGCTACCTCGTGATCAAGGCCGATTCGGGGCGCATCGAAGGGCAGTGGGATATCGCGCTGCGCGACCTTGAGTACGCCATCGGCCTTGATGCCGACGGCAACGGCGAAATCACCTGGGGCGAACTGTCGGCGCGGCACAAGGAGCTGGCTTCGTATGCGCTGGCACGGTTGCAGGTTTCGTCGGGTGACGCCGCCTGTGTGATGCAGGCAACGGATCATCTGGTCGATCAGCACAGTGACGGGGCTTACGCCGTGATCCGTTTTGGCGGTGATTGCGCAGCGGCAGGCGTGCTCAAAATCCGTTACAGCCTGTTTTTTGAACTGGATCCGACGCATCGCGGCCTGACGCGGATCGAGGCGGGTGGTGTGACGCAGGCGGCCGTGTTCGGGCCGGAGCGTGCGGAGCAGACGTTCAATCTGGCGACGCCGTCCCTGCTGGAGCAGATCGTCGCCTATGTGCGTGAAGGTGTGTGGCACATCTGGATCGGCTTTGACCATGCGCTGTTCCTGCTCTCGCTGTTGCTGCCCGCGGTATGGCAGCGGGCAGGCGGGCGCTGGTCTCCTGCGCCGCGGTTTGCACCGGCCTTCTGGGAGGTGTTGAAGGTAGTCACGGCATTTACGGTTGCGCATTCCATCACGCTGAGTCTCGCCGCGCTGGAGCTGATTGCCTTGCCGTCGCGCCTGGTGGAATCGGTGATTGCCGCTTCGGTTGTGCTGGCTGCGCTGAATAACCTGTTCCCGCTGGTCAGCGGCCGCCGCTGGGCGATGGCCTTCGGTTTCGGATTGATCCACGGTTTCGGTTTTGCATCGGTGCTGACCGACCTCGGACTGCCGCGTGATGCGCTGGTATCGTCGCTGTTAGGCTTCAATGTCGGCGTCGAGCTGGGGCAGCTGGCCATCGTCGCCGTATTCCTGCCGCTGGCCTTTGCGTTGCGCAGTACGAAGTTCTACTCGCGGGTCGTGTTTACCGGCGGTTCGATCACCGTGGCGCTGCTGGCCGCGGTGTGGCTGGCTGAACGCGCGCTGGATATCGAACTGATGCCCTGATTTCTCAGGCGGGTTTCCCGTCCCGGTGTTTCATGCGGTCGAGGACGTAACCGGTCATGCCCGAAGCGAGTTCGTGTTCGCCGATGAACACCCGGTCGGGGCGGTCGCTCTTCAGCAGTTCGGCCTCTTCGTCGCTGTGGGTAAGCACGATGATTTCAATCGCCGGATTGAGCTGGTGCGCGGTGTCGATCATGCGCTGCGCCCGCGCCGAGTCCGACATCGCGATGACCAGCATGCGTGCCCGGGCGACATGGGCCTGTATCAATACCGCCGTTTCGGCGGCGTCGCCTGACACTGCAGGGATGTTGCGGGCGCGCAGGGCTTCCACTGTTTCGCGATTTTGCTCCGCAACGACAACAGCGATTCCCTGTTCAGACAGCGCATTGGCGATGCGTTTGCCGACCCGGCCGTGACCGACAATCAGTACGTGACCGGTCAGCTGTTCGGCTGGGGTGCTGTCCGGCAGTACGGCAAGCGGGTCGTTGGTGCGTTCCATTACGTGTGCAACATCCGGGCGCGACTGTATCCACCTGCACAGGGGTTCGATCAGGCTGAATACCAGCGGATTGAGCGCGATTGAAATGACGGCGCCGGCGAGGATCAGGTTCTGGCCTTCGACCGGCAGCAGCTTCAACGCGACACCGAGTCCGGCGAGGATGAATGAAAATTCGCCGATTTGGGCGAGGCTGGCGGAAACGGTCAGTGCGGTTTTCAGCGGATAGCGGAAGGCAAGCACGATGGCAAAGGCCGCCAGCGATTTTCCGATGATGATGATGCCGACCACGATCAGGATGTGCAGCGGGTCGTTGATCAGGATGCTCGGGTCGAACAGCATGCCCACCGAGACAAAGAACAGCACCGAAAAAGCGTCGCGCAGCGGTAATGATTCTTCCGCGGCGCGATGGCTCAGTTCGGATTCGCGCAGCACCATGCCGGCGAAAAAAGCGCCCAGTGCGAACGACACGCCGAACAGCGCGGCGGCGCCGTAGGCGATGCCCAGTGCCGCGGCAATGACGCACAACGTGAACAGTTCGCGGGAGGCCGTACGCGCGACCTGCCACAGTATCCACGGGAACAGGCGTTTGCCGACAATCAGCATCAGGGCGACGAAGATTGCGATTTGCCCAAGCGTGTAACCGAGGGTTTTGAGCAGCGCTGTGGCGTTCACGCTGTCGCTGCTGCCGCCGAGGATTCCGGCCAGCGGCGGCAGCAGCACCAGCGCAAGCACCATGACCATGTCTTCGACAACCAGCCAGCCGACAGCGATGCGGCCGTTCATTGAATCCATCAAGCCGCGGCTTTCCAGTGCCTTGAGCAGCACCACGGTGCTGGCGACCGACAGTGCGAGGCCGAATACGAGGCCTGCACCCAGTGACCAGCCCCAGAAATGCGCGACGGCCATGCCGAGCAGGGTGGCGACGGCGATCTGCACAACGGCTCCGGGCAGGGCGATCTTGCGCACGGACATCAGATCGTCGATCGAGAGGTGCAGGCCGACGCCGAACATCAGCAGCATCACGCCGATTTCGGCGAGCTGGCCGGCCAGTTCCATGTCGGCGACAAAACCCGGGGTGTGCGGACCGATCAGGATGCCGGCGATCAGGTAGCCGACCAGCGGCGGCAGTTTAAGCCTCGCGGCAATGAGGCCGAAGACCAGCGCCAGACCGAAAGCGGCGGCGACAGTGGTGATCAGGTTGATGCTGTGGGGCACGACGCAGTTCTCCGGTTGATCAGTGATACTTAACACAAGTGTGTGTATGCATCATGACCGATCGGGTCTGCAGCACCGGTCAGTCGTGTTGGTCTCGACTGTCGCCGGGTGCCTGCGTCCTTTCGGTCATGCCGTAATCGCGGATTACGCCAGCGACGCGCAGCCTGTAATCCCGGAAAATGCCGTTGCGTCCGCTGCTCTGTGCCTCGCGATGCGCTTCCAGCCGGCGCCAGCGCGCGACTGCGGCTTCGTCGCGAAACACCGACAGCGACAGGATCTTGCCGGGTTCGCTGAGGCTTTCGAAACGTTCGATCGAAATGAATCCGTCGACCTGTTCCAGCAAGGGGCGAAGGCTGGCGGCGATGTCGAGATACTCCTGTTTGCGGTCAGGTTCGGGCCACACTTCAAAGATGACCGCAATCACGGGGGATGGTTCCGTCAGAAGGCGAAGCGGCGCATCCCGCCATCGACCGGGATCACCGTGCCGGTGATGTAGCTGCCGCGGGGCGACGCGAGGAATACGGCCATTGCAGCGATTTCCTCCGGCTCGCCGTAGCGGCCGACCGGGATTTCATGCTGCTCTTCATGGGCGCGGAACTCGGGGGAATATTTGCGGCGGATCTGTTCGCTCATGATGCGACCGGGGGCGAGGCAGTTCACGGTGATGCCGTGTTTGCCGACTTTGCGCGACAGTCCTTTGGACCAGCCGTGGATGGCGGCTTTGGCCGGCGTCGCGGCCAGCAGTGAGTCGGGTTCGGATTTGCCGGACAGGTTGATCACGCGCCCCCAGTTGTTTTTGATCATGTCAGGCAGTACGGCGTGGGTGAGCTGGCGCACGCGGATGAAGTTGAGGGTCATCACGCTTTCCCATTCTTCTTCAGGCGCGTCGACGGGGATCGCCGGGCGGCTGCCGCCGGCGCTGTTGACGAGGATGTCGACGTGGCCCAGCGCCGCGCGGGCGGCATCCGCGAGTTTCTGCGGCGCACCGTCCTGCATGATGTCGGTTTCGATGATTGCGGGTGCGATGCCGCCGGCTGCGGTGATTTCCGTCGCCAGTTCTTCGAGCAGATTTTTGCGGCGCGCGGCGATGCACAGCTTCACGCCTTCAGCGGCGAGCATTTTGGCGATGCAGCGGCCGATGCCCTGGCTGGTGCCGGTGACGAGTGCGGTTTTGCCTTTGAGATTCAGTTCCATCGACAGTCTTCCTTGTTTAGCCTTTGATCCAGGTTTTGAACGCAATCCACAGCTTGCGTGCCGGTGGCAGCGCCGTGCGGTGGGTCAGCACGCGGCAGCCGTCGGCGCGGATTTCGTTGAGCAGCGTGCGGTAAATCGCCGCCATGATTATGCCCGGCAGTTGCGGTTTGCGGTCGGCTGAGGGCAATTTTGCGAATGCCGCATCATAGGTCGCCTGCGCGCGCTCGACTTGCCGGGTCATCAACTGGCGGAAGGCGTCGCCGGACTGGACGCTCGCGCTGACATGCACGATCTGCGAGGCTTCGATACCCGCTGCGGCGAGTTCATCGAGTGGCAGGTAGACCCGGTTGCGGCGCGCGTCTTCACCGACGTCGCGGATGATGTTGGTCAACTGGAAAGCGAGTCCGAGTTCTGCGGCGTAATCCAGGGTGCGTGCGTCGCTGTAGCCGAAGATGCGTGCCGACATCAGGCCGACCACGCCGGCGACGCGGTGGCAGTAGATCTTCAGCGTGTCGAAGTCCGGGTAGCGGTTGTAATCGAGGTCCATCGCCATGCCGTCGATCACGGTCATCAGCAGATCTTCGGTGATGCCGAATTCCTGCACGACATCCGCCAGCGCCCGGGCGACCGGGTGCTGGGCCTTGCCGGTATAAATTTTTGCGACTTCTTCGCGCCACCAGGCCAGTTTGGTACGGGCGACGCCGGGATCGGTGCATTCATCCACCACGTCATCGACTTCGCGGCAGTAGGCATACAGCGCTGTGATCGCGCGGCGCCGCTCCGGCGGCAGAAAAAGGAAGCTGTAATAAAAGCTCGAGCCGCTGCCGGAAGCCTTGTCCTGGCAGTACTGGTGGGCGTCCGTCATCGTCTTTCGCATGCGGCCTTGAGGCCGCATGCTGCAAGTATCTCCCCTCGCCTCGAGCGGGGGAGAGGGGGCGGGGGTGAGGGTAATGCTGTCATGACATCAGCGATCGGTAGAGCATCAGCGCCCAGTCGGGTTTGGTCAGCACCGGACGGTGGCGGAACACATCGCCCTCTGCTGCGGTGATTTTCTCGAGAATGCGGTCGCCGCCGGCAATGATCATGCGCATTTCCAGGCCGATGCGGCCTTTCAGCACACGGCCCAGCGGTCGTCCTGAATACAGCAGCTCACGGGTGCGACGAACTTCAAAACCCATCAGGTTCTGCCAGTTGCCGCTGGTGTCGCCGGCAGCGATCTGTGCTTCTGTTACGCCGTGGCGCTGCATGTCTTCCTGCGGGAAATAGACACGGTCTTTTTTCCAGTCGATGGCGACATCCTGCCAGAAGTTGATCAGCTGCAGGCTGGTGCAGATGGCGTCGGAGTATTGCAGATTCTGCGCGGTCGCGGCGCCATACAAATGGAGCAGCAGCCGACCCACCGGGTTGGCAGAGCGGCGGCAGTAATCCAGCACGCCGGCGTAATCGGCATAACGTTTGGTGGTGACGTCCTGGGCAAAGGCCGAGAGCAGGTCATGGAACAGCTGGATCGGCAGGCCGTGTTCGCGAATGATCGCGGCGAGATCGGCGAACCACGGGATGCCCGGCGGTTCATTCCGTTCAATGCGTTCCAGTTCACGGCTGAAGGTCGCCAGCAGGGCCAGTCGCTCGGCGTCCGGCAGGTTGCCTTCGTCGGCAAAGTCGTCCGATTCCCGGGCGAAGCGGTAAATCAGCCCGACCGGGCGCCGCAGGCGGGCCGGCAGCAACACGGAAGCAACCGGGAAATTTTCGTAATGGTCGACGGCCACGGGGTGCGGAAAAGAGAGCTCCATCAAGGGCTTGGCTTATTTTTCGGGTGCAGATGCCAGCCTGGGGCCTTGTTAGGGAGCAATTATATTACAATCAAAGGGTTGCAAAAGATGCCGATAACGGCAGAAGCAGGCGTTAGCAGGCCCGGGCGCCGTTGTTGCAGCGCGAAAGTGGCGGAATTGGTAGACGCACCAGATTTAGGTTCTGGCGCCGAAAGGCGTGTGGGTTCGAGTCCCTCCTTTCGCACCAGGGCGCTACGGATAAACTCAACAGGGAATTTTCGATGCAAGCGAATTTGGAAACGCTGGGTTCTCTCCAGCGCAAGCTGAACATTACCGTGCCGATGGCTGATATCGACAGCGAGATTGAATCTCGCCTGAAGCGGCTGTCGCGTACCGTCAAACTGGCTGGATTCCGGCCCGGCAAGGTGCCGTTCAAGGTTGTGGTTCAGCAGTTCGGCCCGCAGGTCCGCCAGGAGGTTTTGGGCGATACCCTTCAGAAAAGCTTCGGTGATGCCGTTACACAACAGAATCTGCGTGTTGCCGGCTATCCGAAATTCGATGCCGCGCCGCCGGCTGATGGCGCCAGCGAGTTCCTTTACAGCGCGACCTTCGAGGTTTATCCCGAAGTCGTGGTGGGTGATATGTCCAAGGCCAGCGTGTCTCGCGCGACCCTGGAAATATCGGAGGCCGAGATCGACAAGACGCTCGACATCATGCGCAAGCAGCGTGTGAGTTATGAGGCGGCGGATCGTGCTGCGGAAAACGGCGACCGGGTCACGATGGATTACGTCGGCACGATTGACGGTGTGGAATTTGCTGGCGGCAAGGCCGAAGACCAGAGCGTGGTGCTGGGTGACGGTCGATTCCTGCCGGAGTTCGAAAAGAGCCTGCCGGGCATGAAGGCCGGCGACAGCAAGAAGTTCGACCTGAAGTTCCCGGATGATTACGCCGGCAAGGAAGTGGCGGGCAAGACCGCGGTATTCGAGGTCAAGGTCAAGGCGGTTGCTGCACCGAAGCTGCCGGCGATTGATGCGGAGTTTGCGAAGAGCCTTGGTGTCGAGGATGGCGATATTGCCAAAATGCGTGCGGAAGTCCGCGGCAACCTCGAGCGTGAGGTCAAGGCCCGCTTGAAAGCGAAGACCAAGGAGCGCGTGATGGATGCGCTGCTGGCTGCAACGAATATTGAAGTGCCGAAGGCGCTGGTCGAGATGGAAATTGAACGGCTTCAGGGAATGGCCCGGCAGGACCTCGCCGCACGCGGTATTCCGGTCAATGAGAACATCCCGCTGCCCGCCGACATCTTCGAGAAGCAGGCGCAGCGTCGAGTCAGCCTTGGCCTGATTCTTGGTGAAGTGGTTCGCGGCAATGGCCTGCATGCCAAGCCGGAGCAGGTGCGGGCCGCTGTGGAAGAGCAGGCGCAGAGCTATGAGCATCCGCAGGAAGTGGTGAAATGGTTTTACCAGTCGCAGGAACGGCTCCGCGATATCGAGTCGATGGTGCTTGAGGAGAACGTGGTGGCCTGGGCGCTGTCGACCGCGAAAGTCGAGGACGAGGCCGTGACGTTCGATGATCTGATGGGGAATGCAAAATGACGGGTTTCATGGAGCCATTCGCCATGCAGGAGCCGCAGGGGCTCGGCATGGTGCCGATGGTGATCGAGCAGAGCGGTCGTGGCGAACGTGCCTATGACATTTATTCGCGCCTGCTGAAGGAGCGTGTGGTGTTCCTGGTCGGCCCGGTCAATGACGTGACGGCCAACCTGATCATCGCCCAGTTGCTGTTCCTGGAGTCGGAAAATCCGGACAAGGACATCTCGTTCTACATCAATTCTCCCGGCGGCTCGGTCACGGCCGGCCTGGCGATTTACGACACCATGCAATTCATCAAGCCGGATGTGTCGACGCTGTGCGTCGGTCAGGCGGCGAGCATGGGCGCGCTGCTGCTGACTGCGGGCGCCAAGGGCAAGCGTTTCTGCCTGCCCAACTCGCGGGTGATGATTCATCAGCCGATGGGCGGATTCCAGGGGCAGGCGTCGGACATCGAGATCCATGCCAAGGAAATTCTCTACCTGAAGGCCAAGCTCAATGCGATTCTTGCGAAACACTCGGGCAAGGATGTTGCGGAGATCGAAAAAGACACCGATCGCGACAACTTCCTTTCAGCCGAGCAGGCGGTAAACTACGGTCTGCTGGACCGCGTACTGACCACCCGTGCGGATGCGGGCGGCTGACGTACGGCATGAATTGTTGTGGTTGCAGGCGGTCAAAGATTAACCCGGTATAAAGCGACAACAGTGGATAAAGGGTTGCAGGCATGACGGAAAAAGTGAGCGGTGAAAAGCTTCTGTACTGCTCGTTCTGCGGAAAGAGCCAGCACGAGGTGCGCAAGCTCATCGCGGGGCCGTCAGTATTCATATGCGATGAATGCATCGAGCTGTGCAATGACATCATCCGTGAAGAAACGCAGAGCGGTGATGCGGCCAAGGGCGCCAAGTCCGACCTGCCGGTGCCGCATGAAATCCGCGACATTCTCAATCAGTACGTGATTGGCCAGGATGTTGCCAAGCGGATTCTTGCCGTCGCGGTTTACAACCACTACAAGCGGCTGCGCAACGTCGGCAAGACCGACGATGTCGAGCTGGCAAAGTCGAACATTCTGCTGGTCGGTCCGACCGGTTCGGGCAAGACGCTTCTGGCGCAGACGCTGGCAAGGCTGCTGAATGTGCCTTTTGTGATGGCGGATGCAACGACGCTGACCGAAGCCGGATATGTCGGCGAGGACGTCGAGAACATCATCCAGAAGCTGCTGCAGAAGTGCGACTACGACGTCGAGAAGGCGCAGCGCGGCATTGTTTACATTGACGAGATCGACAAGATTTCGCGCAAATCGGACAACCCGTCGATCACCCGCGACGTGTCGGGCGAGGGTGTGCAGCAGGCTTTGCTGAAATTGATCGAAGGCACCATTGCCTCGGTACCGCCCCAGGGCGGCCGCAAGCATCCGAACCAGGAGTTCGTGCAGGTCGATACGACCAATATCCTGTTCATCTGCGGCGGCGCGTTTGACGGCCTCGACAAGGTGATCCGTGCCCGTTCGGAGAAAAGCGGCATCGGTTTCGGTGCGGATGTTCGCAGCAAGGAAAACCGCAAGGACATCGCGATGGTGCTGCGCGACTGTCAGCCGGAAGACCTGATCAAGTTCGGCCTGATTCCGGAGTTTGTCGGCCGTCTGCCGGTGGTGGCCACGCTCGCCGAGCTGGACGAGGCCGCGCTGATCGAGATCCTCACGCAGCCGAAAAATGCGCTGCTCAAGCAGTTCCAGAAAATGTTCAGCATGGAAGGCGTTGAGCTGGAAGTGCGTGAAGCTGCACTGCAGGCGATTTCCCGCAAGGCGCTGGAACGCAAGACCGGCGCGCGCGGCCTGCGCTCGATTCTCGAGCACACGCTGCTGAATACGATGTTTGACCTGCCGTCGATGGAAAACGTCGTCAAGGTTGTTGTCGATGAAGGCACCATCATCAGCGACGCAGCCCCCTTGCTCATCTACTCGGACCAGCCCAAAGTTGCCGGATCATCCGTCTGACCGGAGGCGGGTGATTCAGGCCCGCACAGCAGTTTTGATATCCGGCAAGGACGGTGTGGGAGCGGTTTCCCCGCTTTCGTGGGATGATTTGTGCGTGGCGCTTGAATTGTCGGCGCCCGCCCCAAGCTCCAATTATGTTGAAACTCTCAGGTGATCCCGATGAATGACCAAATCAGTAATGAAAACAGCAAGTTGGAAATGCCGCTGCTCCCCTTGAGGGATGTCGTGGTGTTCCCGCACATGGTCATTCCCCTGTTTGTGGGACGGCCGAAGTCAATTAAAGCCCTGGAAACCGCGATGGAAGCGGGTAAAAGCATTGTGCTGGTGGCGCAGAAATCCGCCGCCAAGGACGAGCCCTCGCCCGAAGATCTGTATGACGTCGGCAGCATTGCCAACATCCTGCAGATGCTGAAACTGCCGGACGGGACCGTGAAGGTGCTGGTCGAAGGCAGCCAGCGCGCACGCATCCACAGCATCGAAGACGTCAAAACGCACTTCACCGTGCAAGTGACGCCGATTGCCAGCGAACCGGACACGGACAGCGAAACCGAAGCGATGCGGCGGACGATGATCCAGCAGTTCGACCAGTATGTGAAGCTGAACAAAAAGATTCCGCCGGAAATCCTGACCTCGCTCGCCGGTATCGACGAAGCGGGCCGTCTGGCGGACACCATCGCCGCGCACCTGCCGCTCAAGCTGGAGCAGAAGCAGGAAGTGCTGGAGATGACCAGCGTCAAGCAGCGCCTTGAGCATCTGCTGAAGGTGGTTGAGGGTGAGCTCGACATCCTGCAGGTGGAGAAGCGCATCCGCGGCCGCGTCAAGCGCCAGATGGAGAAAAGCCAGCGCGAGTATTACCTGAACGAGCAGGTGAAAGCGATCCAGAAAGAACTCGGCGAGACCGAAGAGGGTGCTGACATCGACGAGATCGAGAAAAAGATCCGCGGTGCGCGCATGCCCAAGGACGCGCGCAAGAAGGCCGATGCCGAGCTGAAGAAGCTCAAATTGATGTCGCCGATGTCGGCCGAAGCCACCGTCGTGCGCAATTACATCGATGCGTTGATCGGTCTGCCGTGGCGCAAGAAGAGCAAGATCAGCACCGATCTCAAGCTGGCCGAGAAGGTGCTGGACGAGGACCACTACGGTCTGGAGAAGATCAAGGAACGCATCGTCGAGTACCTGGCCGTGCAGCAGCGCGTCGACAAGCTGAAGGCGCCGATCCTGTGTCTGGTTGGCGCCCCCGGCGTCGGCAAGACTTCGCTCGGCCAGTCGATTGCGCGTGCGACCAACCGCAAGTTCATCCGCATGTCGCTGGGCGGCGTGCGCGACGAGGCCGAGATTCGCGGCCATCGCCGGACTTACATTGGTTCGATGCCGGGCAAGATCCTCCAGAACATGGCCAAGGTCGGCGTTCGCAACCCTTTGTTTTTGCTGGATGAAGTGGACAAGATGGGGATGGACTTCCGGGGTGATCCGGCGTCCGCATTGCTCGAAGTCCTCGATCCGGAGCAGAACAACACCTTCGTTGACCACTATGTCGAGGTCGAATACGACCTGTCCGACGTGATGTTTGTGGCCACGGCCAATACGCTGAACATTCCGCCGGCGCTGCTCGACCGGATGGAGATCATCCGCCTGTCGGGTTACACCGAAGATGAAAAGGTTCACATTGCCGAGAATCACCTGCTGCCGAAGACCATGCAGAACCATGGCCTGAAGGCCGATGAGCTGGTGGTGTCGGAGAGCGCGCTGCGCGACATCGTGCGTTATTACACGCGCGAGGCCGGCGTACGCAGTCTTGACCGTGATGTGTCCAAGATCTGCCGCAAGGTGGTCAAGGAACTGGTCAGTGGCGGCAAGGAACGCAAGATCACGGTGAATGCGCGCAACCTCGACAAGTATCTCGGTGTGCGGCGTTACTCCTTCGGCATCGCCGAGAAGAAAAACCAGATCGGCCAGGTCAACGGCCTGGCCTGGACGGAAGTCGGCGGCGAACTGCTGTCGATCGAAGCCGCAACCATGGTCGGCAAGGGAAAGATGACGACGACCGGCAAACTCGGCGAGGTCATGCAGGAATCGGTGCAGGCGGCGATGTCGGTGGTGCGTGCGCGTTCGCAGCGCCTGGGCATACACCCGGACTTCTACCAGAAGAACGACATCCACATTCACTTGCCGGAAGGCGCGACGCCGAAGGACGGCCCCAGCGCGGGCATCGGCCTTTGCACGGCGATGGTGTCGGTTCTGACGGGCATTCCGGTGCGTGCCGATGTGGCGATGACCGGCGAGATCACGCTGCGCGGCGAAGTGCTGCCGATCGGCGGCCTGAAAGAGAAGCTGCTGGCGGCACATCGCGGCGGCATCAAGACCGTGCTGATTCCGGAAGAAAACGTCAAGGATCTGAAAGAGATCCCGGACAACGTCAAGAACAAGCTTGATATTCATCCGGTCAAGTGGATTGACCAGGTGCTTGAACTGGCGCTGGAACGCAAACCCGAAGCGTTGCCCGATGAGGCGGCCGTGCCGGTGCCGCCTGCCGGCGAAGCTGCGACGCCGACGGCAATCAAACATTAACGCGCCAAAGCTGGAAATTGGGGCCGGAGTGGGCTACAATCCGGCCCTTTGTTTCGCACGGTTTTTGTAGGTGGAGATGCGGGGTGCTTAGCTCAGCTGGTAGAGCGTCGCCCTTACAAGGCGAATGTCGGCGGTTCGATCCCGTCAGCACCCACCAGTAGCATGCAGTAAAGCGGGAAACTGGAGTGGTAGTTCAGTTGGTTAGAATACCGGCCTGTCACGCCGGGGGTCGCGGGTTCGAGTCCCGTCCACTCCGCCAACATTAGAAAAAAGGCGAACCCGGTTCGCCTTTTTTGTTATCTGCGCCAGCAACGCGGATCCTGGAGAGAGCCATGTACAATTTTGTATCCAATAACAAACGCCTGATGCAGGTGATTCTGGCGCTGATCGTGCTGCCGTTTGCATTTTTCGGCATTGACTCCTACTTCAGGTCCGGCACCGGTGGTGACGTCGTTGCCGTTGTTGGTGATTACAAGATTACCCAGGCCGAGTTTTCCCAATCGATGCGTGAACGTCAGGAATCGCTCCAGCGGATGGCGGGCGGTCGTGTTGATCCGGCAATGCTGGACAGCAATGAACTGCGCTTTGCCGTTCTCGATAACCTGGTGCAGCAACGGCTGATGTTTGAACGAGCTGCACGGGTCGGCCTGATGATCACCGACCGCCAGATTCAGGAAATCGTGGCCGGCATTGATGCATTCAAGGTCGATGGCAAGTTTTCATATGAGCGTTACGAAGAGTTGCTCAAGGCGCAGGGCATGTCTCCTATTACATTCGAGCAGCGCGTGCGCCAGGACCTGATTACCGATCATGCGGCGCATCCCTATGTTGCATCGACATTCGTGTCACGTTCCGAAGCGGCCGGCCTATTGCGCATTTCGGAGCAGCAGCGCGAGATCAGTTATTTCACCCTGACGACGGACCGCTTCCTGCCCCAGGTCAAGCTTGATGCGGATGCGGCAAAAAAATACTACGACAGCCACCAGGAAGAGTTCCGCACTCCGGAGCAGGTGCGCATCGAGTTCGTGGTTTTCAGCGGCGAGGGTTTGCTGGCGCAGATCCAACCGCCTGTTGCCGAGGTGCGCAAGGCCTATGACGAAAATCTCAAGCGTTTCGAGGTCAAGGAAGCGCGTCAGGCCAGCCATATTCTGATCATGGCCGACGCTACTGCTGAAAGCAAAAAGAAAGCCAAAGCCAGGGCTGATGAAATCTATGCGCAGGTCAGCAAGAATCCGAAGGATTTTGCGGCGTTGGCCAAACAGAATTCACAGGATCCGGGTTCTGCAGCCAACGGCGGCGACCTGGGTTTCTTCGAGCGCGGTTCGATGGTCAAGGCTTTTGATGATGCCGTGTTCTCGATGAAGCCGGGCGACATTTCGCAGCCGGTGGAAACCGAGTTCGGTTATCACATCATTCGCCTCGCCGGCATCCGTGAAGGCAAGGCCAAGTCGTTTGAAGAGGCGCGTCCGGAAATCGAGTCCGAGCTGAAAAAGCAGCTGGCAAGCCGCAAGTATGCTGAACTGGCGGAAAGTTTCAGCAATACTTTATTCGAGCAATCCGACAGTCTCAAACCGGCGGCCGACCTGATCAAGGCGGCCCCGCAGAAAAGCGGCTGGATCTCGCGCAATGGCGCCGAAAACGCGCTGTTGGGCAATCCGAAATTGCTGCAGGCTGTTTTTCACGATGATGTGCTCAAAAATAAACGCAACACCGAGGCCATCGAGGTGGCATCCGGCGTGCTGGTGGCGGCGCGGGTGCTGGAACACAAGCCTTCTGCGGTTCAGTCGTTCGACCAGGTCAGCGCAGCTCTGATCAAGAAGCTGACTCTGCAGCAGGCAGCCCAGTTGGCTGCGCAGGAGGGGCGTGCACGGCTCACGGCGATACGTGAGGGGAAAGATGCCGGGAAAGATGCGCAGATTGTCTGGAGCGCGCCGCAACTGGCCAGCCGTGGTGATCCCAAGGGTATGCCGGTGGATGCGCTGCGCCAGGCATTCAAGACCGATGTCAGCAAAGTGCCGGCCTACGCCGGGGTGGAAGTGGCCGGCGGCAACTTCATGCTGATCCGCATCAGCAAGGTGCAGGAAGCGGCGGAAGGCGCCAGGGACAAGCAAAACGCCATTGCGCAAACGCTGCGCCAGGTGTCCGGGCAGGCTGAACTCGCGGCTTATCTGGCCAGCCTGAAGCTGAAGTCAGATGTGAAAATCCGCAAGGAACTGGTCGAGAAGAAGTCCTGACGGGATTTTGGCATTTCGATCATCCCATGAAAAAGGGCGGCTTCGAGCCGCCCTTTTTCATGGGTGCCGGCTGCCTTGGGTGTGTTAACCGCGCATGCTGCCGACGGTGGTATTGAAGCCGCTGTCGACGTAGGTAATCTCGCCGGTAATGCCTGCTGCCAGTTCGGAGAGCAGGAACGCGGCTGTATTGCCGACGTCATCAATGGTGACATTGCGGCGCATCGGGGCGTTTTCCTCGACGTATTTGAGGATCTTGCCGAAATCACCGATGCCGGCTGCGGCGAGGGTCTTGATCGGTCCCGCGGAAATGCCGTTGACTCTGAGACCCTGCGGGCCGAGATTGGTGGCGAGATAACGTACGCAGGCCTCAAGGCTGGCCTTGGCCAGACCCATGACGTTGTAATGGGGAACGGTGCGTATTGCGCCCAGATAGCTCAGTGTCAGCATGGCGCCGGGACGCCCGGCCATCAGCGGTGCGGCCCCCTTGGCCAGCGCAGCAAAGCTGTAGCTGCTGATATCGTGCGCCATCTTGAACGCATCGCGGGTCAGCCCGTCGAGAAACTCGCCCTTCAGTGCTTCGCGCGGGGCGAAAGCGATGGAATGCACCAGGCCATCCATATGACCCCATTCCCGCTGCAGCGAGGAGAACAGGGCGTCGATCTGGTCATCCTGGGTGACATCGCAGGGCAGCACCGGATTTTTACCGAAATCGGAGGCCAGTCTTTCCACGCGTTCACGGATATCCTCGCCTTGATAGGTAAATGCCAGTTGCGCACCCTCGCGGTGCGCCGCCTTGGCGATGCCGTAGGCGATGGAGCGGTTGGACAGCAGACCGGTGATCAGGATTTTTTTGTCTTGCAGAAAAGCCATGGTGTTCCCTTGCCGTAACGAATCGTGTCGAATCAGACGAGTCGATTATAACCAGAAGATGCGGACCTCAATATCGGCTACACTTTTGCGCGATGACTTCGCTCCGTTACGGCTTGCCGCTGATTTTGCCGCTGCTGGTTCTCGCCGTTGCCGCGGGCTGCAGCGAATCGCCCTGGAATGATCCCTATCCTGCGGCGGAAGCTGAATCCAATACGCTCTATACGTCATTTTCCGAGCGGCCCAAGCACCTCGACCCGGTTCAGTCTTATGCCGAGAACGAGTTTGCGTTCATTGCCAATATTTACCAGCCGCCCCTGCAGTATCACTATTTGAAGCGCCCCTTCGAACTGATCCCCTTCGGCGCCGAGTCCGTGCCGAAGCCGGCTTATCTGGATGTGGCCGGCCGCAGGTTGCCCGACAATGCGCCTGCCGAAAAGGTGGCGTTCAGCGAATACGTGATTCATGTGAAGAAAGGCGTTCTGTACCAGCCGCATCCGGCGCTGGCTGTGGATGAGGCAGGCAAGCCGCGTTATCACGCGCTGAGCGAAGCAGATCTTCGTGATGTCGATACGCTGGGCGATTTCAAGCACACCGGCACGCGCGAACTGGTCGCCGCCGACTATGTGCACCAGATCAAGCGTCTGGCGCATCCGCGGCTGCATTCGCCGATTCTGCAGTTAATGGGCGAATACGTGGTGGGTTTGAAGGAACTTGCCGGTGAATTGGGCAAGGCTGCAGCGGGTAAGCCTGAGCACGCATTCATCGACCTTGAGCCATATGCCCTGTCCGGCGTCCGGGTGATTGACCGTCATACCTATGCGGTGCGGGTGCGCGGCAAGTATCCGCAGTTTGCCTACTGGCTGGCGATGCCCTTTTTTGCGCCGGTGCCGCCGGAGGCTGACCGTTTCTACGGTCAGCGGGGGCTGGCCCGGAAGAACATCACGCTGGACTGGTATCCCATCGGCTCAGGGCCGTACATGCTCACGGTGAACAACCCGAACCGGCAGATGGTACTGGAGCGCAATCCGAATTACCGCGGTGAAACTTATCCGGTGGAAGGCGAGCCGGGAGACGCCGAACGCGGGCTGCTCAAGGATGCCGGCAAAGCGCTGCCGTTCATTGACCGCGTGGTCTTCAGTCTGGAAAAGGAGCAGATACCTTACTGGAATAAATTCCTGCAGGGGTATTACGACGCATCGGGAATAGCTTCGGATACCTTTGATCAGGCCGTGCAGTTCTCGGGGCAGGGTGACGTCACGCTTTCGGAAAACATGGTGAAGCGCGGCATCAGCCTGCAGACTTCGCTGGCCACCAGTGTTTTTTACCTTGGATTCAACATGCTGGATCCGCTGGTTGGGGGGCAGGGTGATGAGCAAGCGCGCGAAAAGGCGCGCAAGCTGCGATTGGCGCTGTCAATTGTCGTTGATCAGGAGGAATTCATTTCGATATTCCGTAATGGCCGCGGGGTTCCTTCGCACGGGCCGGTGCCGCCGGGCATCTTCGGTTACCGCGATGCCGATGCTGCGGGCATCAACCCGTACGTTTATGAATGGGGTAATGGCGAAGCCCGGCGCAAGGGCATTGAACAGGCCAAAAAACTGCTCGCCGAGGCCGGTTATCCCAATGGCCGTGATGCCAAAAGCGGGCAGCCGTTGCTGCTGCATCTGGATACGACCTCCAGCGGCGCTGACAGCAAGGCGCGCCTCGACTGGTACATCAACCAGTTTGCCAAACTGGGAATCCAGCTGGTGATCCGCGCCACCGACTTCAACCGGTTGCAGGACAAGCTGCGCCGCGGCACCGCGCAACTTTATTTTCTTGGCTGGAACGCTGATTATCCGGACCCCGAGAATTTCCTGTTCCTGTTTAACGGCCCGCAGTCGCGGGCCAAGACCCAGGGCGAGAACGCTTCCAACTACAGCAATCCCGAATACGACCGCCTGTTCGAACGCATGAAACACATGCCGAACGGTCCCGAGCGACAGGCCATCATCGACCGCATGATTGCTCTGCTGCGCCACGATGCGCCATGGGTGTGGAGTTTTTTTCCGAAGGATTACACCTTGCATCATGGCTGGGTGCACAACCGAAAGCCGAACCAGATTGCCAACAATGGTCTGAAGTACCAGCGGCTTGAACCTGCCCTGCGTGCACAGCAGCGCCGCGCGTGGAACCCGCCGGTGTTATGGCCGCTGGCATTGCTGGCAGGCGTGCTTGCGCTCGGTGCGTGGCCTGCGGTATCCGCCTATCGCCGGCGTGAGCGCCGTACCGCAGTGGCCGGAGAGCGGGCATGACCGGTTACATCATCCGGCGTCTGATTTACGGCGTGTTCGTGCTGATCGGCGTCAACGTGCTGACGTTTGCACTATTCTTTTTCGTCAATTCGCCCGAAGACATGGCACGTGCGCAACTGGGGGCGAAGCGTGTGACGCCCGAAGCCGTAGAGAAATGGAAGCTGGAGCGGGGATATAATAAGCCATTGTTTATAAACGAAAAAATGACCGGCCTCGACATTGTTACCGAGACCGTTTTTTTCGACAAGTCGGTGAAGCTTTTTGCATTCAGCTTTGGTGAATCCGACCAGGGACGCAACATCGGATACGACATCAGTACCCGCATGTGGCCCAGCCTTGCCGTGCAATTGCCCGCTTTCCTGATCGGGCTGCTGGTCTATATCTCGTTTGCACTGCTGATGGCTTTTTTCCGAGCAACCGCGCTCGATTTCTGGGGCGTCGTGCTGTGTGTGTTGATGATGTCGGTGTCGACCCTGTTTTACATCATTGGTGGCCAGTTCCTCTTCGGCAAGTTGTGGAACCTGGTGCCGATTTCCGGTTACAACGGCGGTTTCGATGCGATCAAATTTCTTGCGCTGCCGGTGCTGATCGGGGTGATCAGCGGCATCGGCGGCAATGCGCGCTGGTACCGCACGATATTCCTGGAAGAGATCAGCAAGGATTATGTGCGCACTGCACGCGCAAAGGGGTTGTCGGAAACGCGCGTCTTGTTCCGCCACGTATTGCAGAACGCGATGATCCCGATCCTCACTGGCGTGGTTGTGGTGATTCCGCTGCTGTTCATGGGCGCGTTGATTACCGAATCCTTTTTCGGTATTCCGGGCCTTGGCAGTTACACCATTGATGCGATAAGCCAGCAGGATTTTGCGATCGTGCGTGTGATGGTATTCCTCGGTTCGCTGTTGTACGTCATCGGACTGATCCTGACCGACGTGTCTTACACGCTGGTCGATCCGCGGGTGCGTTTCTCGTGATGCCGCAGACCATGTTGCCGTTTCGTTTTGAACTGCTGTGGACCGATGCGCTGGTCTGGCTTCTGGTCGTTGCTGCTGCGGGTTACGCCGCCTATGCCCGGTCGCATCCGCACCTGCGCGCGCCGTGGTCGCGGGTCAGTCGCAGCGCGAGCGGCATGGCGGCTGCGGTGATTCTTGCCGCATTCGTGGTGGTGGGTTTGCTCGATTCCATCCATTACCGTCCGGCGCTGCCTCCCCAGGACGGAAAGGTGGCGTATGCCACAGAAGTGCGCAGCCTGCTGGACCGGATCGCCGAGCCGCTGCGCCTTAAACGTGAAAAAACCTATTCAGCACCACTGGCCACGCATCTGTATGCCAAGGAGACTTTGCAACTGCCCGATGGCCGCGAAGTTCGCGAATTTCCGCGACTGCGCCACGGCGGCACGCATCTCAAGGATCCGGCGGCAGACTGGGCGGGCGATGTCACGTTGCGCGGATTCCGCGGATTGGCGGTGGCGTTGCTGCTGTGGTTCACTCTGGCCGTTGCGCTGAGTGCGACGGTCGCACATCGCGCCGGCACCGGCATTGAAACCGCCTGGGGCGACATCTGGCGTGGCCGAACTGCGGTGCCCTGGCGCGCGGTGCTGTGCGCTTTGGCTGCGCTTGCCGTGCTGCTCGGTCCGGTTCTCGCGCTGGCGCCGCACTACCATGTGTTCGGCACCGACAAGGTCGGGCAGGATGTGCTGTATCAAGCGCTGAAGAGCATACGCACCGGCATGGTCATCGGCACGCTGGCAACGCTGGTAATGCTGCCCTTTGCACTGCTGCTGGGGGTGATGGCAGGTTATTTCAAAGGCAGGGTGGACGACATGATCCAGTATCTTTACACAACGCTGTCCTCCATTCCCGGCGTGCTGCTGATAGCGGCGACGGTGCTGATGATGCAGGTCTACATCGAAAATCACGCCGCGCTGTTCCCGACGACTGAAATCCGTGCCGATGTGCGCCTGATTGCGCTGTGCGTGATTCTTGGCGTCACCAGCTGGACAGGACTGTGCCGGTTGCTGCGCGGCGAAGCATTGAAGTTGCGGGAACTTGAATATATCCAGGCGGCGCATGCTTTCGGCGTGTCGCACTGGCGGATCATGACGCGCCATATCATGCCCAATGTGATGCATATCGTGATGATCGCGCTGGTCATGGATTTCAGCGGGTTGGTGCTGGCGGAGGCTGTGCTGTCCTATGTCGGCGTGGGTGTTGATCCGTCGATGATCAGCTTCGGTACGATGATCAACAGCGCTCGCCTGGAAATGGCGCGCGAGCCCATGGTGTGGTGGTCACTGGCCGCTGCGTTCGTGTTCATGCTGGCGCTGGTGCTGGCGGCCAACATCTTTGCCGATGCAGTGCGTGACGCATTTGATCCGCGGCTGGTGCGCGCGGGAGTGGCAGCATGAGCGCGAAACCGCTGTTGAGCGTGCGTGACCTGCGCACGCAGATCCACGGCGAGGGGCTGCCGGTGCGCGCGGTCGATGGCGTGTCGTTCGACATTGTTCCGGGCGAAACCTTTGCGCTGGTTGGCGAGTCGGGCTGCGGCAAGTCGATGACGGCGTTATCGCTGATGCGCCTGCTGCCTGATGCCGCGGCGGTTACCGGGGGTGTAGTGGAACTCGACGGCGAGAACCTGCTGGCATTGCCGGAATCGCAGATGCGCGATGTGCGCGGCCGCCGCATGGCGATGATATTCCAGGAACCGGGGCTGTCACTGAATCCGGTGATGACCATCGGCGCGCAAATCGCCGAATCGGTGCGCCGGCATACGGCGCTGACCGGTGCAGCCGTCGATGCGCGGGTGATTGAACTGCTCCATGCCGTGCGCATGCCTGACGCCAGCCGCCGCGTCGGTGAATATCCCTTCCAGTTGTCGGGGGGCATGAAACAACGGGTGATGATTGCCATGGCGCTGGCCTGTGATCCGGCGCTGCTGATTGCCGATGAGCCGACAACGGCACTGGATGTCACGGTGCAGGCGCAGGTGCTAGAACTGTTGCGCGATCTGCAGCGTTCCCGCGGCATGGCCATGTTGCTGATCACCCATGATCTGGGTGTCGTGGCGCAGATGGCGCAGCACGTTGCCGTGATGTATGCGGGCGAGATCATCGAAACAGCTCCGGTGCAGACATTCTTTAACGGTCCAGCCCATCCATATTCGCGCAAGCTTTTTGAATCCCTTCCCGAACGCGCGGGTCGTAACCGGACGCTCGCGGCGATCCCGGGGGCGGTGCCGCCGCTTAGCAGGCAGTTTGCGGGTTGCAGGTTCGCAGAGCGCTGCGAACTTGTGCTGCCGCATTGTGCTGTGACCGTTCCGGAATGGCATGTTGTGGGTGAGCGGCACGAGGCGAAATGCCATCTCCATGATGCTGCAGTTGTGCAAGCGGCCAATGCGGTTGCGGCGGAACCGGGCAAGGGCAGGGATATTCCGGCACCGCGTGCCAAGGATGCGGGGCAGCCTGCGTTGTTGCAGGTGAAGGATCTACAGGTGCATTTCCCGATCCGCAAGGGACTGTTTCAGCGGGTTAACGGACATGTCCGCGCGGTAGACGGTGTGACACTCGATATTTTCCCCGGACGGACGCTGGGACTGGTGGGGGAATCGGGTTGCGGCAAGACCACGGTGGGCAAGGGATTGTTGCGGCTGGTGGCGCCTACAGGCGGCCAGGTGCTTCTTGGCGGTGCCGATTTTCTTGCGCTCGACCGCAAGGCATTGCGCGCACGCCGGCGTGATGTGCAGATCATTTTTCAGGACCCGTATGCCTCGCTCAACCCGCGCGTGCGCATCGGTGATGCGCTGGAGGAGGGCATGCTGGCGCTGGCGATCGGTAGCGGTGCCGGTGATCGTCAGTCGCGCATAGACGCCCTGCTTGAGGAGGTTGGCCTGTCGCCGGAGATCAAAGGGCGTTATCCGCACGAGTTTTCAGGCGGGCAACGGCAGCGTATCGCCATTGCCCGTGCACTGTCGGTGGAACCGCAACTGATCGTGTGTGATGAACCGACCAGTGCGCTGGATGTTTCGGTGCAGGCGCAGATCCTGAATCTGCTGAAGCGGCTGCAGCGTGAGAAAGGCCTGGCCTATTTGTTCATCAGCCACAACATGTCGGTTATCGATTACATGGCAGACGAGGTCGCGGTGATGTATCTGGGGCGCATTGTCGAGCAGGGCTCGGTTGATGAAGTGCTGCGTGCGCCGCGGCATCCCTATACCCAATCGCTTCTGGCAGCAGTGCCGGTAGCTGACCCCCAGGCTGCACGGACGGTGTTACGACTGGCCGGCGATCTGCCTTCCCCGGTGAATCCGCCCGGGGGGTGTCATTTTCATCCCCGTTGCAGCGTTGCCGTGCCGCAATGCGCGACAGCTTATCCGGACGTCAACCGGCTCAGCGCAACGCGGACGGTGCGCTGCCATCTGTGCAAATAGGGTCTAGCGCTGGTTTTGGGAGGCAACAACAGCCGGCTTGGCCGGTGGCTTTGCTTTGCCGGCTTTGACCGGGGTTTGTGCGCGTTTGGCTGGCGAGCGTTTGACTGCCTTGGCCTGGGTGGCGTGTTTGACCGACTTGGCGCCTTTGACGTGGGTCGTGCGCGCCGCCTGGTAAGCCTTCGACATTGATACCGGAGTGGCCGGCAAATCAGGCAGGTTGGGGGTGGCGCCGTCTTTCACCTGAACCAGAAGCGGTAATCCCGCACGGAATTTGTTGCTGGCGCTGATGTTGTTGACCTGCTTCAGTTCGGTGACGCTCATGCCATAGCTGGCGGCGATTTTTTCCGGCTTTTCCCCGGCTTTGACGGTGTGTGCCTGCCACGACACCAGAGGCTTGTCGTGGTTTTCAAGGTTGGCCATGAATACGGACACCCGGTTGCGCGGCAGCACTATGGTTTCGGAGCCGTCGGATTTTATGACCGGTTTGTTGTGCGCCGGGTTGAGGAAACGGAATTCGTCGAGCGGCATGCCGGCAAATTTCGCGGCAAGTTTGATGTCGATATGGCGCTTGACGCTGATCACTTCAAAATACGGTTCGTTGGGAACGCTCGCCAGTTTGACGCCGAAGCGGGCAGGGTCCGCAATGATGTTCTTGACTGCGATCAGTTTCGGCAGGTAGTTCCGCGTCTCCGCCGGCATGGTCAGGCTGGCGTAGTCGGTTGGCAGACCCCTCGCCTGATTGCGCGCGATGGCACGACTGACGGCGCCTTCGCCCCAGTTGTACGAAGCCAGCGCAAGCTCCCAGTCGTTGAACATTGAATGCAGCTTTTCCAGATAGTCGAGCGCTGCGTTGGTGGCGGCAATGACGTCGCGTCGGCCGTCATACCACCAGTTCTGGCGCAGACCGTAATTCTTGCCGGTGGAAGGTATGAACTGCCACAGGCCCGATGCATGCGCTTTTGAATACGCCTGCGGGTTATAAGCGGACTCGATCATCGGCAGCAACGCGATCTCTGCCGGCATCTTGCGGCGCTCGATTTCTTCAATAATGTGGAAAAGGTAATGTCTGCTGCGATCAACCATGCGCGCGAAGTATTCGGGCTTGGCTGAATAGAAGCTTTCCCAGTGGCGGACGAGTTCGGTGTCCATGGGTTTCATGGTGTAGCCGTTGCGGACGCGTTCCCAGACGTCCCTGGGTTGCGCCTTGATCCGGGGCTCCGGAATGTTGGTTGCGACTGCCGCTGCGGGCGTGCTGACGGGAGCTGCCTGTGCGGCGATATTGGCGATGGGGTCGGGGGCTGGCGATTGCAGATTTGTTACGCCCTCGCTGGTGGTCATTTCACCCGGTAACTGCGCACACGCAGTTGCGAAGGCAAGGAGACTGAGGAGTGCGCAGCGCGCAGCAATTTTTTTCATGCAGAAGGGTCCGGTTGCGGCCGCTTCGGGCGACCTCACAATGGGCGGATGTTAGCCGCCGAAGTGTGAGGTTGTCAAACCAGAATATTCTTAAAAATCAATGTTTTACTGAAAATATCACAAGTGCGGTGTGAATTCCGGCGCAGATCTGTCAGAAATTGTTCTTCCAGTCGCGGATTTCACCCAAAACACTGACCGGATCGCTGAGCGTTTTGCCGGCGCGTGAGCTGGCGCTGTGAATGACGCCGGGGGCTGCGACCCGCACAAACGGGTTGGTCGCTTTTTCCTGGCCGATGGTTGATGGCAGTGTCGGCTGATCGGCATCCCGCAGCGCCTGCATGCGCGATTCGAGCGCCGGCAACTGCGTATTGTCGGGTTCGGCGGCGCGCGCGAACTTGAGATTCGACAGCGTGTATTCATGGCCGCAGTACACCCGGGTGTCGTCCGGCAGCCGGGTCAGCCGGGTGAGCGAGTCGTGCATCTGCCGCGGCGTGCCCTCGAACAGCCGCCCGCAGCCTGCCGCGAACAGCGTATCACCGCAAAACAGCATGCCGCCACCGAAGAAGGCAATGTGCGAGCGGGTATGTCCGGGGATTTCCAGGGTTTCCATTTCGATGTCGAAATGCGGCAGCAGGAAACGCTGGCCGTCAGCAAGGCGCATGCTGACTTCAGCAATGCGTTCGTCGCGGGGGCCAAATACCGGAACCATGGTGCGCGCCAGCAGTGCGGCGTTACCGCCCACGTGATCGGCGTGGTGATGGGTGTTGAGGATCGCCGCCAGCGTGAGTTTTTCACGATCAAGATAGTCGATGACCGGTTGTGCATCGCCCGGATCTACTACAACCGCGCAGCGTTCGTCGCGTATGGTCCAGATGTAATTGTCAGCGAAGGCGCGCAGCGGCACCACATGAAAGGCGGCCATTTGATGCTCCGTTACAGATGAGCGGCCGATTATGATTTAAACTCGCGGCATGTCAATTGCCGATGAAATGCCTGCAGCAACACCATGGCTGGCGACGCCGCCCGGTCAGTACGTGTTTGAGCGCGAGCAGGCGTATTTCGACAATGCCGTTGCCGACATTTTCGGCTACCACGCGTTGCAGCTGGGCATGGAAGAACTGGATCTGTTGCGTGCCAGCCGCATTCCGCTTCGTGTGCTTGTCGGGCGTGGCGCCAGTGCAGGCATGCGTGCCGATTTTCGCGATCTGCCGATTGAATCCAACAGCATCGACCTGATGGTGCTGCCGCACACGCTGGAGTTTTCGGATCATCCGCATCAGGTCGTGAGGGAGGTGGCGCGAGCGCTGCGGCCCGAGGGGCAGGTGATCATTGCCGGTTTTAACCCGCTGAGTCTGTGGGGGCTGCGCCGGGGCTTGGGACGGCGCAAAGAGTTTCCGTGGCAGGGCGGTTTTATCCACTTGCCACGGGTCAAGGACTGGTTTGCGTTGCTCGGGCTGGAGATCGTTGCCGGGTCGATGGCCTGTTATGCGCCGCCCTGCAATGAACAAAAATGGCTGGACCGGTTTGCCTTCATGGAAAAAGCCGGCGACCGCTGGTGGCCGATTGCAGGCGGAGTTTATTTCCTTCAGGCGATCAAGCGCGTGCGCGGCATCCGCCTGATCATGCCGAAATGGAGTGATCGCGTGGTTCCGAAAAAGAGTCTGGCGCCGATGCCTGAGCGGGTGCGGGACAAGGAAGGTCTGGCAGCGAAGGCGCGCGAGCAATGAGCGAAGTCATTGATATCTATACCGACGGTGCCTGCAAGGGTAATCCCGGTGTTGGCGGCTGGGGCGCGCTTTTGCGCAGCGGCGGACATGCGCGCGAGATTTTCGGCGGCGAACTGCAGACCACCAACAACCGGATGGAACTGACTGCGGTGATCCGCGCACTGGAAGCGCTGAAACGGCAAAGTCAGGTCCGGGTTCATACCGACTCAAAATACGTGCAGCAGGGCATCTCGGAATGGATACACTCGTGGAAAAAGCGCGGCTGGAAGACCTCTGACAAGAAGCCGGTTAAAAACGAAGACTTGTGGCGCCAGCTTGATGATCTCGCCGCACAGCATCAGATTGAATGGTTGTGGGTGAAGGGGCACGCGGGTCATGACGGCAATGAACGGGCCGATGCGCTGGCCAATCAGGGTGTGGACAGCGTGCAGAATGGAAAGATAGGCTGATGTCGAATCGACAGATCATTCTTGATACCGAAACCACGGGTCTCGAACCCCGGCTCGGTCATCGCATCATCGAAGTGGCTGGCGTGGAGATGGTCAACCGGCGATTGACCGGCCGGCATTTTCACCGCTATCTCAACCCGGGGCGTGACAGTGACGAGGGTGCGTTGCAAGTGCACGGGTTGACCACGGAATTCCTCAGCGACAAGCCGAAGTTTGCAGAAGTCGCCGATGAGTTGCTGGAATACATCACCGGTGCCGAACTGATCATCCACAACGCGCCATTCGATATCGGCTTTCTTGATGCCGAACTGGCGCTTGTGCGCAAGAAAAAACTCGCGACCTTTTGCCCGGTCGTCATCGACACCCTGCGCATGGCCAAGGATCTGCATCCGGGCAAGCGCAACGGCCTCGATTCATTGTGTGAGCGTTACCAGATCGACAACTCGGCGCGTACTTTGCACGGAGCGCTGCTCGATGCCGAACTCCTTGCCGAGGTTTATCTGGCGATGACCCGGGGGCAGGACAGCCTGATTGTCGAAACTGAGGGCGCGCGAGCGGAAACCAGGGTGGCGAAATTCGAGCGCGGCAACCTGAAGCTGGCAGTTTTGCGGGCGAGCGACGAAGAAATCGCAGCCCATGAATCGCAACTGGCCGATATCGACAAGGCCAGCGGCGGTTCGGTCTGGCGGCGGCTGGCGTCCTGACCGCCGATTGTTGTTCAGGCTGACGTCAGCGCCAGCAGTTGCCGGAAAGAGTCCTCAAACAGTTTCAACCCTTCCCCTTGTAGTTGTTCGCCGGCGGCATCGAGGTCGATGTCGAGGCGCTTCAAGGCTGCGAACTGTTCGTGCGCCGCATGAAGATCGCTGGTGAGCGTTTCTTCAGCCTTGCCGTGGTCGCGGAATGCTGCCAGCGTCGCATCGGGGACGGTATTGATGGTGTTGGCGCCGATCAGGGATTCGACGTACAGCACGTCGCTGTAAGCCGGATTTTTGGTCCCGGTGCTGGCCCATAGCATGGTTTGCGCCCGGGCGCCGCGTTTCGCCAGATCACCGAATTTGCTTTCAGAAAAAAATCCCAGTGCATCCTGGTATGCAAGCCGGGCCAGCGCAATTGCAGTACGTCCGCGCAGTGCCAGCGCCTCTCCGCCCAACGCGTCCAGTCGCTTGTCGATCAGCGTGTCGACGCGGCTGAGGAAGAGGCTGGCCACGGATCTGACCTGGCGCGGGTCTCCTCCGGCATCGACCAGTCGCTTGATGCCGCGCAGGTAGGCCTGCGCCACGTCACGCACATGGCGCAGGGAAAACATCAGCGTGACATTCACGGAGCAGCCCTGGGCAATGAGTTCCTCGATGGCTGTGAGTCCGGCCGGAGTTGCCGGTACTTTGATCAGCAGATTGTTTCTGTCAACTGCCGCTTTCAGGCGCAGGCCTGCGTTCACCGTCGCGGCGGCGTCGTGCGCCAGCGCGGGGGAGACTTCGAGGCTGACATATCCGTCATCACCGTTGGTTTTTTTGTACAGCGGCTGCAGCAGGTCGCAGGCGCCGCGAATGTCGGCCACCGCGAGTATTTCGTAACGCTGTTCTGCGGTGAGTGATGCATCCGCTTTCAGTTTCTGCAGTTCTTCGCGGTAATACGGGCTTTCGCTGATGGCCTTGTGGAAAATCGACGGGTTGGAGGTCACTCCGGCAATGCGGTCTTCGGTAATCAGTTTTAGTAATGTGCCTTCACGCAGCAGCGTACGTGACAGGTTGTCGAGCCAGATGCGCTGACCTGTGGCGTGCAGCCGCAGCAACGGGTTCATGTTTGGCATGTTCATTGGAATCGTGTCCTGTAAAAAACTTCAGGTGCGACGGGGATGCTTGAGCGCGAGTTGAGCGGCGACGGTGGTGATCAGTCGACGCGAAATGCTCACGCTGGCCGGCAGATTGGGCAGCGCCTCCACATCAAACCACGCGGCTTCCTCGATTTCGACGCCGTCGGGTTTCACTTCGCTGCCGGCGTACTCGGCGGTGAACGCAACCATCAGGGAATGCGGAAACGGCCAGGGCTGGCTGCCGAAATACTGCAGGTTGGTGACTTCAACGCCGACTTCCTCGCGGGTTTCGCGAACGACGGTGTCTTCAAGCATTTCGCCCGGTTCGACAAAACCGGCAATGGCGGAATACCGCCCGGCCGGCCATTCCGATTTGCGCGCCAGCAGCAGTTCGCGGCCGCGGGTGATCAGCACCATCACGGCGGGCGACACCGGCGGGTAGCTGGTGAAGCGGCAGGACGGGCAGGCGCGGGCACGTTCGTCCGTGCGCGCTTTCATCGGCGTACCGCAGCGGCTGCAGAACTGATGATTGCGTTCCCAGTCGATGATTTGCAGTGCGCGCCCCGACAGCGCTGCGACAATTTCATCGACCCTGCCGAACAGTTCGCGCAGTCCCAAGGTTGCCCAGCCTTCGGGGAGCGCTTGGCCTTCCTCAATGTCGGCGGCATAACAATGCTGTTCGCCAAGCAGCCCGAGGTAATGGCTGCGCAGCGGGTTCACCCCATGCTCGGCAAGGTCGCAACAGAAGGGCAGTGTGGCGGATGTCATGTCGCTGATGACGATGGATGAGCGCTGGAACGCAAACCATACCGCCGGGGCGTCCATTTCCGGCGGTGGTGTTACAAGCGGGGTATATTGGTCTGGCACGATGGCTACTCGAATTGTGATGCGTGAGTATAGCCGCTGGCGGACGCGCAGGTCCGGAGGTGCTGGAGACTGGGGGAGAGTGGTGGGCGGTACTGGGATCGAACCAGTGGCTTCCACCGTGTGAAGGTGGCACTCTACCGCTGAGTTAACCGCCCGAGCCGGCGCGAATTCTACCATCGGAGGCTGCCGGCCGCCAAACCGCTGGCGATATAATCGGACGATCATGCAACCCCAGAACATTACTGTCATCGGCGCCGGCATTGTCGGCATGGCGACCGCCAGCTACCTGCAACGTGACGGCCATGCCGTGACGGTGGTCGATCAGCGGCCTCCCGGTGAATACTGCTCATTCGGTAACGCCGGCATCCTCAGCCCCGGATCCTGCGTGCCCATCGCGATGCCGGGCATCCTGTCGCAGGTGCCAGGCTATCTGCTTGATCCATTGGGGCCGTTGTCGCTGCGCCTGTCTTATTTACCGCAGGCGTTGCCGTGGCTGCTGCGTTTTGTGGCTTCGGCCGAACGGCGCAAAGTGGAGCGTATCGCCGACGGCCTGCGTGCGCTGCTGTCGCAAACCTTTGATGCCTACGCCCCGCTGGTCAAAAGCGCCGGTGTGGAAGATTTGATCCACAAGAGCGGTTATGTCGTGGTGTATTCCGATCGCAAAGCCTACGAGGCCGATGCGCTGGGGTGGAAGTTGCGCCGGGATCGCGGCGTGGTCATTGATGAACTAGATGCGGACGGCATTCGTGCGCGCCTGCCGCAACTGAATGGCGATTTCCGCATGGGCCTGTTCCTGCACGATCATGGCTGGTGTGCGAATCCTGAACGCCTGACCAAATCGCTGGCTGCCGAGTTTGAACGCAATGGCGGCAAACTGCTGCAACGGCAGGTGCTGGGCATTGATGTCGGACCGGACGGTCCGCGCGCTTTGAATACCGATGCCGGATCATTGCCGGTTGAAAAACTGGTGATTTGTGCCGGCGCGCATTCGAATGAATTCAGTTCTGCGCTCGGTGATGCCGTGCCGCTGGAGGCGGAGCGTGGTTATCACCTGACCTACTCCGATCCGCGGTTCTCGCTGCCGATGCCGGTGATGGTGCCGGAGCAGAAATGTTTTGTGACGCCGATGGAAATGGGCTTGCGTATTGCCGGTCAGAGCGAATTTGCCGGCATCAACGCAGATCCGGATTACCGGCGCTCGGAAATTCTCGGCAAACTGATGCAGCGCATGTTCCCGGGCATCAGTCGGGTGGATTCAACGGAATGGATGGGCCGGCGGCCGTCGATGCCCGATTCGACGCCGGTGATCGGCCGCGCAACAAAATTCGACAATGTCTATTACGCATTCGGCCACGGCCATGTCGGCCTGTGCAGCGGCGCGCCAACCGGGCGGTTGATCGCGGACCTGGTGGCCGGGCGCCCTGCGCGCATTGATCTGAACCCTTATCGTCCTGACCGGTTCTAGTCCTGAATTCGGTGCGTCCGCAGGGGTGCGTGACGTAAAATAGAGTTTTTTTCCGGCCTCATCATGGTAAGAACTCGATTCGCTCCCAGCCCGACCGGTTATCTGCATATCGGCGGCGCGCGTACCGCGCTGTTCTGCTGGGCGTATGCCAAGCAGCATGGCGGCACCTTTATCCTGCGCGTTGAAGACACTGACCGCGAGCGTTCGACCGATGCCTCGGTGCAGGCCATTCTTGATGGCATGAACTGGCTCGGGCTCGATTATGAGGGCCCGTACTTCCAGATGCAGCGCCTTGACCGTTACAAGACGGCGGTGGAGCAGTTGCTGCGCGACGGGCACGCCTACCATTGTTATGCGACGCGTGAAGAGATCGATGCCCTGCGCGAGGCGCAGCGTGCGCGTGGCGACAAGCCGCGCTACGACGGGCGCTGGCGGCCGGAGAATGCCAAGCGCCTGGGCCTGACGCCGCCGGCCGGTGCGCAACCGGTGGTACGTTTCCGCACGCCGGATACCGGTGAGGTGACGTTTAATGATCTGGTCAAGGGACCAATCACGGTTGCCAATGCCGAGCTTGATGACCTGGTGATCATGCGCGCCGACGGCATCCCGACCTACAACTTCGGCGTGGTGATCGACGACATCGACATGAACATCACCCATGTCGTGCGCGGCGATGACCATGTCAACAACACGCCGCGGCAGATCAACATCTATCGCGCACTGGGTGCGCAATTGCCGCTGTTTGCGCATCTGCCGATGATTCTCGGCGCCGACGGCGAGCGGCTGTCGAAACGCCACGGTGCAGTCAGCGTGATGCAGTATCACGAGGACGGTTATCTGCCGGAAGCGCTGAATAATTATCTGGCGCGTCTCGGCTGGTCGCACGGCGACGAGGAAAAATTCTCGATGCAGCAGCTGGTCGAGTGGTTTGATCTGGCGCACATCAGCCGTTCACCGGCGCGTTTTGATCCGGAGAAACTGGGCTGGCTGAACCAGCAATACATGAAGGAGGCTGATGATTCGCGTCTGGCGCAGCTGATGATTCCGTTCCTCAAGCGCGATGGCTGTGATGTTGCGTCTGGCCCGGAGCCCGAACGTGTGGTGGCCTTGCTGAAGGAGCGGGTCAGCACCATCGAGGAACTGGCGGACGCAGCAGTGTTTTTTTATCGCACGCTCGAACCCGCTGCGGATCTGCGGGCGCAGCATTACACGGCGGATGTGCGTCCCGCCGTGGAAGATCTGCATCGCCGCTTCGCCGACATCACCTGGGACCGCGCCAGTATCAGTGCTGCGATGAAAACGGTCGTGGCTGAACACAAACTGAAGTTTCCCAAGCTGGCGATGCCCTTGCGGGTCATGGTGACCGGTGAGCCGCAGACGCCTTCAGTGGATGCAACACTGGAGTTGATCGGGCGCGAACAGGTGCTGGCCCGAATGACTTTGGAATTAAAGGTGTTTCCAGGCTGAATTCCGGGTTTACAGCCCGGATATGCATCGGTATAATTCGCCGCTCTCGTGGGGGTATAGCTCAGCTGGGAGAGCGCTTGCATGGCATGCAAGAGGTCAGCGGTTCGATCCCGCTTACCTCCACCAGCAGAACACCTCGCTGTAATCAGACGTAGTCCCTATCGTCTAGAGGCCTAGGACATCGCCCTTTCACGGCGGTAACCGGGGTTCGAATCCCCGTGGGGACGCCACAAATAGAGAAGCCACCCTTGCGGTGGCTTTTTTATTTTTGCGCCCGCTTATTTTGAGACGGCCTTGTGCTTGCGGATGTAGTTTTCGTGCCGGAACAGGAAGTCCGGGCCGATGAGGCGGTAGTCAAATCGACCATCCGGCCGGAAGCGCAGGTCGAAGAATCCTACTTCCCGGGTTCCCCAGTGCAGCATGGTCGGTGCGCTGTTGACGCAGGCGGTAGAGGGCGCCCAGAGATAATAAATGCCTTCAAAGGAAAAGGTCCGCGTCTGATGTTTGTGTCCGGAGCTGATGACGCGGACGCCGAACCGTTTGCACAGGCCGAGCAGTCGTTCGCGGCTCGCCGAATCAATGCAGGACTGTCGTGTCCAGGGATCTTCGTAGTCGGGCTCGGTCGGGTGATCAAGGAACAGCGGCTTGTGCATGAACAGCGCGATGGGGTGCCCTGCATAACCGGCGAGTGTTTTTTCGAGCCAGTCCCACTGTTCGGCTTCCGCGGATTGGCCCTTGCTACCCAGCAACTGCGCGTTGATTCCGGCAAAAGCCCAGCCGGCGGCATCGAAGGCCCAGCTTTCTGCGCCAAAGTGTTTGACGAAGCGGGCGCGGCGCGCGTCATCGATGCGCTTGGGCATATAGCCTGAAACAATGTTGTCACCGATGTCATGATTGCCCGGCAGGCAGCGCCAGGGAACCGGCAATCTTGCGAGTTGCCCGCGCGCGAATGCGTGATCGGCGTCGTTGTCCGGGTCCGACATGATCAGGTCGCCGTTGGCGACGACCAGATCGGGTTTTTCCCGGGAGATCCATTCGACAACCTGTGTCCAGTTGTCGAGATGGTGTTCCTGTCCTGCACCGAGATGAATATCGGCAACTTGAATCAAGCGAAATTCTTTCATGGCGCGATTTTTATCCTTTGTTGTCGGCGGGCCGCTGAACATCCTGGCCGTTCGCAATAATGTCGGGTGCCAGCATAACAAAGCGTGATTTTCGGTTTTTGTTATCGAGGCTCAAAACAGCTGAAGGCGGTTAATCGGGCGGGGCCACTTTTCCGGTATCTGGACTGCCGCCGCACGCCGTTTGACCAATCACATTGCCCCGACAAAGGGCATGGGTTAGATTCGCGATGAGCCCGGTCGAAGTGCGGCGGGGCGATTCATTCTGTATTGAGGAGTTCATATGGTTCAGAAAATCCGTTTGGTGATTCCGGAGGCCCCGTCGCCTCAGGCGGTTGCCGTGACCGAAACACGCACTGTCGCCAAGGGCGGCATCCGCCTCGGCATACTCGATAACAGCAAGGGCAATGCCGATCATCTGCTGCGTTTCATTGTTGACGGGGTCAAGGCCTTGTTGCCGGTCGCTTCCGTAATCGCCTTACGCAAGGACAGCGTGAGTCTGCCTGCGCCCGCAGACATTCTGGATCGCCTCGCCGCCGAATCGGACTATGTCCTTTCGGCGATGGGTGATTGAGGGTCGTGCACGTCGTGGAGTGTCCACGACATGGCGACCCTGCGTAAACGCGGTTTGACCACAGCGGTCATTGTTTCCGGCCCGTTCCTGAAACTGGGGCAGTCACAGGCGCGCGTGTTCGGCGTGCCTGACCTGCCGCTGATCGAGATCCCGCATCCGCTCGGCGGCCTGGCTATCGATCAGGTACAGGCACGTGCTGATCATGCCGTTCCTAAATTCGTGAAACTGCTGAAGGAGGCGTCTCAATGAGCAACCTTGCGCAACTGCTGCAGGCGCCGGGCATGAGCATCGAGGCTGATGGCGATTTTGATGCTGTCAATGCGCTGGTCATGGAAAAAGGTTGGGGCGACGGCTTGCCGGTGGTACCGCCAACCGAGGCGCGTGTCGCTGCAATGCTGGAATACTGCGACCGTCCTTGGGATCAGCCGATTGCCAAGATTGCGCCACGCTGGGGCGAGGCTACACCGCTGCGTCTTGCAGCCAATGCGGTAATGGCGGGGTGCCAGCCGCGTTATTTTCCGCTGTACATGCTGGCGATTGAAGCCATGTGCGAGGAACCGCTGAATCTCTATGGCGTGCAGGCCACCACGCATCTGTGTGCGCCGCTGGTCATCGTCAACGGACCGGTTGCACGCGAACTGAATCTCAACGGCGGTCACAATGCCTTCGGTCCCGGCAATCAGGCCAACGCCACTATCGGTCGCGCGATTCGCCTGGCTCTGCTGAATATCGGCGGTGCGATCCCTGCGCTGGGCGATATGTCCACATTCGGTTCGCCGGCGAAATACAGCTATCTCGTCGCCGAGAACGAGGCCGACAGTCCGTGGGAGCCGCTGCACGTTGAACGCGGCTTGTCGGCTGAAACCAGTGCCGTGACCGTGATCGGCGCAGAGTGCCTGCACAACGTGAACGATCACGAAAGCCTCGATGGTGAGGGCGTATTGATGACCATTGCCGGCACGATGTGCACGACGGGTTCAAACGATACCTATTACAAGGCGCAACCGCTGGTGATCATGGGGCCCGAGCATGCCAAGGCCGTCGCCGCACAGTATTCCAAGGCGGAAGCCAAGCGTTTTCTGCAACAGCATGCGACGCTGCCGGTCAGCAAGTTCTCCAAGGACAACATCGAGCGGCGGATCAAGGTGACCTTCAAGGACCGGTTGGCCAATCCCAAGCCGGACGACTTGATGTATGCCGTGCAAAAGGCCGAGGACATTCTGTTGGCTGTTATTGGTGGTGCCGGCAAACACTCGGCGTTTGTGCCGACCTTCGGTGCGACCTTGCCGGTCACACGCGCGTTAAAAACGGCAGACGGGCGGCTCGCGAAATCGGTTGAGGATTTCCGTCGACGTTAGGGCATCAATGGTTTTTGCGGCTGATCAACATGCCGTACCGGAAAGTCCGGTGCGGCACGTCTTTTTAAAAATACAATAAAATCATATAGTTACGTTATTCCGGGTGTGATTCAATGGGTCCAGGCTGCTTAATGCCTTGACACTGTCCGGTCTCAAGCAGTCTCATAGACGCAATCCCGAGTCTCTGCCCGTCCACGGGCCCACTTTCCATGTTGATCCTGCAGCGCTTCACGCGAGCGGTATTCGTCACCCTGCTGTTTACGGCGGGGTCGGTGCATGCGGCTGAGCCGTTGACGCTGTTTCTGCTGAAAATGCTGCGCGACCAGATGGCGACCGCAGCCATTGAGTCTGCAGTAAAAAGCATACCGCCATCGGCGGCAAAACCTCCAGCGTCAAATGCGCTGGCGGGTGTGCATGGCGTCACTGAGGAGCAGTTGCGTGCGCTGATCGATGCAGGATTCGTGCATCTCACATCAGCGCAGCGTGCCGAGATCTATGCCAGCCTGACCCGCATGCTTGCAGATCCGCGCAACGCGCTGGCGCGGCCGCTGATTATTCAGGAACTGGCCCAGCATGCTTCTGCGGTGCGCAGCGCGCATGAGCGCCTGGCTGCGTTGACGATCGCCGAGAAGCGCGCGATCGCCGTTGATGCGCGAAGTGAATACGAACGCCTGCAGCCGCAGGAGCGTGACCAGATGATGCGGTTGCTGAAAGCCCGCGTGGCACCGATACCGCGCGATCTGAACGATCTTATCCTTGCAGAGTTTGCTGCTGCGGGCGCATTGCCTGCGTCCGCAACGCCCTGATCCGTTCGCAGGCCTGTCAGTCGGTGGATGCCGATTTAAGCAGTGTCTGTGCCGCACGTACGGGTTTTGTGTCAGCCTTGGCCATGTCGCCGCAAATTTCCCCGCCTTCTTCGATCTGGATTTTGCCGTAGCGGATTTTTCCCGATACGCGACCCGTGGCGTGCACGATCAGTTGCTCGCGTGCAGTCAGCTCACCCTCGAAGCGGCCGTGGATTTCGGCGATGTCGATGCTGACCGTGCCCTTGAAGACACCATGCTCGGCAATCTGGATGACCCGGCTGTCCATTGATGCCTCAACCGCACCTTCGACGACCAGGGTGTCGCAGTCTGTAATCTCGGCGCCTTTGAGCTTGATGTCGGGTCCCACAATCAACTTGCTGCCGGTATGGCGTTCGTTTTTTGAACGGTCTGCTGACGAACTCGAATCGGACCGTGCTGCCGTGGTAACAGTTGGGCGTTGCGCGATGTCCTGGGGGCTGGCCGGGGTGGCGAGGGCGGGGGTGACATTGACGCCGCGTTTGGCGGTGTCGTCCTGCTTTTTGAAAAAAGTGTCTCGATTCAGCATGAAGCCTCCGGATGATGATGGTGTTGGTGACGGCGTCCGCTTGAGCAGCATCGCGTCACGCGTCATCTGAACGTATGCAATATCGACGCCAGAAAAAAACCTTTTAAAAACAAATATTAAAGGGCTGCCTTGAAGGATGGGGCATTTCTGCGCTGAAATACGTCGCATCAAGGAGACGAATGACCGCTCCGAAGTCGTAGTGCTTTGATTTAAAATTGAAATTCGGGTCGTTGACGGGCGACGAAAAAAGACGCGACGTCAAAAGCCGTCGCGCCTGCCCAGCGGGCTCCCCAGAGAGCCGCATCGGCCGGAAGGAGGAGGAGGGTCCTCCCGGCTGGTGTTTAGTTAAATCAACAGCACTTAGTGCTTGGCAATGGGGTTCAGGAACAGCGCTGCGCCCAATTGCTCGACCTTGCGCCCGATCCACGCAAACGCGTCAACAATCGTGTCCGCGTTGTGCATCGCGTTAATCGCGACCTGACGCTCCTGCTCGCTCATGCGAACGGTGTTGATCTTCTCGGAGATGATTGAGCCAAATTTGATATTCATTTCGGTATTCATGTTAGTTTTCCTTACCTTTCCAGTAGTTCGCCGTCACGGCGTTGAGGTCTCACTGTTTTTAACTTCAATGAGTTCGGACTGAAGTATAGACTTAGTCTCGCCCCGAATGTTGCATCGCAACAGCTGATTTATTGTCACTATTCGGGATACTTATGGTAAGGTGAATGCCAACTATGTCACAACGTTTGCCACCACTGAATGCTCTAAAGGCCTTTGAGGCAGCGGCGCGCCATTTAAGTGTGAAAAAAGCCGCAGTCGAGCTAAATGTGACGCCGGCAGCGGTCAGCCACCAAATCCGGACGCTGGAGGAATATCTCGAAGTCCAGTTGTTTCATCGCTACAACCGCGCCCTGGAATTGACCGATGCGGCCCGCGCCTGTCTGCCCAAGTTGCGGGAAGGTTTCGACTGTCTGGCGCAAGCGGTAGAGCGGCTGCGAACCCATACCAGTGGCGGGATGCTTACGGTCAGTGCTGCGCCGTCGTTTGCGGCGCGGTGGCTGATGCCGCGTTTGCACCGCTTCATTGCGGCCCATCATGAAATCGATGTCCGGGTATCGGCGCGCATGCGCCGGGTCAGTGTTGATGGCAAGGTCGATGTCGCTGAAAGGGCAACGATCGAAACCTGGCTGGATGATTCGGATGTCGCCATTCTCTATGGCCACGGACACTATCCCGATCTTGATGTTCATCGGCTGTTGTCGCTGACGATCTCCCCGATCTGCAGCCCGAAACTGTTGACGGGTGAACATCCTCTGCGAACGCCTGAAGATCTGAAGCACCACATGCTGCTTCATGACGATACCGGTGACATGTATGACGGAGAGTCGTTCTGGGAGGTTTGGCTGGCGGCTGCAGGCATAACCGGCATTGATGCCAAACGCGGCGCCCGTTTCAGTCATGCCGTGCTGGCGTTCGAGGCTGCGATTGATGCCGTGGGCGTTGTGGCATCGATGCCATCGCTTGCCGCGGAGGAACTCGCTTCGGGCAAACTGGTGATGCCTTTTGACCTCAAGGTGCCGCTGACTTCAGCTTATTACCTGGTATGCGAACCGCACGCCAAGACCCGCCCCGCAGTTGCGGCATTCCGTGACTGGCTGATTGCCGAGGCGGCCAAGGACGGCGGCGCACAGCCCGTCTGAACCTTACGCCGGCTTTGGCGCCGTTCGTTCGATTTGCCTGTCGTCAATCGGCAGGTTTAGCAATGCGGCCACGATGCCCATGCCTATCGTCAGCAGCCACATGATGGTGTAGGAGCCCGTGGTGTCAAACACGTAGCCGCCGATCCAAACCCCGGCAAAACTGCCGACCTGGTGGAAGAAGAAGGCGATGCCGGTCAGCGTTGACAGATATTTCACGCCGAAAACATGAGCGATCAATCCGCCGGTCAGCGGTACCGTTCCCAGCCACAGGAAACCGATCACTGCGGCAAACAAATATACCGTCATCGGCGTTACCGGCAGTGAGATGAAAATCGCAATGGCGACGGAGCGTGTCAGGTAAAGCACTGACAGCAGGTATTTCTTGGTGTGTTTTCCGCCTAGCCAGCCCCAGGCGTAGCTGCCGATCATGTTGAAAAAGCCGATCAGCGCGAGTCCGATCATTCCGGTTTCCGGCGTCATTTTCTGGTCGACCAGGTAGGCCGGGAAATGCACCGCAATGAACAGCAACTGAAATCCGCAGACGGTATATGCGAGGCACAGCAGCATGTAGCCGCGATGACCGGCGGCTTCGCGCAGGGCTTCACTGACGGACTGCTTGTGCAGTGATGCAGCCTGCGCTTTTTTGTCCTCGACCAGCGCGCTCGACAGAGGGATGATCACCAGCACCGTGATTGCGAGAATGACCAGCGCCTGGTGCCAGCCGACCTGATTGATCAGCCATTGGCCGTAAGGCAGCATTGCAAACTGGCCAAACGAACCAGCGGCGCCGGCGATGCCCAGTGCGACGCTGCGTTTTTCCGGCGGGAAAGAGCGGCCGATCACGCCAAATACGATTGAAAAGCCGCTGCAGCCCAGCGAGGCGCCAATCAGCAGGCCTGCGCTCAAAGTTAATTCAAGGCCGGTGGAGGATACCGACATCAGGCAAAGGCCGGCTGCATAGAGGATGGCGCCGCCAATCAGCACTCTGGCCGTACCGAAGCGGTCAGCGATCAGTCCGGTGATCGGCTGGGAGATGCCGTAGAGCAGGTTCTGGATCGCAATGGCGAAGGCAAAGGTTTCGCGGCCTATTCCCAGATCGGCCGTCATCGGTTGCATGTAGAGCCCGAAGTTATGGCGCACGCCAAGCGCAATAGTCAGGATCATGCCGCCGCAGAACAACACGACTGCCGGGGTTCGCCAAACGGATGCGCTCATCTTGATCTGGTATCCAAAGGCCGGATTTTAACGGAATCGCAGCGGGCCCCTTGTCCGGAAGCTGATGCAAGGGCTTTTCCGGTAGAATGCGCCACTTGCGAAATCAAGGGGTATCAACGCAGATGGTGCGCCCGGGATCGAAGCGCGGATGTGCGGTTTTTGCATGGTGATTCCGGTATTTCCAGGTTGAAGTTGAAGCTTCTTGAAGTTAGATCCACCCGGGGTGTGGCGCAGTCCGGTAGCGCAGGGCGTTTGGGACGCCAAGGTCGCAGGTTCGAATCCTGCCACCCCGACCATCAAAACCTTCATTTTAATTTTTGGTTTTTCGTTACTGATAATGTCGTTTGTAATCGCGCTTGGCGCGTTTCTCGGTTTTATCGGGCTGGAACCGGTCAGGGCCCTGCTTGCAATCGCAGTCGTGCTGGTTGCCAAGGGCTTTTTTGACGTGCAGTACTGCCATCTGGAACTGTTCAAGCGGCCTTCACCGTTTCTGCACTATTGCAAGAACCTGATGGACCGTAACGAGGATGTTTCCGGTGCGGCGCTCACCTACTTGCTCCAGTGGGTGCTTTTCGGAATGCTTGTCGGCGGCGGCATGTATGCGCTGGTAAGTTACCTGAGCTGAGCCCGGGCTATTTCAGCGCAAACGGGTTGAAGTCGGTGCCACGGTCGTAATAATCCTCGTTCTCCGCCCGCTTCAGGAAATTCACGATTTTGTAGGTCAGGGGCGTGAATGCGATTTCGACGCCGACCTTGGCCAGGAACTGTGCGGCCATCACCATCGGCAGCTTGTCGTCCGGAATGATGCCGGCGCCGTAAAACGCCAGCGGGTAAAAAAGCGCTGAATCCACGGCCTCGCCGGCAATCGTCGAGCCAATGGTGCGTGTCCACAACCAGCGGCCCTGCGTAGCCAGTTTCATCCGCGCCAGCACATAGGAATTGACGAACTCGCCACAGAAATACGCGAACATCGATGCGGCAACGATGCGCGGCGTATTGCCGAAGGCGATTTCATACGCACCCTGATGTGTCCAGAATGGCGCCGGTGGCAGTGCCACCACGATGGTTGTCATCAGCGACGCAAATCCCAGTCCGGCGAAGCCGGCCCAGATCACCCGCCGTGCGCGCGCATAACCATAAACTTCGGTGAGGATGTCGCCGAACACGTACGAGATCGGGAAAAACAGCACGCCGGCGCCGAAAGTGACAGCGCCGAGCAGCGGCAGGTCGAACTGCGCGATTTTTGCGGGGCCGATCAGATTGGAGCAGATCAGCACCGTGACGAATGCCGCCATTACGAATTCGTAGTAGCGGTAATTGCGTGTGCCGGTGCTTGCGGTCATGCCTGGTCTGCGGGGATCGTACTTGTTCAGGTGAGCGGCGCTGCGCAATGCAGCCTGAATCCGGGGCGCCCGGAAACCAGCCGGAACCAGCGCTCGAAGTGCGGCAGTTGCGGGCGTTCGATCGGTACGTTGAACCAGCGGTGGGCCAATACGGCCAGCGGGATGTCGGCCATCGTGAAGCCGGCTGCGGCGAGGTATTCGTTTTTTGCGAGATGCGTGTCAGCCATGCCCAGGTAACCCGCGAGTTTCTGCCGGTTGTCTTCGACCTCAGCCATGTTGCGTTTTTCCGGCGGAGTGCGAATCAGATTCCAGAACACTGGCTTCATGTGATTCCACAGTGTTGTGCTGTACCACTCCATCCAGCGGTCGGCGTCGGCTGCTGCCTTTGTATCTTTCGGGCACAGCGTACCGAGGCCATGACTGCGGGCCAGATAGCGGACAATCGCGTGCGATTCCCAAAGCACAAAGCCGTCGTCGTCGATCAGCGGCACCAGACCGTTCGGGTTCATTGCCCGGAACTCGGGTGTGTTGTTGACGCCGAATTGCATGCCGGCGTCAATGCGCTCGTAGGGCAGGCCCAATTCGGCGCAGGTCCACATAACCTTCTGTACGTTGATCGAGTTTGTTCGCCCCCAGATCTTCAGCATGACCGGGTTCCTTTCTTGGTGGTTCGGATGGCTGACGAGTCTACAGCAAGGACGGCAAACCCGGCACGGCCTCAGGCTATAATCGTGCGCGTTTACCTACCTCCAGAGGAAAGATGACATGGGCAGCATGATTGAGCTGACGGCCGCTGACGGCCATAAATTCGGCGCCTACAAAGCGGAGCCTGCTGGCAAGCCGCGCGGCGCAGTAGTGGTGGTGATGGAGATTTTCGGTGTCAACAGCCATATCCGTTCGGTGGCGGATGGCTACGCGGCTGACGGTTATCTGGCGATTGCGCCGGCGATGTTCGACCGTGTGCAGCGCAATTACGAATGCGGTTATACCCAGCCGGAAATCGAAGCCAGCCGCGGGCTGATGCAGAAGGCCAGTCTGGACGATGCGATCAAGGATGTCACGGCGGCGATCAAGGCTGTGGAGTCGGCAGGCAAGGTCGGCATCGTCGGTTATTGCTGGGGCGGCACCGTCGCCTGGAAGGCGGCAGCGGAAGTTGCCGGTTTGGCCTGCTCATCGCCGCATTATGGCGGCGGCATTCCGAATCATGCATCGCTGCAGGCGAAATGCCCGGTGATGTTCCACTGGGGCGAGAAAGACCAGTCGATTCCCATGGATGCGGCGCAAAAGGTCAAGGCTGCACAGCCTCAGTGGGAGCATCATTTCTATCCCGCAGGCCACGGTTTCAACTGTGACCAGCGCGGATCGTTTGATGCGGCGAGCGCGAAACTGGCGCGTGAACGTACTCTGGCTTTCCTGCGCAAGAACGTGGGGTGATCCCCGCGGTGCAGGGTTTTAAAGCAACAACGCCGGCGCAAAGCCGGCGTTGTTCATTCAGGCCCTGTTCAACTGCCGGCGGTACCGCTGGCGCGCTTGTTGAACGCCGTGAAAAACTGCTCTGCCATTTTTTTGGCGACACCGTCGATCAGCCGTGCCCCGACCTGTGCGAGTTTGCCCCCGATGCTGGCCTTGACGCTGTAGGACAGCTTGGTTGATTCACCCTCGGGCGACAGCCGTACGTTGGCCTCGCCTTTGGCGAAGCCGGCGACGCCGCCCTGGCCCTCAAAGTGCAGCGTGTATGAATCCGGCGGATTGATTTCACTCAGGGTCATCCTGCCCTTGAACTTGGCACTGACCGGGCCGACTTTGGCGGTCATGGTCAGCAGGTATTCATTGTCCGACTGCTTGTCTATTGAATCGCAGCCGGGGATGCAGTCCATCAGGACTGCGGTGTTGTTCAATGCATCCCAGGTTGCATTCTGGGGCAGGGCGATGAGTTGTTCGCCGGTCATTTCCATTGCAGTAATGCTCCATTGTTGCCGATGCCCGATGTTAACCCATGCGGCACGTTACAATATTGCTTTGCCTACAGTTGCTAAAGGAATGGCTTATGGACAGCGTCGATTTGCAGGTCATCCGTACAGCGCGTGAATGGGTTGCCGGCGGCCATCGCGTGGTGCTTGCCACGGTGATCAGGACTTGGGGTTCCGCGCCGCGCCCGATCGGTGCGTTGTCGGCAATACGCGGCGACGGCATGGTGGTTGGGTCGGTATCCGGTGGCTGTGTCGAAGACGACATGATTCTCCGTGTCAAAGCCGGTATTCTGGCGGAGAATTGGCCGACCACGACAAAGTATGGCGTGTCAGCAGAGGAGGCGCAGCGATTCGGCCTGCCCTGCGGCGGGACGCTCGAACTGGTGCTGGAGCCGTTGTCGGCGGCAAGCGGACTCGATGAACTTCTGGCGCGCATTGAGCGCCATGAACTGGTGCTGCGCCGGCTCGACATGAAAACGGGGCGTGCGACTACCGCCGCGGCAAAATGGCAGGATCAGTTGGCCTTCGACGGCGATACGCTGAACACTGTTTACGGGCCGCGCTGGCGGCTGTTGATCATTGGTGCAGGCCAGCTTTCGACTTATCTGGCGCAGATGGCGCAGGCGCTCGATTACTCGGTCACGATCTGCGATCCGCGCGAGGAATACACAACGACCTTCGATGTACCTGGCGTCGATTTGAAACGCGGCATGCCCGATGACGTGGTGACCGAACTCAATCTCGACGGTCACAGTGCCGTGGTGACGCTGACGCATGATCCCAAGCTGGATGACATGGCGCTGCTCGAAGCGCTGAAGTCGCCGGCGTTCTACATCGGTGCCATCGGTTCACGGAAAAACAACGATGCACGGCGCAAGCGCCTCGCCGAGTTTGATCTTTCGCAGGATGAAATCGGTCGCCTGCATGGCCCGGTCGGATTGAAAATCGGCAGCAAGACGCCGCCTGAAATAGCGGTCGCGATCCTTGCCGAGATGACCGCCATCCGCAATGGGGTGGATATCAAGACCTTTGCCGAGCCGCCGAAGGCGACGACTCAGGGTTGCGTGACCGGCTGACGCGGTTTGAAGCTGAGGTTGGCGCAGGGATCTTCCCGCGCCATGCGTTCGGTGAAGACGATGTAGTCGTATTCGGGGTTCCCGGAATCGTAATACGCCGTCGGGGAAAACTGTTTGTCCTGAACTTCGATGAATCCGACTGCGACGATATTTCCGCCGTCGGTGTTGGCCAGCAGGTAATGTGGCACGCCGAAATCACGCCGCACATGCCCGTTGCCGGCCACCAGCACCGCGCCTGTATCGGCATGTCGCGCAAGTATCTGTGCCATCACCGCATCGCGCGCGCGTTGCGCGGCCACCATGCCGGGCAGGATTTTTGCCGGCGCCTTGCCGCAGTGTCCGTCGTCGATTGCGCGCTCCAGCTTGCGTCGGGCGGCCTCCGGCAACTGTTGATTCAGTCCCAGTGCTGCAACGGACTCATCGCCGAGCACGGCGGCGGCGCTTGAAGTCGCGATACGGAAGGCCTGATCGCGTGACAGATTGGCGGCCACCAGCGGCAAACCGGCTTCGAGGGCGAGGCTGATGAAGGGGGCGTAGTCCGGCCACTTCCAGCCACGCGCATCAAAGCCGCTTGCAGAGCGCACCCGTTCAGCATCACGCCGGGATTCTGAAACGGCGGCGTTCAGCGCCGGCTGTTGTTCACGATCAAACTGTTCCATGGCCAGAGCGGGGCGGCGGCCGGCGCGGACCAGCTCTGCGATCATGTTCCGGCGCATGCGGTGGTGGGTGCTGTTGTCGTGGACTTCGCCAAGCAGCACATAGCGGGTCTTGAGCAGGCGGTTTACAAGTTCGGTTTGTGACGCGGCGCGTCCGGTTTTGGTGTCCCAGATCTGACCGATCAGCGGATTCGGCGTGTTTTCCGGCGCAGGTTGCGCCCATGCCAGAGGCGTGATCATCAGGGTAATCGCCAGCCATCGGGGCTAGCGGTGTTGTGACCGGTATTTCATGCAAGGATCCGTGTTGGATGTCAGGGGCTTGGTCGGGATTATCCACCGATGTTAATTCCAAAACGGGCGCGATGAAGCGACCAGTTGGGTCTGTCCCGGATTGCCGATATATTCGGGGTTGTTGAATATTGGTTTTGCCATCACATTTTCTTCAAGCAGGAATTCCTCTGATGAAACTCGCATTTATTGGCACCGGGGTCATGGGCGGACCGATGGCGGGGCATCTGGCCAAGGCCGGACACGCGGTGACCGTCTACAACCGCAGCCCGCAAAAAGCCCGGGCCTGGGCCACCAGGCATGGCGGCGCCGTTGCGGATAGCCCGGCGGCAGCGGCGCGCGATGCAGCTCTGGTTTTCAGCTGTGTCGGCAATGATGACGATTTGCGTGAAGTCACGATTGGTGCCAACGGCGCGTTTCAGGCCATGGGTGCGGACGCGATTTATGTCGATCACACCACGACATCCGCCGGCGTCGCCGAGGCCTTGCATGCCGAAGCGCAGAAACGTGGACTGCATTTCCTCGACGCACCGGTGTCCGGCGGCCAGTCCGGCGCCGAGCAGGGCGTACTGACGGTGATGGTGGGGGGAGATGCGGCGGCGTTTTCCCGCGCCGAGCCGGTGATTGCGCATTACGCGCGCGCGGTTACGCTGATGGGCCCTGCGGGCGCCGGCCAGAAAACCAAGATGGTCAACCAGATCTGTGTCGCCGGCGTGGTGCAGGGGCTCGCCGAGGGGCTGGCGTTTGCGCTGCAGGCCGGACTCGACGGCAAACGCGTGGTTGATGTCATCTCCAAGGGCGCGGCAAGCTCGTGGCAGATGGAAAACCGCGGCAAGACCATGGTCGACGGGAAATTCGATTTCGGTTTTGCAGTCGACCTGATGCGCAAGGATTTGCGCATCGCCATGGAGGCCGCTCGCGGCAATGGCGCACAGTTGCCGGCCACCGCGCTGATTGACCAGTTTTACGCCGGGGTGCAGAAACAGGGCGGTGGTAAGCTCGACACGTCCAGCCTGATCAAATTGCTGGTGCAACAATAAAGACGAATAGGGTCGCGAAAGTGAAAGGCAAGGCGTGAACAGCAAAAGCGAAAAACCGGCCGCAGGCCAGGAGCGTGCACCGGTTCCGGCGATGCCGGCGGCCACCGTCACCATCGTGCGTGATGCCGCTGAAGGCATCGAAGTATTGATGATGCGACGAAACCTCAAGTCGGGGTTTGTGCCGGGAATGTATGTGTTTCCGGGCGGCGGACTGGATGAGGCTGATTTATCGTTTAAAAACAATGGTTTATGTAATTGCCTCAATGACGCTGCGGCGAGCGGCATGCTCGGCATGGCGGCGGACGGACTGGCTTACTGGGCAGCCGCAATCCGTGAAGCGTTCGAAGAATCGGGTTTATTGCTGGCGCGCAACAGTGCCGGCAGCCTGATCACATTGACTGACGCGCAAATCGCTGCGCGCTTCGATGCGCATCGCCGGCAGTTGAATGCGGGTGAACTCGATTTTGCCGCATTGATTGCCACCGAAGGATTGCAGCTTGCCGCCGATCAACTGACCTACTTCGCGCACTGGATCACGCCGGTCACCGCGCCGCGGCGTTACGACACGCGCTTTTTCATGGCTGAAGCGCCACCTGAGCAGGAGCCTTTTCATGATGATCACGAGACCATCGCGGCAACCTGGATCAGTCCTGCCGGTGCACTGACCCTGCACAAGCGTGGCGAGTTCGAGATGCGCACGCCGACGGTACGTACGCTCGAAACGTTTGCCGACTGCAACGATGTGGCCAGCCTGCGCCGCAGTCTTGATTCCATACAGGGCAATGTGCGTCCGCTGATGCCGAGAATCGGCAAGGACGGGCAGCGGTATCTGCCGGGCGAACCCGGTTACGAAGAAGCGGGTACAAAAGAAGGTGCAGGGCAGTGGCAGAACTGATCCCGATCGTTCCCGGTGAAGTGGTCGAGATCGCGCCCGGCGTGCGCCGGCTGACCGCGCCCAATCCCGGTGTGATGACCGGCCCCGGCACCAATGCCTATCTGCTTGGCCATGATGACCTTGCCCTGATTGATCCCGGCCCTGAAATCGACTCGCATCGTGAAGCTTTGCTGGCGGCAGCCGCAGGACGGTTGCGCTGGATTTTCTGCACCCATACCCATCGTGACCACTCGCCGCTGGCGCTGTCTCTCAAAGCTGCAACCGGCGCGCAGGTGTTCGGCTTTGGCCGGACGCCGACGGACGGTCGTCAGGATGAAACCTTTTCGCCGGACCGCGCGCTGGTTGATGGCGATGTTGTGGCCTGTGACGGCTTCAGCCTGCGCGCGGTGCATACGCCGGGTCATGCCTCCAATCATCTGTGTTATCTGCTGGAGGATCGCGGCGTGCTGTTTACCGGAGATCACATCATGCAGGGCTCGACGGTGGTGATATCACCGCCCGACGGCGACATGCAGGCCTATCTGGATTCGCTTGAGCGCCTGCTGCAGTTGCCGATCGGGGCGCTGGCGCCGGGGCACGGTCATGTCATTGAAACTCCCCAAGACGAAGTGCGACGCCTGGTTGCCCACCGGCTGAAACGCGAGGACAAGGTGCGCGCCGCACTGGCCCGCGTAGGACCGGCAACGCTGGAAGTACTCGTGGCCCATGCTTACGACGACGTGCCGGCACGCATTCATAACGTCGCGATGCGCTCCCTGCATGCCTCATTGATCCGCCTTGAACGCAACGGCCATGCTGCTTGCGACGGTGCATTGTGGCGGGTGCTGTAGTGGCATGAAGGCGCCGCAGACTCCGCAAACGCTGCTTGCCCGCCTGAGGGCCGGGGTCGCCGGTCGCGGCGGCGGGGTGACGGTCGGGATTCTGGTCTTCGCGCTGATCCTGATAGGCGGCTTGTGGGCCATGATCCTCACCGAAGAGCAGGAGGAGCGCGATGAAATCATCGCTACTGCGGTTAAGCAGAATTCCAATCTGGCAGTGGCTTACGAAGAACATGTAGCGCGTACTCTTAAAGGTCTGGACGGCGTATTGCTGTTCCTGCGCCACGAATACCAGCGCGTCGGCACCCGAATGGACATTGGGCAATACATCAGGGACGGCATCATCGACGAACGCCTGTTCAGCATCGTCAGTCTCACCGACGAGCGCGGCAACGTCGTCGTAAGCAGTAAACCGGTGGCTCAGATCAACTACTCCGATCGCGAGTATTTCCGGACGCATCAATTGCGTCGTGGTCGGGATGATCTGTATATCAGTACGCCGTTGCTGGGGCGGATATCCGACACCTGGCAGGTTCCGATCAGCCGGCCGCTGATCAAGACTGATGGCTCTTTTGGCGGCGTCGTCATGCTCTCGGTCAATCCCGACTATTTCACGCGCTTTTACCAGAAGGCAGAAATCGGAAAACAGGGACTGGTGATGCTGGTCGGTCTCGACGGCATCTCCCGCGCGCGCCGCGTCGGCAATACGCTCAGTTTCGGTGATGACATGGCGGATACCGCCCTGTTGCAGGAGCAGGCGCGGAGCGATACCGGAGAAATACTCAGCCAGAAAGGTGTCGACAACGTCACCCGCTATGTCAGCTACCGCACACTGCCGGGTTATCCGCTGATTGTGGCGGTCGGCGCTTCCCGCGATGAAGTGCTGGCCGAGTTTTTTCGCAATCGCAACCGTGACTATTTCCTAGCCATGCTGATTACCGCATCGATAATGGGTTTTGCGGCAATGCTCGTGGTGGCGGTCCACCGGCAGGAACGTTCAGCGATTGCGCTGGCGACCAGCGAGGCGCGCTTCCGCGCAACCTTCGAGCAGGCCGCAATCGGCATTGCGCATACCTCTCTTGACGGACGTTATCTCGCGGTCAACCGAAAATTCTGCGACATGCTCGGGTATACGCGTGAAGAACTGGTCGGTTCGCCCTCGACCAGCGTGACCCATCCGGAAGATCAGGACAATGAAGGGTTGTTTCGGGAGCGGTTGATGAGCGGAATACCCAGCCTGACCGCGGAAAAACGCTATGTGTGCAAGGATGGCCGCGTGATCTGGGGCAATCGCACGGTGTCACTGGTCACGGATCATGCAGGTGAGCCTTTGTATTTCCTGCGGGTGGTCGAAGACATTACCGAACGCAAGCGCCTTCAGGCTGAACTGCTGGAAATGGCAACCACGGATGCCCTGACCGGCCTGCCCAACCGCCGCACTTTCATGACCCGTCTTGAGGAGGAGTTCGCACGGGTGAAGCGTTTCAATACGCACCAGGTGGCGGTGCTGATGCTCGACCTCGATTACTTCAAGCGCATCAATGACACCCACGGCCATGCGGCGGGCGATGAGGTTTTGCGCCAGGTGGCCATGCTGATCCGTGATGAAACGCGCCGGGTTGACCTGTGCAGCCGCCTCGGTGGCGAAGAGTTCGCCATCCTGCTGGCCGGCGCTGCGTTGAACGCAGCCAGTGATTTTGCGGAACGCCTGCGCGGCAAGATTGCCGCTGCTGCGATCATCCACGACGGCAAGGCGATTTCAGTGACTGCGAGCATCGGTATTGCCGCAATGAAGGCCTCGGATGACGCGGCAGATGCGGCACTGCTGCGTGCCGACGGCGCCCTTTACCATGCCAAGGATTTCGGGCGCAATCAGGTCAAGGTCGCCGAAGACGGAGAGGTTGCCGCAGCGGGAATCAGCGCCGCCTAGCGCGGCGCGTTGGCGACTTTGACGGGTTTTCCCGCAGCGAAGGCCACCGCGTTGGCGAAGGCCTCGCCGAAGTAGGCCTCGTAAGTACCTTTCTCCAGCCATGCGCTGTGGTTGGTGCACAGCGCGTTGTCCAGCTTGAGCAGCGGATGGTCGCCGTGCTGCACAGGCTCGTTCTCGTAGACATCGGTTGCGGCCATGCCGGGGCGGCCGGCTTTCAGCGCCGCCACCAGCGCGCCCGCTTCAATCAGTTCGGCGCGCGCGGTGTTGATCAGCAGCGCCGACGGTTTCATTCGTGCCAGGTGTGCCGCTTTGACCAGTCCGCGCGTGTCCTTCGACAGCCGTGCCATCACCACCAGCACGTCGGCCTGCGCGAACAGGTCGTCCTGACTCGCGGCGATTTCATAGCCGGCCGCTTTGGCCGCAGTCAATGAATTTTCGCGGCCCCACACCAGCACGCGCATGCCGAAGCTGGCGCCGGTTTTCGCGATCAGACCGCCGATGGTGCCGAGGCCGAGGATCGCCAGCGTTTTTCCGTGCAGGCCAGTGTTGAAGCGCGGCCGCCAGATGCCCTGGCGCATGCCGTCACACTCGCGCGCGACGTCGCGCCAGCTTCCCATGATCAGCGCCCAGGTATGTTCCGCCACCGTATAGGGAGAGGGATGTCCGCCCGACAGGATCGCGATGCCATGATCGTTGCAGGCCTCGGTGTCGATATGGTGAAAACTGCGGCCGGTCTGGCTGAACAGCTTCAGCTTCGGCAGTTGCCCGATGATGCCGCGCGTGAAGCGCGTGCGTTCGCGGATCGGCACGATGATGTCGGCGTCGCGCAGGTTCTCCACCAGCCTGGCTTCAGGCGGCGCGACATCGGTGTAGATGCGCACCTCGTGGCCTTCAAGGGTTTTCAGGCAGTCCAGTGTGCGGACCAGATTGTGGTAGTCGTCAGGAATGGCGATGATCATGGCGTGTTGGCAGTGAATGGCAGTTGGGGAAAGGTGGTCAGGTTACAATAACCGGCTTGTTTTCGGTCATCCCAGTCCACTACACGTAACCGGTTCCGATGGATCATCTCAAACGCGTTGAGCAGGAATTTACCCGACAGGCCCAAACCTTCGATGCCTATGCGCCGAAGGCGGATGATCGGGTGGAGGATCGTTTCCGTGATGCGCTGGGTGATGCAGCCAACGGCGTGATCCTGGACCTCGCCTGCGGACCCGGTGTCGTGACTGCTGCAGTGGCCAAGGGGGCGAAAAAGGCTGTCGGTTTTGATGTCACGCCGGCGATGCTGGAGAAAGCGCGCAAGCGCTGCGCCGAGGCCGGTCTGGGCAATGTGGAATTCAAGCACGGCAACGCCGAGGAACTGCCTTTCGCCGATGGTGCATTCGACGGTGTGGTGACCCGTCTGGCGATCCATCATTTCGCCGATCCCGGCCGGGTGCTGCGCGAGGCGGCGCGGGTGCTGCGCCCCGGCGGCCGGCTGGTGGTGGTTGATGTGGTCGTGTCGGAGAACAAGGACGAAGCCGCACTGCAGAACGCCATCGAGAACCTGCGCGACCCTTCGCATCTGCGCATGCTGCCGGCAACGGAGCTGGATGCGCTGGTGGCTGCGTCGGGTTTCGGGATTCTGGATCTCTCGACCTGGGACAAATCCCGGGAATTCGAGGAGTGGATGGGCATTGCCAACGACGGGTTGCGCACACAATCGCTGCGCGAGGTGGCTCGGGCGCTGGCCGAAGAAGGGCGCAGCGCCGGCATGGGACTGGCAATCAAGGACGGCAAGACGGTGTTTTTTCATCGCTGGCGCCTGATTGCGGCAACACGCAACTGACGCTTCAGCGCGGATCAATTCAGGAAGTTCGATAAACAGCAGTTTGGTCATTCAGGAGGATTGGGCATCATGGAACTCGGATTGCGTGGAAAAGTGGCAGCGGTTACCGGCGGTACTGAAGGCATTGGTGAGGCAACCGTGCGGCGTCTGGTTGCGGAGGGCGTGAAAGTTGCGTTTTGCGCGCGCCGCAAGGAACTGATCGACAGCTTTGCCGCCGAACTGAAAAAGCAGGGCGGCGACGTGCTGGGCATTGTTGCCGATGCGTCCAAGGAAGGCGACATGGAGCGTTTCATCGAGGAAACCGCGAAACACTTCGGACGTCTCGACATCGTTGTCAACAACGCCGGCGGTTCCGGGCAGATTGCCTTCGACAAGGTCGAAGACAGCTTCTGGGACCTGGACATCGAAATCAAGGTCATGGCGCAGGTGCGCACCGCCCGCGCGGCAATCCCGCACATGAAAAAGGTCGGTGGTGGTCGCATCATCAGCCTGAACATGGTCGGCGCCAAGCAACCCGGTGCCGCGATGTTCCCGACCACGGTCAGCCGTGCCGCCGGCCTGGCATTGTCCAAGGGCCTGTCGAAAGAACTGGCAGCGGACAACATCCTGGTCAACGTCGTTGCCGTCGGCAAGATCAAGTCCAAACAGCAGGAACGTGGTGCTGCGCGCAACAACAAGACGGTCGAACAGCATTACGCTGACACCGGAAAAACCGTGCCGATGAAGCGCATGGGTGAATCGGAAGAAGTGGCCAATGTGATTGCATTTCTTGCCTCCGATGCGGCGAGTTATGTCACCGGCTGCTGCATCAACGTCGACGGTGGTTTGTCCGGCGTGCTCTAAGCGTAACCTGCCGGCGGGATCGCCCGCCGGCCTCCTGAAGGTCATCGTTGAACAATCCGGTAACGCCGCGCAACGCGCTTGCGGCCTGGCTTTATTTCGCAGTGGTCATCCTGGTCGTGGCTGCCGTGTGGCTGCCCGGCTATCCGGCATGGGTGACCGGCGTCATCGCCTGGTCGGCCTGTCTGCTGCTGTTGCCGCGCCTGCCTTCCCATCAGCTTTACATGGTGCTGACCCTCGCCGGAATCGGCGCGCTCGGCATTGCCTGGAGCATGGCGCGCGGCGCCAGCGGTCTGATTGAAATGGCGCTGACGCAGAACGTGCCGTTGTCCGGCATGCTGATTGCCGTTTCATTCCTGCAGCTCATTGCCGTCAACAATGAGGCGACGGCGGAACCCCTGCAGCGCGGCCGCGGTGCGCTGTTCAAAACCATGATCGGCGTTCATCTCTTCGGCGCGGTGATCAATTTTTCCGCAGTGGCGATTTTTGCCGACCGCCTCAGTGCGCGCAGCAAACTGACGATGGACCAGGCGATGGGCTTGTCGCAGGCTTTCATCGTCGGTGCCGCGTGGTCGCCTTTTTACGGCGCGATGGCCGCGGCGTTGACTGCAGCGCCTGAAGCCAGCCTTACGCAACTGATTTTCTGGGGCATGCCGGTCGCGGTTGCAGGCATGACCGTTACCTGGTTCACGCTGACTTCAGCGCGTCACGGTGGCGCCCGTGATTTTGTCGGCTATCCGCTGCACCTTGAAGCCTTGTGGGTTCCGGCGGTCCTCGCGATCAGCGTGCTGGCGATCCATGAGTGGCAGCCGGCATGGTCGGTGCTGGCCATCATCGCCGCGATGGCTTCACTGGTGACATTGTTGACGCTGCTGGTGCGCAGCGGTCGCAAAACAGGGTCCACGCTGATCCGCCATATCCACAATCGCCTGCCGGGGATGAACGGCGAGCTGACGCTGTTTCTGGCGGCCGGCATCCTGTCAGCGGGCATGACCGGCGCGATCGATGTGCTGGACCTCGGATTGCCGTTCTCGCAGTTCGGCGCCTTCGAAGCCGGCATGGTGCTGATCGTGATGAACGTTTGCGCGTGGTTGGGCCTGCATCCGATCATTCTGGTTTCGGTGCTCGGGCCGTGGATCCTGCCGCTGCAACCCGACCAGACGCTGCTGGCGATGACCTTCCTGATGAGTTGGGGTGTCGGCCTGACGGCCTGCCCGATGTCCAACACGATGCTGGCGATGGCGGGGCGTTACGGTCTGCCGTTTGGGGAACTGTTGGGGATGAATCGTCGATTCAGCATCAAGGTGACCGTAATCTGTATTGCGGTGCTCTACCTCTATGTCGCGTTGACCGGTGGTTCTTTGACACCTAGAGCCGGCTGAGGATTTCCGCACCCTTCGCCAGCGTCTGTTCCGACTTCGCAAAACAGAAGCGCAGCACCCGATGCGCCGGCGGCTGCCGGTAGAACACCGAAACCGGGATCGACGCGACGCCATGCTCCTTGGTCAGGCGCACCGCCAGCTCGGTATCCTTTTCATCGCTGATCGCGTCATAAGCGAGGTTCTGGAAAAAGGTGCCGCGCGAGGGCAGCGGTTTGAAGCGCGAACCCTTCAACCCGTCCAGAAAGAAGTCGCGTTTTTTCTGGTAAAACGCCGCGAGCTGCAGATAGGCGTCAGGGTTTTGCATGAACTCGGCAAAAGCATACTGAAACGGACCGTTGGCGACAAAGGCGTTGAACTGGTGCACCTTGCGGAATTCCGCCATCAGTTCCTTGGGCGCGGCAACGTAACCCATTTTCCAGCCGGTGACGCTGTAGGTCTTGCCGAAGGACGACACGAGGAAGCTGCGTTCGGCCAACCCGGGAAAACGCGTCACGCTCTGGTGCTGGTGGCCGTCAAACACGATGTGTTCGTAGACTTCATCGCTGATCACGGCGATGTCGGTGTTGCGCAGCAGACCTTCGAGCATGCGCATGTCTTCCGAGGACATTACGGTCGCCGTCGGATTGTTCGGGGTATTGATGATCAGCAGTTTGGTGCGCGGGGTGATGGCGTTCTGCACCGCCTGCCAGTCGATGCTGTACTCGGGGTAGCGCAATTGCACATAAACCGGTACGCCGCCATGCACTTCCACCGCTGGAGCGTAGCTGTCGTAGGTCGGCTCGAACAGGATGACTTCATCGCCGGGGCGGATCATCGCGGCCACCGCGGTGTAAATGCCGTAGGTCGCGCCCGGTACCACGGTGATTTCCTGTTCGACGTCGTAGCGGATGCCGTACAGCGCTTCATTTTTTTCGGCAATGGCTTCGCGCAGCGGCGCGACGCCGGCCATCGGCGGGTATTGATTCAGTCCGGCATTGATGTATTTGGTGACCAGCGCACGCAGTTCCGGCGCACAATCAAAATCCGGGAAACCCTGCGACAGGTTGATCGCGTTGTGTTCGGCAGCGAGCCGCGACATCACCGTGAAAATGGTGGTGCCGACGCGGGGGAGTTTGGAATCAATACGGCCGGTATAAGTGGGCATCGTCGTGTTTCAGTCTTTCGGAGGGCCGATTTTAGCCCAGTCTTTTTGTGCGACTGTGGTCTTCTGTGCTGAAAGGTAGCGGAAGTCGTCGATGTAATCCTGCAGGCGCTGCGCGACATGGCTGCGCTGTTCGGCGGTGAGCATTTTGTCAACTGCGGCAAAGAACTCGGCGCGTTTTTTCCAGGATTCCTCAAAACTTCGTGCCAGTTCCGGCGGGCGGTTGCGTTCCCAGTTCACCAGCCAGTCGCGCAGACGTTGGGTGAATGCTGCACGGTCGGTGTTGCGGGTTTCAAGCAGCGAAAGGAATTCGCGCTGTCGGCGCAGGCGGTCCTCGTGGCGCAGTGCGTCGGTCAGCGGTACCTGTTGCAGCATTGAGAAGACACGGGCTTCCTGCGCTTCCGACAACGAGCCGGTCCACTGGCGGATCTGCTTCAGGCTGCTGCGCTGCTGGTGTTGCCGGCGTGCCGCGACAGATTCGAGGGTGCGGTTTTCCTTGAGGAATTTCTGGTTCATCCGGTCGAACTCGCCGCGCAGATGGTCGATCTGCGCGGCTGAAAGGCCTGCGAGCAGTTCCGCGACATCCGGCGCGGCGCGCGCGGCGATCACGCCATAACGCGATTTCATGCCGTCAATCAGCCACAGCACATCCGCTGCGGTCAGGCCACGCTGCGCCCGCGACCTTGTTTCGTTCAGGAATTGCACGTATTCCGGCAACTGTTCGCGGCGGTGCCAGCCATGCAGTTGTTCAAAACGCCGCGAGAATGTCTCCCGCTGCAGCGGTTCCAGATCAAAGTAGTCATGCACCATCCATGATGCAACGGTATCGAGCTGCCCGTAGCCCACGCGCACCATGCTGCAGCCGGCAATCAGCAGCAGCGCGAGCATGCAGCCCAGCAGGCGCAGGCGCTGGAGGCCGTGGTGTGTGAGGGGCAAAGTCATCCGTGGCTGAGAGGGCATGGCGGGATGGTAAAGGTTTCGCCTGCGCTCAGGCAGCCGGCAACGGTCGGCCTAAAACAGGTTTCACGATATTCAAAATAAATGGTTCAGAACAAAAAGCAGTTTCACAATGAAGAGAAATGCGCTGTCATGCGTTTGCGCATTGCGGCGTCCGGCAGGCGTCCCCTGCATGCGGCCATATTGTCTTCAATGTGCGCCACGCGTCCGGTGCCGGGGATTGCGCAGGTCACGGCGGGATGGCTGATGATCCACTTCAGGAAGAACTGCGCCCAGCTGCTGCAGTCGATGTCGGCGCACCAGGCCGGCAGCGGTTTGCCGCGGACGCGGCCGAACAGTCCGGCCTGCGAGAACGGGCGGTTGATCAGGGTTGCTGTGCCGGAATCGGCGCAGGCCGGCAGCAGACGGTTTTCCGCTTCCTGTTCGTCCAGGGAGTAGTTGAATTGCACGAAATCGAAGTCGCCGGTTTTGATCAGCCATTCGAGTTCGGCGTGAGAACTCGCCGTGTAGTGGGTGATGCCGAGGTAACGGATGCGTCCGGCCTTTTTCCACTCGCGCAGCACCGGCAGATGGGTTTTGAGATCCAGCAGGTTGTGCACCTGCATTAGGTCCACTGTTTTGGTTTGCATCAGCCGGAATGAATCTTCCATCTGGCGGATGCCGGCGTCGCGACCGCTGGTCCACACCTTGGTGGCGAAAAACAGCGACTTGCGCACATTCAATGCGCTGCTGAGGATGCCGGTGGTGGCTTCGGAATGGCCGTACATCGGTGAGGAGTCAACCACTGCGCCACCCAGATCAACAAAACGTTTCAGTACGGCCTGCAGCTCGGTGCCGGCCAGTTGCGACTGCGCCACGTCAAATACCTGATAGGTGCCGAGGCCGATGGCCGGCAGCCGTTCACCGCTGCGCGGAATTGGACGGGTGATCAGGCCGGCGGGTGCGGCAATGGAATCAGTCATGGTGGCGAGCAGGGCGGCGGCGCCGGCCGCCTGCAGCAGGGTGCGGCGTTGGGGCAAGTGTTTGTTCATGGGCGGGATTACTCATGGGTCTGAAGTGAGGGGTTTGAAGTGAGGGGTTTGCCGTGCGGGGGTCATCAATACGAAGGTTATCAGTGCGGGTTTTGTTTCAGTTCGTAACCAAGGTCATGCATGCACTTGCGAATCAGATCCTGTTCCAGCGCAAAACGTTCCGTGTCCGCTGCTGCCGGTTTCACCGAAATGACGCGTCCCTGCGGATCGACCACCACCTGTGGCGGACCGCGCAGCGGCGCGCGTTGCCGTAGCGCATCGCTGCGCGCCTCGGCGGCGCATCGTGTCTGGTCGCGGTTGAGTTCTTCTTCAGTGCTTCCGGACTTTTGCCACTGCAGCGGGGCGCAGCCGGACAATGCCCATGACGCCAACACCAGCGTTACCGGTGCGGCAACAAGCCTGCGTATTCGATCAGGGTTGAGCATGATGGCTTAGCGTAGCAGAATGAGGCCGGATTCCCCATCGGCTGCATTCCCGGAGGTGCATGTTGTCTGACTCATTGATTCGCGACGGTCTGGTCGTATTCGCCAAGCGCGCCTGCGAGACCTGCGTGCTGATCGAAAACGAAATGCGGCGCAGCGCCCGCGAGCGCAGTGATTTTCAGGTGGTGTCGCAGGATGATCCACGGTTTCCGGCGGGCATCGCGAACGTGGTCGATGACCGCGAACTCGATCTGTCATGGACGAACAACATCGAATCGATGCCGACGCTGATTCATTACCGCGACGGGCGTGAGGTGGAGCGGGTCGTCGGCTGGGATCGCGCCGGCTGGCAGCGACTGACCGGCATTGCCGATCTTGGCGCGCATCTGCCGGTATTGCGGCCGGGATGAGGCTCGCGTTCACTCGAGCCCGGGGTGGCCGAGAAACTGGAAGCGAAGCACAACGGTGCGACGTGGCTGGCCGCACGCAAGGTGGAATACGGCGAGCATATGGATCCGGCCGAAGTCTGTTTCGAGCGCGGCTGGACCGACGGCCTGCCGGTGACGCCGCCGACCGATGAGCGGGTCATCGCGATGCTCAAGGGCACGACGCGAAAGCCCGATGAGATTGTCGGCTGCATCCCGCCCAACCTGTCGGAATGCATCATCGAAAAAGTCGCGATCAATGCGGTGATGGCCGGCTGCAAACCGGAATACATGCCGGTGCTGCTGGCGGCGATCGAGGCGGCGCTGGAGCCGCTGTTCACGCTGCACGGAGTGCTGGCCACCACCTATTTCTCGTCGCCGGTGATCATCGTCAACGGTCCCGTCGTCAAACGCATCGGCATGAACAGCGGCATCAACGCGCTGGGGCAGGGCAACCGCGCCAATGCCACCATCGGCCGCGCGCTGAACCTGATCGTGCGCAATGTCGGCGGCGGTCGTCCCGGCGAAGTGGATCGCGCCACGCTGGGGGCGCCGAGCAAATTCACGCTGTGTTTTGCCGAGGATGAATCCGATCCGGCGTGGCAGCCGCTGGCGCAGGCGCGCGGCATTGCGCCGGGCAAATCCGCGGTGACGCTGTTCCAGGGCCACGGCCCTGAGGCCTTTGTCGACCAGAAATCACGCACGCCCGAGGCGCTGACCAAATCATTCGCGATGTCGCTGGTGAAGATCGGTCATCCCAAACTGGTGCAGTCAGCGCGCGCGATTGTCGTGCTGTCGCCGGAGCATTACGGCATTTACCGTGACGCCGGCTGGGACCGTGCGCGTATCGAACGCGCCCTGTATGAGGCGACCATCAGGCCCGGGGCCGAACTGGTGGCCGGTGCAGATGGTGTGGGCGAGGGCATACCCGAAAGCCGTGCCGGCGAGCAGGTGCCGAAATTCCATGACGATGCATTGATGGTGGTGCGTGCCGGCGGCGCAGCAGGGCTGTTCTCGGCGATCCTGCCGGGCTGGCTGGCCGGCCGCGCGCGTGCGGAACTGCAGCCGGTGACTAAGGAAGTGCGGGAATAACGGCTTAAACCGCCAAGGCGCCAAGAGCGCCAAGAAGTGCAAGGGAAAAAGCATTCGCAGGATGAACAGGATTGGCAGGATGGTTGGTTCCAGATTTCAGTGTTATGAAAGATTTTGATTTTCCTTGGGCGCTCTTGGCGCCTTGGCGGTAAAACGCTTTTACAAAAGGAGTTCCCATGAACTGGATGCGTGATCCAACAGCGGAAACCGAGTCGGTAATGCGCGCACGGCGTGCGCCGCCGCCGTCGCTGGAAGGCCTGACCGTGGGCCTTTTCGATATCGGCAAGACGCGCAGCGATGAATTTCTCAACCAGATCGAAAAACGCATGGGCGAGCGCGGCATCAAGACCAAGCGCTTCGGCAAACCGACCAATGCCAAGGTGGCATCGAAGGACATTGTCGACAAGGTGGTCAGTGAAGCCGATGTGGTGCTGGTCGGCCTGTCGGATTGAGGCTCATGCACGTCGTGCAGTCTGCACGACCTCATGACCTTCGATCAGCGCGGCTTGCCCGGGGTGTCGATTGTGACCACGGAGTTTCGTGATGCGATAGCAGTGCAGAGCCGGGCGCTGGGTTTCGAGCCGGCGGTGGTGTATGTTCCCCATCCCGTGCAGAACCGTACGGCGGAGGAATTGGCTGCCGTGGCGGATGCGGTGCTGGATCAGGCGCTGGCCTGCCTGACGCAGAAGAGTTAAAATATCAATATAATCAAATACTTAAAATAAATACTGATAACAATTCGCTTCCGGGGCAATTGCTGCCGGCGATCGTTTAAACAACCTTGGAACAACAATGAAGATTCTGGTTTATGGCGCTGGCGCCATCGGCGGTTTTTTTGGCGGGCGGCTGACGGTCGCCGGTGAAGACGTGACGCTGGTGGCAAGGGGTGCGCAATACGACGCGCTGGCCAATCGCGGCCTGATTCTTGAGGGTCCGAAAAGCGGCATGCCCGATCCGATCAAGGTGCGCGTGTGCAAGCCGGGCGAGGAGAAGGGCCCTTACGACGTGGTGTTTGTGACGCTGAAGTCACAGCAGATCGCACCGGTGGCGCAGCATCTGCGCGGGCTGGTGAAGAAAGACGGTGTGCTGGTGTTCCCGCAGAACGGCATTCCGTGGTGGTATTTCCAGGGTGTGCCGTCGAAGTTCAAGGATGCGCAACTGAAAACACTGGACCCCGATGGCGTGCTCGCGCGCACGTTCGAGCCGCAGATGATCATCGGCGGCACTGCGCTGAAACCCTCCGATCTGGTTGCGCCGGGACATATTCGCGTGCCGGACGGCGATACCGATGCGCTGGTCATCGGTGAAATCGATAACTCGGTGACGCCGCGCGTTCAGGCCATCGCCGACCTCGCCACCCGCGCCGGCTGGACCGGCAAGGTGTCGAATGACGTGCGCCTGGTGAAATGGACCAAGCTGCTGTCGAACGCGGTGTGGAATCCGCTGGGTGCGATTACCCAATCGACCGCGCGTGAAGTCGCCGAATTTGCCGGCTCCAAACCGCTGGCGGTGGCGATGATGCGCGAAGTGATGGCGGTGGCCAATGCCGTCGGCACCAGGCTTGATGTGGATGCGGAAGCGCGGGTGGCCGATGCGGCCAAACGCGCATCGCTGCCGACCTCGACACTGCAGGATGTCCGCGCCGGCCGTCCGCTGGAAATGGATGCCATCGTCAATGCCGTGATCGAACTCGGCCAGATGACCGGTGTGCAGACGCCGTCGCTGCAGGTGGTCGCGGCCTGCGTCAATCTGCTCAACCGCCGCATCACCGATGACGGGGTGGCGGTCCGGCCGGTGAAACGCACTTAACGCATTACCCGGCGCATTTCGGTTCAGAGCAGCATATCGATATGCGCGGCCATGCGCTTGCGCATCGCCGCATCCGGCAGCAGGCCGCGGCCGGCATCGAGATTGTCGAGCATGTATTCGACCTTGTCGGTGCCGGGTATCACCGCATTGACGGCGCTGTGACCCAGCAGATACTTCAGGAAAAACTGTCCCCAGGTCACGGCGCCGAATTCCCTGGCAAAGTCAGGCAGGGTCTTGCCGCGCACGGCACCGAACAGGCGGTTGCGCGCGAAGGGCAGGTTGCACAGCACTGCGGTGCCGGTATCCGCTGCAACGGCGAGCAGCCGGTCTTCGACACTGCGTTCGGCCATTGAATAATTGACCTGCATGAAGTCGATTTTTTCCTGCTGCATCATTTCGATCAGGCGGTCGTTGGCGCGCGGCTGATCCTGTGAATGGGTGACGCCGATGTAACGGAAATGCCCCTGCTGTTTCCATTCACGCACGATGGCCAGTTGCGAGGCGACCATGCCGCGATCGAGGAAGCCGACGTTGTGCATCTGCATCAGATCAAACTTGGATGAGCGCAGCCGCTGCTGTGATTCTTTCATCTGCGCGACGAAGGCGGTGTTGTCATTGGAGCGGACCTTGGTGGCGAGGAATACCTTGTCCCGCACTTTCATTTCAGCGAGCAGGTCGCCGACCACCGACTCCGCGGAACCGTAGGAGGGGGCGGTATCGATCAATCGAGCGCCGCCGGCGAGGAAGGTGTTGATGACCTTGACGCGTTCGGCGCGTTGCGCCGCGTCGTTTTGAATATCAAAAATGATCGCGGTGCCGAGGCCGATGACCGGCAGTGCTTCTTTGGTTTTCGGGATCGGGCGGGTCAGCAAGGCTTGGGCTGCGCTTTGCGCCATTGACAGGCCGGGCAGTGTGCTCGCGGCTACACCCGCAGCCAGCGCCAGCATCTCGCGGCGTGTATATAAATTATTGATTTTATTCATTAATTTATCTCTCATGATTCGGGTTGTTGAGTTTCGTTTGTGCGCTTTTCATGGGTTCGGCCGAGCGCCAGCGCCAGCGCCAGCCAGCCGAGCGCGACGGGAACTGTGGCCAGCGATATGGCGTTGAGTTCCACGCCCAGCCCGCGCAGCGCGTGGAACAGCCAGCCGCTGGCGGCATCGCCGCCGCGGAACACCACATTGTCGATCACGTACTTGGCTTTGTATTTTTCTTCGCGGCTGACCACGGTGAACAGCACTTCACGCGCCGGGTTGGAGATGGCGAAATTGGCGGCGCGTTGCATCGCCTGGAATGCGATCACCACCCACAGCATCGGTGTCAGCGCCAGCATCAGGAATCCTCCGGCAAACACCAGCGGCAGGAAGGCGGCGGCGGGGCCGGCGCCGAAACGGCGGATCAGTTTGCCGGTGGCGAGAAACTGCACGGTGATGGTCAGCAGACTGACTGCCAGATCAATCTGCGCGAATATCGCCGTGCGTTTGTTGGGGTCGTCGGTCAGTGCCGAGACGATATTGGCCTGCTGAAAATAGAGGAAGGTTCCAGCCAGCGACAGCAGCGCAACCCACAGGGCAATGCCGGCGAGATAGGGGGAGCGCGCGACCATCAGCAGGCCGGCGATCCAGCTGCCGCCGAGTGCCGTTTCGCGTGGCGCTGTGGCATCCGACGCGGGCGTTTTTGTCCCCATTTCCGCCTTCAGGGTCTGTGCCGCGGATTCGAGTCGCATTGCGCACAACACTGCAAACTCCAGCAGCAGCGCGGCGATCAGCAGCAGGTTGGCGCGGCCGATGGGTTCGGCCAGCCATACCGCAATCGTCGGGCCGAGCAGCGCACCGGCGGAACCACCGGCGGCGATGAAGCCGAACAGGCGTTTGCCCTGTTCTGAAGCAAACAGGTCGGACATGAAGGACCAGAACACCGATACCGCAAACAGGTTGAACACGCTGATCCAGACAAAGAACACCTTGGCGGTGTCCGTGATCGCGATCTTGAAGGTCAGCAGCAGCCAGAAGATCAGGATGTTGGCGACGAAGAAGTGGTAGACCAGCGGAATGAAGCGGCGGCGCGGGATTCGCGCGACCATCGCGCCGAATACCGGCACCACGGCGAGCATCACGAAAAAAGTGGCGGTGAACAGCCAGGGCAGGTTGCGCACGCCGCCGGCAATGCCCATCTCGTCGCGCACCGGGCGCAACACGTAATAGGCGGCAAGCAGGAAAAAGAAATAGGCGAAGGACCACAGCAGGGCCCGAACCTCGGATGGCCTGACGGCGACGACCCGCGTCAACCAATGTGGTTGGATTGTGGTGTTCACGAGGCGGGCACACTTGCCGGCAGGGCGCCAGGTGCTGGCCTGCCATCGATTGAATTCATTGCGGAAACCTGTCGGTGATCGTCCGTTTTTGAGTCTAGCAGAAGCGTAATTGCGGGCGGCCGTCCCGCAGCGCTGAAGGGTGGTTTGACCCGCCGCACAGGAGGCGGCGCGCGGGGCAGTGGGTTACAATCAGGGGATAAAACGTGCACCGCCGGCCTGTGCCGCAGCGTGTGCATTTCGAGCCCCGTTCGACCCCAAGAGGAGATGACGATGCGTGTCCTGCATTTCGCATTGCATGGTGTTGCATGGGTCGTTCTTGCCCTTGCCGGCGTGGCATCCGCGCAGAACTACCCGGTCAAGCCGGTACGCATCATTGTGCCGTTCGGCGCGGGCGGTCCCGCCGATGTTTACGCGCGATTCCTGGCGCAGCAGCTGAATCAGCCGCTGGGGCAGAATGTCATCGTCGAAAACCGTCCCGGCGCCGGTTCGATCATCGGCACTGAAGTTGTGGCGAAGTCGCCGCCCGATGGTTATACGCTGCTGCTGATGTCGAACACGCACACCGTCAACGAGTCGCTGATTGCGAAAAAACCGTTTACTCTGATGAAGGACTTTGCGCCGGTGGCGCCAATCAACTATTCCGATCTGATGCTTGTCGTGCATCCTTCGTTGCCGGTGCGCAGCGTCGGTGAGCTGGTCAAGCTCGCCAAGTCCAGGGACAAGGGCCTCAACTACGCGTCGTCCGGCAACGGCACGCCGTACCACATGGCCGGTGAATATTTCAAATCACTGATCAAGGCCGACATCGTGCATGTTCCGCACAAGGGCAGCGGCGAGGCGCGCACCAGCGTGCTCAGCGGCCAGGTCGAGATGATGTTTGATGCGGTGACGACGATGACCACGCATATGCGCGCCGGCAAGGTGCGCGCGCTGGCGACGACAGGCCTGAACCGGTCCCGGGTGACGCCGGAGCTGCCGACGGTTTCCGAGGCCGGCGTCAAAGGTTATGAGGCGACGATCTGGCTGGGCGTGATGGCGCCGGCGCAGACGCCGCGGCCGGTGCTGGATCGCCTGAATGGCGAAATCACCAAGGTCACCACGCGAACGGAAACAGCCGCAAACTGGGAAAAGCAGGGCGCCGAGGCGCTGGTGATGTCGGTTCCCGAGTTTGAAAAATACCTGAACCAGGACATTGCCAAGTGGGCGCATGTGGTCAAGGTATCCGGCGCCAGGCCGGATTGATTGTGCATTGATGCGTCGTCCTGCGACGGCGGTTTTGATTGTTAACGAGGAGTGAATTGAATGCGTCTGGTGACTTTTTCCGATGCCCGGGGTGCACGTATCGGCGTGCATGACCAGGAGTCCAACACGATCGTCGACCTGTCGGCGTCAACCCGTCTGCCGAAGGAAATGACCGCGTTCGTGGCGATGGGCAAAAAAGGCCTGTCGCGCGCGCGCAAGGCCGTTAAAAGCGGCGAGGGGCGTATTCCGGCCGGCAGCGTCAAGCTGCTGGCGCCGTTTCCGCGACCGGCAAAAAACATCCTTTGCGTCGGCAAGAATTATCACGACCACGCCAAGGAGTTCCACAACAGCGGCTTTGATGCCAGCGCCGGCAAGGATGCGATCCCCGAAGTGCCGATCATGTTCACCAAGTGGCCGAATTCGGTGATCGGCCCCGGCGTGGCCATCCCCAGCGCCAACGATTACACCAATTCCGTTGACTATGAAGGCGAGCTGACGGTGGTGATCGGCGAGGGCGGGCGCAACATTACGCAGAAGAATGCCTACAAGCATGTTTACGGCTACACCATCATCAACGATGTGACGGCACGCACGCTGCAGAACCACCACAAGCAGTGGTTTCTCGGCAAGAGCCTCGATGGCTTCTGCCCGATGGGTCCGTGCATCGTCACTTCCGATGACATCAAGGATGTGACGCAGCTGAAGCTGATCACCAAGGTCAATGGCGAAGTGCGGCAGAACGCTTTTGTCAGCCAGCTGATATTCGACATTCCGCGCCTGATCGAGGATCTGTCGAAAGTGATGACGCTGGAACCGGGCGACCTGATCGCCACGGGCACCTGCGCCGGCGTCGGCATCGGTTTCAATCCGCCGAAATACCTCAAGCCCGGCGACCATGTCGCCATCACCATCGAGCCGATCGGCACGCTTGAGAACCCGGTGGCCTGATGCAATTCGTCCGTTACGAACGCAACGGCGCGCTGCGATTGGGTGCGCTGGATGGCAACGATGTTGTTGACCTGCTGGATGCCGCGCCCGATGGCACGGCGCCGGCCATGCTCGCCGCCTTTTCCGACATGACGCTGCTGGTCGCGGCGGGCGCTGCCGGGCTTGATGCCGCCCGTGCTGCGCTGAAGGCCGCTTCCGCGGCAACGCGTACGCCGCTGGCCAAAACGCGGCTGCGTGCGCCGATCGCACCCTCGCTGATCCTGTGCAGCGGCGAGAACTACTGGGACCATCGAGAAGAAAAGCCCGAAGTGACGCGCAAGGACCCGGAGTTCTTCCTGAAAACCGGTCTCGGCGTGATCGGCACCGGTGACAATATCGTGCGCGATGAGCGTGTGACCAAAAAGCTGGACTATGAAACCGAGATGCTGATCATCATCGGCAAACCCGGGCGGCATATTCCGGCGGCGAGGGCGCATGAACACATCTACGGTTATTCGGTGATGAACGATGTCACTGCGCGCGACCGGCAGGTGACGCTGCGGCCCGACGGATCATCGGTCTACAACCTCGGCCCGGGCAAGAATTTCGATACCTGCGCGCCCATCGGTCCGGCGATTGTCACTGCAGACGAAATCCGCGATCCGCAGAACCTGATGCTGCGCACCTATGTGAACGGCGAACTGCGCCAGAGCAATACCACGGGCAAGATGATCTGGACCTGCGCGCAGCTGGTTGAATTTTTTTCGACTTTCGTGACGCTGCAGCCCGGCGTGATCATTTCGACCGGTACGCCCGGCGGCACTGCCTGGGGCAGTGATGCCGAACTCGGCGGCAAGAAGCCGATGCGCAAGGATGTGGTGACGGCAACGGGTTACCTGCAGCCGGGCGACGAAGTGGTATGCGAGATTGAGGGTGTGGGACGGCTGGTCAACCGGGTCGTTGCTGCCTGACCCGGCATCAATCCAATGACGAGGAGATCTTCATGATTAAACGCATTGTTTGTTCGGCATTTGCGGCGTTTGCTGCAGTCAGCGCGCAGGCACAGGAGGTTTTTCCGGCGCGCGCGATCACCATGGTGGTGCCGTTTCCGCCGGGCGGCGTGGCTGATGTCACCGGTCGCCCGACGGCAATTGCGCTGGAGAAGGTATTCAAGCAGCCGGTGTCGATCTCCAACCGCCCCGGCGCGGGCGGTGCTGTCGGCAATGCGGTGGTGGCCAATGCCAAGCCTGACGGACACACGCTGCTGATGGCGCTGTCGAGCATTACGGTGATTCCCGAGGCCGACAAGCTGTTCAACCGCAAGCCTGCCTACACGCTGGACCAGCTGGCGCCGATTGCGCTGGTTTCCGCTGATCCGGTGATTCTGGTTGTGCATCCGTCATTGCCGGTGAAAACGGTCAAGGAGATCATTGCGCTGGCACGCAAACAGCCGGGTGAACTTTCTTATTCGTCTTCCGGTGTGTATGGCGCCTTGCATATGCCGATGGAAATGTTCCTGCATGCGGCACAGCTGAAAATGCGCCATGTGCCGACAACCGGCGGTGGTCCGGCGCTGACGCAACTGCTCGGCGGCCACGTCACCATGAGTGCCGGCGGCCCGGCTGCGATCACTTCGCATGTCAATGCCGGAAAATTACGTCCTATCGTGACCTGGGGCGCCGAGCGGCACCCGAATTACAAGGATGTGCCGACATTCAAGGAGCAGGGCCACGACATCGTTTATTACATCTGGGCCGGGCTTTTCGCGCCGGTGGCCACACCCGAATCCGTGATCAAGACTTTGCGTGACGGCGTACGCCAGGCCGTGAATGATGCGGATTTCAAGAGCCAGATGGCCAAGGTCAACTCACCGATCAACTACCTCGACGCGCCGGAATTCGCCAAATATGTTGAAGCGGATTCAAAACGTCTGGCTGCGGTGGTGAAGATCGTCGGCAAGGTTGGCCAGTAAATCATGGCGGGTGCAAAAGAGGCCGGACTGTTTGACGGCGGCGGATTGCGCAGCGATCAGGTTTCCGGCGTCATTCTGTTTCTGCTGGCGCTGGTGATCATCTGGTTCAATCGGGAATTCCCGGTCGGAACCCTGGCCGACCCCGGTCCGGGTTATGTGCCGTTGCTGCTGGCTTGCGCCATGGGCGGCATCGGTCTGCTGGTGGCTTTCCTGGGTTCACGTGCCGAGGCGATATCCGCGATGCGCTGGCCTGAAGGCATGCGGGCGCTGATCATCCTTGCGGCTTGTGTTGCGGCGACCTTCGCGTTGGAGCGTATCGGTTACCGTCTGACCACGGCGGCATTCCTGGTGTTCTTTCTGGGGGTGATCGAACGAAAGAAACCGCTCGCGGTGGTGCTGGTTTCAGCCGGCTTCAGCCTCGGGTCATTTCATGTGGTCGGCGTGCTGCTGAAAGTGCCGCTGCCCCGCGGACCCTGGGGCTTCTGATGCAGGAAACCTTCCACAGCCTGATGATGGGTTTTTCGGTGGCCTTCCAGCCGGAAGTGCTGATGTATGCTTTTTTCGGCTGCATTATCGGTACGCTGGTCGGGATGATGCCGGGACTGGGTCCGCTCGCGGGAATCAGCCTGCTGCTGCCGGCCACCTTCGGCCTGAATCCGATCATTGCCATCGTGCTGCTGGCCGGCGTCTATTACGGTGCGATGTACGGCGGTTCGACGACATCGATCCTGATGCGCATCCCCGGCGAAGCCGCTTCGGTGATGACCTGCGTCGACGGTTATGCGATGACGCAACAGGGGCGGGCCGGCCCGGCACTGGCGATTGCCGCAATCGGTTCATTTTTTGCCGGCACCTTCGGTGTGATCGGCTTGATGTTGATGGCGCCGACGCTGGCGTCGTTTGCATTGCGTTTCGGTCCGCCGGAATACACGGCGCTGTTGCTGATGGGGCTTTTTGTGCTGGCCTACATGAGCGGCGGCTCCATGCTGAAGACGCTGGCGATGGCCGTGTTCGGCCTGCTGCTGGGCATGATCGGCATCGACGTGATGAGCGGTTACACCCGTTTCAGTTTTGACATTGTTGAACTGGGGGACGGCGTCGGCATCGTGCCGGTGGCGGTCGGCCTGTTCGGCATTTCCGAGATCCTGCTGACGGCCGGTCAGGCGGATCCGCCGAAAGTGCAGCAGCCGACGCTGCGCCAGTTGGTGCCGTCGAGAGAGGACCTCAAGCTGTCCGTCGGCCCGATTGCACGCGGCAGCCTGCTCGGGTTCATGATCGGGATCATTCCGGGTTCGGCGCACATCATTTCGTCGTTTGTTTCTTATGGCATCGAACGCCGCCTGTCGAAACACCCCGAGCGTTTCGGCAATGGCGCCATCGAAGGCGTGGCAGGGCCGGAGTCGGCGAACAATGCCGCAGCCACCGGCGCTTTTGTGCCGATGCTGGCGCTGGGCATACCGACCGGGCCGGTGACTGCGGTGATGCTGGCCGCCATCATGGTGCACGGCATATTGCCGGGACCGATGCTGATCCAGCAGCAGCCGGATCTGTTCTGGGGCTTTGTTGCGAGCATGTATGTCGGCAATGTCGTGCTGCTGGTGCTGAACCTGCCGATGGTCGGCCTGTTCGTGAACCTGCTGCGCATTCCGTACGCCTATCTGTATCCGTGCATCCTTGCGTTTTGCATTCTCGGCTGCTATTCAGTGAGCAACAGCACGATGGATGTGTGGATCATGCTGCTGATGGGCGGCGTCGGTTATGCGCTGCGTAAATTCGGTTACGACCTTGCGCCGGTGGCGCTGGGTCTTGTGCTCGGGCCGATGCTGGAATTGTCGCTGCGGCAGTCGCTGGCCATGAGCGGCGGCAGTTACGGTATTTTCCTGGAGCGGCCGATTGCGGTGACGATGCTGGTATTGGGCCTGGTGCTGCTCGGAATGGCGTTGAAGCCGCTGATATTCAAGAGCAAGGACTGGCGTTCCAAGGTGGGCCTTGATGAGCCGCTTGATTGATAGCTGGAGAGTTAACTTAAGTGTTTGATTTTATTAACATAAAAATGTTTTTCCGGCATTTTTTTTGTAGCTCTGCTGATGAGCGCTTCGCTTGCGCAATCAGCCGAGATGCCGCTGACTGGCGGGCCTTATGTGCCAACACCCCAGCAGGTTGTCGATGAGATGCTGCGCATCGCCGGGGTCGCCCGCAATGACTTCGTGATTGATCTCGGCTCCGGTAATGGCCGCATTGTCATTACGGCGGCGCAAAAGTACGGCGCACGCGGCCGGGGGATCCCGAACTGGTGAACCGCAGCCGTACGACCGCGCGCAAACTCGGGCTTGAGCCGCAGGTGGGTTTTGTCGAAGAGGACGTGCTCAAGGCCGACGTTCGCGAGGCAACCGTGGTGACCTTGTACCTGCTGCCGGCCATGATGCATGAGTTGCGGGCCAAGCTGCTGCGCGAACTGAAGCCGGGTACGCGTATTGTTTCCCACGACTTTGATTTCGGTGACTGGAAACCCGATCGGTCGGTGACCATTGAAATGAACGAGAAGTACGGTATCACCGGGTCGTGGACTTCGACCATCCTTCTGTGGACGGTTCCGCAACCGGATGTGCGGTGAGCGCTGATCCGGCTGCCGGCGATCAACGGCAGCCATCGTTTACCTTCATGATGATCGTCCTGCTGGCGGGCCAGAGTATCGGCACGATGGGCACGACGATGATCCCTGCAGTGGCCCCCAAGGTTGCGCAGACCTACGGCATTTCGTCGGCGCTGGTCGGTTACCAGATCAGCTTGCTCGCCTGCGCAATGATTGTTTCCCTGGCCTTCGGCAGCAAATTCAACAGCCGCTGGGGTTCGACCCGCATGCAGCAGATCGGCTTGTCGCTGGTCGCCATCGGCGGCCTGATTGCGATCCTGCCGCATGTCGTGTTTTTTTTCCTGGCCTCAATTGCGCTGGGGCTGGGGTATGGCGCACTCACGCCATCGGCTTCCAATCTGTTGCTGCGTTTTACTCCTGCGGACAAGCGCAACCTGATTTTTTCGATCAAGCAGACCGGTGTGCCGCTGGGTGGTATCGGTGCAGCGCTGATCACGCCCGCGGTTGCGGTGCATTTCGGCTGGCAGTGGGCGATTGCCGGCAATTCGCTGGCGCTGTTCATCCTGGTGTGGGTGATGGGACGCGCAAGGCCGCATTGGGATACGGACCGCAATCCGAAGGCGCCGATCGGCGGTAACCCGTTCAGCGGTGTCATCGCGGTCTGGCGGCATCCGGCGTTGCGCGGGCTGTCGATCTGCGGCGGCTGTTTTGTGGTCGTGCAGTTCGGCATCTCCACTTTTACCGTGATCCTGTTCAACGAAGAACTGGGCTGGAACCTGATTGCTGCGGGATTCGTGCTGACGGCAGCACAGGTCGGCGGCGTCGCCGGCCGCATCTTCTGGGGCTGGATGGCCGACCGTCTGGGCAATGCTTTTGCGGCGATGGTGATCCTCGGCGTGGTGATGGTGGTTTCATCGCTGCTGTGCATCGCGCTGACAGCGCAATGGCCGATGGCCGCGGCATGCGCATTGTTTTTTGTGATGGGTTCCACGGCCAGCGGCTGGAATGGCGCTTTCCTGGCTGAAATCGCACGCATCGTGCCGCGCGAACAGATCAGTCCGCTGACCGGTGGCGCGCTGGTCTACGTCAACACCGGCAAAGCCATCGGGCCCATTGCCTGCGCCAATGTCTTCCTGCTCAGCGGGGATTACACGCTGACGTTTGCATTGCTTTCAGTGCCGGCTGCGCTCGGGCTTTGGTTTGTGTGGACCGCGCATCGCAATCTTCAATTGCGGGTCTGAAGCGGCTGTCCTGAACAACTTGTATTGTTCAGCCGCACCCCCTTGGGGCAGACCTTTGGACTCATGCACGATGTGAATGCGCTTTTGCCTGTTCAACGCTGTCACGGTGCATGTACTATGGGTACGATGCTTGCTTTTACTGTGATGAGGATTTTAATCAGGGGTATTGAATGAAAACGTTTGCATCGTCGTTGTACGTGGGTATTTCAGTTCTGATGCTGGCTTCAGGCGGTTTGGCACAGGCGCAACAATTTCCGGCCAAGCCCTTGAGGCTGATCGTGCCGTTTGCGCCCGGCGGGCCCAATGACATTCTCGGGCGCCTGGTGGCGCAGAAGCTGACCGAGCAATGGGGCCAGCAGGTCCTGGTGGAAAATCGCGGTGGCGCCGGCGGCACCATCGGGCTTGAGGCTGCGGCACGCCTGCCCAAGGACGGTTACGGCATTGCCATGGGCGGCACCAGCAATCTCGCGGTTGCACCGAGCCTGTACGAAAAACTGTCGTATGACCCGCTCAAGGATTTCACGCCGATCATCAACGTCGCGCTGGTGCCGTACGCGCTGGCGGTCAATCCCACGGTGCCGGCTAAATCGGTCAAGGAATTGGTGCCGATTGCGGCCAAAAAGGCGGGATTTCTGAGTTATGGATCATCCGGCACCGGCAGCATGTCCAGCCTGGCCGCCGAGTTGTTCAACGCCTTGGCCAAAACCAAGATCCTGCATGTGCCTTACAAAGGCACGGCACCGGCTTTGACGGACGTGGTCAGCGGGCAGATTGACATGATGTTTGCCGACCTGGCCCTGATCAAGCCCCATGCCGCCGCCGGAAAATTGCGCGCCGTCGCTGTGACCAGTGCAAAGCGGGTGTTGTCCTCGCCGGAAATTCCAACCATCGCGGAATCCGGTTTGCCCGGCTACGATATTTCACCGTGGTTTGGCGTTGTTGCGCCGGAAGGCATACCGAGGCCCGTGGTCACGCGGCTCAATACTGCGATTGGCGCCAGCCTGAAGTCAACGGATGTGATTCAGCGGCTGGGAACACTCGGATATGAACCGATCGGCGGCAGCCCGGAGCAGTTCGCCGCGACGATCAAGTCGGATATCGGCAAATACGCAAAAATCGTCAAGACCGCAGGGATCAAGGCGGATCTGTAATCGTATTCGCAGGGCGCAGCTGCGCTTAGCCCGCAGCTGCGAGTCGCCCTGCAATTCTTCCGGTGACCACACACTCCGCGATATTGCCGCCTGACAGATAAAGGTGGCCGAAAGAGCTGCCGCATTCACCGGCAGCATAAAGCCGCGGGATCGGTTTGCCGTAAACATCGATGATGCGCGACTGCGCATCATGCACCGGGCCGCCCTGGGTGTTGGAGATCACCGCCCACATGGTTGAACCGTAGAACGGTGGTTTTACGATGGGCACCATGCTGCCGGCAGGCCTTTCGAAATCGGTGTCATTACCGGCGGCGCACAGCGCATTCCAGCGCGCGACGGCGGTTTTGACGGCGCTCGCATCGAGCCCGAGTTTTTTCGCCAGTTCGCCCAGCGTGTCGGCGCGCTGGATGATGCCGTTTTCCACTTCCTTCAGATTGTTGTCGCTCCAGTCGTAGCGCAGACCTTCGTCATTGGAGGTGGCTTTGCCCAGCGGATACATCTGGCGGCCGATGTCATCGCAGATCATATAGGCCGGGTTGCGCGAGGCCTTTTGCGTGATCGGATCAAAGTGCGACAGCGGACGCACGCCGGTGTCCTGGGTATAGGGTTGGTACTCAGACATGAAGCGCTGGCCGCTTTGATCCAGAAGGATCCACGCCATTTTCAGATTGACCTTGTCAGCATCGCCGGGAAACCAGTCGGGAAAGCGTTTGGCGCGTATGCCGTAGGGATAAGCGGGATCCGTGTGGCGGAACCCGTAAGCGCCATGGATATGCCACATATGCCATAAGGCCGCACCGAGATCCTGCGCCATACGGATGCCGTCACCGCTGTTGTGGCGCGCGGCGGCATTGAACACCGGGTACGTTTCGAGGAACTGCGCTTTCATTTCTGCATTGCCTTCGAAGCCGCCGGTGGCGATGATCACGCCGCGGCGCGCAGCGATGTGGCGCTCCTCGCCGTCCTGCAGCACCGTGACGCCGATGACTTCGCGGGTTGCCGGATCGGTGATCAGGCGCTGCGCGCCGACACCGAGGCGGATATCGACGCCGGCGGCGATCACGTTGTCATGAACCACCTTGAACAGTTTGGGGCCGTTCGGTGCGCCGTTGGCCCAGGGGTAGTCCTTGCGCGCATCAAAGCCGGGCACGTCAACGACCGACGTGTGATAGAAGGTGTCGGTGCCGGGCAGCGGGTAGTTGCCGCGGATCTGCCGGCGATAGGGATCGCCGGCTTTGGCGCGTTCTTCGTTTTCTTCAACGGAGGTGATGACGCGGGCATCGTTGATCTGCGCCAGTTCGCGCACATAGGCTTCAAGCTCGCACATGCCATTGGCCAGCGTGCGGATGACATCGTCCGGCGTGCGACCGCCATTGCTGGTCTGCAGGTAGGCGAATGCCTGTTCCGGATCATGTGCACTGCGCACCGCGCCGTACGAGCAGATCGACAGGCCGCCGGGAACCGTGGATTTCTCCAGCAACAGTGTTTTGGCGCCGGCCTGTGCAGCATTCAGCGCAGCGATGCCGCCCCCCAGACCAAAACCCAACACGATGACATCGACTGTTTCCGAAAATTTCATGGCATTCCCATAAAAAACAGATGGTTGATTTTATTTCAGTGAAGGCAGCGTTGCGCCGGTCGACTGGAATATCACGATACCACCCAATGCGCCGGGCCATTGCAGCAGCAGGTGAGTGGCGTCGAGATCACGCGTGTCGCACTGTCCGGCCTTGAGCCGGTTGCGTGTCAGGGTAATGTCATCCGTGGCCAGCACGTAGCCGGCAATCCACGGCAGCGCCGGGGCGGTGATATGCAGCGATCCCTGCAGTTGCTCCGGGGTCACGAACAGCAGTGCTCCGCGCTGGGTGTCAATGCGCCACTGGTCGTTGCTGACCTGGGCCAGCACTCCGGTAAAGCGTGCGTAACGCTGCGCGGCTTCCTGCGGATCGGCCGCACAGATGATCACTGCAGCGAGGCCGCGTGCGCCGTTGGCATGTGCGGTCCAGCGGTCCTGCCACAGCCACTGCGGCGTGTGCTGCTGGCAATACTGGATACGACCCTCGGCCATGGTGCCCGGGGGCACGCGCACGACCGAGAACCGTGCGGTTTCTTCGCCCTGTTCCGTGCCGATCTGGCGCTGCAGTGCCACCGTCGGCAGCGGCGCGAAACCGTTTTTCTCAAGGCGCGCATGGTCGGCCTCTGCGCCGGCGCTGCCGAAAGCGATCAGGTGCAGCCCGGTATAACGCTGGATGGCCGTGCGCAGCTGGTTGGCGATGGGGGTGTCGGCGGTCGGCGTGAGGAATTCCAGATAACCCTCGCGCAGCATGATGCAGCGGTTGCCGCTGCCGGCCGGTACCAACGGGCCGCCCGGTTCCAGGCGATGCGACTGGGCGGAGAACGGTGTCAGCGTGAAACCGGCCTGCTCCAGTGCGGAACTGGCGGCATCGATATGCGGCACAAAATGCGCCACGTGATCAATATTGAGTTTTCCTGATGGCGGTATCTGGGCTGCAGCGGTCATGGCTCAGTAACCCAGCTTGGGGTCGATGCGCCGCTTCAACGTTTTGCCGACAAGGAAACGTTCGAGATTCTCGAACCAGAGGTCGAGTGAAATGTCGATGTAGTGTTCGCCATCGTCGCAGGAAATATGCGGCGTGATGATCAGGTTGGGCGTGGTCCACAACGAGGCATCGGCGGGCAGCGGTTCCGGATCCACGACATCCAGCACGGCGCCGCCGAGTTTGCCGCGGCGCAGCCGGGTTTCCAGTGCGCGATAGTCGGCGACGGGTCCGCGGGCGATATTGATCACGCCGGCCGCGGGTTTCATCAGATCCATACGCTTGCCGTTGAGCAGGCCGCGGGTTTCCGCGGTCAGCGGCACGGCGAGCACAACGAAATCAGCCAGCGGCAGCATCTTGTCGAGTTGTTTGTAGCTCACCACCTTGTCGGCGTAACGGTTCTTCTGTGCGCTGCGCCGTACGCCGATGACTTTGAGGCCGATTTTTTTTGCGGCACGCGCGGCGGCTTCTCCGAGATCACCGAGCCCGATGATCACCGCGGTTTTTCCGGTGATGCTGGGCGAGAACAGCGCTTCCCAGCGGTGTCGGTGCTGGTTGGCCATGATCGCCGGCATGCGCGAGTTGAGCAGGTTGTAGGCCATGACCATGTATTGCTCGGTCTTGTGGCCGTGCGCACCGCTGTTGTTGGTGAACAGCATGCCGCGCGGCAGCCAGTCCAGCGGCAACACGCCGTCAATGCCTGCCGAGGTGGCGTGTATCCATTTGAGCCGGGGTGCACGGGTTGCGAGCTTGTCGCGGCTGGCAGGTACGCCGATCAGCAGGTCGGCATTGGACAGCGCGGTTTCCAGCACATCGCCATCCCAGCCGAAACTGACATCAATGCGCCGTGCGAGTGCACGGTGGCGGGTGCAGGCCGCTGCCCAGTGTTCGGGCAGCGTATGGAAAATACTCGCCTTCCTGCGCGTGTTCTCGATATGCAGATGCAGTCTTTTTGTGCTCATCAAGGCCGGCGCCTTTTTCTTTTATTTGATCTGCTTGGAGCGCTGGTACGGTGCGGTCAGGAACGCCGCTTCCGGCGGATCATTCTTTGCGCTTCCGGCGGCTTTGACGATTTCCTGCATGCGTTTCAGTGAGGCCACGTCCGAGGCTTCGAAACTCGCCATGTAGGCGCCGTCCCACTGTGCCGCGTATGCCTTGGCATCGACGGCATTCATGTTGGCAGCCTTTTGCAGGATCTCCGCGACTCTGTCCTTGTTCTTGCTGCCGTATTCCAGCGTCTTCCTCATGGCGACGATGAATTTGGCCACGGCCTCGGCATTTTTGGCGACATAGTCGCTGTGCACGATGGTGACCGCGAGGATGGGTGCGGCGGTACCTTTGGTCAGTTTTTTCCAGTCTTCCACGATGCTGCCGAGATTGGTCAGTTTGATGTCATCGCTCATCTGGGCGATGGTCACCGAGCGGATCACGGCGGCATCGACTTCCTTTTGCAGCAGGAACTGGGCAAGCCGGCCTTCGTTGCCCGGCACTACGCTGTAGTCAGCGGGCTTGAGGTTGTAGACCCCTGACAGTACGGAGCTGGCAATCGCATGGGTTGCGCTGCCCGGCGGCGACATGCCGATCTTTTTGCCTTTGAGGTCGGCAACGCTCTTGATCGGCGAGCCGGCGGGCACGACGATTTGTGCTTCCGCAATCTGTGAGGCGAGCACGATTTTGATCGGGACGCCGTCGGCGGCGATGGTCATCGACGCGGTGGACGGTGCGCCGAAGGCGAGGTCGATGGTCTGCGGCACGATGGCGCGGGTGGGGCCGTTGACCTCGGCGAATTTCACCCATTCAACTTCGAGGCCTTCTTTCTCGGCGATCTTCATCTGCTCCATCACGGCGCCGAAGCCGAGGCTGAAGCCGCTGGTCCAGTAACCGACCTTGATTTTCTGCGCCTGCGCCGGTGCGGCGGCGAGTAGCAGGGCGAGGGCAAAGACCTTGAGCAGGTGCATCGGTTTCATCGCGACTCCTTTAATTAATACAATTAAATCAATGACTTAAGTTGATTTGCCAGTTGCGCGGTTGCGGCTTCAGTCGAATCGCGCGGTCGTGACAATACGATCGGTACCTGATCGCGGATGCGACCGGGTCGCGGCGCCATGACCACCACGGTATCGGCGAGCACAACGGATTCTTCAACGTCGTGGGTCACGAATACGATGGTCATGTGTTTCAACTGCTGGATGCGCAACAATTCTTCGTGCATCTGTGCCCGCGTCATTGCGTCCAGTCGCGAGAAAGGTTCGTCCATCAGCAGGATGCAGGGTTCCAGCACGAGGCTGCGGGCGAGGGCGACACGGCTGCGCATGCCGCCCGACAACTGATACGGAAATGAATCCGCAAACGCTTCGAGTCCGACCAGTCGCAGCGCTTCACGTGCGCGCGACTGGCGTTCCGAGTGCAGCATGCTCCCGGCTTCCAATGCGAATTCGACGTTGTGCAGGGCGGTGCGCCACGGCAGCAGCCGGTCTTCCTGGAACATATAGCTGACGCTGCGCCAGTCGTTGAACTGGCGCGACGGCGTACCGTTGATCAGCACTTCACCCTGTTCAGGCGTGACCAGACCGGAGATGATGTTGAGCAGCGTCGATTTGCCGCAGCCGGAGGCGCCGAGGATTGCGACGATCGAACGTGCGGGTATGGTCAGGCTGATATCGGACAGTACCTGCAGCGGCGTGCCATCGGCGGTCTTGAACCATTTGCTGACGCCACGTACCGCGATGGCGCCGGTTTCCGTCGGAACAGCCTGGGGCGCGACCGCGGTGTTCATGTCAGGGACCTTTGACCGGCGGTTTGGCGGCGAAAGCGGAATTGCGCAGGCACATGCGTCCGCGCGGATCCTGCCACAAGGTGCCGTCTTCATGCAGCTTGCCCAGCGTGCGCGCGACAGTCTGGAAATCATATTCGGCGAATTGTTCGGCCAGCTCCGAATAATACTTCGGTGTTTTTTCGATGACGGCGACGATTTTCGCTGCGAGTTCTGTGACGGCGGTATCACCGGATGCAGCCTGCTGCACGGTGTCGGCCTTGCCGGCGTAATAATCATTGATTTTTGCGCGGTCGGTATAGGCGTAGGCGATGCGTTCAAAACGCTCGCGCGGAATTCCTTCGGAGATCGTCGCGTCGATGCCGACTTTGGCGCCGGTGGGCACCACGCCGGGCGGCATCACCGCGAGGCTGGGGTCCAGCGGTTTGGCGCGGCTGCCGGGGATGATCATGATGTCCTTGTCGCCCTGCACACGGGTGGCGATCGCCCACTCGACGTCCATCGCATTGAATACGTCGATGTCGTCATCGACTACCACGACGTGTTTCAGGTCCATCACCGACAGTGCGGCGAGCAGCGCATTTTTGCCTTCGCCGGCCTGTTTCTTGATTGAAATCACCGCGTGCCACATGCCGCAGCCGCCGAGCGTGACATTGATGTCCTTGACCTGCACGCCTGCAGTTTTCAGTGCGCGGCGGATTTGCGTGTAACGCGTCGGCGCCATCAGCCAGGTATTTTCCCAGGGCATGTGCAGCGCGTAATAGATCGCATCCTTGCGCATGGTGATGGCATTGATGCGCACCACCGGGTTCCAGTGCAGGCCACCCATCAGCCGGGTGAATTCGCCGAAGCGGCCCTCGGGCTGGGTCCAGCCGGTCGGCAGGATTTCACCTTCGAGAACGATTTCGGAATCGGCGATGCAGGGCAGGTCGATGGTTTCGCACTGCGCGAGTTCGATGGCTGCGCCGCGGATGCCGCCGGCGATGCCCATTTCATCGGTGCCCAGCGGCGCACGGAAGCCGGAACCGAGGTTTTCGAATGGATGGTTGCCGATGGAGATCGAGATCGGCAGCGGTTTGCCGGCCTCGAAGGCGCGCTGCGCAAAAAGGCGCATGTTGTTCGGCGTGACGATGTCGATGCCGGTCAGGTTCTTTTCCTTGACCATGAAGCGGTAGATGCCGGAGTTCAGGCCGAATTCCGGGTCACGCGCAATGGTGATGCCGGCGGTAATCATCGGGCCGCCGTCGTAAATCGAGAACATCGGGATCGGCAGGCTGAACAGGTCGACGTCCTTGCCGGTCTTGATGACCTGCTTGGCGGCGCAGGATTCGACGTAGCGCGGCGGGATCGGTTTCTCGATCCCGCGCTCGAGCCGGAATTCGATTTCCGGGTAGGTCTCGCAGCCCATCGACATGATGGCGCGTTTCTGCGAACGGATGATCCCGGACACCACCGGCATTTTGTAGCCGATGACGTTATGGAACAGCAGGGCCTTGTCGGCCTGATCGACCAGTGTGGCGATGTGCCGGCTGTCCACCGGTTGCTTGATGTCGACGAGTTCCTTCTCGCTGCGCAGGCGATCGAGAAAGCCGCGGAAGGTTTCGTTGGCGTAAGGCAGGGGCTTCGTCGCGTCTTTCATTATTTTTTCTTGTCCTTGAGTTCGGCAGGGCCGGTGACGCCGGCCCAGCGTGGAATGGAGTTGTGTTCGACATCAAACAGGTCAAGCACGCGGCCCACCGAATGATTGACCAGGTCATCAACGGTTTTCCCGCCGCTGTAGAACGCCGGCACCGGCGGGAAAATCACGCCGCCCATCAGCGTCACCATCTCCATGTTGCGGATGTGGGCGAGGTTAAGCGGCGTCTCCCGGGTGATCAGCACCAGCCGGCGTCTTTCCTTCAGGATCACGTCGGCAGCGCGGGTGATCAGGTTGTCGGCGAAGGCGTGGGCGACGCCGGCGAGGGTTTTCATCGAACAGGGTGCGATGACCATGCCCGCGGTGATGAAGGAACCGCTGGCGATGGTGGCGCCGATATCGCGCACGTTATGTGTGACGTCGGCCAGCTTGTGCAGCGCTTTGCGGTCCATGCCGTATTCCTGGAAGGCGTTGAGCACGCCCGCTTCTGAAACGACCAGATGGGTTTCCCAGCCGCCGAGTTGCCGCAGACGTTCAAGGATGCGGATGCCGTAGACCGAGCCCGATGCGCCGGTCATGGCGACGATGAGGCGGCGGGGCGGCGCGGCGCTGCGTGGGGTGCTCATTGGTTTTCAGCTTCCTTTTTCCAGCGAAACAGGTGGTCTTCAAGAGGGCGCAACACGCCCATTTCGAGCGCGGCCATCATTACCACCAGGGTCAGGGTCCAGGCGAATACCTGATCAGTCTGGATCAGATCGGCAGCCTGGCGCAGGCGATATCCTACACCGCTGGAGGAGCCGAGCGTTTCAGCGACCAGCGATACCCGCCAGCCAAATCCGAAGGCCAGCCGCGCGCCGGAGAAGAAATAAGGCAGGATGGTCGGAAGGTAGATCTTGACCATCACTTTCCACGACGGCATGCGCAGCACGTGGGCAAGTTCGATGAAATCGGCGTTGACCGTGCGCGTACCCTGCCAAACATTGGTGATGATCAGCGGCATCGCGGTCATGAACACCACAAAGATCGTCGTGGCATTCGATACGCCGAACCAGATAATCGCAAAAATGGCCCAGATCGCCGATGACACGGTGTTCATGACCGGAATGACCGGTTCGAAGAACTTGCCGAGGCGACGGTTGGCGCCGAACAGAATGCCCAGCGGCAAACCGATCACCGTGGCAAGGATGAAACCGGTGCCAACGCGTCCCAGCGTAATGCCCAGGTTGCTCCACAGATCGCCGTTGGCCGAAATCTGCATCAGGGAATTCCATACCCGGACCGGGCCGGGCAGGATGTAGTGCGGCACGCCCAATGCGAGCAACCACCAAACACCGAGAATGGCGCCGACCAGCGCCAGCCGCTGCATCAACAGGTCGAGACGCAGAATGCGGGCGGTGCTGCGCGCATGAATCCTGTTTTCAAGAACCTCGGGCATTGCGCGATTTATTTCGGCGGCGCGGTGAAGTAGGTGCCGCGACCGCTGGCGACCAGTGCGCCGTCCTTGTCATAGACATAGGCTTCGGCTGTCGAATACTGGCTGCCGCTGCGCACGACGCGACCCTTGGCGGTCAGGTCGCCGGGCATCGCTGCCTTGTGATAATCGACGCGAATGTCGATGGTCGGCACCGGACGGCCCAGTTGCGCGGCGATGGCGTAGTCGGCTACGACGTCAACAATCGCGGCGAGGATGCCGCCGTGGGTGTATTTGCGCTCGGGGTTGACCACCCACTCTTCACGCCATGTTGCCGTGACCTCGATGCCGGAATCGTCGGCTTTGAGGAAGGTGAAGTTGAGCCATTGGTTGAACGGACCGCGGCTGATCAGCTTTTGAAGTTGTTCGAGTGAAGGTTTGGTATCGGTCATTACGGGCTCCGGTTCGATTCAGGATTGAAGACTACTGGGTGACTGGATGCAACCTATAAATAATCAGGCTGCTGATGAATTCTTCTCAGCACTGTCGCCAGCGCCGGCGACGATGCTGCGCAGCCGGTCGCGGTCGACTTTGTTGGTGCCGGCAAGCGGCAGTTGTTCGAGGAAAAACACGCGGCGCGGGTGTTGGTACACCGGGCCGTTCTTGAGTGCGAACTGGCGGATTTCGTCCTCGGTCGCTTTCTGGCCGGCGCGCTGCACGATAAACGCATAGGGAACCTGGCCTTTCAGCTCATGGCTGAAGGGCATGACGCAGGCCTGATGCACGGCCGGGTGGCGTTCGAGCAGGCGTTCCACTTCAATCGGGAAAATGTTTTCACCGCCGCAAACGAACATGTCATCGGTGCGACCGACAAAAAAGTAGAAACCTTCGGCGTCGCGGCGGCAGACGTCGCCGGTATGGTACCAGCCGCCTTGCAGGCGCTTCGCCGATTCGTCGGGAAGGTTATGATAGCCCAGCAGGATGCCCGGGTTTTTCAGCAGCAGTTCACCTTCGTCGGCATTTGGGCCATTGATCAGCTTCGCTTCGGTGCCGGGGTAGGGCACGCCGATCGAGCCCATCGGACGCGGTTTGTTGTCGGGGTGCGGTCCCAGCGGCACCGGCCCACCTTCTGTGACGCCGTAGACCACCAATGGCTCGGCGTTGGGGAAGTGTATGCGGATGTCGGCCAGCAATTGGGGTGACGACGGTGCGGACCCCATCATTACGGTGCGCACCGAGGTAGTATCGGTGTTGGTCAGCAATTCCTTTCGTGCCAGCAGCATCGAAATCATTGTCGGCACACCGGATATGACCGTGCAGTGAAAACGTTCGATCGCCGCGATGTAGTGTTCCACATTGAACTGCGGCATCAGCACCAGCGTGGCTCCGGCGGTCAGGCCTTGCTTGATCGCGTTCAATGCATTCTTGTGGTACAGCGGCGCGGCGACAAGAATGACGTCGTTTTCGCTGGTGCCGCGGGTGTGCGCGAGTATCCTGCGGCTCCAGTTCTGGCCGTAATGACTGAGCAGCACGCCCTTGGGTTTGCCGGTCGACCCGGAGGTATAGGGCTGTATGGCGACGGTATCGGCGCCGGGTTCGACCGCAGTAAAGGGGCCGGGGTCGAGAAATTCACTGAAGTCACCGCTGTCGTCGAAAGCGATTGCCTGCAGGTCCGGCGGCAGCAGATGCCGGTAAGCCGATTCGCAAAACGCCAGCTTTGCACAGGCGTCGCACGCGATGTAACGCACGGTCTCGGCCGCCAGCTTGATGTTGACCGGCACCGGAATCACGCCCGCGCGCATTGCACCGAGCAGTGTGGTGACAAACTCTGCCCGGTTCAACGACAGGATGCAGATGCGGTCGCCGGCTTTCAGGCCGCGGCGGACCAGTCCGCGCGCAACGGCATTGGCCTGGGCATCGAGACCGGCATAACTGTGCTCCCGTTCAGAACCGGGGTCACGCAGGTCGATCAGCGCATTCCGCGTGCTGCCGGAATGCGCGATGAACGGGGTTCCCAGGTTGCCCGGGTAACCCCGAGGTTCAGGACGGGGGACAGCCATGACTTTTCGTTCAGGGGGTGATGATGACTTTGCCGAAGACTTCGCGGTCTTCAATCAGTTTCAGGCCCTGTGCGGCTTTTTCCAGTGGCAGCACTTCGTCGATCACCGGCTTCATCTTGCCTTCCTGGATGAGCTCCATCAGCGCCTTGAGGTTGTCGTCATAGAAGCTGTTCGAGCCGACGACCTGGAGTTCGAAGCTCCAGATGTAGCGCAGGTCTTCCTTCGGGTCGTAGCCGGCGGTGGCGCCGCAGACCAGGATCTTGCCGCCGCGCTTGACGCATTTCAGAGACGGCGCCCAGGTGTCGCCGCCGGTGAAGTTGATGACCACATCGACGCCACCTTCGTAATTGCGGCGCTGCGGTTTGCCGAATTTTTCGACAGCCCATTTCGAGAAATCGGTGGTCTTGTAGTTGATGACATGGTCAGCGCCGAGGTCCTTGAGGCGCTGGATCTTGTCTTCACTGGAGGCGCAGGCAATGACTTCCGCGCCGAGCATTTTCGCCAGCAGCACGCAGCCGGTGCCGACGCCGCCGCTGGCGCCGAGCACCAGAACCTTGTCGCCCTTCTTGATGGTGTTGTGGGTGATGATCATGCGGTGCGCGGTGCCGTAGGCGACGGGCAGGGACGCTGCCTGCTCGTAGCTGACGTTATCCGGCATCTTGATCAGCTGGTCAGCTGAAACCAGACATTTCTCGGCGAGACCGCCATGCATCATTTCGCCCATCAGGCCCTTTTTCTTGTTCAGCGGATTGACCAGAACACGGTCACCGGCTTTCCAGCCGTTGACGCCGGCGCCGACTTCGAGGATTTCACCCGCCAGGTCGAGGCCGATGATCATCGGGAACGGCACCTTGATGCCGGGCATGCCGCGCACGGTGAAGACGTCGTGATAGTTGAACGAGGTGGCTTTGACCCGGATGACGACATGGCCTTCACATACCGTGGGGTCCGGGAAATCGGCCACGTATTCCAGTTTGTCGAGGCCGCCGTGTTCCCGCAGTACTACTGCTTTCATTGCATTTCTCCGTTGGGTGATGTTGGTCAAGCTGTGCCTGAAGCAAGCGCGCAGGGCGCATAGGCGATAGTGTAATTATGAATCCTGATTCGCGATTCGCCTAACCCAAAACGCGGTTGACGTCAGTTGTGATGCGTGCTCCGCCGACGCCGTAAACATGAATCGAAACGGCCACGTCCTGCGCGGAGTTGGCGATGCGGTGTATGCCCTTGAGGTCGCCATCAAAACTCAGCGTACCGGACTCCCTTACCATGCTGCGCAGGGCGCGGGGCGGGGCGTTGTTGCCGGCGATTTCGTAGAACGTTTCGACCACGGTTCCGCAGTAAACCGCCACCCCGCACCAGGTATGGTGGGCGTGGATGGGGCTTTGCTGGCCGCTGCCCCATGCAATGGAAACAATGGTGTAGCGGTCTTCGGGGTCGGCGTAAATCACGTGCCGGGTGTAATGGTCCTGACTGGCGCGCTGTTGTTCGGGCAGCAGCCACTTGCCGGCCGAGACGGCATTGCCCAGCGCGGCAGTTACAGCGCCGGGCAGTTCCTGTGCGGGAGCGGCGACGGCGGCATCGAGTTGGCGGATCAGTTGCTGTAGCTGTGCTTGCATGGTCAGGCGTCTGCTGTAATCGCGAAGTTCATCACCGCGCTGCTGTTCATGATTGCCTTCATTACCATTTCGCGGGCGGTTTCAATCTGTTCGCGGCAAATCTGCTCCGCGGTTGCGCCGTCGCCGCGAACCAGGGCGCGCAGCAGCGTTCGATGTTCATGCTGCATTTCCTGGGAGCGGTTGCGCACGCCGAGGCCCAGATGCAGCAGCCGGGTCATTTCGTCGAGCAATTGATCGATTGAATGCACCAGCCGGGCGTTGCCGGCGGCCTGGGCAATCGCGACATGGAATTCCTTGTTGGCTTCCAGGAACCGCGCAATGCTTTTCGGTTCGCCGGACTGGTAGCCCGAGCGGCAGATTTCGTCCAATACGCGCAGGCGCTTGGCATCGACGCGACCGGCAGCCAGTCTCGCTGCGGGAGGTTCAAGCAGCAGACGCAGTTCGAATACGTCCTGTATGTCCTTCAGTGTGACCGGAGTCACCATGTAACCGCGGCGGGGAATGGCGCGCACCAGGCCGTCATGCGCAAGTCGCGAGAGCGCCATGCGTACCGGGGCCTTGCCGAGCTTGTATTGAAGGCAGAGCTGCGCCTCGGATATTTCGGTGCCCGGTGCGTACAGACAGCAGATGATGTCGTGCCTGACGCGCTCGTATGCGCGGTCGCTCAGCAGGGGCATGGTCTTGATGGTGGTCATTCTTCTGAAATATTAGGATCACTTCTCTGACATGTCAACGGGGATTTTCCGTGCCGGGATCATGAGTTTTCGCGGTGTGCTTCAGACAAGCCGGCGACCGGCCGCTTGATGATAAGACCGCATCGTGAAAACCCGCCTTGCACCTTGCGTCCGCACTCACCACAATGCAGGTATTCCTCCGAATTAATGATTTCCTCGAAAGACCGGTCGTGATGAAAGCCGTTTCCATGCCCGGCCCGTGGATGGTCGTTGCAGTTGCGACCACTGCACAGATGATCGTGGCGATGTCGAACATCCTGTTGCCCACGATTGCGCCCAAACTGGCCGAAGCACTGGCAGTCAGCCCGGTGCTGATCGGTTATCAGGTCAGCCTGACCTTCGGGGTTGCGACCCTGGCGACCATGTTCGGCGGCAACATTGTTCTGCGTTTCGGTGCGGCGCGTGCAACGCAACTGGCGATCCTTTGTTGCGGTGTCGGCATGATGTTGTTTGCAGTTCCTGACGTTGCCGCGATTGCGCTCGGCTCGGCTGCGGTCGGGGTGGGGATGGGCATGATTAATCCTGCTGCAGCCCACATGCTGGTCACCTATACGCCGCCTGAGCGGCGCAACATCATGTTTTCGATCAAGCAGACTGGCGTCCCCGTCGGCGGCGTTATCACGGCGCTGACTGCGCCGGGTATCGCTGTGCATTTTGGTTATCGCTGGTCCCTGGTGGTCATTGCCGCGCTGATCATTGCATTGCTGGTTTTTATCCAGCGCTATCGAGCGCAATGGGATAGCGATCAGCGCGGGGACGGCGGCGGTGACAAAGCCGCATTCGGAGGCGTACCGCTGGTGTGGCGTCGTCCCAGCCTGCGCTGGATTTCGCTGGTGGCGATGATTTTCTCCGGCATCCAGCGCTGTGTCCTGAGTTTTACGGTGATTTACCTGGTGGCTGAGGGCGGACTGGGCCTGGTAGAGGCGGGGGTCTTGCTGTCGGTTGTGCAGGTCGGCGGTTCGGCGTCGCGCATTTGCTGGGGCTGGATGGCAGACCGGCTGGGCAGCAGCCTCAAGGTGTTGATGATCATTTGTGTGGTGACCTTTCTGTCCACACTGGTCCTGGTGTATTTCGATCCGTCCTGGAACAAGGGGCTGATGTATCTGTTGTTTTTCATCATCGGAACCACTGCCGTGGGCTGGAATGGCGTGTTTCATGCCGAAGCCGCAAGACTCAGCCCTCATGGAATGGCGAGCGTGGTCGCTGCAGGAACGACTTTTTTCGTGTTCGCCGGTGTGCTGATCGGTCCCGCAGCGTTTGCCGCCGCTTACGGCGGCATTGGCAGCTACAGCCAGACATTTTTGCTGGTGCCCGCCGTTGCCATGGCTGCGCTGTTCCTGCTGTGGCTTGCGCAGCGGGCTGCGGGCTCGGGTCGGAGCGCCTGATGGGTTCTGCCGGCTTATCGCAGGATACTGCCGGGCGGCAACCCGCCGTCGCCGTTGTGGTGATGGCTACGACAGCGGCGCAAATGGCTTCAGCCATGGGCATCGCGATTTTTCCGGTGATGGCGCCGCATCTGGCAGTGATGCTTGGCGTTGATGCCTCCTATGTGGGTTATCAGATCAGCCTGCTGTTCGGTGCGGCAATGCTGGCATCCGGTGCTGTCGGCAACATCGTACTGCGCTGGGGCGCCTGTAAGGCCATGCAGGTGGCGCTTTGGCTCTCCGCGATCGGCATGATTGCTGCGCTTGCGGGGGAATTGTGGGTGATGCCGATTGCGGCTTTATGCATAGGCGCCAGCAATGCGCTGGCTGCCGCCGGGGCTGCACACCTGTTGTTTCGTTTTGGTCCCCCCCGGCACCGCAACCTGATTTTTTCAATCAAGCAGACGGGCGTGCCGCTGGGGTGGGCGACCATCGCACTGGTTGCGCCGACATTGACGCTGTCGTTTGGCTGGCAGGTGCCGCTGCTTGCGATACTGGTTTACTCGGTTGCCACGGCGCTGCTGCTCGGGCGGTGGCGCCGGTTCTGGGATGATGATCGTGATCCACATGCGGCGGGCCGTACCAATCTGCTGACTGGCGTGATTGTGCTGTGGAAATACCCGACATTGCGTTATCTGGGTTTTGCGGCCTTCTTTTTTTCCCTGGTGCAGCTTTGCGTGGGTACCTTTACCGTCAATCTGCTGGTGCATGACGTGGGCTACAGCCTTGTTGCAGCAGGTGTGATGCTGTCCCTGGTGCAGACCGCCGGTGTAGCCGGACGCCTGTCATTCGGCTGGCTTGCCGACCGCAGCGGCCACGCCATTGCCGTGCTGATCCTGACCAGCCTCTCAGCAGCAGTGGGTTGCATCGTCAGTGTGTTCATTTCGGCGTCCTGGCCGACATTCGTTCTCGGGGTCTTCTATGTGTTGTTCGGGGTTGTGGCCTATGGCTGGAACGGTGTCATGCACGCACAGATTGCGCGGCTCAGTCCTCCCGGCATGGTCAGCGTGGCGACGGGCGGGGTGATGGTGTGGATTTTTGCCGGCATTCTGGTCGGCCCAGCCCTTTTTGCGGCGGCTTATCTTGTTATCGGCAGTTACACCGAAATGTTCGGCTATCTCGCGATCGGTGCGTTGATCAGCGCAACAATGGCGGCGTATGCAGTTCGAGCGGACCGTTCGTCATGAGCAGGGATGGGGTCTATCCGTCGCGCACCGTCACCGCCGTGGTTGCTGCAACGACAGCTGCGCAGGTGGCTGGTGCAATGGGGGCGGCGGTATTTCCGGTGATCGCACCCGAACTCGCACGCAACCTTGGCGTGGAGACATCGCTGATCGGTTATCAGATGAGTGTGATCTATGGCGCAGCAATGCTGGGTTCAATGCTGTTTACGTGGATGGTCTCGCGCTACGGTGGCTGTCGAACGACCCAGGTGGGCATGGTCTGCTGTGCCATGGGCATGGCAGTTGCCCTGCAGGGCAGTGTGATGTCCCTGGCTGTAGCCTCGGTTTTTATCGGCGTAGCAATGAGTATCAATTTGCCGGCTGCGGCACACCTGCTGTTCCGTTTCAGTCCGCCGCAGCACCGCAATTTCATTTTTTCCCTGAAGCAGACCGGTGTGCCGCTGGCATGGGCCTTGATGGCGTTGATCGCGCCGATAGTCACTCTGTCCTGGGGTTGGCGCTGGGCGCTGGTTCTGGTCCTGGCGTCATCACTGCTTACCATGCTCGCGATGCAGTGGCCCCGCAGTAACTGGGATGATGACCGCCGCCCGGATCTTCCGGTGCAGGCGCGCGTGTTTGACGGTGTGTTGCTGGTCTGGCGCATACCGGCATTGCGCTGGCTTGGCGTTGCAGCTTTCTGCCTGGCGTTTATTCAACTTTGCGTCAGTACCTTTACGGTGGTGATGCTGGTCGGCGAGAGCGGTTACACGCTTGTCGAAGCCGGATTGATGCTTTCGGTGGCGCAGATTGCCGGTGTGCTGGGACGGATCGCCTGGGGCTGGGTTGCCGATCGCAGCGGGGATTGCATGGCGGCGCTGCAATATCTGACTCTGGGGTCAGTGGCTTGTTGTGCCGCGATTTTTTTTCTGGAGCCGGGCTGGCCGGTATGGCTGACAGCGCTGTTGTATGCGGTATTCGGTGCCACTGCCATCGGCTGGAACGGCCTGTATACCGCTGAAGTCGCCAGGCGCAGTCCGGAAGGGCAGGTCAGTCTGGTGACCGGTGGCGCAATGGTCTGGAATTTCGCAGGCATCCTTGCCGGCCCCACCGTGTTTACGCTCGTCTATAAAGCCATCGGCAGTTATACCGCTACATTTGGTGCGGTTATCGGGATTGCGGTGCTGACACTGTTCGCACTTCATGCGGGCAAACGCGCCATGCGTGCCGGGGATTAAGGCAATGGAAACACTTTCAGCCTGGCAGCTGGTTTTTTGTGCGGCAGTGGTGACCGTGGCATTTGCGGTTCGCGGAGGCACCGGCTTCGGTGGCGGGGCGATCGCTGTGCCGTTGCTCGCGCTGGTGTTTCCGGTCCCGGTGACCGTGCCGGTGGTCACCGTGCTCAACATGCTCTCGTCGATCGGTCATGGCATCGCCGATTGGCGCCATATCGTATGGCCGGCGATCTGGCGTGTGATGCCGGGCAGCCTGATCGGCGTTCTCGCCGGGCTTTATGTGCTGAGGGTGTTTGACCCGCAACCGCTCGGGCGGGCTTTGGGTGTTTTTGTCGTGCTGTATGCGTTGTATGTTCTCGTTTTTTCCGGTCGTGAATTCAATGTTCCCAAGCGGTGGCTGTCGGCCGTGGCGATCATCACCAGCACGTCGGCAGGACTGATCGGTGCGCTTTTTGGCGGCGCCGCCGGGCCGATGTATGTGATCTATCTGAACACCCTGCGCCTCGGGCGAGACGCGTTCCGCGTCACCATTACTTCCATCATGTTGTTCCAGGGTATGACGCGTCTGGTGGGTTACGCAGCGCTGGGCCTTTACGACCGGCATGTCATGCTGTTGCTGGCCGCGGCTTTGCCGATGATGCTGGCTGGTTCATGGCTGGGGGCGCGGCTGATCCGGCGCTTCAATCCGGCCTCTTTCAATCGCGCCATAGGCGCAGTGCTTCTGGCAAGCGGTTTTGCGCTGCTGATCAAGTGACATGATGAGTGGACTGAGTTACGCGCAATTCGCCTGGGTGGCTGTAGTCGTATTCGGTGCGTTTGTCGTTCGCGGCATGTCGGGGTTTGGTGCCGGCATGATTGCCGTACCGCTGCTGGCATTCGTGATTCCGCTGCAACTTGCTGTCCCGCTGTGCAGCCTGCTCGTTTTTGTGCTTTTTGTGGTCATGCTGATCCGTGATCGCAAGCAGGTGGTGTGGCCGGAGTTATGGCTGCTGGTGCCGCCGACCATCGTGGGCGCCGTTCTCGGCCTCTGGCTGTTTGCCGTGCTCGATAACCGGATGCTGGTGACCATGCTGGGCGGATTTCTGGTGCTTTATTCGCTTTACATGATTGCCGTAAGCGTGCTTGGGCTGCCGCAGTTGCGCTGCTCGCAGCGCTGGGCCATGCCCGCCGGGTTTTTCGGCAGTTTTTTTGACACCTTGTTCGGCGGCGGCGGCGGGACGCTGGTGGTGATCTATGTCAATGCCCGTGGGGTCACCCGCGCGGGTTTCCGGGCAACGGTCGCAGCTTTGTGGTTTTTTGAAATGATTGCCCGAATCGGCGGATATGCCTGGGCGGGCTTTTACGACAGTCAGGCGCTGCTGCTGTTCGTTGTCCTTCTGCCCCTGGTCTGGGCAGGCACTGTAGTCGGCGAACGTGTCGGCAACAAAGTCGACAGCGACACGTTTGGAAGGGTATTGGCGGTGATGCTGTTCGCCAGCGGGGTCAGCCTGCTGGCAAAGTAGGGCAGTGCTTGAAGGTCAGCGCAGGAAAATGACTACGGGGAATACCGATACCGCAAGCGCCAGGATCAGCCACTCCAAATTGTTGCGCTTCAGCCACCCTGTGAAGTGGAGAATAAGCACAATGATTGCGATTACGTAAAACGCATAAAAAACCATCTTTATTTTCCCTTATGATTTTGCGAAGGATATACGAATTCGACCTAAGTCGCTATTGGAACAGCACGTTACAGCGTTTCATCAGCGCAAATTGAATGGGCGGATTCAACCACGAAGTGCAACGCGGTTAAATGATTGCATAAATACCTGATGAGGGGTTTTCCAGTTCAGTCTTTTCCTGGGGCGGTGGTTCAATCG
>Ga0315906_10000193_pt1 | contig 100218 bp, 102 predicted proteins | sample LakEriMetagenome_4_FD_203526 | JGI IMG/M metagenome (GOLD analysis project Ga0315906, IMG submission 203526) | Freshwater fungal communities from buoy surface, Lake Erie, Ohio, United States - Buoy 2 MA122 | ecosystem: Environmental > Aquatic > Freshwater > Lake > Lake biofilm | place: USA...
TTCGCCTTTTTCGACCTGATCAACCACCGAGCGTTTAAAAGCCAGCGTGTAATCGCGTTGCGTTCGCTTTTCCCCAGCACCCATTCGACACCTCCACAGAAGTGTCAACCTATTCCAGGACGGGTCATGAGCAATAAAAAAGCCCGGCACTGCCGGGCTTTTTGTTTGATGCTCGCAGCTGTCAGGCGGCGTAGCAACGCAGCTGTCGCGAGAACTGCTGCAGCGCTTCGATACCGCTGGCTTCTGCGCGATGGCACCAGTCTTCCAGTTGTTTGACCAGTTGCTCTTTCGATGCGGTGGAGCGCTGCCAGACCTGAGCGAGTTCGTCGCGCATGGTGAGGACGGTCGCGAGCTTCTGGCTCTGGCGGATTGCGGCCTCTCGCTGTTCCAGTTCGGCGGCAGGCAGTGCGGCCTTGTCGATGCGCAGCCAGCGCTTGAGTTTGCCCATGTCGACGCCGGCGCCTTTGAGCGCCTGCAGTTCACCGGCGCAGGTTTGGCGCAGTGATGTTGCGTACTTGGCAATCACCTCGTAACGGTGAGTCAGCACGGCCTGCAGGGTTGCCAGGTCGCAGCTGGTCTTGGAATTGTCGAGCACCAGCTTGGGCGCAATTTTCTTGACGTGGGCAAGACCCATGGTTTCAAGAATGCGGATATACAGCCAGCCGATGTCGAATTCATACCAGCGGTTCGACAGCTTGGCCGAGGTAGCGTAGGCGTGATGGTTGTTGTGCAATTCTTCACCGCCGACCAGAATGCCCCACGGAATGATATTGGTGCTGGCATCGGCGGGTTGGAAGTTGCGGTAACCCCAGTAGTGGCCGATGCCGTTGATGACGCCGGCGGCCAGGAACGGGATCCACAGCATCTGCACGGCAAACACGGTGATGCCGATCGGGCCCAGCAGGATCACGTTGGTGACCAGCATGATGGCAATACCCCAGCGGTCATGGCAGTAGATATTGCGCTCGAGCCAGTCGTCGGGCGTGCCGTAGCCGTAGCGGTCCAGCGTTTCCTGATTGCGACCTTCCTTGCGATAGAGCTCGGCGCCTTGCAGCAGCACCTTGCGGATGCCGTAGATCTGCGGGCTGTGCGGATCATCGACGGTTTCGCATTTGGCGTGGTGTTTGCGGTGGATGGCTGTCCAGTGTTTGGTCAGCATGCCTGTGGTCAGCCACAGCCAGAACCGGAAGAAATGCGCCGGGATCAGGTGCAGATCCAGCGCGCGGTGTGCTGAATGCCGATGCAGGTAAATGGTGACGCCTGCAATCGTGATGTGAGTGAGGATGAGGGTATAAGCAAAATAGCCCCACCACGGTAAATCCAGAACCCCTGTGTACATTCAATACCTCGTTGTAATGACGTGCTTGAGTAGCGCCTGAACAATGTCGGGCCGAGTGTACTGAAGATCAATTGCCGGGGATAGCCTGGATGTCAAAATACAATCTGAACTAATCTGTAACCAATTGTTTTAATTGATAATTATGGCTGATTGTCGGGGGTGGTTTTAATGGCGCCCAGGACCCGTACTTCGCGTTGCGGGAAGGGGATTTCAATACCATCACGACGGAAGGCCCGCCAGATCCCGTCATAGAGTTCTGAGCGTAATGCGGCCAGACCTTGGTCGGGATCGTCAATCCACACGCCCAGTTCAAGGTTGATGCCGCTGTCGGCAAAGCCGGTGATCAGTGCGCCCGGCTCCGGATCTTTCAGTACTCGCGGTGTTGCGGCTGCGACATCGACCATGATTTTTCGTGCGGCATCAAGGTCCGTTGCATAGGCTACCTGAATCGGCAGTGCGACGCGGACTTTGCGGTCGCTGAAAGAATGATTGATGACCGTCGACGTGATGATGGTTTCATTGGGAATGATCGCTTCAAGGCCGCCCATGCCGCGCACGACGACGTAACGTGCGGTCATCCGCGTCAGCGTGCCGGAGCTTTCGCCGATGGTGACCACATCACCGATGCTGACCGAGCGGTCGAGCAGGATGATGAAGCCGCTGATGTAGTTGGCGGCGATTTTCTGCAGGCCGATGCCGATGCCGACGCCGAGCATGCCGCCGAACACCGACAGCACGGTCAGGTCAATGCCCAATGCAGGCAAGGCGATCAGGAATGCCGCCAGCAACAGGATGAACTGGGCCAGCTTGGCGAACATCACGCGCACGTTGACCTGAAGACTGACGGCCCGCATCAACCGGGTTTCAATCACGCGGGCAAGCCATAACGCGACCAGCAGCGTGACAATTACCGACAGCGTGCCCTGCAGCACCAGCAGCAGGGAGAACTGGTGTTTGCCGACGGTGAAGCCGATGTCCCCGAGGATTTCGCGCAGCGGCGGCCACAGGCCGGTGAGGTGTATCGCGACCCCGCTCCACGCCAGCCAGCTGATCCAGCGTTCCGACGCGCGCAGCCATTCGCTGGGTGCAAAGGTATGGCGCATGGCATAGATCGCCATGCGGATCAGCGCCATTGCCAGAAGCAGGGTTGCCGCCACATCGAGCAGCGGCGTTTTCTGCCAGTAGCGCAGGATGGATCGGCCGAACAACACCATGATCAGCGTCGATAGCGGGAACATCAGCCGTTGCAGGCTGCCGATGCCCAGTGCCTGGGTGATATCCAGCGGGTGGTGCCCGACTACGCGCCGGTTGTAACGGACCGACAGGAACCAGCCGATACCGATGTAGAGCAGCAGCACACCGACCTGCCACAGGATCTTGATGCTGTGCAGGTCCTCCCAGAGATCGAGAAGGAGGCCGTGGATTTCAGCGGATGCGGTCATTAACGATGGTCAGGGACTGGATGAATTGCAAAAAAATCATGTTAGCACGCAGCAATGGCCGATTAGCTTGCGGCACGCTCCAGCGCTACCGCAAAGAATCCGTCAGTGCGATGGATGTGTGGCCACAATTGCATGTGGTCGCCGCAATCCAGCGTAATGCCCTGCTTTTGCAGCAGTTCGCCGCAGTTCAGTGCGCTGAATTGCGGGTGAGCAGCCAGAAACGCGGTCACGATCAGCTGATTTTCATCATTGAGCAGACTGCATGTGGCGTACACCAACCGGCCGCCGGGTTTCACCAGTCGTGCTGCGGCATTGAGGATGGCGGTCTGTTTGGCGACCAGTTCCGCGACACCCTCCGGCGACTGGCGGAATTTCAGGTCGGGATTGCGGCGCAGCGTGCCCATGCCGCTGCACGGCGCATCCACCAGAACACGGTCGATTTTTCCGGCGAGGCGTTTGACCTTGGTGTCGTTCTCGTGCGCGATCACCAGCGGGTGCAGATTGGACAGTCCGGAACGTTTCAGGCGCGGCTTGAGTTTCGACAAACGTTTTTCCGAAACATCGAAGGCATAGAGGCGGCCCTGCGAATTCATCAGTGCACCGAGCATCAGTGTTTTGCCGCCCGCACCTGCGCAGAAGTCGACAACAAGATCGGTGCGGCGCGGCGCCAGCAGGTAACCGAGCAACTGGCTGCCTTCGTCCTGCACTTCGACCATGCCGCTGGTAAACAGCTGATGGCGGCCCAGCGCCGGTTTGCCCTGCAGGCGGATTCCGATTGGTGACAGCGGCGTCGGCGCCGCGGCGATGCCTTCGGCGTTCAGCCTTGCCAGCACTTCGTCGCGATTCGCGCGCAGCGTATTGACGCGCAAGTCGAGTGGCGCTGATTCCTGCAGCGCGCGCCCGAGCGCGCGGACGAATGTTTCATCGTGTTCCGGCAGGCGGTCAATCACCCATTGCGGCAGGTCGGCTTCCACCGACAGCGGCAGCGTGCCCTGCGCCCGCGTGTTGTTGAGCCATTGCGTTTCATCGCTGGAGCACAGCGCACCGAGCTCGCGGCCGCTGTAACCGGCGATGCGCGCCAGCCACAGCAGCAGCAGCTGTCGCGGTGTTGCATCCGGTGCGATGTAATCGAGCAGCAGCTTGCGCCGCAGCACGCCGAATACCGATTCAGCCACAAAGGCGCGATCCTGCTGGCCCAGCGCTTCGCGGTCGCGGAAATAGCGGCTGAGCACGGCATCCGCGGGATACTCAAAGGTCAGCACGCGAGTCAGTGCGCTGGCTGCTTCATCGAGGCGGGAGTGCGAGGGGCCCGAGCGCGTGTTGATTACGGGCGCTTCGGTTTTTGCTGCGGATCTTTTATACGAGGGTTTCATCGGTCGCTGACCTTGATTTCGCCGGCGAGTTGCTCACCCGAGACTTCGCCATGGCGGTTATAAAAACGGATGCGTACCGGGAGATTGCGGTAGTCCGTGGCAAGCCAGACGGCCAGACTTTCACTGTCGCGTTCACGCACCTGGATCACGGGAATCGTGCGCAGACGGCCGAGCGGAGTTTCGATGGTTTCCGCCGGCAGCACATCAAAACTCACCATTTCGAGTCGCGTGCCGCGCGTGAACGGGAAACGGATGCGTCCTTGCGCCGGCGGCGCCAGCGCGAACTGATACATGAAGCTCACCACATCCTGGCTGTCATCAGGCAGATCAACCGTGGTCTGCAGCGGAAGGCGGCCCAGTTTCACCTTTTGTTCGGTCCAGTCGAACACCGCAATCGATTCTTCGGTCCGGCTGCCGCGTTTGACGCTGGCCAGAAAACGTTCCGGCCGCAGGCCTTGCTCGGACAAGGTGCCCTGGCTCAGATAGTTGTAGCGGTGCGGCCGGAGCATTTCGATCAGTCCCGTGCTTTCAGACTGGCTGCCCAGGCGGTACCGGGTGCCGTCGAATTCCCAGCTTTGTACCGTACGGCCGACGGGCGTGTGGTCAGGGCCCATGGTGAGTTGATAAGTGATCTGGCCCTTGCGCGGGAAGCTTGGCAGCGGGGGCGTTTCGGGCATACGGAATGTTGTCGGTTCAGCGCTCGCCGTCACCACAGGCGCTTCAGCAGGCGGTGGTGCCGCTGGTTCGGCTGCAGCAGTTGGCGGGACATCAGCCACTGCCGGTGCTGCAGAAGTGGTCTGGGCGGCCGACGCGATGCGGCGTGGCGTCTGGCGCTGCGGTGTCGCAGCGGGCTGTGGCTTTGGTGGCAGGGGTTCCAGCCGCGCTGTCAACGGCGGCAGGTCCGGCGGCGCCTCGGGCGGCATATGCCACGACCCCGCGAGCAGCGCCGCGTGTGCGGCGATGGAAATCGCGGAGGCCGCCAATATTCGCTGCACTGTGCGGCGGGTCGTCAAGGCTGTGTTGCCGCGGGAATGTCGATGCGTGTGATGACCTGCTCAAAACGGCTGCCATCATCTTCGATGATGCGCATCTTTACCGGCAGCATGGCATGGTGACGTGCCAGCCAGATTTCGGTGCCTGTGTCTCCGGGCGCCTGCTGTTTGACCAGATGCACAATCGCAAGCCGGCCTATCGGCGTGTCGAGTGTCGTATCCGGGCCGGTGGCGTAACGATAATGGTCGAGTTTCCGGCCATTGGTCATTGCAAATTTCAGGTCGCGCAACTGTCCGGGCGCGAGAAAAAGGAATTGATACAAGATCGACAGCCGGTCCTGCGTGCCGGGCGGTAGTGTGACTGTGTCGACGCGGCCGTCGTGGGTCAGTGTCAGCGTATTTGAGGGCCAGTCGAAATCCGCGCGTACGCGCCGGGCATCGCTGTTGCCCCTGGTGGCTTCGAAGACCTGCGGGCGCAGGCCGGTGCGGTCGACTTCGCCGCTGCTGGTCACCCGCGCCGGCCGGCGTTGCACGAGTGCGAGTACGCCGGTGGCATGGGTTTCGCTGACGATCTGATATCGTTTGTCGCGAATTTCAAAAACATCCTGCATCACGCCGACAGGCGTGCCGTTCATCGATACATCGTACTGGGCGCGCAGGGATTGCGGCGCGGCCTGCGCGGCAAGGGCCGGCAGCAGCGCGATTGCAAGCGCGAACGTGTTCATGAGGCGGCTAGGCATCAGGTGGCGGCGACAGCAGCGCACCGCCGGCATTCTGCACACCGGCGATTCCGACGCGTCCGTCCGCGGTCACGGTGACGCGATCCTCGCACAGCCAGCGGACGGCCTGCGGATAGATGCGGTGTTCTTCGGCAAGCACGCGAGCAGAGAGCGCGTCCTCGTCATCACCGGGCAGTACCGGCACCGCAGCCTGGATGATGATCGGGCCGTGGTCGAGCTGCGGCGTGACGAAGTGTACCGTGCAGCCGTGTAGACGCACGCCGGCGGCCAGTGCCTGGCGGTGGGTGTGCAGGCCGGGAAATGCCGGCAGCAGTGACGGGTGGATGTTGATCAGCCGGCCGCGGTAGCGGTTGACGAAATCGGCAGTCAGCACGCGCATGAAACCCGCCAGCACCACGATATCCGGTTGATGGACGTCAATGGCTGCGGCCAGTGCGGCGTCGAATTCCGCGCGTAGTTTGTATGCCCGATGATCGACAACGGCGGTGGCAACGCCATGGGCTGCGGCCGTGGCAAGACCCTTGGCGGAAGGATCGTTGCTGATCACCGCACAGATTTTTGCCGGCAGCTTCGCCGAGAGCAGGGAAGCCATGTTGCTGCCACGCCCGGAAATCAGTATCGCAATGCGCTTCAGGATGCTGTTCCCTTTAAAGACAACGGTCCGGACAACAGTCTAGACCACGACGGTCTGCGCTTCCCCGCGTTTGCGGCGGCGAATCCCGCCGATGCGCCAGACTTTTTCACCGGCTTTTTCAAGCAAGGCCTGAGCCCGTTTCGCATCTTTTTCAGCAACCACCAGAATCATGCCGATGCCGCAATTGAAGACACGGTGCATTTCACTGTCGGCAACGTTGCCGCGTTCCTGCAGCCAGCGGAACAGCGGCGGCAAAGGCCATGCGTCGCTGCGGATCTCCGCGGTCAGTCCGTCGGTGAGCACGCGCGGGATATTGTCCACCAGTCCGCCGCCGGTGATATGTGCCAGTCCTTTGACCGGGATTTTCTTCATCAGTTGCAGTACTGGTTTTACGTAAATGCGCGTCGGCGCGAGGATTGCATCTTTCAACGCACGGCCGCCGATTTTCGCCGACAGCTTGACGCCCGGCTGGGCCAGGATGCGGCGAACCAGGGAATAGCCGTTGGAGTGCACGCCGTTGCTGGCGAGTCCGAGCACGACGTCGCCGGGTTTGATGCTGCGGCCGTTGATAATTTTTTTCTTTTCGACAACGCCGACAGCAAAACCGGCGAGGTCATATTCGCCCGCCGGATACATGCCGGGCATTTCGGCGGTTTCGCCGCCGATCAGTGCACAGCCCGCCATTTCACAACCGGCGGCGATGCCCTTGACCACATCTGCGGCCGAAGCGACGTCCAGTTTGCCGCAGGCGTAGTAGTCGAGGAAAAACAGCGGCTCGGCGCCCAGCGTCAGAATGTCATTGACGCTCATCGCGACGAGGTCGATGCCGATGGTGTCGTGGCGTTTCCACTGGAACGCCAGCTTGAGTTTGGTGCCGACGCCATCCGTTCCCGAAACCAGCACCGGTTCGCGATAACCGCGCGGGACTTCGAACAGCGCGCCGAAGCCGCCGATGCCGGCCATTACGCCGGGGCGCATCGTTCGTTTGGCAAATGGCTTGATGCGGTCGACGAGGGCGTCACCGGCATCAATGTCGACGCCGGCATCGCGATAGGTCAGCGATTTGCGGGTGGTGGTTTTGCGGTTCAAGGGAATCCCTGCGTGTATGGGGTTGGGTCCGGTGGTGATGCGGGGCCGCGACGGAGTGCCCTGCTAAGATACGCATCCGGCAGCAGGTCCGGCCACCACGAATTTTATCTTAAATGGGTATTCAGGGTTCCGCTCAGAAGCGTTTCCGGGGACGGCTGCGTGCAGTTACGCGGTCCATGCCCCTGGTCCGGATTGCCTTTGGCGCATTGACGTTTGATAACGCGTGCCCGCGATGAGGCAACTCGCGCTGGAACTGGCATCGCCGCCCGCGCCGACGCTGGACAATTTCGTCACTGGCGCCAATGCGGAAGTGCTGGCTGCATTGCGTTCGCTGGTCAGCGCTGCCGCAACAGAACATTTCATTTATCTGTGGGGGGTGCCCGGCAGCGGACGCAGCCATCTGTTGCGTGGCGCGCTGCATGCACTCGCAGCGGCCGGGCGGAGCGTGTGTTTGTATGCGACTGGTGTGAGCCTGACCGTGGACGATCCGGAAACAGTGGTGGGTGTTGACAATGTCGAAAGGCTGGACGCGCAGGCGCAAATTGATTTATTTAATGTATTCAACGGGTTGAGGGATTCCGGCGGCGTATTGCTGGTGACCGGCGATCGGCCGCCGGCGCAGTTGCAACTGCGGGCGGACCTGTTGACACGACTGGCCTGGGGGCTGGTATACGAGGTGCATGCGCTGAGCGAGGCGGATCTTCGCGCTGCGGTGCTCGACTATGCCGCAGCACGCGGCTTCATGCTGCCGCCCGAGGTTGTGGATTACCTGCTGGTGCGCGTGCCCCGCGACCTCAGTTCGCTGCGTGCGCTGGTCGATACGCTGGACCGGGTGTCGCTGGAACAGAAGCGCGCGGTGACCGTACCGCTGGCGCGTGAAGTGTTGCAGCTGTGCAAATAAATGACTGAACGGAATATGGAAGCATCAACGGGAAACACAAAATGATTCTGGCGTTGTTCGATCTAGACAATACGCTGCTTGCCGGTGACAGTGATTTTGAATGGGCGCAGTACCTGATTGACCGCGGTGTGCTTGATCGCGAAGTGTATGAGGCACGCAATCAGGAGTTCTATGACCAATACAAGGCAGGCACCCTGGACATTCACGAGTTCCTCGACTTCCAGCTGAAGCCGCTGTCGCGTCATCCGCGCAAGGTACTCGATGAATGGCATGCCGATTACATGCGCAACCGCATCATGCCGATGATCCGCCAGTCCGCGCGTGCCCTGGTCGCGGCGCATGCCGGTGAAACGCGGGTGTTGATCACTGCGACCAACAGCTTTGTCACGGCGCCGATTGCGCGCGAATTCTGCATCGAGCATTTGATTGCAACCGATCCTGAAGCGCGCAATGGCGAGTTCACTGGCGGTTTCACGGGCACGCCATGTTTCCGCGAGGGCAAGGTCACACGCTTGGAGTCGTGGCTGGCAGGCCACGGAAAGACCTTAAAAAGTGTTTTAAAATCAACATTTTACAGTGACTCCCATAATGACCTGCCGTTGCTGGAGCAGGTGACCCATCCGGTGGCTGTCGATCCCGATGCCAGTTTGCGCGCGCAGGCTGTCGCGCGCGGCTGGCCCGTGATGACTCTGTCCTGAGTGCTGGTGATGCCCGATGTATAATCGCGCCGTTTTCTCCTTGCGGCGCCGGGCCCGGGAACCTTTACAGAGGTTCACCTGTTCCACTGCAGCGCTGACTGACATTCCCGCATGATCACCAAGTTTCTCGGCCGCGTGTTTTCGGGCCGCATGTTCAAATCCGCGAAACCGCGGATCATTTCCGTGGGCGTTCACGGAATCACCCGCGACCGTATCGGCAGCTGCGCGCTGCGCACCTGCGATGCGCTGCAGGAAGCGGGATATGCCGCTTTTGTTGTCGGCGGTGCCGTGCGCGACCTGATCCTCGGCCGTGCACCCAAGGATTTCGATGTGGCAACCAACGCCACGCCCGAAGAAGTCCGCGGCATCTTCCGCCGCTCGCGCATCATCGGCCGGCGTTTCCGCATCGTCCATGTGCTGTGCGGCCGTGATCTGGTCGAAGTCACCACCTTCCGCGGTCCGGCCGATGTGGCCGACGCCAGCCACCAGGTCGAGGATGAACACGGTCGTCTGCTGCGCGACAATGTCTGGGGTGACCAGTCGCAAGACGCCGCGCGCCGCGATTTCACCATCAATGCCCTGTTCTATGACCCGGCCAAGCAGGAAGTCTGGGACTATCACGGCGGTGTGGCCGATCTGAAAAGCAAACGCCTGCGCGTGATCGGCGATCCCGAACAGCGCTACCGCGAAGATCCGGTGCGCATGCTGCGCGCGGCGCGTTTTGCGGCGTCGTGCGGTCTGGAAATGGATGCCGCCACGCGCAAACCGGTGAAGTCATTGGCGCCGCTGCTGGCCAATGTGCCGGCCGCGCGCCTGTTCGACGAGATGCTCAAGCTGCTGCTGTGCGGCCATGCGGTGGAATGCGTCAAACGCCTGCGCAAGGAAGGGCTGCATCACGGCCTGCTGCCGATGCTGGATGTCATCCTCGAGCAGCCGATGGGCGAACGTTTCGTCATGCTGGCCCTGAAAAACACCGATACGCGCATCCGCACCGGCAAGACCATCTCGCCGGCCTTCCTTTTCGCAGCGCTGTTGTGGCATGAAGTACTCGCCGAATGGAAAAAAATCCAGGCCCGTGACGTGCCGCCGGCACCGGCTCTGCATGAGGCGATGGACGCGGTGCTCGGCCAGCAAACCGAACAGCTGGCAATCCCGCGCCGGTATTCCTCGGACATGAAAGAGCTGTGGATCATGCAACCGCGTTTCGAACAGCGCTCGGGTCAGCGGCCGTTCCGCCTGCTGGAGCAGCCGCGCTTCCGTGCCGCCTACGATTTCCTGCTGCTGCGTTGTGAAAGCGGCGAAGTCGAGAAGACGCTCGGCGACTGGTGGACCAGTTTCCAGGATGCCGATGTCGATGCGCGTGCAGCCATGCTCGTTACCGACACCGGTCCGGCAAAGAAACGCCGCAAGCGCCGTCGCCGCAAGCCGGCCGGCGCTGCACCCGCCACGGAATAAATTCTGTGACGTTGGCGCCCTGCAAGGCCTGCATCGCACTCGGCGCCAACATCGGCGAACCGTTGCGCCAGATCGAAGCCGGCTTCATCGCACTCGCTGCATTGCCGGCCACCCGGCTGCTGGCGCGCTCATCGCTTTATCGCAGCGCGCCGGTGGGTTATGTCGACCAGCCGGATTTCATCAATGCGGTTGCGATCATTGAAACATCCCTTGCCCCGCATGTGTTGCTCGATGCATTGTTGAACATCGAACGCGTCAATGGCCGCGAGCGTGAATTTCCGAATGCGCCGCGCACGCTGGATCTCGATATCGTGCTTTATGGCGACAGCGTGGTGCATGACCCCGGTTTGACCATACCCCACGCACGCATGCTGGAGCGGGCCTTTGTGCTGGTGCCCCTGGCCGAGGTCGCGCCCGATATGCCGGTACCCGGGCACGGCACCGCGGGTGCATTGGTTGCCTGCGTTGATGCCGGCAGTGTGGCGCAATTGCAGCGGATACCGGCGTGAGGGATGCCGGTATGAGTCTTAATCCGAAATATCGCTATATCGTGGTTGAGGGCCCGATCGGCTCGGGCAAGACCACGCTGGCGCGCAAACTGGCTGACCATCTTGGTGCTACAACGTTGTTCGAAGATCCGGATGCCAATCCGTTCCTGCCCGGGTTTTACCAGGATCCGGTACGCAATGCGCTGCCGGTGCAGTTGTTTTTCCTGTTCCAGCGCAGCAACCAGGTGCGCGAGCTGGTGCAGTCGGACCTGTTCCGCGGCATTACGGTCGCTGATTTCATGCTGGAAAAAGACCCGTTGTTTGCGCGGATGAACCTCAATGACGCCGAGCTCGCGCTGTACCGGCAGATCTACGATCATCTCAAGCCGCAGGCACCGCAACCGGACCTGGTGATTTACCTGCAGGCGGGCGTCGATACCTTGATTGAACGTGTGCGGGGCCGGGCAACCACCTATGAGCGCACAATCCCCGATGCCTATCTGGTACGGCTGGCCGACACTTACGCGCGTTTTTTTCATCATTACGATGCGGCGCCCCTGTTGATCGTTAATTCGGATAATCTGAACTTCGTTGATTCGCCGGCGGACTTTGATTTATTGTTGCGCCGGATCAATGCCCTGCGCGGCCCGCGTGAATTTTTCAGCCTGGGCAGCTGATGCCGGGATTTGAACCGGATTGTCAAACCGGAAACCGAGAGGAAACATCATGCGTATCACGCTGAGCAATCTGCACAAGATGATGCGGGACGGCCAAAAAATCAGCATGCTGACGTGTTACGACGCAAGCTTCGCCGCGCTGCTGGATGCTGCCGGCGTTGAAACCTTGCTAATCGGCGACTCCCTGGGCAATGTTCTGCAGGGCCAGGAATCGACCCTGCCGGTGTCGTTGCGCGACATCGTTTATCACACCGCTTGCGTGGCACGCGGCGCAAAAAACGCATTCATCATCGGTGACATGCCCTTCGGCACGTTTCAGGTCAGCCCGCAGGATGCTTTCCGCAATGCCGCCGAAATCATGGCTGCCGGTGCGCAGATGGTGAAGATCGAGGGTGGCCGGCCGATGCTCGAAACCATCGCCTTCCTGACAGAGCGCGGTATTCCGGTGTGTGGCCACCTCGGCCTCACGCCGCAGTCGGTCCATCAACTCGGCGGTTACAAGGTGCAGGGCAAGACCGACAATGATGCACAGCGGCTGCTTGATGATGCGCGGATTCTGGAGCAGGCAGGTGCCGGCATGATCGTTCTCGAAGCCATTCCTGCAGCATTGGCCAGTCAGGTGACCGCAGCGGCCAATGTGCCAACCATCGGCATCGGCGCCGGCGTTGATTGCCATGGCCAGGTGCTGGTACTTCACGACATGCTGGACGTTTATCCGGGGAAAAAGGCCAAGTTCGTCAAGAATTTCATGAAGGCTGCTGCGGGTTCGATCCAGGATGCGGTCGCGCTTTACGTCGAAGAAGTGCGTTCAGGCAGGTTCCCGGGGCGCGAGCACTCGTTCTGATCCCGGCGGCATCTGCCGCTGCGGCCCGCGGGCGCATATATAATGCGCCCTCGCTTATCCTGCTTATACCGCTTAACCACTATCCGATACTGACCCACGGTCTCCAATGGACGTCATTCACTCCGTGCCCGAACTGCGCGAACGGCTGCGCCGCGAACCCGATAACGTGTTCGTGCCGACCATGGGCAATTTGCACGAGGGGCACATCGAGCTGATGCGCATCGCCAAACCGCGCGCGGCCTGTACCGTGGTCAGCATTTTCGTGAACCGGCTGCAGTTTGGTCCGCGCGAAGATTACGACCGTTATCCGCGCACGCTCGAAGCGGATTGCGACAAGTTGCGCGGCGCCGGGGTCGATGTGGTGTTTGTTCCGGATGAGAAGGCAATTTATCCGGAACCGCAGACTTATGTTGTCGAGCCGTCAGACCTGCAGAACATTCTTGAAGGCGCGCACCGGCCCGGGCATTTCCGCGGTGTGGCAACGGTTGTTCTGAAACTGTTCAATCTGGTGTCGCCGCACGCCGCGATCTTCGGCAAGAAGGATTACCAGCAGTATCTGGTGCTGCGCGACATGGTGCGCCAGTTCGCGCTGCCCATCGAGATCACGCCAGCTGAAACCGTACGTGCGCCCGACGGTCTCGCGCTGTCTTCACGGAACGGCTATCTGTTGCCGGAGGAGCGCAGTGAAGCGCCGCGCCTGTATCGCGTACTGCAGGAAGTGGAGTCCGAGCTCAAGGCTGGCATGCATGATTACCAGCGCCTCGAGCTGCACGGGATGTCGATGCTCGCCGACAAGGGCTGGAAGCCGGACTACGTGACGGTGCGCCGCCGTTCCGACCTGCAGCCTCCGGTCAACGGCGAGAGAGATCTTGTGGTACTTGCCGCTGCGCGCCTCGGCAAGACGCGGCTGATCGACAATATCGAGGTTGATCGCTAAACCGCTGCGATTCGAACTTCTGCACGCGCCAGTTTTTCGAACAGGCGCTGCCGCTGCACCAGCGGCCACCAGTCGTAAAGAAAGATTTCCAGCGGCCGCCACATCGCGACCCAGCCGCCAATGATCACGCTTTCACGCAGGATGGTGGTGAACGTGCCGTTGTCGAGACGCCCGATCTGTTCAGCGGCCAGCAGGCATACCGCCAGAAAACCAAGGCCGATCATCAGGCTGCTGCGGCCGCGCTGCATCAGCTGGCGGAATTCGCGCCGCATGTGTTCGGCGCGGTAGGAAAAGTAATTGCCCAGTGCTTCAGCCACCACCGCCTCGCCATCAGCCGGCGGAGCGCCGCCGGTAAGGTGGATGAGGATTTCGAGTTCACCTTCGCGCGGGTGTTCGTGTGCCCAACTGAGGATGAATTCCTCTGCATCCGGATCAAGATCCTGATGGTGAAACGGCGTCGGATCCATCGAGTTGAACAGCTGAGACAACTCGCGGATGCGGATCTCGATGCGGTGCGCTGTTGCTGCTTCGGAGTTCATGGGGACACCGCCTGGCGGGACAACCCGCTGGCCGTTGCCGTCAGGTCCCGGTAAACACCGGATCGCGACGGTCAAAGCCGGCCTTGACGCCTTCCTTGAAGTCATTGGTTTCACGCAGCATCATCTGGATGAATGCTTCGCGTTCCGTTGCCGCGCGGAATGCCGCGAACAAGTCGCCATTGAGCGTTTCGCGTGTGGCCTGAACGGCCAGCGGTCCGGACCTGGCCAGTTCGGCAGCCATTTCCTGCGCCACCTGCCGCACCTGATCCTGGGCCACGAGGCGATCGGCCAGCCCCAGTTCGAAAGCTTCATCACCGGGAATGCGTTTGCCGGTGAGGAACAGCCATTTGGCCGTCTGGTGTCCGACCAGACGAGGCAGCGTAACGGTCATGCCGAATCCCGGGTGATAACCCATCGCTGCGAAATTCGCGGCCAGACGCGCTTCCTTGCAGGTCACGCGGAAATCGGCGACCAGCGCGAGTCCGAGTCCGGCACCGATGGCGCTGCCGTGAACGGCGGCGACGATCGGTTTGCGCGTCTGTACCAGGCGTTGGGCTTCGTGGTACAGGTGGCGGGGCTGGGTGACCTGCTTCTTGCCGGCAGCTTCGTCGTCGACGCGTTTTTTCAGGTTGGCGCCCGCGCAGAAATGTTTGCCGGCGGCGGCGAGCACGATGCTGCGGCAGTTGTTGTCCGCGTCCAGCGCTTCCAGCGCGGAGGCCAGTTCACCAATCAAGTCGATATCCAGAAAATTATTGGGCGGACGGCGCAGTTCCACTGTTGCAACATGTCCGTCGATGCTGACGCCGATTTCCTTTTCAGTCATAGTCTTTTCCGTTGATTGGGCTGGGGATGCCTTGCGCCGGTCTGGCGCAAAGGGACTTGTGTGAGTGGTGCCTCGGGTCGGACTCGAACCGACACGCCTTGCGGCACCGGATTTTGAGTCCGGCGCGTCTACCAATTCCACCACCGAGGCACGGGGAGGGTGATTATCGGTCAAACAGCATCAGTGCAGCAACCATCCGCTGTATCCGCCCGTATATATCCGTCCGTATAATCCGCGCGATGCGACTTGACGATTTTGATTACCACCTCCCCGAGGAACTGATTGCGCAGTCCCCGGCGGCCGAACGCCGGGCGAGCCGCCTGTTGCGCCTCGAAGGCGCCAAAGGGGCGCTGCACGATCACCAGTTTACCGATGTGCTGGAACTTTTGCGGGTGGGCGACCTGCTGGTGCTCAACGATACCCGCGTAATCAAGGCGCGGTTGATGGGGCGCAAGGACAGCGGCGGCCGCATCGAAATACTGGTCGAGCGCGTACTGGGCCAGCGCGAGGTGTTGGCGCAGGTCAGGGCGAGCCATGCCCCCAAGCCCGACAGCGACCTCCATCTCGAGGGCGGACTTACCGTGCGCGTACTGGCGCGGGAGGGCGAACTCTATCGCCTGCGTTTTCCCGAAGACGATGTGTTTGCGCAACTGGAGCAGCACGGCGCGTTGCCGCTGCCGCCCTATATCGGGCACACGCCCAGAATGGACGATGAAACACGTTATCAGACGGTTTTTGCACGGGCGCCGGGCGCCGTGGCGGCGCCGACTGCAGGCCTGCATTTTGACCTGCCCCTGCTGGATGCGCTGCGCAGCAAGGGCATCGGGGTGGCGTATCTGACGCTGCACGTCGGTGCCGGCACCTTCCAGCCGGTGCGCACCCAGAATCTGGCCGAGCACCGCATGCACAGCGAATGGTTCAGCCTGCCGCAGGAAACCGTGGACGCGCTGAACAAGCACCGTGCCGCCGGAGGGCGCATTGTCGCGGTGGGTACCACCAGCCTGCGTGCGCTGGAATCTGCAGCGGCGGCGGGTGATCCGGTTGCCGGCAGCGCGGACACTTCCTTGTTCGTATTGCCCGGCTACCGCTTCCGTATTGTTGACTGCCTGATCACCAATTTCCATCTGCCGAAATCGACACTGCTGATGCTGGTGTCGGCGTTCGGCGGTGTCGACAATATCCGCAACGCCTATCGGCATGCGATTGAGCAGCGTTACCGCTTTTTCAGCTATGGTGATGCCATGCTGATTGAGCGGGCGTCCTGAATTTTTCTGATGCCACTCACTCATGCAATTTAAAATTTCCGCCACCGATGGCGCCGCGCGCCGCGGCGCCCTTGAAACCGCGCATGGCGTCATTGATACGCCGGCGTTCATGCCGGTCGGTACCTATGGTGCGGTCAAGGGCATGAGCCCGGTGGAAGTGCGTGAATTGGGCGCGCAGATCGTGCTTGGCAATACCTTTCACCTGTGGCTGCGTCCCGGGCTCGATGTCATTGGCGCGCACGGCGGATTGCATCGTTTCATGGGCTGGGACGGACCGATTCTCACCGACTCCGGCGGCTTTCAGGTGTTCAGCCTGGGGGAGATGCGCAAGATCAGCGAAGAGGGCGTCAAGTTCCAGTCGCCGGTGAACGGCGACGCCTGTTTTCTGACGCCGGAAGAGTCGATGCGCATCCAGCGCGTGCTCAATTCCGACATCGTGATGGCATTTGATGAATGCACCGCGCACCCCGCCACGGCCGAGCAGGCACGCGACTCGATGCGGCTGTCGATGCGCTGGGCTGCGCGCAGCAAGGCCGCGCACGCCGGTAATCCGAATGCGCTTTTCGGCATCGTGCAGGGCGGCATGTATGAACATCTGCGCGACGAGTCGCTGGCAGAACTGACCAGCATCGGTTTTGACGGTTACGCCATCGGCGGCCTGTCGGTGGGTGAACCCAAGCCGGACATGCTGCGCATCCTGCGCCATACCGCGCCGCGTCTGCCGTCCGACCGGCCGCGCTACCTGATGGGCGTTGGTACGCCTGCGGACATCATGGCTGCCGTTTCAGCGGGCATCGACATGTTCGACTGCGTATTGCCGACGCGCAACGCCCGCAACGGCTGGCTCTATACCCGCCACGGCGTGATCAAGCTGCGCAATGCCCGCTACCGGGATGATCTGGGGCCGCTGGACCCGGATTGCGCCTGTTATACCTGCAGAAATTTCACCCGGGCCTACCTGCATCACCTCCAGCGGGTGAACGAAATGCTCGGTGCACGACTCAATACCCTGCATAACCTGCACTACTATCAGGAATTGATGGCGGGGTTGCGGGCAGCAATAGCCGAAGGGCGGCTGGCGGCTTTTGTGGCAGCTCAAAGCGCCGACCACGAATCAGAATCATGTTAAAATACAACACTTTGGGCGCACCCGGTCGCGGCACAGACCGAACCCGGGACGCTTGCCAACACCACGGAGGCTTCACTTGTTAATCAGTCCAGCTTGGGCGCAGGCCGCGCCCGCAGGGGCGCAAGGCGGCGGCATCGAAAGCATGCTGCTGATCCTCGCCATGTTCGGCGTGCTCTATTTCCTGATGATTCGCCCGCAATTGAAGCGCGCCAAGGAACACAAGGCGATGGTTGAAGGCCTGCAGAAGGGGGACGAAGTCATCACCGCCGGCGGCATTCTCGGACGCATCAGCAAGATCGATGCGCAGTATGCGACGGTAGCCGTTGCTGAAAACGTCGAGATCCAGATCCAGCGGGCGGCGATCCAGATCGTGCTGCCCAAGGGCACCCTCAAGACCATCCAGTGAAGCGCGAGCGCGGAATCCTGTCCCGGATTCCGCAGTTCACCCGGATAAACCCCTGGTTTCCCACATAACGCTTCAACTTTCACGCGTCCATAATGAACCGCTACCCCCTGTGGAAATACCTGCTGATCGCCGCGGCCGTGGTGATTGGCCTGCTCTACACGCTGCCTAATTTCTACGGTGAAGTCCCGGCGGTACAGGTTTCACCGCTGCGCAGCAACCTGAAGGCCGATGCCGCCCTAATGGCGAAGATCGAAGAGACGCTGAAAAAGGCCGCGTTCGAACCGACCGGCATTGCGCTTGATGCCAACAGCGTAAAAGCCCGTTTTGCCGGCACTGAAGAGCAGATCAAGGCCAAGGATGCGCTGCAGACCGCCCTCGGTGAAGACTATGTGGTGGCGCTGAACCTGTTGTCGCGCAGTCCGCAGTGGCTGGCTTCAATCGGTGCGCTGCCGATGTACCTCGGCCTCGACCTGCGCGGTGGCGTGCATTTCCTGATGCAGGTGGACATGAAGGCGGCGCTGTCGAAAAAACTCGACGCCTATACCAACGACATCCGCGGGATGCTGCGCGAAAAGCGTATCCAGTATTCGGGGCTGTCGCGGGAAGGCCAGTCGGTTACGATCCGGTTCCGCGAAGCCGCATTGCGTGACAAGGCACTGGCGCAGATCAGCAAGGACATGCCTGATCTGGAACTGCGCGCGGCCGAAGACGGCGGCGAGTTCCGTATCAGTGCTGCGCTGAGCGTCGAAGCCCAGCGCAGGACCCAGGAATTCTCGCTGCAACAGAACATCACGACGCTGCGTAACCGGGTCAACGAGCTTGGCGTAGCCGAGCCGATCATCCAGCAGCAGGGTGCCGACCGCGTTGTCGTGCAGTTGCCGGGTGTTCAGGACACCGCCAAGGCGAAAGACATCCTCGGACGTACGGCGACACTGGAAGTGCGCATGGTCGACGATGAGCGCATGGACACGGCGATGCTGCAGCAGGCGAAAGCCGGGCAGGCCCCGTTCGGTACCGAACTGTATTACGAACGCAGCGGTCAGCCCGTGCTGGTGAAAAAACAGGTTGTCCTGACCGGCGAGCGTATCAACGATGCGCAGCCTGGATTCGACAACCAGACCGGCGAGCCCGCAGTGCATCTCAATCTCGACGGCGCCGGCGCCAGAATTTTCCAGCAGTACACGCGTGAAAACGTCGGCAGACGCATGGCCATCCTGCTGTTCGAGCGCGGCAAGGGCGAGGTGGTCACGGCCCCGGTCATCCGTGCGGAAATCGGCGGCGGCCGGGTGCAGATCAGCGGTCGCATGACCACGCAGGAAGCGAAGGACGTTTCACTGCTGCTGCGTGCAGGCGCGCTGGCGGCACCCATGGAAATCATCGAAGAGCGCACCATCGGGCCGTCACTGGGCGCCGAGAACATTGAGATCGGCTTCCGGTCGATGTGGATGGGTTTTGCCGCAATCGCGGTGTTCATGGTTTTCTACTACGCGGGCATGGGGGTGATCTCGATCATCGCGCTGGCAGCCAACCTGCTGTTCCTGATCGCGCTGCTGTCGATGCTGCAGGCGACGTTGACGTTGCCGGGTATTGCCGCCATCGCGCTGGCTCTGGGCATGGCCATCGACGCCAACGTGCTGATCAACGAACGGATCCGAGAAGAGTTGCGTAACAGCATGACGCCGCACGCTGCCCTGCAGTCCGGTTACGAACGGGCTTGGGCGACCATTCTTGACTCCAACATTACTACGCTGATTGCCGGCATTGCGCTGTTTGCGTTCGGCTCCGGCCCGGTGCGCGGCTTTGCCGTGGTGCATTGCCTCGGCATTCTGACTTCTATGTTCAGCGCGGTGATGCTTTCGCGCGGCATCGTCAATCTGTATTACGGCAACCGCCGCAAGCTGGACCGCATCTCGATCGGCCAGGTGTGGAAGCCGGCGGCTGACGCGAAATAAGGGGCTCACGATGGAATTCTTCCGCATCAAGAAAAGCATCCCTTTCATGCGTTATGCGTTGTTTTTCAACGTCATTTCGCTGATCACATTTTTTATCGCAGTCGGTTCGCTGGCAACCAAGGGCCTGCACCTCGGTGTTGATTTCACCGGTGGTACGGTAATCGAGGTGAGTTACGAAAAGGCCCCTGACCTTGACCCGATCCGCGAGAGCATGATCAAACTCGGCTTCAGCGAGCCCGGCGTGCAGAACTTCGGCACTGCGCGCGAAGTGCTGATCCGTTTGCCGGTCAAGGAAGGGATAACCAGCGCCCAGTTGTCGGAACAGGTGATGGTTGAGTTGCGCCGGCTTGATGCCGGCGTGCAGTTGCAACGCGTCGAGTTTGTCGGCCCTCAGGTCGGCAAGGAGCTGCTGGAAAGCGGCGCTCTGGCGCTGCTGTTCGTGTCGCTGGGCATCGTCGGTTATCTGGCCCTGCGTTTCGAGTGGAAGTTCGGTGTGTCTGCGATCATCGCCAATCTGCACGACGTGGTGATCATCCTCGGCTGCTTTTCCCTGTTCGGTTGGGAGTTTTCGCTGCCGGTACTGGCGGCGATTCTTGCCATCCTCGGCTACTCGGTCAACGAATCCGTGGTGGTCATGGACCGTATCCGTGAAAACTTCCGCAGCCGCCAATTCCGCTCTCTCGACGTGCCCGCCGTCATCGACGCCGCGATTACCTCGACCATGTCGCGCACCATCATCACCCACGGCTCGACCCAGCTGATGGTGTGCTCGATGCTGATTTTCGGCGGCGAAACGCTGTATTACTTCGCGCTGGCGCTGACCATCGGCATCTGCTTCGGCATCTACTCTTCAGTACTGGTCGGCAGCCCGCTGCTGATGTGGATGGGCCTGAAGCGCGACGATCTGGTCAGGCCGGAGAAGCCGAAGGACGCCAACGAGGACGGCGCAGTCGTCTGAGGAGCCGTCAATGGAGCTGGTCACGCTGTTCATCGACATCGTCCTCAACCTTGACGACCACCTTCAGGCGCTGGTAGCCGCCTACGGCGCCTGGATCTATCTGATCCTGTTCCTGATCATATTCTGTGAAACCGGGCTGGTGGTTACGCCGTTCCTGCCCGGCGATTCGCTGCTGTTCGTCGCCGGAGCCGTGGCTGCGGCCGGCGGCATGGACATCCACCTGCTGGTCGTTCTGCTGATCATCGCAGCGATACTGGGCGACGCCGTGAATTATGCCGTCGGGCATTACGTCGGGCCGCGAATGTTCAATCACAACGAATCGCGCTGGCTGAATCCCAAGCACCTGCAGCGTGCCCATGACTTCTACGAGAAGTACGGCGGCAAGACCATCATCATCGCCCGTTTCGTTCCCATCGTCCGCACTTATGCGCCGTTTATTGCGGGCGCAGCGAGCATGACTTACGCCAAGTTTGCGCTCTTCAATGTGACCGGTGCGGTGATTTGGGTAACGTCGCTGGGCTACGCCGGTTATTTTTTCGGCAATCTGCCGATCATCAAGGACAACCTGACGCTGGTGATCATCGCCATCATCTTCCTGTCGATACTGCCGGGTATCATCGAGATTTGGCGCAACCGCAAAGCGGGGTGAACTTTCATCCGCGCCTGCCCGGGTGACTGTGACTTGCAGGCGGGATGGATTGCTGACGGGAAACGCCTGATGGCCTGTTCCGGTTTGATGGCGCATGACCATCCCCCACAGTTGCCGAAACCGGTGACGTTAATTCAGCGGTGTAAAATATTAAATAAAAACAATGCCTTGCGGGGGACTCGCGTCAGATGCGTTTGGCGAGTTCCACTGCTTTGCCGATGTAGTTCGCGGGCGTCAGTGTCAGCAGGCGTTGTTTCTCGGCTTCCGGAATGCCGCTCAGGCCCTTGATGAAGGTGTGCAGCGTTTCGCGGTTGATGCCAGCTTTGCCGCGGGTCAGTTCCTTCAGTTGTTCGTAGGCCCCGGCGACGTTATAGCGGCGCATCACCGTCTGGATCGGTTCAGCCAGCACTTCCCAGTTGTCATCGAGGTCATCGGTCATCGCCGCGCGGTTGGCTTCAAGTTTGTTGAGGCCCTTCAGGCAGGAATCCCAGGCGAGCAGTGCGTAGCCGAGTGCGACCCCCATATTGCGCAAGACGGTTGAATCAGTGAGGTCACGCTGCCAGCGCGACACCGGCAGTTTTTCCGACAGATGGCGCAGCAGCGCATTGGCGAGGCCAAGATTGCCTTCGGAGTTTTCGAAGTCGATCGGGTTGACCTTGTGCGGCATCGTCGATGAGCCGATTTCGCCGGCCTTGGTCTTCTGCTTGAAGTAGCCGACGGAGATATAACCCCAGATGTCGCGATTGAGGTCCAGCAGGATGGTGTTGCTGCGTGCCACGGCGTCAAACAGTTCCGCCATCGCGTCATGCGGCTCGATCTGGATGGTGTAGGGATTGAATTCAAGTCCCAGCGATTCGACAAACTTTTTTCCGAAACCTTCCCAATCAATTTCCGGGTAGGCGGAGAGGTGCGCGTTGTAATTGCCCACTGCGCCATTAATTTTTCCCAGCAGCGACACCGCAGCGATGCGCGCGCGTGCTTTGACCAGGCGCGCCACGACGTTGGCCATTTCCTTGCCCAGCGTGGTCGGTGACGCCGGCTGGCCGTGTGTGCGCGACAGCATCGGCGCATCGGCGAGCTCGTGCGCCAGCGCGCGCAGTCGGGTGATGATCGCGTCCAGCGCCGGCAGCATCGCCGCAGTGCGTGCTTTCTGCAGCATCAGCGCGTGGCACAGATTGTTGATGTCCTCCGAAGTGCAGGCGAAGTGGATGAACTCGGCAACTTTGGTGACTTCGGCATTATTTGCCAGACGTTCCTTCAGCAGGTATTCGACCGCTTTCACATCGTGGTTGGTCGTCGCTTCAATCGCCTTGACGCGGGCGCCTTCCGTTTCCGAGAACTGCTGCACCAGTGCATCGAGCTCGGCGACGGTGGCTTGCGAGAACGCCGGCACTTCCTTCAGCGCCGGTTCGGCGGCAAGCGCCTTCAGCCATTCAACTTCGACCCGCACCCGGTTGTGGATCAGCGCCTGCTCGCTGAAACATTCGCGCAGTGCGCCGAGTTTGCCGTGGTAGCGGCCATCGAGGGGGGAGAGGGCGGTCAGCGGAGAGAACGTGGTCATTGGTGGCGTTTCCGTAAAACAGAATTTTATCACGCAGCTACCTGCGGACAGGGCTTCATCCTGTAAGCTTCATGCTTAGGGTTTTCACAAAAATATCAATCATCAGATCCGGCCGAGGGGCGGATATTTTCCGATGTCGACAAACCGTACGCTGAACGACTGGGTCTTGCTGCTCGCGCTGGTCGCGATGTGGGGGTCTTCGTTCATGGTCAACGGCATTGCGGTTTCCAGTCTGCCGCCGCTGATCATTGTGGCGGGGCGCATCGGCATTGCCGCTGTCGTGCTGATCATTTTTGTGTATGCCAGCGGGCGAAGGCTGCCGGCGTTGGGGCGGGACTGGTGGCCGTTCGTAGTGGTGGCGCTGATCGGCAATGCGATCCCGTTTTACCTGATCACCTGGGGTCAGCAGGTCGTGGAGAGCGCCTTGGCCGGCATCCTGATGGCGTTTATGCCGCTGGCGACGATTGTGCTTGCGCATTTCCTGATTGCTGGTGAACACATGACAAGGCAGCGCGCGATCGGTTTTGCCGGTGGTTTCGGCGGCATCGTGTTGCTGATGGGGCCGGCGGCGCTGGCCGGCATTGGCGGCGATGCGCTGCGAATCATCTCGCAATTGGCCGTGCTCGGTGGCGCACTGTGTTACGCGCTGCAGAGCGTACTGACGCGGCTGATCATCAAAGGTGATGTACTCGTGGCTGCCGCCGCAACGCTGCTGGTGGCGAGCCTGATCGTGGTGCCGATGGCTTTGTGGCAGTACTCGCCGTCAATGCCGGCGCCGCGCTGGCAATCGGTGGTCGCGGTGTGCTGGCTGGGCGTGGTGCCGACAGCGATTGCGACGGTGCTGTACTTCCAGTTGATCCGTTCTGCCGGCCCGAGTTTCATGTCGCTGGTGAATTACCTGAGCCCCGGCGTGGCGGTCATGCTCGGGCTGTGGATCATGGGCGAGCATCCGTCGCCCAATGCTTACCTGGGCCTCGCGCTGATTCTGATCGGCATTGCGGTTGCCAACCGGCGGCGCAGCCCTTGAAAAACGGGGCCGCGAGCCCCATCTTCAGGGTGTAGTCTGATTTTAATTTTATTTATTAAAATCAATGATTTAAATCAAACGGAGATCGCCATGCACCTGGTCTACAACAGTGAGCAGTATTACGTCGCGGAGTATCCCGGCCAGCAGGGCCTGGAGTTGGTCGACAAGCGCTCCTCGCGCGGCACGTTTTTCACCGGTGACGTGGCAGAAAAGTTTGCCAATGCGATGAACGCTGCTGCGGGCGAAGAAGCGTCGACCGAAAACATTGACGCCTTTCTCGACAACTTCAGCGTGCTGCTGAATTCGCCGGTGGTCTATCACTGACGGCCACAACAGCCCGTAAAAAGCATCGCGCCCTATTCGAGGCGCGACCATCCCGGTTCATCGCGGTCGAGCAGGCGCTTGAGTGCGATGAAGTGCAGGCGCGCCTGGGTGTCATCAGTCATCTGCGCCGCGGTTTTCCGCGCGATGGCATCCGGCACCTGACGCAGTGCCTTGCCGGTGCCCATGCCCAGCACCTGAAGCATGCAGGCGCGTTCGAGGTAATACAGATCGTCGAAAGCGATATCGATCGACGGTCCGGTGACGATGATGCCGTGGTTGGCGAGGAACAGGATGTCCGCGTTCTTCAGTCCTGAAACGATGCGTGCACCCTCTGCGGCATCCAGTGCCAGCCCGTTGTAATTGTCATCATAGGCGTCGCGTCCGTGAAACTTGAGCGCCACCTGGCTCACCGGTTCGATGCGTCCGCCGTGAACGACAGTCAGCGTGGTGGCAAACGGCATATGCGTGTGCAGCACGCATTTTGCCTGCGGCTTGCTGCGGTGAGCGGCGCCATGAATGAAAAACGCCGTCGGTTCGACTTCATGCTTGCCGGCGACCTTGCGGCCCGCACTGTCAACCATCACCAGATCCGCAGGGGTGACTTCCGACCAGTGCAGGCCCTGCGGATTGATCAGGAAGTGACCGGGCCGGTCGGGCACTTCGGCGCTGAAGTGATTGCAGATGCCCTCGCCGAGGCCCATGCGCGATGCGCTGCGCAGGGCGGCGGCGAGGTCAATACGTGCCTGTTGTTCAAGCGTGAAGTGTTTGGTCATTCTTAGTCGATGCTGATGTTGCCGGCCTTCGCCACCTTGGTCCAACGCGCAATTTCGGCTTTGAGGAAAGCCGAAAACTCTTCCGGCGTATTGGCCGAAACAATCGCGCCGCGCTTGATCATCTGGTCACGCATGTTCGGCGTTTTCAGTTCGTTGACCAGAATGGTGTTGACTCGGCGGATGATTTCCGGTGGTGTGCCGGCCGGCGCGCCGACCCCCTGCCACGAACCGCCGTCGAAATCCTTGACGCCGCCTTCCGCGACCGTCTGCAGATCAGGCATCGGCGGGAAACGCTCCTTCGATGACACCGCAATCGCACGCAGGCGTTTTGTTTCCACCTGCGGCAGCACGGTGATCGCAGTGTTGAAGGCCAGTTGCACCTGCCCCGAAATCTGGTCGACAACCGCGGGCGCCTGGCCCTTGTATGGCACATGGACCATCTTGGCGCCGGTCATGAACTTGAACATTTCCATCAGCATGTGCGGGCTGCTGCCATTGCCGGTGGAGGCGTAGCTGAGGCCGTCGGGTTTTGTTTTTGCCAGGACCAGCAACTCCTTGACGTTTTTGGCGGGCAACGCCGGATGCACGGTCAGCAGGCTGGGCAGACTGGCCATCAGTGTGATGGTGGCGAGATCCTTGACCGGGTCATAATTCATTTTTTTGTAGATCGCCGGCGATACGCCCTGCGCTGCAGTGATCATGCACAGCGTGTAACCGTCAGCCGGCGCCTTCGCACACATTTCGGCACCGATGTTGCCGCCGGCGCCGCCGCGGTTGTCGGGAACAAACTGCTGGCCGGTCGCCCTGGACAGGATGTCGGTCGCCATGCGGCCCATGATGTCAGTGGGCCCGCCCGGCGGGAACGGGATGATGAAGCGTACGGTCTTCGCGGGATACTGCGCCTGGGCGGCCGCGCTGACCGGAAACGCCGCGACGATGGCGGCAACAAAAAGGCCCTGCAGTGATTTGCTCATGACATCCTCCTCCGGATGATGGTTTATGGCTGCGTTGCTGATTATGCCGTAGCTGCGGTCCCGGTGGTCAGCGTTACGATTTGCGGCCGGTGTTTGCCGTTGAGCAGGTAGCGCGTCAGGATTTTGTAGGTATCCAGGTCAAACAGCGGCCGGGGCGAGCCTTCCTGCAGATCACGCAGTTCTTCCTCGCTGCTGACGGTGCCGAGGTGGCACCACTGGTCAAGCACATGCATGTCGCAACGCTCGCCGCCGGGGGAGGTCTCGCGGATGCCGATGCGGCCGGGGAAGGGCCATGCGCGTATGCGCAGCCCTGCCAGTGCTGTCGCGAGCCGGGCCGCATGCTCACGCGGCGTCTCGATGCCGGCGCAGGCGCCGCGGCAACGCTTGATCTGATACGCGAAACACGGGCCTTTGCGTTTTTCCAGACCGAGCAGCCCGTGGCAGAGTTCGTGTTCGAGGGCGATTTCCCGCAAGGCTTCAATCGCGGTGCGCCTGGAACGGAACAGGCCGTAAAGATCGCGGAACTCGCCACCGGTCAGGTCGCTCGCCGACACCAGTTGCGGCGCTTCACTGTGGCTGTCCAGTGGCCAGTGCCACGCACACAGTTCGCCGGCGCGGCGCAGTTGGCGGTTGTGAACCGGGGAGAGTTTTTTGACCAGCCGCGCTTCTTCGATCAATGCGCCGAGTTCGCCGGCGGTTTCGATCCAGTCGATGCGTTTCACTTCAGCGGCGATGCGCATGTCCTTGTTGACGCGGTGGTCGCCGGAAAAATGCGACATCACCCGCGTGCGCAGATTGATGCTTTTGCCGACATACAGCGGCACGACCCGGTTGTCGTCGGACAGGCCGTAGAACAGGTAGACGCCGGGACCTTCAGGGATGTGGTCGAAGACGTTGTCGGCAAGTCCTGAGGGAACCGTCGTTGTCTTCAGCAGTTTTTCGGTCGCGGCCAGCACGGATTCTTCGCCGGGGTCCTGCCGCCACTGCTGCGCGAGTTCCCACAGCACGCGTGCGTCACCGAGCGCGCGATGGCGCGCATCGCAATGAATGCCGTGTCGCGACATCAGGGTGTCGAGGTTGTGGCGCGGATGTTGCGGGAACAGCTTGCGCGACAGTTTTACCGTGCACAGCACCGGCGCGGCAAAGGTCTTGCCGAGGCGGCGGAATTCGTTCTTCAGGAAACCGTAGTCGAAGCGAGCGTTGTGCGCGACCAGCACCCGCCCATCGAGGGCCTCGTACAGCTCGCGGGCGATCTCCTCGAATCGCGGCGCCAGCGCCACCATGTCGTTGTTGATGCCGGTCAGCGCCTGGATCATCGGCGGGATGCTTATGCCGGGATTGACCAGGGTCGACCACTCCCGGACAAAGCGGCCGTTGTCGACTTCGATCAGGCCGACTTCGGTGACGCGGTCATGCGTCGCCGTCGCGCCGGTGGTCTCGAGGTCGAGGAAAACGACGTTGCGGTCGTACATTTGATGGGCGAGCAGTGAGCGGTGAGCGGTAAGCGGTGAGTGGTGAGGGGTGAGGGATCGATCACGCCATTACCGGATCACCCGTCCCCGAATCACCGCGGTGACCGGTAGCCGACGGCGCGAGAAATGCGCTCCGCCGCCTGACGCACCGATTCGGCCCAGGCCTTGCGGAAGCGTTCGGTGGGTGCGGACACCGACAGGCCGGCGATCAGCTTGCCTTCATCGTTGTAGATGCCGGCGCCTACGCAGCACACGCCGCGTTCGGCCTCTTCGTTGTCGAAGGCGTACTGGCGTTTGCGGATTTCCTCGAGTTCGGTGGCGAGTTTTTTCGGGTCGGTCAGGCTGTTTTCGGTGTAGCCGGGCAGTTTGGTGCGTTCGACATATTCGGCGATGCGCTGCGGGCTGTCGGCGGCGAGGAAAATCTTGCCGACCGCGGTGATGTGCAGCGGCGCGTGCGCACCGATGATCTGCACCACGCGCATCATGGTGTTGCCCTCGGCGGTGCGCTCGATATAGACAACCTCGTCGTCGCGGCGCACCGACAGGTTGACGGTTTCGCCCAGCGCGCGATGCAGTTCATGTATGAACGGAAGCGCTTCCTGGCGCACGCTGATGCGCGACTTCACCAGGCTGCCGAGTTCCACCAGGCGGATGCCCAGCCGGTACAAGCCGGGCTCTATGCGGTCGACCACCCGGTTTTCGACCATCACGCCGAGGATGCGGTGCGCCGTCGACGGATGCAGCTGGGTCGCGGTGGCGAGCTGCTTCAGCGACGCCGGCGTCGGCTGCAGCGAGAGAATTTCGAGCAGATGCATCATGCGCTCGATGACTTGGATGGAGGGTTTGGCGGGTTTTTCGGCCACGGGGTTTCAGCGCTGGGCTGGTAATATGGGCAAGCCGGCATTTTATATTATGAAATCTGACCGGCCAACCCTGATTGCTACGGTTTCGGAGTGCCGTTTTAGCTACACTTTGCCCATCATGTCCCGTCCGTCCGCAACGCCAGCCGAACCTGCCGCTCCTGCACCGAAAAACTACATGACCCCCGGCGGCTACGCCCGGATCAAGCAGGAACTGACGCAGTTGCTGAACGTCGAGCGCCCGGAACTGGTGAAAGTCATCACCTGGGCCGCCTCCAACGGCGACCGTTCCGAGAACGGCGATTACATTTACGGCAAAAAGCGGCTGCGCGAAATCGACCGCCGCATCCATTACCTCGGCCGCCGGCTGGACCAGTCGGTGGTGGTCGACCCCGCCGCGCGCGGGGATACCGACCAGATTTTTTTCGGCGCCACGGTGGATTACGAAGACCGCGACGGCACGCAGCATACGATCACCATCGTCGGCATCGACGAGGCGGATGTGGCGCGCGGCCATGTCAGCTGGGTGTCGCCGATTGCCAGGGCGCTGCTCAAGCATCGTGCCGGCGACAGCGTCAAGCTGGCGACACCGGCGGGCATCGCCGAGGTCGATATCGTCGACGTCCGTTACGAAGCGCTGGCCACTGCATGACGCTCCGATGACGGTGTCCCTGTTCAGCGCCGCGCTTGCCGCGTGGCGCGCCACCAACGGCATTCCGCAGCCGGCGGCGCCGCCGCTCGACGCCGTGGTCAAGCTGTCGATCCGCGCCATCGAAGATGCGCGCACCGCCGACTCGCTGGGTGCGGAACGCGAAGGCACCGGCATCGTCATCGATGACCAGGGCCTGATCCTGACCATTGGCTATCTGGTGCTGGAAGCGGCCTCGGTGCTGGTCATCGCCAATGACAACAAGATCTATCCGGCCAGCGTCGTCGGGTTCGACCATGCGACGGGTTTCGGCCTGCTGCGCGCGACCCCGGCGCCGCCTTGTGCAACGGTCGAACTCGGGGATTCCGGTGCGCTGGCCGAATTGCAGGGCCTCGTAGTCGCCTGTCATGCCGGGGGCGGCGGCGTGACCGGGGCAGCGCTGGTGTCGAGGCGGCGTTTCACCGGCTGGTGGGAATACATGATCGACGATGCGTTGTTCACCGCGCCGCCGCGCTACGAGCACAGCGGCGCCGCGCTGTTCGACGGCGAGGGCCGGCTGGTCGGCATCGCCTCGCTGTGGGTAAGCGATGCGCTCAACGCCGGCGTGGCATTCCCCGGCAACATGTTCGTGCCGATCAATCTGCTGAAGGACGTTCTGCCCGACCTGGTGCAGACCGGCCGGCGGACGGGCGCCAAGCGGCCGTGGCTGGGGCTCAATACCGAGCAGGTTGACTGCCATGTCGTCGTCTCGCGGGTGCTGCAGGATTCGCCGGCCGAGCACGCGGGCCTGCAGCGCGGCGACGTGATCCTCGGCGTCGGTGGCGATTCGATCGGCGGGCTGAGCGAGTTCTACGAGCGGCTGTGGGCCAGCGGCGCCGCCGGCGGCGACGTGACGCTGCACATCGTGCGCGACAAGTCGGTCAGGCACCTGATCGTGCAGACCGGCGACCGCCTGGACTACCTGCAGCCGTGGCGGCTGGCGTGAATTGCGCCTGACACGCTGCAGCTTGGGGTTATCATCACCGGCATCAAGCGCACCGCATCACCATTTAATAATCTAGTGGAGAACATCTTGGCAAAACAATCGATGATGATGAAACTGGCAGCGGCAGCGGTACTGACATGCCTCAGCGGTGCGGCGCTGGCGCAAACTTATCCGAGCAAGCAGGTGCGCCTGCTGGTCGGTTTTGCCCCCGGCGGCTCCACTGATATCGTGGCGCGGATGATCGCGCAGGAGATGAGCAAGAACATCGGCCAGCAGGTCGTCGTCGACAACCGCCCCGGTGCCGGCAGCGTGATTGCCGCCGAACTCACCGCCAAGGCGCCGCCTGACGGATACACCCTCTTTGCCTGCACCACCGGCATATTCGCGATCCTGCCGTTCATTCAGTCCAAGCTGCCCTACGACCCGGAGAAGGACCTCGCCCCGGTGACGCAGACCGGTTCGCTGCCGTACATCATCGTGCTGCATCCCTCGCTGCCGGCAAAGAACGTCAAGGAATTCATCGCGCTGGCCAAGAGCCGTCCGGGCCAGATCAATTTTGCGTCGTCGGGTGTCGGCACCGCTTCGCATCTTTCGGGTGAATACTTTGCCAGCACGGCGAAGATCAGCATGACCCACGTGCCGTACAAGGGCACAGGCAACGCCATGGCCGATCTGATTTCCGGACAGGTGGTGCTGCTGTTCGATCAGCCGGTGAGTTCGATGCCGCATGTCAAGGCCGGCAAGCTGCGTGTCCTCGGCATCACCAGCGGCAAGCGGTTCTCGACCATGCCCGACATTGCCACCGTCGCCGAGCAAGGCCTGCCCGGATTCGAAACCGTGTCCTGGTCCGGCATCTGTGCGCCCGGGGCAACGCCCAAACCGATCATCACGCGCATCCAGAACGAAGTGGCGAAAGTGCTGAAAATGCCGGAGATCCGTGATCGCCTGCTGCGCGACGGCATCGAGCCCGTCGGCGGCACGCCCGAGGAGTTCCAGGCGCACATCAAGAGCGAAATGCAGAAGTGGGGCAAGGTTGTGCGCGACGCCAAGGTCGCCGTGCAATAACGATTCATGCCGCCCGTCCGGGCGGTCTTTCGGAGGGAGGGCAAAATGAGGGCAGTCTGGACAGCGCTGGCGCTTGCCGGCGGATTGGCGGCTTGCGCAACGGCGCCGTACGCATTGAAGGACATCGGATCCTTCCATGTCGGCGGCCGCGAAGTGGTGATTTCCGGCAAGCCAGTCAAGGAGATCGTGTTCACGCCCGGCGGCGTGCCGGCTAAGGTCGATCCCAACGGGGTCTACCAGGTCGAACAGATGTATGTGCAGTATTTCATCCCGCAGTCGCCGCGCGGCGCGCTGCCGCTGCTGATGTGGCACGGCGGCGGCTTGAGCGGCGTCACTTTTGAAACCACCCCGGACGGCCGCGACGGCTGGATGAACTATTTCCTCAAACGCGGCTGGCCGGTCTACAACTCCGATGCGGTGGAGCGCGGTCGTTCCGGCTGGGCGATGTATCCCGACATTTTCAAGGGCGAGCCGGTATTCCTGACCAAGGAAAATCCCTTTGAGCGTTTCCGCATCGGCGACGGGCCGGGGTCTTACAACAAGGACCCCGCGAAAATGAAGCTGCTGCCCGGCAGCCAGTTTCCGAAAGAAGGCTACGACAATTTCACCAAGCAGGGCGTGCCGCGCTGGACCACCACCGACGACGCCACCATCGCTGCCTACACCGCGCTGGTGGACAAGGTCTGCCCCTGCGTGGTGCTGGTGCATTCGCAGTCCGGCCAGTTCGGCTTCAAGGTGGCGCAGGCGAGGCCTGACAAGGTCAAGGCGCTGGTGCTGGTCGAACCCGCGGGTGTCGGCGACCGCAAGCAGGTCGACAGGCTGAAGAACGTGCCGATGCTGGCGATCTATGGTGATTACATCGAAGGCGACGCGCGCTGGCCGAAGATCCGCGCCAACGGTGTGAGTTTCCTCGCCGAGGCCGGCAAACACGGTGCGAAGTACGAGGTGATCGACCTGCCCAAGGCCGGCATCAATGGCAACTCTCACATGATCATGATGGACCGCAACAGCGACCAGGTCGCCGGGCTGATCCAGGACTGGCTGGCGAAGCAGGGGCTTTACCGGTAATGGCGATGCGCGTCGGCCTGTTCGTCACCTGCCTCGTCGATCTGATGCGGCCGCGCATCGGCTTCGCCACATTGGAGTTGCTGGAACAGGCCGGTTGCGAAGTGGTGGTGCCGGAAACGCAGACCTGCTGCGGCCAGCCAGGCTACAACTCCGGCGACCGCAATTCCTCGATCGCAATGGCGCGCAAGGTCGCGCGCGAGTTCGCCGATTGCGAATACGTGGTTGCGCCCTCGGGTTCCTGCGCCGGCATGATCCGCGCTCATTATCCGGAAATGCTCATAGACATTCCCGAGGATGAGCGTGCCGCGTTGACCGCGCTGTCGGCGAAGACCCATGAGCTGACGGATTTTCTGGTGAATATTGCCAAGTTCACGCCGAAATCAAAAACATCAATTAAAACAATAACTTATCATGATTCCTGCTCGGGGCTGCGCGAACTCGGCGTCAAACACCAGCCGCGTGAACTGCTGGCGCAGGTCGAAGGTGTTGAGCTGCGCGAGATGAACGAATGCGAGCAGTGCTGCGGTTTCGGTGGTGCATTCGCGTTGAAGTTCGGCGAGATTTCTTCGCACATCGCCGAACGCAAATGCGAGAACATCACCGGCAGCGGCGCCGACGCCGTGGTGCTCGGTGACCTCGGCTGCATGCTCAACATCGAAGGCCGGCTTCGTCGCCGCGGTGACGCGAAGACGCAGGTGCTGCATGTGGCGGAAGTGCTGGCGGGAAAGATTTCCGGCTGACTGCCAGCCGGGGTGCCCATCAGACCGCTATATACTAGCGCCCATGCAAGTCACCTCCATGCACTTCAAGGCGCGGGTCGGCGAAAAGCTGGCCGACGTCAAATTGCAATCGGCCTTGAAGAAGCTGCAGGGAAACTTTGTGAAAGGCCGTACCGACCGCATCACCGAACTCGACAATTTTCACGAGATCCGCGATGCCGCGGCCGAGGTCCGCGACCGCGCGCTGGCGCACCTCGACGTCTACCTGGATACCTTCGAGCGTAACGCCACGGCGCGCGGCACGGTGGTGCACTGGGCCGAGACCCATGACGACGTCAACCGCATCGTGCGCGAGATCGCCGCGCAGCACGGGGTGCGCAAAATCGTCAAATCGAAATCGATGGTCACCGAGGAGTGCGGGCTCAACGACGCGCTGATCGGCGCCGGCCTCGAGGTCGTCGAAACCGACCTCGGTGAATACATCCTGCAACTGGCGCAGGAACCGCCGTCGCACATTGTCGCGCCCGTAGTGCACAAGACCCGCGACGAAGTGTCGGACCTGTTTGCCGAGAAACACAATGCGCCGCGGCTGACCGACATCCCGGCGCTGTGCCGCGAGGCGCGCGAGAAACTGCGGCCGCATTTCCTGTCGGCCGACATGGGGGTGTCGGGCGCGAATTTCGTCATCGCCGAAACCGGCTCGACGCTGATCGTCACCAACGAGGGCAACGGGCGGCTGGTGACCACTCTGCCGCGGGTGCATGTCGCGATCACCGGCATCGAGAAGGTGGTGCCGACGCTGGAAGACGTGACCACGCTGCTGCGCTTGCTGCCGCGGCACGGCACCGGGCAGAGCATTACCAATTACATCTCGGTGACTACCGGCCCGCGCCGGCAAGGTGACAGCGACGGCCCCGAACACTTTCATGTGATCCTGGTCGACGCAGGCCGCACCAAACTGATCGGCGGCGACATGCAGGAAATGCTTCGTTGCATCCGCTGTGGCGCCTGCATGAACCACTGCCCGGTGTATCAGAGTGTTGGCGGCCATGCCTACGGCTGGGTGTATCCCGGGCCGATGGGTTCGATACTGACGCCGACTTATGTCGGCCTCGAAAATGCCCGTGACCTGCCCAACGCGGCGACGCTGTGCGGGCAATGCCATGTTGCCTGCCCGGTGAAGATTCCGCTGCCGGAGTTGCTGCGCAAGTTGCGCGAGCGCCAGTTCGAGCAGGGACTCAAGCCCTGGTATGAAGTTACGGTGCTGCGGCTGTGGGGCTGGCTGGCACGGTACCCTGCGCTGTATGCGGCGGCGATGCGCGTTCAGGCGCGCTTGCTGAAATCGGCCGCGGATAAGCGCGGCATGATACGCAGCCTGCCTTTTGCCGGAGGCTGGACGGATCGCCGCGACTTGCCGGCGCCCGAAGGGCGGACGTTCCGCGAAATGTACAAAGAAGCAAATTCAAAAGCGTAGCCACAGAGGGCACAGAGTTCGCAGAGAAATTCAAAAGAACCACCTTCGCTTTCCCTTTGTTCTCTGTGGCAAAAAAAGTTTTAAGGTATTGGAGATTTAAATGAACAAACCGCATGACAATCACGCCATCACCACGGTCCCGATGTGGATAGACGGCAAGACAGTTGCTGCAACTTCGACGCGCACTGCCGATGTCACCAATCCGGCGACCGGCAAGGTGACGCGCCGGGTGCCGCTGGCCAATCATCACGATATCGAAAAGGCGGTAGCCTCGGCTAAACGCGCGTTTCCGGCATGGCGTGACACGCCGCCGCTGCGCCGCGGGCGCATCCTGATGAAATTCCGCGAGCTGCTGGTGGCGCACCAGGAGGAACTGGCGCGTCTGGTTACTGATGAACATGGCAAGACGCTGCCGGATGCCATGGGTTCAGTGCAGCGCGGTATCGAGGTGGTCGAGTTTGTGACCGGCATACCGCAACTGCTCAAGGGCGAGCACAGCCCTGATGTAGGCAGCGGAGTTGATACCCATTCACTGCGCCAACCGCTGGGCGTGTGTACGGGTATCACGCCATTCAATTTTCCGGTGATGGTGCCGTTGTGGATGTTCCCGGTGGCTATTGCCTGCGGCAATACTTTCGTACTGAAGCCTTCTGAAAAAGTGCCTTCGGCATCAATTCGCATGGCGGAGCTGCTGCGTGAAGCCGGTTTGCCCGACGGTGTGCTCAACGTGGTGCATGGCGACAAGGAAGCAGTGGATTCGCTGCTGCGCCATCCCGACGTCAAGGCGGTATCGTTTGTCGGTTCAACGCCGATCGCCAAATATATTTATGAGACCTGTTCACAGGAAGGCAAACGCGTGCAGGCGCTGGGCGGCGCGAAGAATCACGCGGTGGTGCTGGCGGATGCCGATCTTGATTTCGCGGCGGATGCGCTGATTGGCGCCGCTTACGGCTCAGCCGGCGAACGCTGCATGGCGATTTCCGCCGTGGTGGCTGTAGACGAAGTGGCCGATGCTCTCGTCGCCAAGCTCAAGGGCGCCGCTGAAAAACTGAAAATCGGTTCCGGTCACGACAAGGGCACCGACATGGGGCCGGTAATCAGCCGGGTGCATCGAGACAAGATATCCGGTTATGTCGATCAGGGGGTTGCCGCCGGTGCGAAGCTGGTGCTGGACGGGCGCGGCCACAAGGTGCCCGGCCATGAGGATGGTTTTTTCATCGGCGCCACGCTGTTTGACCAGGTAAGTACCGACATGCGCATCTATCGGGATGAAATTTTCGGACCGGTGCTGGTGGTGCTGCGGGTGAAGTCCCTGGATGATGCGATTGCGATGATCAATGCCAATCCCTTTGCCAACGGCACGGCGGTGTTCACACGTTCCGGCGGTGCGGCCCGGCGTTTCGAGCGCGAGATTGAAGTCGGCATGGTCGGCATCAATGTGCCGATTCCTGTGCCTGTCGCGTTTTATTCGTTCGGCGGTTGGCGCAATTCGCTGTTCGGCGATCAGCATGTGCATGGTCCCGAGGGGGTGCGCTTTTACACCCGTGGCAAGGTGGTCACCACGCGCTGGCCCGATGACAAGGCTTTGCCCACCGGTTTCAACATGCCGACACTGAGCTGATTCCGATGTCCGCGCGCGCCAACATCCTTGCACGCATCCGCACCCGTCAGGGTAAAGCGGTATCGCCGCGCAATGCGGAAAGGGAGCTGGTCGCGCAGTTCATCGCCGAGCATCCGCAAAGCCCGCGCCCTTTCGTTGATGCTGATCTGGTGGCGCGGTTTCGTGACCGTGCGCTGCATCTGACCACCAGCGTCGAGGACCTGGATTCGTTGCAGCAGCTGCCCGCAGCGATTGCGCATTATCTGACTGAAAAGCAACTTTCGAAATCCGCGGTGTGCTGGCCCGCGTTCTCGACGCTCGATTGGGCGGGGCAGGGCCTGCAGGTCGAAGCTCGTCCGGCTCGCGATACTGATCTGGTCGGCATTACTGGAGCGTTTTGCGCCATCGCTGAAACCGGTACTCTGATGATGTGTTCCGGGCAGGACACGCCGGCAACAACAAGTCTGTTGCCTGAAACACATATCGCCGTGGTGTCTCGCAGCCGTATTGTGACCGGCATGGAGGATGGATGGGACTTGCTGCGGCGCGATATCGGTGACATGCCGAGAGCCGTGAATTTCGTCTCCGGACCTTCCCGCACGGCCGATATCGAGCAAACGGTGACTTTGGGTGCACATGGTCCTTATCGTGTGCATGTGCTGTTGATTCCCTGAACGCTTGGCGTTTTGATCTGTATCAAGTGCTTTGCCGTCGTGGTGAATAGCATAGGCTCATGAGCCACGAGCCTGCTGATATCCGTGTTGATTCTTCGCTGCCCCCTCCTCCGTCCAGAAACTGGCACGGCGAGAGTGCCGTGTCCGCCGTTTCGGTTTTGGGCAGTGATGCGCAACGCGGCCTGACTCCTGCCGAGGTTGCCCGCCGCATTGAGCAATACGGCCCCAATTTGTTGAAGATGGGCCGCCAGCGCGGCCCGCTGGGCATCCTGATTGATCAATTTGCCGACTTCATGATTCTGGTACTGATGGCGGCTGCGGTGCTGTCGGGCGTCATTGGTGACATGGCCGATACACTGGCGATCATCGCCATTCTGCTTCTCAACGCCATCATCGGATTTACCCAGGAATACCGTGCCGAGCGGGCGATGGCCGCCCTGCAAAGCATTGCCGCGCCCACGGCTACGGTGGTTCGAGACGGCAATCGCGAAGTTGTTGCGGCCAGTGCACTGGTGCCCGGTGATCTGGTATTGATGGAAGCGGGCAATATGGTGCCCGCAGATCTGCGCCTGGTCGAGGCCGTACGCATGCGTGCCGACGAAGCGGCATTGACCGGCGAATCGGTGCCGGTGGACAAGGATGCCGCAATGCTTGCCGAAGCAGATGCTTCACTCGGTGACCGTCGCAACATGGCCTACAAGGGGACTATCATCACCTATGGTCGCGGCAGCGGCATTGTTGTCGCCACCGGAATGCAGACCCAGCTCGGCCATATTGCAACGCTTCTTGCTGCGAGTGAGGATTCCAAGACACCGCTGCAGAAGCGGCTGGCGTCTTTCGGGAAGCGGCTGGCGATTTTTGTGCTGCTGATCTGTGCCGTGATTTTTGTGTCAGGGCTGGCACGCGGTGAGCCGCCGCTGCTGATGTTGCTGACAGCCGTGAGTCTCGCCGTTGCTGCGATACCCGAGGCATTGCCGGCCGTGGTGACGATTGCCCTTGCGCTCGGCGCATACCGGCTGGTTGAGCATCAGGCGCTGATGCGGCGACTGCCCAGTGTTGAGACGCTGGGTTCCATTACCTATATCTGTTCGGATAAAACCGGCACGCTGACCGAGAACAAGATGCGTGTCGAGTACTGTCTTCTGGGCGGCAAGGTGGTTTCTCCTGAGCAGGCTGAAGGTTGCGTTGCTGCGAAGTTGTTCACTGCCATCGCGCTGTGCAATGACGCTACAGGTGGCAATTCAGATGGAGTCACCGGCGATCCGACCGAGGTGGCGTTGCATGTTGCCGCACAGCGAGCCGGATTTTCCCGTAAAACCCTCGAGCGCGAAGCCCCGCGCCGGGCGGAGCTGCCGTTTGATTCGACGCGCATGCGCATGACGACTTTTCATGCAGAAGCCGATGGCATCACGGCTTATACCAAGGGCGCGCCCGAGGCAGTGTTGCCGCTCTGCATGCAGACGCTGGCCGAGAAAGGGGAGGCGGCGATTGATCGCGCCGCGCAGGAAAGTGCGGCTGCGGCGATGGCTGCCGACGGGTTGCGCGTTCTGGCTGTGGCCTGCCGTCGCTGGGAAAACATCCCTGACCTGAATGATGCTGATGCTGCGGAGACCGCGCTGGTCTTCATTGGCCTTGTAGGCTTGATTGATCCTCCGAGGGCTGAAGCTGCTGCAGCTGTGGATATGTGCCGCAGCGCCGGCATTACTCCGGTCATGATCACCGGGGATCATCCGGCCACGGCGCGTGCAATTGCGCGACGGCTGGGCATTGCAGGAGATGCTGATGCGGTGATCAGCGGTCGCGAACTGGCGGTGATGGACGACGCAGCGCTGGCGGCGCGGGTGTTGCAGACTCGAGTTTATGCGCGCGTTGATCCTGCCCAGAAAATACGCGTGGTGGAGGCTCTCCAGTCCTGCGGCCAGTTCGTGGCGATGACCGGAGACGGGGTCAATGATGCACCAGCACTGAAGCGCGCGGACATCGGGGTCGCGATGGGGCGCGGGGGCACGGATGTCGCCCGCGAGGCCTCGGACATGGTGCTGCTCGATGACAATTTTGCGACGATCGTTGCTGCAGTGCGCGGCGGCCGGCGCATTTACGACAATATCCGCCGGTTTATCAAATACGTGCTGACCACCAACTCCGCCGAGGTGCTACTGATTTTTCTGGCGCCTTTCCTTGGATTGCCGCTGCCGCTGTTGCCGCTGCACATCCTTTGGGTGAATCTGGTGACCGATGGCCTGCCGGGTCTGGCGTTGACGGCTGAACCGGCGGAGCCCGGTATCATGCGGCGTCCCCCACGCCTTCCCGGTGAAAGCCTGTTCGCGCATGGCATGTGGCAGCACATCCTGTGGGTGGGCGCGCTGATGAGCGGGCTGGTGCTGGGTTTGCATTACTGGGGGGTAACCGCGGGGGATGCGAACTGGCAGACCATGGTGTTCACTGCACTGACCTTTGCTCAGTTGGCGCATGTCATGGCGATCCGCTCCGATCGGGAGTCCCTGCTGACGATTGGTCTGTTGTCGAACCGGCCGTTGGTGATTACGGTGGCAGTGACAGTCGGACTGCAACTGCTGCTGATTTATACCCCCGTGCTTAATCGCATTTTCGATACCGCGCCCCTGTCCGCGCTAGATCTGGGGCTTTGCGTGGGCTGCGCCTTTGTTGTGCTGATCGCGGTGGAATGTGAGAAATGGCTGGTGCGGCATGGGTTGATATACCGCATGCCCGGGGGCGCCGCCCATCGGTGATGCCCTGTCGATATTCCCCGGATTTCATCTGGTAATAAACGGAGTCAGCATTTTGTAAGTTTTCGATTGTTGTAAGGTGGCTCGCTTGATTTTGAGGGGGGCGGGCGCTAGGATGCCTGACACCCGGAGTGGTTTTTTGCGGGTTCGAATAACAAGAGTGCAATTCGTTGTTTTCCCGAAATGTCGTGATGGGCGCGAGCAAAAGTTTTAAATAAAAAACTCGCTTGCCCCGCCTGTTGCGGTCCCGTGCTGTCACTGTAATCTGGAGGAGTATATGGTTAAGAAACAGGATATTAAGGCTGCTGAAGCAAGCCCGACCCGCCGCAAATTCCTGACTGGAGCCTCTGTTGCGGCCGGTGCCGCGGTTGCCGGTTTCCCGATGATTTCGAAGGCGCAGGCTGGCCCGATTACGATGCGCTGGCAAAGCACGTGGCCGGCGAAAGACATCTTCCACGAATACGCACTGGATTTCGCCAAGAAGGTCAATGACATGACCGGTGGCGAACTCAAGATCGAAGTGCTCCCCGCCGGCGCAGTGGTTCCCGCGTTCCAGCTGCTTGATGCCGTGTCCAAAGGCACGCTCGACGGCGGACATGGCGTGCTGGTCTATCACTACGGCAAGCAGAATGCGCTGGCCTTGTGGGGATCGGGTCCGGCCTATGGCATGGATGCCAACATGCTGCTGGCCTGGCACAAATACGGCGGTGGCAAGGAATTGCTGGCCAAACTGTACGGCTCGATTGGTGCCAATGTAGTGTCCTTCCCTTATGGTCCGATGCCGACGCAGCCGCTCGGCTGGTTCAAAAAGCCGATCACCAAAGTGCAGGACATGAAAGGCCTGAAGTTCCGCACTGTGGGTATCTCCATTGACGTGTTCACCGCGATGGGTGCAGCAGTCAACGCGCTGCCCGGCGGCGAGATCGTGCCGGCGATGGACCGCGGCCTGCTAGATGCGGCGGAGTTCAACAACGCATCGTCCGACCGTCTGCTCGGCTTCCCCGACGTGTCCAAGGTCTGCATGCTGCAAAGCTTCCACCAGAATGCCGAGCAGTTCGAGATCATGTTCAACAAGGGCAAGTTCGATGCGCTGCCCGCGAGGATGAAATCAATCATCGAGAACGCCGTCGAGGCCGCGTCATCCGACATGTCCTGGAAAGCGGTTCACCGCTATTCCCAGGATTACATCGACATGCAGCAGAAGCAGGGCGTCAAGTTTTACAAGACGCCGGACGCCGTGCTGCAGGCGCAGCTAAGCGGATATGACGCCGCAGTGGCCAAGCGCAAGGACAACGCTCTGTTCCGCGAAATCGAAGAATCGCAGCGGAAGTTTGCCGAACGTGCCGTGCGTTGGGACCTGGATACCAATGTCAACCGTCGCATGGCCTACAACCATTACTTTGCCAAGAAGGCTGCGCCGGCGAAGAAGTCCTGATTCAACGCTTCATGCATAACAAACACCATCCGGCGGATCCGGATGGTGTTTTTTTTAGGACGACCGCCGATTGAATTGAAGATGGCGGACTGCAACAACGGATACCGGGTACCAGATCATGCAAAAACTTCTGCTGTTCATCGACAAGGTCAGCACTTTTGTCGGCCACGCTTTTTCGTGGCTGATCATTGCCCTGACAGCGCTGATTTCATGGGAGGTTTTTTCCCGCTACGTGCTTGATAATCCGCATGCGTGGGCTTTCGATGCGATGATCATGCTGTACGGCACGCTGTTCATGATGTCCGGGGCCTATACGCTTTCGAAAAACGGCCATGTGCGAGGCGACGTGCTTTACGGGTTTTTTGAGCCGCGTACGCAGGCAACTCTGGATTTGATCCTGTATTTCCTTTTTTTCATTCCCGGCGTTGTCGCGCTGACCTACGCCGGTTATTTCTACGCCGCTGAATCCTGGGCGATCAATGAGCATTCCAACATCACTGCGGATGGGCCGCCGGTATACCCGTTTAAAACCGTCATACCGCTGGCCGGCATTTTTCTGCTGGCGCAAGGTGTGGTCGAGATCGTGCGCTGCATCGTCTGCATTCGTCAGGGCTACTGGCCATCGCGCGAGGAGGATGTCGAGGAAGTCGATGTCGACAAGCTGAAAGAGATGGTTCATGCAGTGGATGTCGATACCGCGGCTTCTGCCGCCCCGGGGGGCGCCAAATGAAAATCCGCAAAGAGCTGTGGTTCGGCTTCACCATCATGGCATTGATCGTGTTGCCGGTGATTATCCTGACGCCCTGGACCAATTTGACCAACGGCAGTCTGGGTCTGTTGATGCTGGGGTTGGTGGTGGTGGCCATCATGCTCGGTTTCCCGACGGCGTTCACGCTGATGGGCATGGGTGTGGCTTTCTCGTGGTTTTTTTACCGCGGCATTAATCCGGATCTTGCGGTGCGGCAGGTGTTGGACCTGATGGTGCAGCGGGCTTACGGTGTGATGTCCAATGATGTGCTGATCGCAGTGCCCCTGTTCGTGTTCATGGGTTATCTGGTCGAACGTGCGGCGTTGATCGAGAAGCTGTTCAAAAGCCTGCATCTGTCGATGGCGCGTGTGCCGGGGTCGCTGGCGGTGGCGACCATCATCACCTGCGCAATTTTTGCCACGGCCACCGGCATTGTCGGCGCTGTGGTGACATTGATGGGGCTGCTGGCGATGCCAGCCATGTTGCGCGCGGGTTACAACACCAAGATTGCCGCAGGCGCCATTACGGCCGGCGGTTGTCTGGGCATTCTGATCCCGCCTTCGGTTTTGCTGATTGTTTATGGCGCTACTGCCGGCGTGTCGGTTGTGCAGTTGTATGCCGGTGCATTTTTCCCCGGGATCATGCTGGCGAGCTTGTATGTCGGCTACGTCATTATTGTGGCCTTGATCAAGCCCGAATGGATGCCGGCGCTGCCCGAGAAAGACCGTCATGTCGAATTGCCACCGTTTGCGCAGTCACTTTCGGGAAACGGCAAAAATGCACTGCTGGGGCTGGCGCGTGCGCTGGCCGGTGCGCCGGGTGTTGCGTCGCGCACGGTGCTGGGCCAGTTTTTTATCACCCTGCTGCCCGCGCTGTTGATCAGTTCCATTCTGCTGTTTGCGTACAACTCGGCGACGACACCGGCCAAAGTGGACAGCACTGCCGGGCTGATTCAGGCCGGAGGCGATGTCGCGGCTGACGTCAAGGAAGAAACCGGTCTGGTTGGCGGCGGCGACAGTACCGGACTCGCAGAACCGCCTGTCGAAGGCGCTCCTGACAAGTCTGCAGAAAGTACGGGATTGCAGGAACCCCCCGCCGGTAACGCTGCAGAAAAACCGGCGACGACGGCAATAACCCCTGCGGTGGAAGCGCAGCCGGTTGTTGTTGCGCCGCCTGCGACAGAAGCGTTGCCCGTTGTCGAAAGGTTGCCGGTTCCCAACTGGTTCTGGATCATGCTTGGCATCAGCGCCGCTTTTCTGCTGCTGATTTACAAGTTGTGGACATGGCAGCGCCTGGAAATATTCAAGATGCTGCTCGGGTCGTTTTTCCCTCTGGCGGTTTTGATCCTTGCGGTGCTGGGTTCAATCGTGATGGGCCTGGCGACGCCGACAGAGGCTGCTGCCGTCGGTGCGTTCGGCGGGTTTTTGCTTGCAGCCTCTTACCGCTTTGTTGCGCATTATCGCGGTAACCCCGGTTTTGCGGCCGTCGGCACGACCTTGAGCGAGTTGGGCACCATTCTGAAAGAGTCCTCGTTCCTGACGGCCAAAACCAGTGCGATGGTGTGCTGGCTGTTTGTGGGTTCGGCCATTTTTTCGGCGGCATTCGCACTGCTCGGTGGCCAGGAAATCATTGAGCGGTGGGTGTTGTCTCTCGGGCTTACGCCGCTGCAGTTCCTGCTGTTGTCGCAGTTCATCATTTTCATCCTCGGCTGGCCGCTGGAATGGACAGAGATCATCGTGATCTTCATGCCCATCTTCATCCCGCTGCTGCCCAAGTTCGGCATTGATCCGCTGTTCTTCGGCCTGCTGGTGGCGCTGAACCTGCAGACGGCATTCCTGTCGCCGCCAGTGGCGATGGCGGCGTTTTATCTGAAAGGGGTGGCGCCGAAACACGTCACGCTGAACCAGATCTTCATGGGCATGATGCCGTTCATGGTCATCCAGGTCATTGCGCTGGCGCTGCTCTACATTTTCCCCGGAATCGGTTTGTGGCTGCCGCAGACACTTTACAAATAAGCGCGGTGTTGCGTGGCGCCTGAACTGATCGCATCGGTCGGGGGCGAATTGCACGCCCTCGGCGCCATTGCCCTGATCAATGGCATACGCAGCGGCGCATTCAGCGCCGAGGCTGTCGTGCGCAGCTGTCTGAGCCGGATTGCACAGGTCGAAGAAAAGGTGCTGGCCTGGACTTTTCTTGATCCGGAGTTGGTGCTGCAGCAGGCCCTTGCGGCTGACCGGCGCCAGGCCTCCGGTGCGCCACTCGGTCCGCTGCACGGCGTGCCGGTGGGGATCAAAGACATCATCGATACTGCTGACATGCCGACCGAGAATGGCACAGCCCTGCATGCCGGCCGGCGTCCGGCCAGGGACGCGGCTGTCGTCGCGCGACTGCGTGCGGCTGGCGCAATCATCATGGGCAAGACGGTGACCACCGAGCTGGCGACCTATTTCCCGGGAAAAACCCGCAATCCGCATGATCCTGAACATACGCCGGGCGGATCATCGAGCGGATCGGCAGCCGCTGTTGCTGCCGGTATGGTGCCGCTCGCGGTTGGCACGCAAACCAACGGCTCGGTCATCCGGCCTGCGGCGTTTTGCGGCGTGGTCGGCTTCAAGCCATCGTATGGCCTGATCAATCGGGAGGGCGTTCTGCGCCAATCACCGGCGCTGGATCAGATCGGGGTGTTCGCACGCGCGCCCGAAGACGCCGCACTGCTGGCCGAAAACTTGTGCGATGCGGCGGCATTGCCGCGCTGGCTTGATGGCGCAGGTGCAGCGTTGCCGCGACTGCCGCGCATCGCATTTGTCAAAACTTCGATCTGGAACCGCACCGCGTTTGATGCTCGTGAAGCGCTGGCCGGACTGACGGGCCGTCTTGGCGGAACGGTTATCGATGTGGAAATGCCGGAAGTCGCTGCCAGCGCATGGGACTGGCAACGTACCGTCATGGAGGCCGAAATCGCGGCCAACTATGATGCCGAGTGGAAACGGGGGCGGGATGTTTTGTCGGAATCACTGCGCAACCAGATCGAGCGCGGTCGCGCGATTTCTGCGGTCGACTACCAGCACGCGCTTGAGCGTATTGCTACAGTCAACGCAGCGTTCGAGTCTCTGTATGCGAGCTGCGATGTGATCATGACGCCGGCCGTACCCGGCACTGCGCCGCGCGGACTGGATTCGACCGGAGACCCGGCCTTTTGTACGTTGTGGACCTTCTGTGGAATGCCGACGATCACTTTGCCGCTGTTGCGCGGCACGAACGGCCTGCCCCTCGGGGTGCAACTGGTCGCGCCGCGATTCTGCGATGCGCAATTGTTGCGTGCGGCCCGGTGGCTTTGTGATGCCGTTCGCTGATCCTTTTCAAAGCCTGATCACCCGAAATCATGAGTGCAAATAAACCCCGGGTGCTGGTCACCCGCGAAGTCTTTGATGAAACCCTGGATTACCTCCGGCAGCATTGCGAGGTGATCGACAACCAGCGTGATGAGCCTTACGCCCCTGAGATGCTGGGCAGGGCCCTGACTGAGTGTGATGGTTTGATGTGCGCGCTGACCGACAGGGTCGATGCCGCGCTGCTGGCTGCCGCGCCAAAGCTCAAGGCGGTCGCGAATATCGCCGTTGGTTACAACAACATCGACGTTCCCGCCTGCACGGCGCGCGGCGTGATGGCGACCAATACGCCGGGCGTTCTTGATGACAGCACTGCGGATCTCGCGTGGACGCTGATGCTGGGCACGGCGCGTAGGATTACCGAAGTCGAGCGCCGCATTCGCAATGGTGAGTGGACCGGGTGGCAGTTGAAGCAATGGCTCGGCGTTGACGTTCACCATGCGACGCTGGGCATTGTCGGCATGGGCCGCATCGGCCAGGCCATCGCGCGCCGCGCCCTCGGCTTCGAGATGAAGGTGGTTTATCACAACCGCAAGCCCATCGCTGCGGAACTGGAACGCAAATGCAATGCGACGTATGTGTCGTTTGACGAACTGCTGGCGCGGTCCGATTTCATCGTTCTGCAGGTGCCGTATTCACCGCAGACCCATCATCTGGTCGGCGCCGCGCAACTGGCAAAAATGAAACCGACGGCAATCCTGATCAATTCGACGCGGGGCGGGGTTGTGGATGATGCGGCTCTGATCGACGCCCTGAAAAAAGGCGTCATCCGTGCCGCAGGTCTCGATGTGTATGAGAACGAACCCAGGCTGAACCCCGGTTTTCTGAAGCTCGACAACGTCGTGCTGGCGCCGCATGTCGGCAGCTCCACCGAAGCCACGCGCAAGGCGATGGCGATGCTGGCGGCGCAGAATCTGGTCGCAGCATTGCGGGGCGAGGTGTCGCCGAATCTGATTAATCCGGAAGTGTGCCGATAGAATTTTATAAGTATTTGTTTTTATTAATTAATTTATAATTCTTTGGCTGCGGGCACTGTGCCCCGGTTTTATCCTCCCTCTTCATGAATTACGTCGCGCAACTCGTCGACCTGATGGTGCAGGTCATGCTGCCGCTGTCGCTACTGGTCTGCGCAGGGGCCCTGTGGACGCGTTTTTTTCCCGATACCGATGTCGAACAGATGCGCAGCAGCCTGAACCGGCTGGTGATGTATCTGTTTTATCCCTGCATCCTGTTTGCGGTGGCGTCGAGCACACCGATCAGCCGCGATTTGCTTTCGGTGCCTTTGCTGGTCGGCCTGGCTTCGCTGATCTCCGGTGGTTTTCTCTACCTGATGCTGTACCGATTGCCGTTGTGGCCGGGCCTGAGCGACCGTACCCGCGCCGCGCTGATGCTTGGCGGCATGTTCGGCAATACCTTCAATATCGGTGCGCCATTGCTGGTGTTTTTTTTCGGCGCTGACGCGATCCGTTATGCGGTGTTCAACGACATGCTGATGACGATGCCGCTGGTGTGGACGCTGGGTGTTTGGATCGCCACGCGACTGGGGTCTCACGATGATGCGGCCCGGCCTTCGGTCATCGGCGTGATGCTCACGATGCCGCCGATCTGGGCTTTTCTATCCGGGTTCACCTGCCAGCAACTGGGATTGACGTACGAGCCGCTGGTCGCCGCCACGCGTTTCATCGGACAGGCCACCATCCCGGTGATCCTGTTTGTGCTCGGCATGACCATCCCCTGGCGCAACCTGGTGCCGCGCGGCGAGATTCTTGCCGTGGTCGGCATCAAACTGCTGCTGACCCCTTTCATTGTCTGGCTGATCGCACCGCTGATTTATTCGCGTATGGGCGAGGCGCAGTATGCCGCGGTGGTGGAAGGCACGACGCCGGCGATGATGACGGCTTTGCTGCTGGCGGATCGTTTCAAGCTGGATTCGGCGGCTGCAGCCTTGCTGATCGGGTGGAGCACTATACTGTTCTGGCTGACGCTGCCGCTGATCATGGCCTTCGGCTGGATCGAAAAGGTTTAATACTCAAGTCACATCAGGAGACTGGAATTGAAAGTCGGATTCATCGGATTGGGGGCGATGGGGCGTCACATGGCGCAGCATCTGCACAAGGGCGGCCATCAACTGGGCGTGTGGGCGCGCCGAGTGGAAAGCGCGCAACCGCTGGTGGCCATCGGCGCTTCGCGCCATGACACGCCGGCTGCACTGGCGGCAGCGTCAGACGTGGTGTTTACGATGGTCACGGCTTCCAGTGATTTCGAGCAAGTCGCGCTTGGCAGCAATGGCATCATCCACGGCGCAAAAGCCGGACTCGTGCTGGTCGACATGGAAACCATTTCGCCGGCGGTGGCGCGCACTGTGGCGCAACAACTCGGGACGAAGGGTATCGAGATGCTCGATGCTCCTGTTTCCGGCGGCCCGATGGGTGCCGAACAGGCGACGCTGTCGATCATGGTTGGCGGCCAACCCGATGTGTTCGAACGCATCAAGCCGCTGTTTGCCTTCATGGGCAAAACCATTACCCGCGTCGGCGATCTCGGCGCCGGGCAAGTGACCAAGGCATGTAATCAATTGGCGCTGTTGGTGGCAACGCAAGGTGTCGCCGAATCCCTGCATCTGGCTGCGCGACTGGGCGCTGATCCGGGCAAGGTGCGCGAAGTGCTGTTGGGCGGTGTCGCTTCGAGCCGGGTGCTGGAGCTTTTCGGAAAACGCATGGTCGAGCGCAATTTCGAAAACGGCATCGATACGCGGCTGTATCACAAGGATCTGGGCATCATCCTCGGGCTTGCGCATGAAGCGGGACTGGCTACACCCGGCGGCGCGCTGGTGATGCAGCAGATCAATGCATTGATGGGGCAGGGCCGTGGCCGTGATGACCTGGGCGCGCTGATCACCGTGCTGGAAATGATGTCCGGCACCACACCCAAACCGGAGAAATGACATGAGCTTTACCCAGCCAGAACCCGCAACGCCACGTCTGACGCGTTCCGAACTTGCGGTCCCCGGAATCAACACCGCAATTTTCGAAAAGGCGGCGAAATCCGCTGCGGATGTGGTGTTCCTTGATCTTGAGGATGCTGTCGCGCCCGACGACAAACCACAGGCGCGCAAGAATGTCATTGCCGCGCTGAATGATGTCGACTGGGGTAAAAAGGTCATGGCTGTGCGCATCAATGGCCTCGATACCCATTACATGTATCGCGATGTGGTTGACCTGGTCGAAAACTGCCCCCGTCTGGACATGCTGGTGGTGCCTAAAGTCGGTGTTCCGGCGGATCTCTATGCGCTGGACATGCTGGTGACGCAGATCGAGACGGCACAGGGCCGCAGCAAGCGCATCGGTTTTGAAGCGTTGATCGAGACGGCCCTTGGACTGGCCAATGTCGAAGCCATTGCGCAATCCAGCCGCCGGCTGGAGGCGCTGGCCTTCGGTTCCGGCGATTTTGCGGCTTCAACCCGCGCCCGCACGACCATCATCGGCGGACTCCATCCCGAGTATGGCGTGCTGTCGGATCGCGATGCGCAGGGTAAGCGTGAATACCATCAGGCTGATCCCTGGCATGCGGCGCAGGTGCGCATCCTCGTCGCCTGCCGTGCCTACGGGCTGCGGCCGATTGACGGTCCTTACGGCGATTTCAAGGACCCTGAAGGTTATCTCTCGGCGGCGCGCCGGGTGGCGGCGCTGGGTTATGAGGGCAAATGGGCCATTCATCCGACGCAAATCGAAGCGGCCAATGCGGTGTTCAGTCCATCGGCTGATGAAGTCTCCAAAGCCCGACGTATTGTCGATGCCATGGCGCAGGCCGCCCGCGAGGGCAAGGGCGCGGTGCAGGTTGACGGTCGCTTGGTGGACCTCGCCAATATCCGCATGGCCCAGAACCTGCTTCAGAAGGCGGACGCCATCACCGGGAAATGACCGTGATGTGGTCGCTTCGCGCCGGGCAGAAAATTCGCTAGACTGATTTCCTGCCGGTTTCGTCCGGCGTCTCCCGGAGGAGGGGGTCATGAAAACAGTCAGTCAGTTGTTGCAGGGCAAGGGCAGCGGCGTATGGTCAGTGACTCCGGACAGCAGCGTGTACGACGCATTAAAGCTGATGGCCGAAAAAAACGTCGGCGCACTGCTGGTGATGAGCGACGGCAAACTGCGCGGCATCCTTTCGGAACGCGATTACGCGCGCAAGGTCATCCTGTTCGGCAAGTCATCGCATGATCTGGCGGTTCGCGAAATCATGTCGGACAAGGTGGTCTGTGTCGGACCTGCACAGAAAGTCGACGAATGCATGGCGGTGATGTCGACCAAGCGCATCCGCCATTTGCCGGTACTCGACGCCGGCAAGGTCATCGGCATGCTGTCCATCGGTGATCTGGTGAAGGAAGTGATCGCCGACCAGCAGATGACCATACAGCAGCTCGAAAGTTACATCCACAGCTGAAGCCCCGATAACCTACTGCGCAATACCGGGGCGGCGTCGCGCGGTGCTCGAAGTCTCGCCTATCTTTGGCGATATGTCTCGACTTCAGCGCGCCGCGAAGCAAGTCCTCTTGGGGGACGCCGTGTTCCTTGCCCCGACATTGCTCGCTACGGTTCTCGGGGCTTCAAGATTCTTTCGAAGTTTTTTTATTTTTATTGGAGTTCGCATTGAAATTCGGCGCCATCATCATCGGGGATGAAATCCTCTCCGGAAAACGTCAGGACAAACACATGGCCAAGGCCATTGCGCTGCTTGCGGCGCGGGGTTTCGACCTGTCGTGGGTGCAGTATCTGGGCGATGAACCCGATCTGATCGTCTCGACGCTGCGCCGCACGCTGGCGGGTGATGATGTGGTGTTCAGTTTCGGCGGTATCGGTGCGACACCGGATGATCACACCCGCCAGTGCGCGGCCGCAGCGGCTGGCGTGGCGCTGAAGCTGCATCCCGAGGCGGAAACCGAAATCCGCGGGCGCTTTGCTGATGACCCCAAGGGTGTTACGCCGCAGCGCTTGATGATGGGCGAATTTCCCGAAGGTGCTTCGATCATTCCGAACCCGTACAACCGCATTCCGGGATTCACCTTCCGCAACCACCATTTTTTGCCGGGCTTTCCCGAGATGTCCTGGCCGATGATGGAATGGGTGATCGATCAGCGTTACGCTGCCATCGGCGCGGTGCGTGCGGTGGAGTCGGCAATCATTGTGCGTGAGGCGGGTGAGAGCCAGTTGATCGATCTGATGAATGAATGTCTGCGCGCTTACCCGGAGCTGAAAGTGTTCAGCCTGCCGCGGGTGACGCCCGAACGTTATATCGAACTCGGCGTGCGCGGTGATGCGGCGCAGGTGGCGCCTGCGATTGCAATGCTCAAGGCCGGCGTCAGTGCACTGGGTTTTCCGTGGATGCCGTTCGAGGCCTGAAGTTCCGGTGCGATTGCATGAAAAAAGCCCCCGGATTTCTCCGGGGGCTTTTTGTTGCTGCGTTTGTAGCTAAGGCTCAGGCCGCTTTCTTGCTGGCCTTTTTCACCGCGGTGGTCGCCTGGGAAGCAGCGGCTTCCATGTTCGACTGGGTAGCTTGTGCAAACTGCTTGGCGACTTTCGACAGGTTGTCGTAGGCCGAGTTGACGGCGGCAATTGCCGACCTCACTGCGGCTACGCCGACTTCCGAACCTGCCGGGGCGGTTTTCACCAGCTTGTCGAGACCGGTCACCAGTTCTTTATTGAACACGGAGACTTGGGCTTCAACCAGCTTGCCGAATTCAGCCTGGGTGCCGGACGCGACGTCGTAGAGGCTTTTCGCGTAGGCAGTGGCTTTTTCCAGCGACGGTTGCGCCAAGTTGTCTTTCAGCGCGGCGAATTGCTGGAAATCCTTGACTGCGGCCAGTGCTTTCGCACCTTCGAAACTGTCGGAGAACGCGGTTTTCGCGGCTTTCAGTTGCAGGTCCATCAGGCGCTCGGCGCCTTCGATGGCCACGCCAGCGAAGCGCATCGCAACATCGAGGTTGGCTTTGTTCATTGCAATAAGTTGTTCGGGAGTTTGATACATGGTTATTCTCCTTTAGAAACAGTTATATACTGATTAACACGAATTCTGTAGCGCTATGGATATCCATAAATATTGCGCTGCACAATTCAAATTATAAGGGCGTAAATCGGCAAGTCAAGGGTTTGGAGTAAATAATTATTGCGCCGCACCAATTTTAACCTTAATTTGGCTTAACTTTGACTTGCCAGGCACTTACGAATAGCATCAAAACCACAAAATTCGTTTCCCAATCAGAGGGTAATACTGGGAAATGCTCTCCCGATCAGAAGGTTGGCGAGCACTAACAAAACGAATGTCAGAAGCTGCTCTCCAGCCGGGAACTGTTCCGACGATCCGCATTGCGACCAGTTCCGACGGGAAACCATTGGTGGCGGTGGCGGGTGCCTGGAATCTGCGCTCGCTGGGTCCGGTGGTCAGCCAGATGGTCACAAGCCTGCAGGACTGCCCGGCGGATGCAAGCAGGGATCTGCGCGTAGTGACCGCAATGGATCATGCCGGTGCACTGATTCTTTGGCGCTCCTGGGGGCGGCAACGTGCCAGACATCTGGTGATGCTGCCCGAGCACGAACCGATGTTTGCCCGGCTGGAAGCGACCCCGAAGCAGGAGCCCGTGCATGCGTCGCCTTTCGACTGGCGTGCATCCATCACTTTTCTCGGCGGGGGCATTCTCTCTCTCGCCAGCCATCTGACAGCCGCCGTGCTGCTGCTCGGAAACGTTGTGATTGATGCGATTGAACTGTTGCGGCGGCCCCAGCGCATTCCGTAGCGTGAAATCTCCGTCAACATCTACCATATAGGCGCACAGGCGCTTGGCATCACTGCACTGGTCGGTTTTCTCGTCGGAGTCGTGCTGTCGTATCTGACCGGAGAACAGTTGCGTACCTATGGCGCTGAAATCTTCATCATCAATCTGCTTGGTGTATCCATCATACGTGAGCTGGGGCCCGTTCTTGCGGCCATCCTGATTGCCGGTCGCTCTGGTTCGGTGATGACTGCGCAACTGGGTGTCATGCGCGTGACCGAGGAACTGGATGCGATGCAGGTGATGGGAATCCCGCATACGGTGCGGCTGATCCTGCCGAAAATGATCGCGCTTGCAATCGCCATGCCGCTGATCATTCTGTGGACGGATACGGTTGCGTTATTCGGCGGGATGATGGCGGCGCAGGTTCAACTGGGGCTGGATTACCGATTTTTCCTGTCCGCCCTGCCTGAGGCGGTGCCCTTGGCCAATCTGTGGCTGGGGCTGGGCAAAGGCGTGGTCTTCGGTTTGCTTGTTGCTCTTGTTGCCTGTCACTTCGGCTTGCGTATTGAGGCCAACACGGAAAGCCTCGGACAGGGCACCACCAGTTCGGTGGTGACTGCCATCACCGTCGTCATTATTGTCGATGCTGTATTCGCGGTGATGTTTTCCAGCGTCGGGGTGTTTTGATGGCGGCGGAATCCATCATCGAAATCAGGAATCTGTGGACCCAGTTCGGTGCCCAGGTGGTGCACCGTGATCTGAATCTCTGTGTGCACCGTGGCGAGGTGCTGTCTCTGGTTGGCGGGTCAGGCAGCGGAAAAACGACGCTGCTGAGACAGATGCTGGGACTGGAGAAACCGGCGCGCGGCGAGGTGCTGGTTTTCGGTCATCGCCTGCACGGCGGTGATACGGAAGAATTGCGCAGATTGCGAAGCCGCTGGGGCATGCTGTTCCAGCAGGGGGCATTGTTCTCCGCACTGACGGTTTTCGACAACATCGCGTTACCGCTGCGCGAGATGAAAGTGCTCGATGAAGATCTGGTCCGTGACCTGGTTTTGCTGAAGCTCGATATGGTGGGGATCGAACGGCATCATGCGGCCAAGATGCCGTCTGAGTTGTCCGGCGGCATGATCAAACGCATCGCCCTCGCCCGCGCACTGTCGCTGGAGCCCGAACTGCTTTTCCTTGATGAGCCAACGGCGGGGCTGGATCCGGACCGCAGCGAAAGTTTTGTAACACTGATCGCAGAGTTGCGGCGTGAGCTTGGATTGACGGTGGTGATGGTGACGCATGATCTGGACACGCTGGTGTCACTGTCAGACCGGGTGGCGGTACTGTGTGACCAGCACGTAATTGCGGTTGGTAGCGTCAGGGAAATTGCCGGTTATTCGCACAAATTCATCGGCAAATTTTTCCAGAGGGAACGGGGAAAACGTGCGCTCGAGGCGGTTAAGGATCTTGCGGCAGACATCAATGCCCAGAGGCCGGTGCCACGCCTCCCGGAACTGCAGGACAACAAGGGACAAGGGGAATAGCATGGAAAACAAGGCCTACGCGCTCGCCGCAGGGCTGTTCACGCTGCTGCTGGGGGCTGCTGTGATTGTTGCGGCGATGTGGCTGTCGGGAGAAACCCATGAGAGCGAATACTATGTTCTTGAATCCAGACATGCCGTGTCTGGCCTCAACGCCCGGGCGCCGGTGCGTTTGCGCGGCGTCGAGGTGGGCAAGGTGGAGAGCATTGCTTTTGATCCCGAAGACACACGCATTATTCTTTTGCGCATCAGCGTTCGTGCCGGAACGCCGATCACGCGGGGCACTGTCGCGCAACTGGTTTCGCAGGGGGTTACCGGTCTGGCTTATGTGATGCTGGATGATGACGGGAAAAAGCCGGAACTGATGGCGGGATCCGATGAAAAAAGCGCCCGTATTCCGGTGCGTCAGTCTTTATTCGACGACCTGGCGGGTTCCGGAAAGGATTTGTTGGTCGAGATCGCGCAGGTAGTGCAACGGCTGAACATGTTGTTGGGGGAAAAGAATCAGGCCCAGCTCGTGCGCACGCTGGCCAGCCTTGAATCGGCTGTAACCCATGCCGGCAAACTCGCGAGTGCCCTGGGACCCGTGGCAGGAAATATGCCTGCGCTGACCGAAGACGCGCGCAAGGCGCTGGGAACCGCCGACACGATGTTTGCCGAGCTGACCACGCTGTCGCGCGAACTGAAGCAGCACACCGGCACACTGGAGCGCGTTGCCAAAAGCGCGGAGCAGGCGGGTGGTTCAGCGCAAGCTGTCTCATGCGCAGTGATCACGGAGTCTCTGCCCCGGATCAACATGCTTCTGGATGAGATGACGCGCAATTCGCGCAATCTGGACAGGCTGTTGACCGATCTGAATGATCAGCCGGCGGCCCTGGTATTCGGGCGCGAGCGCCCGCAGCCCGGCCCCGGGGAACCGGGCTTTACCACGCAACGCGGGAGCAAACCATGATGTTCACAAACTTTGCCGGAATGGCCAGAGCCGCGGTTTGGAGTGCGGTGTTGCCGCTGATCGTGCTGTTCAATGGTTGTGCGATCGGCCCCCCCGGCGCGAGCCGCCGTCATCAGTTATGACCTCGGGCCGCAGGCCGTTGCCGCAACGGCGGGTTCTGCTTCGCGAGTGACACTGATGGTGCCAGAGGCTTCGGCACCGGGCTGGCTGGACAGCACGGGAATTGCTTATCGACTTACCTACATTGATTCGGCGCGCCCGCAGGTTTATGCGCAAAGCCGCTGGGTGGATTCCCCCGCTGCATTGCTGACGCAGCGCATGCGCACCCGATTCGCTGCAGTCGGGCCAGTGGTGAATGGCTGTGACGGGGTGTGCGGATTATACGCTGCAGATCGAAATTGAGGATTTCAGCCAGATTTTTGAAAGTGCAGACAGCAGCAAGGTATCGATCAGGCTCAGGGTTTCGCTGGTCAATCTGGCCAGTCGTGCACTCATTGCACAGCGTACTTTCAGTACGAACGAATCTGCCGGTGCGGATGCCAAGGGCGCCGTGCGTGCATTCGCACATGGTACGGATGGTATTCTTGAGAACATTGTTGATTGGACCCGATCGAATCTGAAGGGTGTTTGACAAGCTAGGAGCGAAGCATGAGCACGATATTTGGAAAAATTATCCGCCGGGAAATGGCGGCAGATATTGTTTACGAGGATGAGCAGTGTCTTGCGTTCCGGGATGTCAATCCGCAGGCGCCTACCCATGTGCTGCTGATCCCGAAAAAGGAAATTCCCCGACTCGTAGATGCGGGCGAAAGTGAACATGCGCTGATGGGGCATTTGCTGCTCACCGCTGGCAAGATTGCACGCCAGCTGGGTGTTGGTGATGCGTTTCGCCTGGTGGTGAACAACGGGGCTGGTGCCGGGCAGACGGTTTTTCACCTGCACCTGCACATCCTCGCCGGGCGGCCGCTGCACTGGCCGCCGGGATGATTCAGCGAGTGATCAATCAGCCTGTATGCCGAGTTCCTTGACCGCGGATTTGTAACGCACCAACTGGTCGGCTACAAATTTGCCGAAATCTTCCGGCGTATTGGTCACGGGATCGACACCAAGCTGCAGGAATTTCTGTGCAATGTCAGCAGAGCCCATTGCGCTGACCGTTGCCTTGTGCAGTTTCTGCAGTATGGGCTTGGGTGTTTTGGCAGGAGCCATCAAACCAAACCAGCCAAATGACTGATACGTCGGCACGCCCGCCTCGGCGACCGTCGGAACATCCGGAAGTGTTGGAGAGCGTTTGATGCCGCCGACCGCAATGGCTTTCAGTTTTCCAGCCTGCACTTGTGAAGTCATGCTGGCCATGGGCCCGAAATAAAACTGGGTTTCCCCGGCCATCGTTGCAGCAACGGAAGGTGCGCCCCCTTTGTACGGAATGTGTATGGTTTCTTTGGCGATGCCAGCGCGGTGCACGAACAAGGCAATGGCATAGTGACTGGTGGAGCCGGTGCCGCCAGAAGCGTAATTCAGCGCGCGCGGTTTGGCTTTGGCCAGAGCGATCAGTTCCGAGACCGTGTTGACGCGCAATGACGGATTGGTGACCAGCAGGTTCTGTGAAATGGCAAACAGCGTGATCGGCGCGAAGTCTTTGACCGGATCGTAATTGAGCTTGTCCTTCAGCGCCGGCGAGAAAGAGTGCGTCGATACGGAGGCGGCGAGCAGGGTGTAACCATCGGGATTGGCCTTGGCGGCAATCTCCGCGCCCAGCGTACCGCCGGCGCCGCCACGGTTGTCGATGACCATGGGCTGACCCAACGCTTCACCAATTTTTAGGGCGACGATGCGACCGATGGTGTCGTTGGCGCCGCTGGGCGGATTGGGCGAAATCATCCGTACCGGGCGATTCGGAAAATCCTGTGCGTGAGTTGCGGATGCTGCAGCGATGGCGATGCTGCAAGCGATAAGTATTTGTTTTTGCATAGCCCCCTCCAGGCGATTGCGCTGCTGCGTATGTTTCAGGTTTCCAGCGGTAGCCGGACGGGCTGTCCGGATCGCGCCGAGCGCTCGATGGCGATCGTCGTCTGCAGGTTGATCATTGCCTGCTCCGGCGTGGTGTGCACTGTCGGGCTGCCGGTGGCCAGATGGTCGAGCCAGGCGCGGGTTTCATTGCCCAGCGGCCCCCAGAAGTCACCGACGGCCCAGTCGCCGGCGGTATTGCTGCCGAGGAAGGCCATGTTCACTGCGTGGTCCGGCACATAGGCGTGCGGAATCCCGCGATCCGAATACAGCACGTGGTCCATGTGGTCGTCGTCGATCAGCATGGTGCCTTCGGTGCCCAGCAGTTCGACGCGGTCGGATTGGCCCAGCGTCGGATATTTCGCCGGCAGTGCATAACTGACGCCGAAGTTGACCACCGCACCGTCGGCAAAGGTCACGATGGCCCAGGTCACGTCGTGCGCACCGTAGCCGGCTTCCTTGAAAATGCCGTGCTGGCCGCGGGCGACCACTTCCACCGGCGGATTGCCTTCAAGGAACCAGCACATCAGGTCGACGTAATAAGTCAGCACATCCAGCACCGGGGTTGCATGAGGATCGCGCTTGAGGATGGAGAAGGCCTGGGCGCGCGAGTTGTAGACCCGGGCCAGACCGCCGGTCACGCGGCCGAGCCGGCCCTGGATCATCTGTTCCTTGGCGCGCAGGTAACACTCCTTGTAGCGGCGGCTGTAGCCGATGCGCAATTCGCCCTTGGTGGCTTTCAGCGTCGCGAGGATGTCTTCGGCATCGTTCAGTGACAGCGCGATCGGTTTTTCCACCAGCACCGGTTTGCCGAGTTCGAGCGCGCGCTTGATCGGCGCGGCATGTTCGCCCTCGGGCGTGGAGACGAACACCGCGGTGACCTCCGGGTGTTCGATCATGTCAAAGTTGTTGCCCGAATGGATATCGGCGCCGGTGGTTTTGGCCAGCGCCGCGGCGCGCGCCGGATCCAGATCGGATATCGCGAGAAATCCGACGGACGGGTGTTTGGCGGACAGCCGCGCGCGCAGCGTGCCGATGCGACCGGCGCCGATGACGGCGATGCCGAGTTTTTTGCTTGCTTTCAAAGGGGCTCCTCCTAGTGCGACAGCGCTGAACGCCGTCTCCCCCTATTTTAGTAGACGCGGTGTGCGACCGTACCGCCGCTCAGCACATGCTGGACATTTTCCCAGGAGACCTTGAACAGGAATGCGGCAGACTGACGGGTGACGCCGGCCACGTGCGGCGTCAGCAGCAGCCGGGAAGCGGCTTCCCCCTCAAGTTTCAGCAGCGGGTTGTCCGGTGTGGCGGGTTCGATGCTGTAAACGTCGACTGCGGCACCGGCAATGCGATTCTCCTTCAGTGCCTGCGCCAATGCGGCCTCATCGACCACGCCGCCGCGAGCACCATTGATCAGCACGGCTTCCGGTTTCATCATCGCCAGCTGTTTTTCGCCGATCAGCTTGGTTGTCGCCGGCATCAGCGGAACATGCAGTGTCACGACATCGGCAGTCTTGAGCAGTTCATCGAGCGCCATGCCCCGGGCGTTCATCGCGTCCGCCTTGGACTTGTCTTTCAGTGCGGGATCGAAATAAACGATGTTGCAGCCGATGCGATGGAAGGCTTGGGCAACGGCCATGCCGATGACGCCCATGCCGACGACGCCGACGGTGGCGCCGTCGATGCCGGCGAGGTTGTCAGCCATCATGCGGTTGCGAAAGGCGACGTAATTGCCTTTTTTGATTTCAGCATCGGCCCAGGAGAAGCGGCGCAGCAATACCGATGCGCAGCTGGTGGTGTATTCCGCCAATGCGGAATTGCTGCCGCCCGGGACGTTGGCCACGGGGATACCGAGCTTTTTAAGTGCCGCTTCATCGAGGCGGTCGACGCCGGCGCCGGTGATCTGCACCACTTTCAGCGAAGTGCCTTCGAAAAGCGCGGCAGGCAGCTTGGGGCCGACGGCCGGCATCACGACGGCACGCGCTTCTTTCATCAAGGCCGGAACATCCGCATCTTCAGGCTTGCGATAGGCGATGTTGATGTTTTTCGGCGGGGTGACGCCGACACGGGTGAAATCGGCTTCGGGGCGGAGACAAAGGACATCAATAGACATGATTCAAGACCTTTTTAGCCACAGAGTTCACAGAGGACACAGAGAACAGCGAAAAACAAACCGGCATGATGCAGGTGGCATCTGGGGTTTTACTCTTTGTGCTCTGTGTCCTCTGTGGCTAAGATTTTTGGGGTGCAGTTTCCTGCGTACGTTTCGCAATTTCAGAAACCGGGAAGAAACACAGCAGCACCAGCGGATCACTGCCGGTATTGCGCGTAGCGTGTTTTTCTCCGGACGGGATCAGGATGGTATCGCCCGCCTTCAGCGGATAGTTGCCGCTGTCGGCCTCGGTGCAACCTTCGCCGGACATCACAAAAATGCATTCTTCAAAGCCCTGATGGAAATGCCGGCCGCGCGGGCTTTCGCCCGGTTTGACCGGGGGAATTTCCACCAGGCGCAAGGTGACTGCCTGCGAGCCTTTTTCGCCGGAAACGATTTCCAGCGATTTGCGGCCGGGCAGCCCCATGCTTTTGGCGTCTGCCTGTGTGAGTACTTTGGCCATGGGTCAGCCGGCGATTTTGAGGTGTTTGATTTCCGCGGTGCCGCCCTGGGCTTCGTCAAGCAGCGTGAAAATTTCGCCGCATTCCTTGGCGATCGCATCGGCGATGTCGTTGAGCATTTTGACGCCCTTTGCCGCGGTGGCATGCTCCGGTGCGCCATACCAGCCCGTGGCGGCGATGGTCTTGATATCGCGCAGCACCGGCTGGTAGCTGCGCGTGCGGCGCAGGCGATCCCATTTGCGGCCGTGGCTGTGGTCGGATGAATTGACATTGTCGATGCGGTCGAGGTGCACCAGGTTCGGCTGGTAGGCCAATACTGCCAGTGCTTCGATTTCACCGCCGTGGGTCAGGCCGCCGCAGTCGTGGCCGTAGAGTTCGGCCGCGACGTAACAGGCCTGAACGACGATGACACTCATGCCGACTTCGCGGTGCAGTTTTTCGGAGGCAATCGCCAGCGAAGGAATGTTGCCTTCGTGCCAGTTGAGGATCAACAGGCGTTTGGCGCCGTGCTGCGCGGTGGAGGCGCAGGTTTCGGTGACCACGCGCTGGTAGGTGTCGGGCGTCAGCGTGATGGTGCCTTCGAAGGGCATATGCATCGGCGTCACACCCAGCGGTCCGCCCGGCAGTACCAGACCGTCCATGCGCTCGGCCACGGCATGGCCGATGACGTTGGCGGCGTAGATGTCGGTGCCGGTGGGCAGGTGCGGGCCGTGCTGTTCGACGCTGCCCGCCGGCAGGATCACCAGCGGGTTTTTCTTGAACTGCGCGGCGATCTCGGGCTGGGTGAGATCGATGAAGTAACGGGTGGCCAATTTGGAAGATGAGTTTGACATGGCTTCCCTTTCAGGCCGCCCGTTTCGCGTCGTTCTTGGCTCGGGCGTCGTTCATTACTTCTTCGATGCTGACACACTGGCCTTTGCGGTCAATCGACTTCAGTGCGGCATTGGTCATTGCCACCGCGACGTTGCCGTTGTGTGCGGTCAGTTCATTGGTCTTGCCTGACAGGCAGCTGCCGGCGAAGGCCTCGAGCTCCGCCCGGAACATGTCCGACTCGGGCAGCTTGATGTCTTCGCGCTTGGCCCAGCCGTCCTTGCCGCGCTGGATGTAAAGCACGGAGTTATCGTGCAGAAGATGCGGGGTGTCCCAGGTGCCGAAGTCGATTTCGTAGTGCATCAGGCCTTTGGAACCGAATACGCGCACCGAGAAAATGCCGGGCGAAGTCCAGCAGGAGCCGACGTAACCGATCTTGCCGTCCTTGAAACGCACCAGCGTCATCGACTGGTCGTCGACTTCGGCGCCGACCGGCGACAGCTTGGAGGCCATCGACGACACTTCCTGCACTTCACCGCCGAGCATGTGCAGAACGTCGAACTGGTGAATCGCCAGTTGCGACAAGGGGCCGCCGGGGGCGCGATCTTTGTACCAGCGCCAGGTCTGCGGTGTCAGTTCAAGGGCGCGCTCATTCGAGAAGTTGGCTTCCATGAAGGCGACGCGGCCGAGTTCGCCGGCATCGATTTTTTCCTTGATGATGCGGATGCCGGCCATCAGGCGTGCGCTGTGGCCCACTGTGACGGTAATGCCGTACTGTTTCTGCAGCGCTTCGATTTTCAGGCCGTCTTCGAGCGTCTGCGAGATCGGTTTTTCGGTGTAAACATGTTTGCCGCCCTTGGCGACGATTTCAGCCATTGGCAGATGCTGTTCATTCGGCACCGTCAGGATCACGCCCTTGATTTCCGGATTGGACAGCATGGCCTGCATGTCGGGCACCGCGGGTACGCCCATTTCCTTGGCGAAGGCATCGCGTTTTTCCTGCGAGCGGCTGTAGCCGGCGACAATCTGAACCTTGTCGGATTGTTTGGCGGCGCGGGTCAGGACTTTGGCCCAGCGGCCGAGGCCGACGATACCGACTTTGACGGGGGTGCTCATGGATGCGTGCTCCTCACTGAATATGAATAAAAATGGCTTAGAACAGACAAAACGGCGATCCGGCGCGGGCAAGACGGGTGAAACTGGGCTTGCCGGCGGGGTCGGCTCGTAATATCGTATTACGGTATTACGGTAGGGGTCAACCGGCAAGCGATGCAACACCATGAATAATCCAAAAATCGAAAATATTCAGAAACTTGCAGCGCCTTTGCGGTTGCAGGTGCTCGACGGTTTGCGCCGCGCGATCATCGAAGGACGGCTGGCGCCGGGGGCGCGGCTGACCGAACGCGAACTCACCGAGATGATGGGGGTGTCACGCACCGTAATCCGTGAAGCGTTGCGCCAGCTCGAGACTGAGGGCCTGATCGCCAATGTGCCGAACAAGGGCCCGGTAGTGCGCGCACTTTCGCTCGCTGAAGCAAAAGACCTGTACACCATACGTGCCGTGCTGGAAGGACTGGCCGCGCGCCTGTTCGTGCAGAACGCTGGTGATGCGGAACTGAAACGGCTGGCGCAGGCGCTGGACGTGGTGGCCGGTGCCTACGAGCGCGGTGATGCGCAGGAAGTGCTGGAAACCAAGAATCGTTTTTATGAAGTGCTGTTCGAAGGCGCGGGCAGCGAGACACTGTCGTCCATGCTCGGTACGCTGCACGCGCGCATCTGGCGCTGGCGTGCACTGGGGTTGTCGCACCCGCAACGCTCCGACAGCCGCTCGCAGGAAAGCGTTGCCGGACTGCGTGCGATGCTCGCGGCCATCCGCAAGCGGGATGCCGAGGCTGCCGAACGGCTGACCCGCGATGAAGCCCATGGCGCCGCCACCGAGGTGATGCGTCTGATCGAACTCGGCAGCACAACACGCTGAGCGCAAAACCTTGATTGCACTTGGCCATCTGGAGTGGGGTTATTGCGCAGTCGTACTGGTCGCCAGTTACGCGCTGCGCGGCAGCACCGGCTTTGGCGGTTTTGCCGCAATGCCGCTGCTGGCGCTGGTGATTCCGATGAAGGTGCTGGTGCCGGTGTGGACACTGTTGACGATTTCGTCGTCGGCCACGCTGTTCGGCAAGGACCGCAAGCATGTGTCCTTCCCGATGATCCTGCGCATCCTTCCATCCTGTACGCTGGGCATTCTGCTGGGTTTGTGGCTGTTCAAGACGCTGGATGCCGCGTGGTTGTCGCGCGGCCTGGGTGCCCTGGTGTCGGGCTACGGTCTTTACGCGCTGTGGCAGACCCGTGGCGGTGGCGCGGGGAATCCGCCACCGCGTGCGATAGCCACCGCAGCGAGTTTTCTCGCCGGTGCCGTCGGTACGATGTTCGGCACCATGGCGAGCCTGTTTTTCGCGGTTTACATGGATGCCATCCGCGTCACCAAGGACCAGTTCCGCGGCACGCTGGCGGCGCTGATGATGACGCTGGCGGTGATTCGCGGGTTGGGCTACTACGCCGTGGGCGAATTCGGTCGCGAGTCACTGTTGTTGTTTGCCGCGGCATTGCCGTTCATGCTGACCGGTATCTTTATTGGTGATCGCATCCACACGGGGCTCAGCGAAACGGTGTTCCGCCGCACGGTGTGCGCCATTCTGATTCTCAGCGGCATTCCGCTGATGCTGAAGTAATCCCGGGTCAGGCAGGTTTACCGGGCTGCGTTGCGCGCGTCCTTGTCGGCATACATGCGTTCATCGGCGACGCGAAGCAGTTGATCCATTTTGTTGCCATCGTCGGGCGCCAATGCATAGCCGATGGACACGCCGACGCTGAGTTCATGGCCGCGGTAATTGACCGGCTTTTCGACGGCTTTGCGGATTTTGGCGAAAAGCTCGCTGATCCTGGCGCGGTCAACGTTTTCCATGAAAACCAGAAATTCGTCACCCCCCCATCGTCCCACCGTGTCTGCTTTACGAACGGTCGCGCGGATACGGCTTGCTGCGCTCTTCAGCGCAAAATCGCCGGCGTGATGACCATATTCGTCGTTGACCTGTTTGAAGCGGTCGAGGTCAACAAACATCAACAGGCAGGCCTTCGTGGAATCCCGCTGAAGACTTGTCATCGCCCGATCCACGCGGTCATCCAGCAGCAACCGGTTAGGCAAACCCGTGAGTGCGTCAAACAACGCCAGTCGAGCAAGTTTGGCGCGCTGTGACAGGACAAGGAATACGCTCCACGCCAGAGCCAGTGCCAGCAACCAGACCATGCCCTGCAGCAACCACAACGTGTTTTTTCCCTCATCGATTGTTGTTGATTTGACGGCCATGACCCATTTTCCGCCGGGCACGTCGATATCGATCAACTGGACATTCTTGTCTGCGAACAGCCCGGAATTTCCCCAGAACACCTCTCCTTTCATGCCGAGACCATCCACGCCGCGGATGGCGACTTCCAGACCATTGGCCTTGTTATCGGTGAACATCGCATCGAACAGTGATTGGGAGTCGATTACCGAAGACAGCAATCCCCAATAGTGTCCGTTGATGAAGATCGGTGCGCGGTAGATCAGTCCTTTTCCGCCCTGAACCAGATTGACGGGGCCGAGCAGGGCGGGTTTGCCGGAGTCTATTGTTCTTTTAATGGCATTCCACTGTTCGGGCACATCAGGGTAAAAAAGTCCGAGGGCTTTTTCATTGCCGGTCAGCGGATGGACATAAGTGATGCGGTGGCCGACGGCCACGGCAAAGTTTTTGATGTGTTGCGACTCCCCGTACATCGCGGCGAGGATGTTTTCGATTTCATCGCGTTCAAGAGTCTTCTGGCGCACGACCAGATAACTGCGCAGCCCGCTGGTCAGATACAACACGCGGTTCAGTTCGCGGTTCATTTGCGACCGCAGTGCGGTGCCCTGGACGACCAGGTCCACTTTGCGCCGGGCATCCCGCTCGCTGGCCTCGAGATTGATCATCCAGGTCCCGACGCAGATCACCGCAAAAAAAACGACGAACGCAATGAACCAATAGCGGGGGTTGGTGGCAGTGATGTCGCGGGGGATCGCGTTGACTTCAGGCCTGAAGGCGAACTGCATGCACTGGCTCCGTTGCTGGCGCAGCACTTGATGCCGCGCCCTTTTCAATCATTCTATAGCTCCAGCGGCTTTCGGTACCGTGATTGACCGGGCCCTGTTCGGTGATCAGGGCCGGTCAATGCGCTTTGGCGCCTTGCGTGGATTGCGTGAGTTTTTCAGTATAGGCGATCGCCATGGCCGAACCGACAAAAGTCAGGTGGATGATGGTCTGCCACATCAGCGTTTTTTCGTCGTATTGCGTGGCGTTGATGAAGGTTTTCAGCAGGTGGATTGACGAAATGCCGATGATGGCTGTTGCCAGTTTGACTTTAAGCACGCCCGCATTGACATGGGATAACCATTCGGGTTGATCCGGGTGCCCATCCAGGTCAAGGCGCGACACGAAAGTTTCCCAGCCGCCAACGATCACCATGACCAGCAGGTTCGAAATCATCACCACGTCGATCAGGCCGAGCACGATCAGCATGATTTCGGTTTCGGTTATGTTCTTTACGCTGAGCATGCTGAGCAGATGAATCAGTTCCCCCCAAAACTGCCAGACATAAACGGCTTGGGCGACGATCAGTCCGATGTACAGCGGTGCCTGCAGCCAGCGGCTCATGAAAATCCAGCGGGGCAGGGGGCGCAGCATCGACGGAGTGGATTTCGGGTGTTCCATATAATTCTTTTTCAGGTTGATCTTGTAACAGGACGGTATTTAACGTCAGCGGCGCCGGGTTTTCAGGCTGGGGTCGTCTCGAAAGTTGGCCAGCAATAAACCATAATAAAAACAATTACTTGCGATTTACCCGCCTGGGTCAGCGGGTCTGGATGACCACTTTCCCGACGACTTTGCGGTCACGCACGATGGCCAGCGCATCGCGGTATTGTTCCAGTGGCCAGGCTCCCATCACGTGCGGCTTGATCTTGCCCTGCACATACCAGTCAAACAGCGCCTTTTGCACGCGCTGCACTTTTTCCGGCTGACGGTCCCGATAGGCGCTGTATTGCAGGCCGATGAGTGAAATGTTTTTGACCAGCAGATGGCCGGCCTTGATCTCTGGGATGCGGCCTTCGGCAAAACCGACAACGATGATGCGTCCAGACCATCCTATGACACGCATGCTGGCGTCGAAGACATCACCACCGACCGGGTCGACAATGATGTCGACGCCGCGTTTTCCCGCAGCAGCCATGACCTGATCGCGGAAGGCGTCCCGCAGATTGGGCACGTCGGTGCGAAGCACGTGGTCGGCACCGTGTTTTTTTGCCAGATCGGCTTTTTCCGCACTACCGACGCTGGCGATCACCTTGGCACCCAGCGCCTTGGCGACCTGGATGGTTGCGATGCCGACGCCGCCTGCAGCACCGTTGATTAGCACGGTTTCGCCCGGCTGGTACTGTCCGCGTTCGACCAGGGCAAAGTGGGCGGTGGGGTAGGCGATGCCCATTGCGGCGGCATCGGCGAAGCTCATCGATTCCGGCATTGCGTAACAATTGTTCTGCGGCACCACGCATTTCTGGGCGTAAGCGCCGTATTCGTTCTGCGCGGCAACGCGGTCGCCGGGTTTGCAGGTGGTGACGCCGGCGCCGACCGCAGCGACTACGCCCGCCATATCCTTGCCCGGGCTGAAGGGGCGCTTGGGCAGAATCTGGTAGGTGCCGCCGATCACCAGCAGGTCAGGAAAGTTGACGCTGGCGGCATGTACGTCGACCAGTACCTCGCCGGGACCCGGTGCCGGATCAGGCACTTCTTCCAGCAGCAGGTTTTCGATAGGTCCGTGCTCTCTGACGATCAAGGCTTTCACCGGCGGCGCTCCTGCTTGAGTGATTTTTCGAGGCGCGATTGTAACGCGGCCTTTGCCGTCAGGATGGGAACTGTGGCAGGAACACGCTGTAGCCAATAAAAAAGGCGGCCGCGGCCGCCTTTTTTACTCCACCCGGGGGATGATCAATAGGGTTGCAGTCCCGCTGACTTCACCACCGGCCCCATCGCCTTGATTTCTGCGTCAACGAACTTGCGGAATTCTTCAGGCGTATTGGTGACCACCTCGGTCATCTGGGTCTCAAAAAGCTTGCGGAACTCGGAGTTCTGGGACGTCTTGATGACCATTTCATGCAATTTGGCGAGGACGGGCTTGGGCGTCTTGACTGGCGCAAGCAGACCGTTCCAGCCGCCGTATTGGTAACCGGGTACGGTTTCGGCAACTGCCGGCAAGTCGCCAAGCAGCGCGGATTTTGTGGCCAGGGTATGTGCGATCGCGCGCAACTTTCCACCCTTGATCAGGCCGGCCACTGCGGGCGCCGGAGTGATGGTCCATTGCGATTCTCCGCCGACTACTGCCGCGACCGATGCGCCACCGCCCTTGTAAGGGACATGCAACGCTTCGGACTTCGCGAGTTGCATGAACAGAACACCCGCCAGGTGGCTTTGTGAACCGGTACCCGCCGAGGCCATGTTCGCCTTGCCGCCGCGGGATTTGTTGTATTCAATCAGTTCCTTGACCGACTTCACCGGCATCGTCGGATTGACGACAACGATGTTGGGCGTAATGCCGAACAGTGAAATGAAGGCATAGTCCTTCATCGGATCAAACGGCAGTTTTTTGTGGATGTGCGGTCCGATAACCATCGCTGCCGTCGAGGCCGACAGCAGCGTATAGCCGTCGGGAATTGCGTCCTTGCCGATTTCCATGCCGATCAGACCGCCGGCGCCGCCGCGATTGTCGACGACAACCTGCTGGCCGGCGACCTGGGTCAAGGTGTTCGCGAAAATTCGACCCAGCGTGTCAACTGCCGCGCCCGCTGCATTGGGGATGATCAGCCGTATCGGGCGATTCGGATATTCCTGACTGGCGGCGAAAGCGCTAGGCGCGACGCCAAAACCCAGCGCGGCGACGAGCAACAGGGTCAGACTGCGGGTGGTTTTCATGGTGAAACTCCTCGAAGGGCGGTTGTGTTTTTTAAATGCGCTTGCAAGTTCGATTTTTTACGAATTATTGAACTTCAGCAGAGGGCAATTTTGTCGTGTTTGCCCTTGCATGGCAACCATGCTTGACCAATTTGGTTTGCGATTGTTGATGCGGTCTTCAGGAACCTTGACCGCTGTGGCTGGTCATCTCACACTCAACCGCCATGCATCTGATCGCTAAATCCCTTCTGTTTTCGCTGACCGCACTCCTGCTTGCGGGCTGTGCGACTGCGCCTGTTAACCACACGGCGGCAGATGCACCGTATGCGGCGCCGATCCAGCGTATTTCAAAGGCGCAGCCCGTGATCGGTCTGGTGCTGGGCGCCGGCGGTTCGCGCGGTTTTGCCCACGTCGGCGTGCTCAAGGCTTTCGAAGAGGCCGGCATTGAGGTCGACGTCATCGTCGGCGTCAGTTCCGGTGCCGTGGTGGCGGCGCTTCACGCCGGGGGCATGCGCGCGGCGGAACTGGAAACCACGGCTCTGGCCATCGAAGACAACGATCTGCTCGACTTCACCCTCTTTGGCCCCGGTGTTATTGAAGGCGGTCGCTTGCAGGCTTACATCAACGACACCCTGCGCAACCGGCCGATCGAGGCGCTGCAGAAACCGTTTGTCGCTGTCGCTGCGGAACGCGAGACCAATCGCATGATCGTATTCAACCGCGGCAATACCGGATTGGCCGTGCGTGCGTCGGCCAGCGTGCCCAAACTGTTCTGGCCGGTGGTAATCCGCGGCACTGAATACGTCGATGGCGGTGTGGCCAGCAGGGTACCGGCGTCGGTCGCACGTGCCATGGGTGCAGATATTGTCATTGCCGTGGATGTTTCACGGCGTGGTTCAACGGATGCGCAACAGGCCGATGTCGTGATCCGGCCGCAGACCATACGTACGCGCATTACCGATTTTTCGCAGAAGATCGCGAATCTTGCCGCTGGTGAGGAGGCTGCGCGCGACGTCGTACCGCAGGTGCGTGAACTGCTGGCACGGGTTGCGGAAGAGAAAGCGCGGCAACCGCTGCAGGTCGGAGCAAGTCGCCTGCGTTAACTGCGTCCAGGCCGTTCGCGCAATGTGAACTGCCGCGCCGGCTGAATCCTCCACCTTGATATGATGCCCGACTGTTCATCGGAGGAGCGTCATCGTGTCGGATCAAAGAGCATTTTCCGGAGTCAAAGTACTCGATCTCACCCGTGTCCTGGCCGGGCCTTTTTGCGCCTATCAGCTTGCATTGCTGGGTGCCGAAGTCATCAAGATCGAACCGCCAGGCAAGGGTGAAACCGTGCGCTGGCGTTCCGAGGCGGCCGACCCTTCCTATGGCCAGCAGGGACTGTCGCTGGGTTTCATGACCCAGTCTTCGAATAAACGCTTCCTGTCGCTGGACCTGAACTCAGCCGAAGGCCGCGATATCTTTCTCAAGCTCGCTGCTGAATGTGATGTTGTGGTGCAGAACCTGCGCAGCGGCTCTGCAGCCAAACGCGGCATCGATTACGAGGCGGTCAAGAAGGTCAACCCGGAGGTCATCTTCATGTCGATCACCGCCTACGGAAATACCGGCCCGAAACAGAAACATCCGGCCTACGACAGCGTGATCCAGGCCTGGTCCGGTTTCATGAGCGTCACCGGAACAAAAGACAGCGGGCCGCTGAAGGCGGGCCCGCCGATCATTGATTATTCGACAGGACTGGCCGCGGCCTACGCGGTTTCGGCGGCGTTGTATCAAAAGCAGCGCACCGGCAAAGGCCAGTACATCGACCTGTCGATGCTCGACACCAACATCATCCTGATGGCGTCGGTGGTGACTGCGCACATGAACACCGGGGCCATTCCGAAGCAGGGCGGCAACGATGCGGCCAGCCGTTCGCCGGCCTCGACCACCTTCAATACCGCAGATGGCCTGATTGCCTTTGCCATCAACGAGGAACATCAGCACCAGGGTCTGCTCAAGGTGCTGGGGCTGACTGCACTGAACGACGACCCGCGCTTTGCGACAGGCGCGGCACGCCGCGACAACATTCCCGCGCTGCGCGCGCTGATGCAGGAAAAACTGATGATGCGCACCGCGGCTGAGTGGGAACCATTGTTCAATGAAGCTGGTGCCCCGGCGGGTCGTGTGCGCACGATTCCCGAGTGCATGGCGGAAGCGCAGACTGAATCACGCGGCCTGTTCCACACTTTTCCGCCGTCTGTCACCGGTTTTGCAAAAGACCTCAAGGTGCCGTTGTCGCCATTCAATTTCGCGCATGATGGCCCGCGTGCCGACACGCCACCGCGACCGGTGGGTGCGGACAGCGAAACGATCCTCGGCGAGCTCGGTTACGATGCCGGAACCATCGCCGCCTTAAAGGCGAAAAAAGTGATTTGAAAGGCGGTTGCAGCTTATGCCGATTGATCCGCTGGTCCTGACTTTCGCGCTGGGTGTCGCAGCCAGACTGGCCCGCTCGGACCTGCGTTTTCCGGAGCCTGTGTACGAGGCGCTGTCGATCTACCTGCTGTTGGCCATCGGTCTGAAGGGCGGTGTCGAACTCTCGCATCAGCCACTGTCCCATGTCGCGTTGCCGGCGCTGTTTGCCGTGTTCGCCGGCTTTGCCCTGCCGTTCATCCTGTTTCCGGTGCTGCGGCATGTGGTCGGCCTCGCGCGCAGCGATGCTGCCAGTGTCGCTGCGCACTACGGTTCCGTGTCCGTGGTGACTTTTGCCATCGCAACAGCCTATCTGCAGCAGCGCGGCATACCGGCTGAATCGTTCATGCCGGTGCTTCTCGCACTGATGGAAGCGCCGGGCATCATTGCCGGTGTGATACTGGCCCGTTCCGGCAGCGCAGGGGGTGCACCGGTGTTCCGGGAAGTGGCGGCGAATAAAGGGATTGTGCTGCTGGCCGGAGGCATTGTTATCGGCTGGGTTGTTGGCAGCGAGGGTTATGCACCGCTCAAACCGCTGTTCGGTGATCTGTTCTGCGGCCTGCTGGGGTTGTATCTGCTGGAACTGGGGCTGGTGGTCGGCGGGCGTTTTCCCGACCTGCGCCGTGCCGGTTTGAAGCTGGTGACCTTTGCCATGATCTCGCCGCTGGTGATGGGGGCAACGGGTGTCGCGCTTGGTCACTGGCTGCTCGGATTGTCCGCAGGCGGGTCAACCCTGTTTGGCGTCCTGCTGGCGAGCGCCTCGTACATTGCCGCGCCGGCCGCCATGCGCATGGCGGTACCTGAGGCCAATCCTGCGCTGGGCATTTCAGCGGCGCTGGCCGTGACGTTTCCATTCAATGTTTTCATCAACATACCGCTGCTTGCCCTGCTGGGAGGAATGTTATGAACGTGACCACGCATCGCCGTTGCCAGCTGACCATCATTGCTGAATATGTGCTGGAAGAAAAACTCATTGCGCTGGCCGGGCAGTTGGGTGTGCACGGCTATACGGTGCACGAAGTGCGCGGCGGAAGCTTCTCTGAGGATGGCGAGCGCCGGCGTGAAGGCGCCGGTGATACCGACCGCACCATCGAGATCAAGATGATTTGCGAGCGTACTGTTGCGGAAAATGTTGCCCAGCAGGTTCTGGGGCAGTTCGCAAGGAATTTTTCGGTCAGGGTGCTGCTGTCCGAAGTCGAGGTTTTCCGGCCCGGGATGTATTAGTCAGGTAAGTCCCGGATGTGTCGGTCCGTCGCTTTACCCGGCTTTGCCAACAGTGATGATGCTCTCGTTGAACAAAGTTAAAACGCGCAACGACTGCGGCGGAGTCCGGCGGGATGTGCGCGAATTTCCTGCAGCAGTCAGTGGCGGCCAGTAAGCAGTGCGCGCTTCAGGTCGTGGTCGACGGGGCTATGGCCGAGCCAGATGCGAAGCAGGGCGCGATAAAGTTCACGACCGGGTATGGGCACTCCCACGGGCCGCCCGTTCATGACGACCTGCGAGCCCTTCTCCGGAAGGTAGTCGAGGGCAACGGTTTCCCCCTTTTTTGCGACACCCAGCGGTCGCATGGTCGCAGCCAGTGCATCGGCAGAGGCTTTTATTTTTGCAAATTCGGCGTCGCTGGAATTGTCCCGGACACCCTCATGCAGTGCCTCGATCAGTGCCTGTGCCGTGACGTCACGCATGAAGGTCAGTGAAATTCGCCTCGTTCCGGTAAGGTCCGTCACGGCCTCCGCACTGGTTGTGCGCTCTGGAATGTAGAGGCCGAGGATGTACACATCAACCATGAATTTCTGCCTGAGTCCGGCTCCGTTCAGAACCAGATTGATGCCGCCGACACGGGCTTCCGGATCAATGCGGATCCCCGCAACCTCGGCACCGTGAATTGCATTGCCGGCAACGGCGAGCAGCAGAAGTGTTGAGTAAGCGAGGGCGGCAATGCCCGCCCTGAACGGTGCGGGCGGATTTTCCTGTGGTAATTCGTGATGCCCCGTCGCTGTTGATAACCGGTTCATTTTTTTGGTGATTCCTGCTTCGGTTTGAGGGATGGTGCATGGGCCAGTGCGATGCTGATCCACACTGCGACGGTGAAATAAAGGGTCAGCCACGGCACGTTCTCGCGCCAGGCGTTCCAGTGGTGGACGACAATGCAGCGTTCAATCAGCGTGCGCAGGCCTTCATCAAGCGGCAAACTGCCGTCACCGGCGACCACATTCTGCCAACGCGACAGATACATCGGCACGTCCACGGTGGCCATGAACACAACATAGGTGCCGGCACAGACGCTGGCGGCTTTCAGGAAACGCGCACCTTCAGCTGTCGCATCCCGTTGCAATGACAGGAACCCGGCAAGTGCGAGCGCAGCGGACACTGTCCACAGCGAATTCTCGATGGCGTGCAGCAGGTAATTGGAGGTAATGACCGCGCCCCACGAAAAGAGCTCGGCCGCCACGATCAGCGGCATGATCAGGCGCGCTGCGAATACGGCCGGTCTGCAGCCGCCTCCTCCTTCCCGCAGCAGCAATGTCCATTGCAGCGCAAAACACAGTTCCGCGACCGTGGCGACGGTGCGGCCGATAAAAATACAGGACAGCCAATGGTGGTGCAGGCACATCCGTTCCACGTCGACCATGGGGAATACGGAGCGAAAGGCGCAGCCCGCGACATAACCGGCGGACAGGAACAGCAGCCAGCGCCTGGTGGCGAGATGATCGGAGGGGGAATGGGCTGAGCTGCGTACAAGCCGCTGTGCCGACCAAATCCAGATCAGGATGTTGGCTGCGGCAGCAGCGCACAGGAACAGCCACCAGATCAGCAGTTCGCCGTGCATTTCAAGGCAGCCGCATCAGCGGCTCTCCGGCGCGGATCAGCGTGCCCTCGCGGATTCCCTCATGCAGGGTGAAACCGCGAGGGGCAAAAACAAGAATGGTCGAGCCGTGCTGGAACCAGCCCATTTCCGCACCTTTGCTGTAACGGGCATCGCAATCGATGGCATTCGGTCCGCGGTAACGCAGGTGCAGCAGCGTATTCAGGCAATGCAAACGCAGGCTGGCGACGAGTACGGCAGCAACCGGAACCAGCAGTACCTCGTGGCCGCTGGCATCCAGCCGGGTCCGCAGCAGCGCGCGCTCGTTTTTGCAGAACAACTGCTCGACTCGCCGCAGTGCAATGGGATTGACGTTCCAGGTGTCACCCGAGAAATAGGTGACCTGTTCGACGCGACAGTCATGGGGTGCGTGAAAACGATGGTACATGGTGGATGTGATGCGCAGCGTGGCATAGGCCGCATCCCGGTAAGCGTGTACCAGTGCAGGGTCGCCGAACAGGTCGTACAGCGTGTAAGGAAAACCCTTGGCCTGCAGCACATGGATGCCGTCCAGTTGTCCGCAGGCGCCGACGATTGCGTCGCACGGGCTGGTCAGTACCGCGGGATCAGGATTCGTTGGCCGCGCACCGGGTTTGAGTTCCCGTATGAAACAGTCATGCAGGCTGGTAAAGCGTTCTTTTCTGGCCTCTTCCAGGTGCAGATCAGCGAACAGCCGCCACGCGGAGATTGACAGGTCGCGCACCAGCGGCTGTTCGATCTTGCTGAACCAGCCCATGAAACGCGTCATCAATTGCCGTGGAATCCGGTTGGTGAGCAGGAAATTGATGTCCTCCTGCTGAATGATGCGCAGCATTGCGGCACGAACCGTCATGGTTTTGTCATACCTCCGTAGTACACAGCAGCAAAGGAACCCAAATGGAACAAACCACAATCCTGATCGGCATGGGCGCATTGGCAGCTGCGCTTTCTCTGAAGGCGCTGATGACGCGCCTCGAACTGTCCCGGGCCAAGCACCCCTCGCTGACCGGTCATGTGCGCATGGCACGGCGTATCGCTGCGCTGATCCCTTACTACGCCTATGACGAGGAGCGGTTTTTTGACTCCGACGGCGCACCAGCGGAGGTGGTCACCGGCCGTCGAACCGGGTTCGCACGTCTGGCTGCAATTTATCGCCAGAGATTTTCGCGCAGCGCGGCGATGACTGCGGAAGCCGAAAGCAAAATCTCCGACCTGCAATTCACCAGCCGCTACCGCGTGCCGTTCCAGTACAGCCGCTACCTGCGCCAGCATCTGAAGGCCGGCACTTTTCTGCAGTCTTCCGACGGTGTGCTGCTGACCGACCTCGACGGCAACCGGTTCTATGACCTTGCGGGATCGTATGGCGTCAATGTCTTCGGCTACGATTTCTACAAGGCGTGCATCGCAGAGGGCAACCGGCGTGCCGCTGATCTCGGGCCGGTGCTGGGGGCCTACCACCCGGCTGTTGCCGGGAATGCCCGTCGCTTGTGCGAGATTTCCGGTCTGGATGAAGTGTCGTTCCACATGTCCGGCACCGAAGCCGTGATGCAGGCGGTGCGACTGGCACGTTTCCACACCGGACGCTCCCATCTTGTCCGTTTTTGCGGTGCTTATCACGGCTGGTGGGAGGGTGTGCAGCCGGGCATCGGCAACCCGGTGACACAGCATCAGACCTACACTTTGCGGGACATGGATGAAGCTGCGCTGCGGGTGCTCAGCCGCCGTCGCGACATTGCCTGCGTTCTGGTGAACCCGCTGCAGGCGCTGCATCCGAACATGAATGCGCCCTCCGACGGTTCCCTGGTCGATAGCGCGCGTAATGCGCACTTCGACCGGGAAGCTTATGCCGCCTGGCTGCGCCGCTTGCGCGAAGTCTGTACTGCGCGCGGCATCGTGCTGATTTTTGATGAGGTGTTTGTCGGTTTTCGCCTTGCGCCGGGCGGGGCTCAGGAATACTTCGGTGTGCGCGCCGACATGGTGACCTACGGCAAGACCCTGGGTGGCGGTTACCCGGTCGGCGTGGTGTGCGGACGCGCGGATCTGATGCGGCGTTACCGCGAGGAGCGGCCCGCCGACATCTGCTTTGCCCGCGGTACGTTCAACGCTCATCCTTACGTGATGACCGCCATGCAGGTCTTTCTCGAGCAGATCGCAACACCGGAAATCCAGAGTATCTATACCGATCTGGACGAGCGGTGGAATGCCCGGGCGCAAGAAATGAACGCCCGGCTGGAGGCGGCCGGACTGCCGGTGCGGGTCGCCAATCTCTCTTCGATCTGTACAGTTTGCTATACGCGACCCTCCCGCTACAACTGGATGCTGCAGTATTACCTGCGTGCCGAAGGTCTTGCCCTGAGCTGGGTCGGAACCGGGCGATTGATTTTCAGCCTCAATTATTCTGCCGAGGACTTTGCGTCGGTATGTGTCCGGTTTGTCGCCGCAGCGCAGGCGATGGAGAGGGACGGGTGGTGGTGGTCGGACCCCGCCCTCTCCAACCGCGCAATCAAACGCGGCATCCTGCGCGAGATGATCACGCAACGTTTTTAGCCGCGCTGGCTGTGGAGTGTCGGGTCGATCAATTCGCCGCGCATCAGGGCCAGCGGCGCTTTGTGGTACAGAATCAGGTCGTGGAAGGGATCCGTCAGAATCTTGGTCATCCACACCAGCCCGGTTTGCACGTCCTTGATGAAGAACAGGTGGACCGTGCGGAACAGCAGTCCGCCCACACCGACAGCCAGCCACAGTTGGCCGACCTGCGAAATAAACTCGTCGCTGTTTGCTGCAGGCGAAAAAATCCCCAGCAGCGTCGGGTCGGCAAGCAGGGCGACCGGTGAGAGCGCCCAGATTGCGAGCAGTACGATCTTGCGTCGCAGGTTGTAGCCGACCTTGATCTCTTCCTTGTATTCGTGGGTAACCTGGTTGACGTGGTCGAAGCCCTTGGGTTCGAAGAAGAAGTGCCCGGCCTGTCGTGTAGTCATCGCCACCAGCCAGCCGATGAGGGCTGCAGCCACCGGATAAAAGTACAGCATGGCGTAAGCGCACAAAAAACTGGAAGCGCTGACGAAATGCAGGGACTGGTTGATCCGGCTGTGGTGGTAGTAGCGATGATCGTCCCAGCGCTGTGTTTTCAGGGCTTGCAGAAACTCTTTCATCTCGCGTTCTCCTGGTCAGTGCGGGCATGCCCCGCTAAGCACCGAACCGTACGGAGAAATTGTTACAGTCTCGCGATGATTTGGTGAAATTAGGGCTACAGCGCAAGAGCCGCAATAATTTGCCGCGCTTTCACAATGTCGTCACTTGTGCAGGGCATTCTTCCATGCAATGGATGACACAGCTGACTTTGTAGTGGAACGTTTGCCGCGCGCGCGGCGAACACTGCGTATCGCGGTCGTCACCGAGACTTATCCCCCCGAGGTCAACGGGGTCGCGCTGAGCGCGGAGCGATTTCTGGAAGGCCTGCGCAGCCGCGATCATGACATCATGCTGGTGAGGCCGCGCCAGAGTGCCGGTGATGTTGAAACCGTGAAGGGCAGCCTGCGCGAGGTGCTGACCAAAGGTTTGCCCATTCCCCGTTACCCAGGTTTGCGTATGGGGTTGCCAGCCACCCGCGCGCTGGAGTCCTTGTGGCAGCGCTGGCGACCCGATGTGGTGCATGTGTTGACGGAAGGTCCGCTGGGCTGGTCTGGGTTGCGTGCGGCTCGCAAACTTCAATTGCCGGTGGTGTCAGACTTCCGTACCAATTTTCATTCTTACAGCAACCACTATGGTGTTGGCTGGCTGGGCAAGCCGATTCTTGCTTACCTGCGCAAGTTCCATAACAAGACACTATGGACTCTGGTTCCGACAGAGTCGCTGCGCCGGGAACTGGAACAGCACGGATTTCTCAATCTGCGCGTGATTGCAAGGGGCGTCGATACCAGATTATTCAATCCGGCGCGGCGCAGCCCCTTGCTGCGCGCCGAATGGGGGGCGGGGCCGGACGACCCGGTACTGCTTCACGTCGGGCGTATCGCTGCGGAAAAAAACATCGACGCACTGCAGACGGCCTACGCGGCCGCGCGCGAAAAATCGCCGCGTACCCGCCTGGTGATGGTCGGTGACGGGCCTGCGCGCGACGAGATGCGGGCCCGTTGCCCGGATGTCGTGTTTGCGGGCATGCGTCGCGGCGAGGACCTTGCAGCACACTACGCCTCGGCCGACGTGTTTCTTTTTCCCAGCCTGACCGAGACCTACGGCAATGTGACGCTGGAGGCACTGGCGAGCGGACTGGCTGTGGTGGCGTTTGGTTACGCTGCTGCAGCGGAGACCATTCGTCATGATCACAATGGCTGGCTGGCCCCAAAGGGCGATACCTCAGCGTTTGTCGTACTCGCAGCGGCTGCCGTTGCGGAACGGGCGCGTGCCCGGGTCGTGGGCTCGCGCGCCCGCGAAAGCGCGCTGCAATTGGGCTGGGATCCGGTGGTCCGGCAACTGGAAACACTGCTCGAAATTGCCGCCTGCGTGACGCCAATGTCCGGGGATCCCGAGCCTGCGCACGACGTATCGCCGACGGCTTAGTCGGGTGCCGCCTGCGTGCGGGTGTGCGGGACGCGCGTGATGTCCCAGGTGGACACAGCTTGCGCCCAGAATGTGCGCGTGTCTTCGGGCGCGCAGTCGGTAATGGTGGCCTGCCCGAGGAATTGCAACACCGCGTTTAACGTCAGCACAGGTGCAGCCACGTTAATTGGCGCAGCAAGCGTCTGCTTGGAAAGTTTTTCGCCGAGCACGTTCACCGCCACCGGAAGGTGGGCGTAACGCGGCGTGGCATAGCCCAACAGCTGCTGCAGGTAAATCTGCCGTGTTGTTGAATCCAGCAGGTCGGCGCCACGCACGATATCGGTAATGCCCTGATCGGCGTCATCCACCACCACCGCCAGTTGATAGGCAAAGTAACCATCCGCGCGTTTCACCACAAAATCGCCGACCTGACGCTCCAGGCTGTGCACGATTTTTCCCTGGATGGCGTCCTTGAGTTCGATGCGGTTGTTGTCGGTCATGATGCGTTCGGCGCGTGCCGCTCGGCCGGCGAGCAGGCCCTTGCGGCAGGTGCCGGTGTAAATCGGGCCGTCAATCCCGCCGACCGCTGAATCGGCGATTTCGCGGCGGCTGCAGGCGCAGGGGTAGATCAGTTTGCGTTTTTTCAGGACTTTCAGCGCTTTCTCGTACGCCTCGCTGCGCGTGCTTTGATAAACCACGGTCTCATCCCAGGCCATGCCCAGCTTTTCCAGAGAGTTCAGGATGAGGTCAGCCGCGCCGGGCACAGTGCGCGACAGGTCAAGGTCATCCATGCGTACGAGCCAGGCGCCGCCATGGGCTTTGGCGTCGAGATAACTGCCGACTGCAGCGACCAGTGAACCAAAGTGCAACGGACCGGTGGGAGAGGGGGCAAAACGACCGCGGTAATTACGCTTCATGACATAAGTGTAACGCCAATGCAGGCGCTAAAATGGGAGTTCTTCAAAAGACCACATTCCGGGAGCATAACTGATGAAAGTCAAAGCCGCCGTCGCGCACAAGGCCGGCGCACCGCTGGCCATCGAAACCGTCGATCTGGACGGGCCGCGCGCAGGTGAAGTATTGGTCGAAATCAAGGCTACGGGTATCTGCCATACCGATGAGTTCACCCGCTCGGGTGCCGACCCCGAAGGGCTTTTTCCGGCGATTCTCGGCCATGAGGGCGCGGGTGTGGTGGTCGACATCGGGCCGGGCGTCACCAGCCTGAAAAAGGGTGACCATGTCATTCCTTTATACACCCCGGAATGCCGCCAGTGCGAATATTGCCTGAGCGGCAAGACCAATCTATGCCAAGCCATCCGGACGACACAGGGTCAGGGCGTGATGCCCGACGGCAGCAGCCGGTTCTCGGTCGGCGGCGAGCGGGTGTTTCATTACATGGGCACCTCGACCTTCGCCAATTACACCGTGGTGCCGGAAATCGCGCTGGCCAAAATCCGCGAAGACGCGCCTTTTGACAAGGTCTGCTACATCGGCTGTGGTGTGACCACCGGCATCGGCGCGGTGATCAACACCGCCAAAGTCGAGCCGGGTGCCAATGTCGTGGTCTTCGGCCTCGGCGGCATCGGCCTCAACGTGATCCAGGGCGCGCGGCTCGCCGGCGCCAACATGATTGTCGGCGTTGATCTGAATCCCTCACGCAAACCGCTCGCCGAAAAATTCGGCATGACCCATTTCGTCAATCCGAAGGAAGTCGGCGGCGACCTCGTACCTTATCTGGTCAATCTGACCAAGGGCGGCGCTGATTACAGCTTTGAATGCATCGGCAATGTCGATGTGATGCGCCTGGCGCTGGAGTGCTGCCACAAGGGTTGGGGCGTGTCGGTGATCATTGGTGTTGCCGGTGCAGGCCAGGAAATCAAGACGCGGCCGTTCCAGTTGGTCACCGGCCGTGTATGGAAAGGCACGGCTTTCGGCGGCGCCAAGGGCCGGCGTGATGTACCGAAAATTGTTGACTGGTACATGGATGGCAAGATCAATATCGACGACCTGATCACGCATAAATTGAAACTGGAGGACATCAACAAAGGCTTTGACTTGATGCATTCCGGAGAATCGATTCGCAGCGTGGTGGTGTTCTGACCGAAACCGCCGACATGACCGCCCCCGTGTTTACTTTTGACAACTCCTATGTCCGCGATCTTGAGGGGCTGTATGTGCCATGGAAAGCCGCGGAAGTGGCGGAGCCCCGGCTGATCAAACTCAATCACGCGCTGGCTGAGGAGATGGGGCTGGATGCAAAGTTTCTGAATACGCCGGACGGTGCCTTGATTTTTTCCGGAAACCAATTGCCGGTGGGCGCGACAACGATTGCGCAGGCCTACGCCGGCCACCAGTTCGGCGGCTTCTCGCCGCAACTTGGTGACGGTCGAGCGTTGTTGCTTGGCGAAGTCATCGATAAAAACGGCAAACGCCGCGATATCGCTTTCAAAGGCTCCGGCCGCACGCCGTTTTCACGCGGTGGCGACGGCAAGGCTGCCCTTGGTCCGGTGTTGCGTGAGTACATCATCGGCGAGGCCATGCATGCGCTGGGCATCCCGACCACGCGCGCACTGGCGGCGGTGACCACCGGTGAAACCGTACGTCGCGAGCGCAACCTGCCCGGTGCCGTGCTGACGCGTGTCGCGTCCAGTCACATCCGCGTCGGTACCTTCCAGTTTGTCACCGCGCGCGGCGATGATGCGACGCTGCGCAAACTGGCCGACTACGTCATTGCGCGTCACTATCCGCAGATCAAGGGGCAGTCTCATCCTTACCTCGGCCTGCTCCGCGCGGTGTGTGAGCGCCAGGCCGAACTGATCGCGCGCTGGATGAACGTCGGTTTTATCCACGGTGTAATGAACACCGACAACATGACGCTGTCCGGTGAAACCATCGACTACGGTCCCTGTGCGTTCATGGATCACTACAACCCCGCGACGGTGTTCAGTTCCATCGACGAACAGGGCCGTTATGCCTATGCCAACCAGCCGCCGATCGCCAACTGGAATCTGGCGCGCCTGGCCGAGGCGCTGTTGCCCTTGCTGGCAGCTGAACAGAATGACGATCAGGAGCTGGCAGTGCAGAGGGCGATGGAAATCCTTGAGGCCTTCCAGGTGCGGTATGAACACTACTGGCTGCGCGGCATGCGTCTCAAACTGGGGCTGACCCGCGATGAGGCGGAGGATCTTGCGCTCGCGCAGGATTTCCTGAAGAGCATGGAAGGGCAGGGTGTGGATTTCACCAAGGCCTTCCGCTGTCTTGCCGATACAGCTGAGGCGGCGGACGCGTCGCGCGAAGGCTGGCTGCGCAAGCTCTACACCGATGATTCGGCGTTAAGCGCCTGGTTGCCACGCTGGCGCGCGCGCATCAACAGCGAAGGGGTTGCGCCGGTTCAGCGTGCACAGGCAATGCGTGCGGTGAGCCCGGTTTATATTCCGCGCAACCATCGCGTTGAAGAGGCTCTGGCGGCAGCAGTGGATCTCGGTGATTACGTGCCTTTCGAAAAACTGCTGACGGTATTGCAGCAGCCGTTTGACGAGAAAACGGAATTCGCGGCCTACGCTGAGCCCGCGCCGGCCAGCGAGTCGGCCGGCTACCAGACCTTCTGCGGCACCTGAACGTTAAAAGCCGGCCCGTATTCAGGGCGCGGGTTTTGGCGCGGCGAATGGTTCGATATTCTCCGGCACGGTCAGCGTGCGGAAGCTGAATACATCGGGATCATCGGTGTCGACAGTGACCACCACTCCGTGAATTTCCCGGTCACCGAATACCATCAGCCGCGTTGCGTTGTAAATCAACTGCCGGTCGAAGGTTGCATTGATCCAGGCCAGATTGGCAGCGTTGCGTTCCGCGTATTCGTTAACGCCGCCTGGTTGCGCTGCAGGTTGTTGTTGCTGCCGACCACGTGAACCGTTGCGAAATGTACGCCACCGCGCTGCCAGTGCGCGTTTTCGACAAACTTTGAAAAACGCGGGTCGGCGCTTTGCCGCTCCAGCAGGATGGGTTTGCGGCTAAGGCTGTTATTGTCGGGATAAAAGACGCTGCGCAGGTGCTGCAGGCGTTCGATCGGATCGGAAGCGGATCGGTCAGCGAGACCGATCCGGTGACAGTCCGTCCACTCGTTGTCACCCGGGGTATAAATCAGCGGGGCTTCAAAACGGTCGAACAGGCCGCGCATGCGCCGGTAAACATCGTCATCACAGAATGAAACGCCATTTTTGAAATCGCCGACGTGGACGGTGAACGCGGGCGCGGCAGCGTTGATCCTGGCGATCAGTCGCTCGAAGTGCGGGAAATGGGACTCGCGGTAAGGCATGTCGCCGAGTGCGGCAAAGCTGAAACGTTCTGCGGCAATGGCGGTATGGTTTATCGCAGCAAGCAACAGTGCTGTTGAGAATGCACGGAGACGGAGGGTGCCGAATCTCATGGACGTTTTCCTGTGTGCTGACGCGGTCGTTTCTGGACGCCGGCCAGTTTAACGTGGCTGCTGACCGTTCTGGAATTCGGCGATGGCTTTGGCGAGGTCGTGGAATTCTTCGCACTCTGAACGACAGATCCGCGCCAGTTCGTTCAGATGACTGCGCGCTTTTGTCAAATCGCCGCGCATCAGCCAGGCTTCGCCGATATATTCGTGGGCACCACGATGTTCCGGATCGAGATCCAGTGCGCGAAGGTAGTGCGTGAACGAGCGGTCGAGGTTGTTGCTCTTGCGATAGGCATAACCCAGCAGATTGTGCACATCGGCACTGCGCGGGTGTTTTGTCGCTGCGCTTTCCAGGTGAATGATTGCTTCCTCCCAGTTTTCCGCCTTCACCGCTTTGACACCGCTGTCGTAATCGGGATTGTTCAAGGGGGCGGCTTCTGAGGGTTCATTGAACGCGGCGTACGCCGGCATTGACGGTGAAGCGGCAAGCGCCAGCATCAGCGGAAGCATTAACCGCATGATTCCAGGGTGAGTGGATGCGGAGCGGGTATTGGATGTCATGCAAGTAATTGTTTTTATTGATTATTACAAGCGGCATCGGCGGTGCGCAGACGCACGACTTTGCCGGAGTCTTGTTCCGCCGCGTGCACCTGCGGCTCCCAGCGCACGAGTTCCATTCTGCCGTCCATGTGTTCCACGACTGCGGTGCAACTGTCCACCCAGTCGCCGCAGTTGATGTAGGTGATGTTCTCGATTTTACGCAGGGCGGCGGTGTGGATGTGGCCGCAGATCACGCCGTCAAGCCCGCGCTGCGCGGCAGTGCGGGACACTGCGGTTTCGAAATCGCTGATGAAGCTGACCGCCTGCAGCACGTTGCGCTTGGCGTAGTCGGCCAGCGACCAGTGGCAGCTGACGCCAAATTTGCGGCGCAACCATGACAGCATGCGGTTGAGGTGGATGAGGAAGGTGTATGAAATGTCGCCGAGCACCGAAATCCAGCGGTGCAGCGCTGTCACCTGATCATACTCGTCGCCATGCAATATCAGGAATTTCTTGCCGTCGGCGGTGGTGTGTACATGTTCACGCAATAGCAGGACATCGCCGAAATTCGAATCCACGTGTTCGCGCAGCAGCTCATCGTGGTTGCCCGGGATCAGGTAAACCTTGGTGTCGTGACGTGCCTTCTTGAGGATTTTCTGCACCACCGTGTTGTGCGAGGCCGGCCAGTGCACGGAACGGTTCATCGCCCAGAAGTCGATGATGTCACCCACCAGGAACAGGTTCTCGCAATCGTAGTCCTTCAGGAACGCCAGCAGGTGTTCAGCCTGACAGGCGCGGGTGCCGAGATGGATGTCGGAAAGGAAAAGTGTGCGGACGCTGTTCATTGGAGTGTTCCTGCCTGCAGGGGTTTTCGGCCCAGGTAGATGTAATACGGCACGCGCAGTCCGGGCAGATAGGGCAGTGCGGCGTTGGATTCCCTGAGGGTTATCGTTTCGGTGATCGACTGCATGACTTCGACATGTTCGCGATCAAGATAAACGCCGTCGTGGGCAAACCAGCGTTTCCAGAATTCGCAGGAGCAGCGATCAGCGAGGCAATTGCCCCGGGGCAGTTCAAAATCGACGACACCGAGGATGCCGCCGGGTTTGAGCATGGCAACGGCGTTGTCGAGCGCCGGTCGCCATTCCTGCATCATGGTCAGCGAGTAGGACATGTACACACAGTCCGCAGGTCGCGGCGGCCGGTAATGCGTGGCATCCGCTTCAATAACGCGAATCCTCGGCTCATGCGCCCAGCGTCTGCGCGCCTGTCCCAGCAGCGAGGGACACAGGTCGATCAGTTCAACGGCTTCGAAGCGCGCCAGATCAGCGCCGAAATGGCGGGCGTTGTTGCCGGTGCCTGCGCCGAGTTCGACAATCAGCGCGCCGTCCTGTGGCGCCAGCAGTTCGATCAGCTCGGATCGTCCATGGAGCATGCGTTCGCGGAAAGCGTCATAGGATTCTGCCTGAGGGCGGTAAAAACGCTCCAGCCGTTCGGCGTGATTATTGCCCCCGGGTGCGCCGCGGGCGAGCCGCCACAGGGTTTTGAAATCGGCTGGAATCGAATTTTTCATGCCTTCACCTTTAGTGACGAACATCGGCAATATGGAAACCTGCGTAGGTGTGTACCCGGTCCGCCCGTGTCAGGCGGGCGGCGAGTTCAGGGTGGAAGGTCAGCAGTTCACGCAAATTGCGGCCCCGCCCCGGGCCCGGAACCGTGAGCGTGTCGAGGTAGGCAGGCCGGGCGTGGGCGCTGCGGAAAATGGCGCGCGCACCGGGTGCTGCGCATTCCAGCAGTGCGGCCCACTCCTCACGCAGCGCTTCCGTCCGGAACGAACCCAGCCAGTCCATGTGGTCCAGCAGCACGAATTTCGAGATACGGGGCCGCACCACATGCAGCAAGTCGGTGACAGTGCAAGTGTGATGGGTGATTCGATCGGCGAGGCCCGTTTTCAGTGCGAGAAAGTTGTCCGGTTTCAGGTATTCCGGGCAGCAGTCGCGGGTGTAGGCGCCGCGCACATAGACCCGCCAGAAATAATTGCTCCACAACGGCAGGCAGCGGAACACATATTCGATGGCGTCGCGCACGAATCCAGGCACGCCCCCTTTGTGTTGTTTGCGCACTTCGTCATGCTGGGGCGAGGGCACTCCAAGCATGCTCATGGTGATTTGCCGGGACAAGGCCCAGTTTATGCTCGGGCCCCACATGCGCGGCGCTATCTGCGAGTCATAAATTTCACGCTGCTGATCAAGGGATTTGGCGTCGACCAGGTCATGCACCGCGGAACGTAACTGCGGCTGCAGGTCGAGGTAATGGCGGAATAACACGGCAACCCGCCCTGACAGGCCGTGAAAATAGAATGTGTTGCGCGGATTGCTGCGGGTGAACCATTGCCCTGCGTCATCCCAGAACTGCTGCGCGAAAGGCGACAGATCACGGCGCAGGCTGTCATGATAAATTTCCTTGAAGCCGGGATGGCGACCTTCGCCGAACAAGGCAAAAAAATCGTCAAAACCCAGGTGGCGTATGCCGGCGAGTTTCAGTTCAAGCAGCGCGGTCTGCCGCGGGTTGGCGTCTACGGCATGGATGCGTTGCGGCCCGGCGAGAGCATAGTCAAGCGCATTGCAGCCGGCGCTGGTGATGACCAGAATCGTGTCGCTGCCGCAGATATTCAGGGCTTGGCGGTCCACTGCCGGGTCTTCCCAGCAGGTGTTATAAATCAATGATCGGGCATACAGCGCGTTGAACACGCGCTCATTCAGGCGATTTGTGAGTGAATTGATCAAAGTATATGATTGTTTTCCGTTTTTCACGCCCTCAAGAATAAGCACCCATTGTTTCCGTCGTGTGACCTTAGGATTTCGGTTCGGTGTCAAACGCCGTCGTCGAGCCCCCTCGAAGCGCTGCAGAATCACTAAAATGCCGTTATGACCATCCCCTTGCTGACCGAATTGCCCTACCGCGCCGACAGCGCCGTGCTGTTCGAGGCGGTGGCTGACCGGCCGTGGGCTGTGTTTCTGGACAGCGGCCTGCATTACCCGGGGCAGGCGCGTTACGACATCATTGCCGCCGAGCCGCATGTGCGGCTGATCACACGCGGCGGTTTGACTGAATTGCATGGTGAAACCAGCGAACTGTCGCGCGCTGATCCGTTTGAACTGCTGCGGACGCAACTGGCGATTGATGCCTCCTGCCGCAGTGAGCAGGCCGAATTTAAATTGCCATTTGTCGGTGGCGCGATCGGATATTTCGGTTATGACCTCGCGCGCCGCCTGGAGCGACTGCCGGCGCGCGCACGCGACGCCGAACGCATTCCGGATATGGCCGTCGGCATCTATGACTGGGCGGTAGTGGTGGATCACTCCGAACAGCGTACGTGGCTGGTCGGGCAGGGGCGCGATCCGGACACCGATCGCAAGTGGGACGGGCTGGTGCGGCTGTTTACCTCGGAATCACCGGAACGGCAGCGTACGCCGTTCAGGGTTACTTCTCCGGTGACTTCCAATTTCACGCCCAAGGGCTACAGACACGCTTTTGACCACATTCTCGATTACATCCGTGCCGGTGACTGTTACCAGGTCAACCTGGCGCAGCGCTTTACCGCGCATGCCACAGGCGACCCCTGGCTTGCGTATCAACGGCTGCGGCTGATCAACCCTGCGCCGTACTCCGCATACATGAACACGCCCTATGCGCAGATTCTTTCGGCATCGCCCGAACGTTTCCTGCGGGTAGCCAATGGCCAGGTGGAAACCAAGCCGATCAAAGGTACTCGACCGCGCGCAGGTCATGCGAAGCTGGATGCCGAGCGTATCGCCGAACTGGTGGCGAGCGAGAAGGATCGCGCCGAGAACCTGATGATCGTTGACCTGCTGCGCAATGACCTGTCGAAAAATTGCGCCATCGGTTCGGTGAAGGTGCCGCGTTTGTTCGAGGTCGAGAGTTTTGCCACCGTGCATCACCTGGTCAGCACGGTGACCGGACGTCTGGCCGAAGGACGCGATGCCATCGATCTGCTGCGCGGCGCTTTTCCCGGCGGATCGATTACCGGGGCGCCGAAAACCCGCGCGATGCAGATCATCGAGGAACTGGAGCCGCATCGCCGCGGTGTGTATTGCGGCGCGATCGGCTACATCGGTTACGACGGCGACATGGACAGCAATATCGCGATCCGCTCGCTGGTGCATTCGCGCGGCATTGTGCGCTTCTGGGCGGGCGGCGGCATCGTTGCCGACTCGCAGCGCGATGCCGAATACCAGGAAACCTTTGACAAGGCGGCAGCGCTGCTCAGCCTGCTGCAGCAAAGTGCGGAAAGCGCCAGCGGCGGTACCTGAGCTTGGCGAATTTGTGCCATCATCATGCCTCACAAACTGCGGAGTGCAATGATGGCTGTTCTGGAACTCACCCAACAGAATTTCGAAGCGACGGTTACCGGCAACAAAATGGTGATCATTGATTTCTGGGCGCCATGGTGCGGCCCCTGCAAGAGTTTTGCGCCGGTTTTTGAGGCCGCCGCAGAAAAACATCCGGACGTGGTCTTCGCCAAGGTCAATTCCGACGACGAGCAGGCGCTGTCCGGACATTTCGGCATCCGTTCGATTCCGACCATCATGCTGTTTCGGGAAGAGATTGTCGTGTTCATGCAGTCCGGTGCGCTGCCGGCATCGGGTCTGGAGAGCGTGCTGGCGCAGGCGAAAGCGCTGGACATGGACCAGGTGCGCCGCGATATCGCCGAGCGTGATCAGCAATCCCAGCAGCAACAGCAGTAAATCCATTGAAAACAAATAATTAAAAATCCCGGCGATATGCGCTATGCGTTGCCGCCCTTTCTTTGCTTTCTTGCGGGAGGCGTTTCATGAGTACGCGCGGATTCTGGATTGATCATTTCCCCGGCAATTTCCTCTGGTCCAATGCCGCGCTGGCCTGCAAGGGCATGGCGCCCTACGGCGTGGTGGCGATGGATGAGATCGATCGCATCGCCGAGAAGCTGAAAACGCGCCAGGCTGAACCCGAGGCGTGGCAGCAGGAATGGTGCGCGATGGCGGCCCAGGTCGAGAAAGCCGCGGATGCCGAGGCGGCGCGCGGTCATGAGCGTTCTGCAGGCAACTTCTATCTGCGTGCCGGAAACTATTACTACACCGGCGAGCGCTTTATTCCGCCGGGTGAAGCCAAGGCTGTTGTCGGGCGCAAGGCCTATCGTTGCTTCCGCGAAGGCCTGACCCGGCGGCATTCCGAGATCGAGTTTGTCGAAGTGCCTTATGAGGGCAAGACCCTGCCTGCGCTGTTCATGAAGGCCCCCGGTGTTTCCTTGCGCGCACCGACCGTGGTGATTTTCAACGGCATGGATAACTGCAAGGAGATGAGCATCATCTTCGCCGGTCTGGAATTCGCGAAGCGCGGCATGCACACGCTGGCCATCGATGGTCCGGGGCAGGGTGAGACGCTGCGCTTCCGCGGCATATACAGCCGCTACGACTATGAAGTGCCGGGCAGCGCAGCCTATGACTATGTCGCGCAGCGTGCGGATGTCGATCCGGCGAGGGTGGTGATCATGGGCTACAGTTTCGGCGGGTATTATTCGGCGCGCATTGCTGCGTTCGAAAAACGCTATGCCGCGGGTGTGGCGATGACCGCGCTGCACTGGGATCTTGCCGGATGGCAGCAGCGCATCAAGGAAAAGGCATTGGCCGAGGGGCACAAGGTGGCGCAGTCCAATTTCCAGTTTCAGTGGGTCGTGGGTGCAGCGGATGCGGACGGCGGCATTGAAGTGGCAAAACGCTTTCGCCTGCAGGAAGTTGCCCATCAGATCACGATGCCCTTCCTGGTCACTCACGGCGCCAATGACCGGGTGGTGCCGGCGGAGAATGCACAGAAGCTTTACGACGCGGTGGGTTCCTCGCGCAAGACCTTGCGGGTGTTTACCGCCGAAGACGGCGGTGCCGAGCATGCGCATGTTGACAACCGCCAGGTTGGTGTCGATTTTGTTGCCGACTGGATCGCCGATCACCTGCCGGGCTGACCGGGCGTTCCAGTTCCTGCAGGGCGATTGACCGGCGTTTCCTTCTGACAGAGGGGTGATGAAGCGGTAAACTGGTGTTTCCTGCTGTTGTCCTCATGCCGTTGTTTTCAGCTGACCCTCCATGAAACGCATTGCATACCTGATCCTCGCCGTCGCGCTGCTCGCCGGCGCAGGATTCACCTGGCAGTATTTTTCCAAGCCGCAACTTCCTCCTGCGGGCAAGCCCGGAGCCGGCCCCGCACGTGCGCTTCCTGTAAAAGCCGCGGTGGTCGGCCGCGGCACGGTGACCGACGGTGTTTCGGCCGTGGGCACCTTGCTTGCGAATGAGTCGGTGATGATTCGTCCGGAGATTGACGGGCGCATCGAGGCGTTTCATTTTCAGGAGGGCCAGTTGGTGCGCAAGGGCGACAAGCTGGTTTCTCTTGATGCTTCCGAAGTGGAGGCGCAGCTGACTTCCGCTGTGGCGGCCGCCAACCTGAACCGCAGCCGGCTCAAACGCTCCGAAGAATTGCTGGCGAAGAATTTCATCAGCGCTCAGGCGATGGATGAGACCCGGGAAAATCTCAACCAGTCCGTCGCACGCGAAACCGAGATCAAGGCCAAGCTGGCGAAGAGCACGATTCGAGCGCCATTCGAAGGGGTGACCGGACTGCGCCAGGTCAGCCCCGGCGCCTATGCCAAGGCCGGTCAGGATATTGCACGCCTCGAAGGCATCGGCGTACTGAAGCTGGACTTCAGGGTGCCCGAAGCCTATCTGCGGCGCATACGTGTCGGGCAGCCTCTGGTCATCAATGTGGATGCTTATCCGGGCGAGTCTTTCAACGGATCCATTTACGCCATAGAGCCGGCCGTCGACGAATCCACGCGCACGGTGCTGTTGCGCGCGCGCCTGCCCAACCCCGGCGTGCGTCTGAAGCCGGGGATGTTTGCGCGCGTCAATCTGGATCTGGAGCGCCGGGAAAATGCCTTGCTGGTACCCGAGCAGGCCATCGTGCCGCGTGGTGACGGCCGTTTTGTGTTCCGCATTGCCGAGGGCAAGGCGCAGCTTGTAAAGGTCGAGATGGGCGCGCGGCGTCCGGGCGAGGTTGAAATCCTCAAAGGGCTCGAAGCCGGCGATAGCATTGTTGTTGACGGGCAGCTGAAGCTGCAGGATGGCGCCGCCGTCAGCATTCTTGGTGACAAACCGGCGGCGAAAGATAAACCGCCCGCGAAGAAGTAGGAAGGCGCGGCGCGATGTTCCTGCCGGAGATTTCCGTCAAACGTCCCGTGCTCGCCACGGTGATGAGTTTGCTGATCGTACTGATCGGCATCATTGCTTTCGACCGGCTGACGGTTCGTGAATATCCCAAGATCGACTCTCCGGTGGTGTCGGTGCGCACGGTGTACACCGGCGCCAGCCCGCAGGTGATCGAATCGCAGGTCACGCAGCCGCTGGAGGACAGCATCTCCGGCATTGAAGGCGTGAAGACGCTGAAATCAATCAGTCGCGAGGAAGTCAGCCAGATCACCGTTGAATTCACCAACGACCGGGATCCGGATCTGGCGGCGAGCGATGTGCGTGACCGGGTTTCGCGCGCGCGCGACCGGCTGCCGCTGGAGGTCAAGGAACCGATCATTGCCAAGGTCGAGGCCGACGCCCAGGCCATTGTGTGGTTGCGCCTGTTCTCCGAGCAGCACGCCGCGCTGGAGATTTCCGATTATGCCGACCGTCATGTCGCTGATCGACTGAAGACCCTGCCGGGTGTGGCCTCGGTGATCATCGGCGGCGAGCGGCGTTACGCGATGCGCGTCTGGCTGGACCGCGAGCGTCTCGCCGCCTATGCGCTGACGCCGCAGGATGTCGAAGACGCATTGCGGAAGCAGAATATCGAAGTGCCTTCCGGCCGTATTGAAAGCAAGCAGCGCGAATTTACCGTGCTCTCGGAATCCGACCTGCGTTCGCCGGAGCAGTTCAACCAGTTGATCATCCGCGAAGTGAAGGGTTATCCGGTGCGGCTGCGCGATGTCGGCCGTGCTGAGCTCGGTGCGGCGGACGAGCGCAACATCCTTCGCGTCAACGGCAAGCCTGCCGTTGGTCTGGGTATCGTCAAGCAGTCCACGGCCAATACGCTGGCGGTGGCGCAGGCGGTAAAAGCCGAGGTGCCGAAAATCGCCGCGGCACTGCCGCCGGGAATGCAGATCGCTGTCGCGTTCGATACTTCGGTGTTCATCGAGAAGTCGATCACTTCGGTTTACAGCGTGATGGCGGAGGCGCTGGTGCTGGTGGTGCTGGTGATTTTCCTGTTCCTGCGCTCGATGCGCGCAACCCTGATCCCGTTTGTGACCATTCCGGTTTCGCTGATTGGTGCGTTATTCCTGATCTGGATGATGGGTTTTTCGATCAATGTGTTGACGCTGCTCGGCATTGTGCTCGCGGTCGGTCTGGTGGTGGATGATGCCATCGTCGTGCTGGAGAACATCCATCGCCACATCGAAGACGGAATGAAACCGGTCGAGGCGGCACTGACCGGCGGGCGCGAGATTGCTTTTGCAGTGGTGGCGATGACGGTAACGCTGGCCGCGGTGTTTGCGCCGCTCGCGTTTGCCACGGGCAATACCGGGCGCCTGTTTCTCGAATTCGCGCTGACCGTGGCCGCTGCGGTCGTGGTATCGGGTTTTGTTGCGCTGACGCTGACGCCGATGATGTGTTCAAAGCTGCTGCGTCATGAAATGACGCATGGCCGCGTCTATAACGCGCTGGAGCGCTTTTTTGAAGGCATGTCTGCCGCTTATGAGCGGTTGCTGCGGCGGAGCCTGGCGCGCCGTGGTGTCGTGGTCATCCTTTTTGTATTGATGGCCGCCGGCGGTGGTGCGTTGTTCATGACCATCAAGTCGGAGTTGTCGCCGCTTGAGGATCGCGGATTTTTCCTCGGCGTGATGATTGCGCCGGAAGGCGCCACCAAGGAATACACCGATGATTACGCGCGGGTCTGGGAGAAGCTTTATTCCGATGTGCCGGAAATCAGCTCTTACTTTGTGGTGGTGGCGCCGGGTCTGGATCGCCCGAACCCGGTGAACTTTGCGTTGTCGTTCGTGCGACTGTCGGACTGGAGTGAGCGCAGCCGTAAAACGCAGGAGGTGACTGCTGCCGTTGCGCCGAAGATGTTCGCGGCCATGCCCGGCGTGCTGGCCTTCCCGATCAACCCGCCATCACTCGGACAGAATTTCCGCAATCCACCGGTGCAGTTTGTTGTGCAGGGCAATTCCTATGAGGAACTGGACCGTTCGGTGACCGCGCTGATGGCCAAGGCCCGCCGGTCACCGGCGCTGACTAACGTCGACAGCGATCTCAAGCTCAACAAACCGCAACTGTCGGTGGTGATTGATCGCGAGAAGGCGGCGGCGCTGGGCATTCAGGTCGAGGCCATCGGCCGTTCGCTGGAAACCCTGCTGGGTGGACGTCAGGTGACGCGTTTCAAGCGTGAGGGCAAGCAATATGATGTCATCGTCAAGCTGGAAGACAAGGATCGCCGTCAACCAAACGACCTCACTTCAATCTATGTTCGCGGATCGCGCGGCGACATTACGCAGTTGTCGAATCTGGTGACTTTGACCGAGACGGTTGCGCCGAAGGAACTCAACCACTTCAACCGCCTGCGTGCGGCGATCATTTCCGCCAACGTGGCGCCGGGTTACACCTTGTCCGAAGCGCTTGGCGTGCTGGATCAGGCGGCGGCTGAAGTGTTGACGCCTGAGTACCAGACGGCGCTGGACGGACAGTCGCGCGAGTTCCGCGAATCCGGCAAACAGCTCTATCTGATCTTCATCCTGGCGCTGGTGTTCATTTATCTGGTGCTCGCGGCTCAGTTCGAGAGTTTCCGCGGTCCGCTTGTGATCATGCTGACGGTGCCGCTGGCAATGACCGGCGCGCTGCTCGCGATCAAGCTGACCGGCGGCACATTAAACGTTTACAGTCAGATCGGTCTGGTCATGCTGATCGGGCTGATCACCAAAAACGGCATCCTGATCGTGGAGTTCGCCAATCAGTTGCGTGACAAGGGGCGGGAGAAAGTCGAAGCGCTGGTTGAAGCCTGTTCCTTGCGTCTGCGTCCGATACTGATGACCACTGCGGCAACGATCCTTGGTGCCTTGCCACTGGCGATTGCCACTGGCGCGGGAGCCGAATCCCGTTCAGCGATCGGCTGGGTGGTCGTGGGCGGCATGAGCATCGGCACGCTGTTCACGCTGTTTGTGGTTCCGGTCGCGTATACCTTTATTGCCAGCGAGCGGCATACGGTTGAGGCGGCGCCGGAAACGCATCAAGCGGACAGGTATTGAGTGATCAGGTTTTGTCGGCGCGTACTGCGCGATCGAGCCAGCCCGGCACCACGACCTGATCGACAAACCACTTCAGCGCCTTGCCACGATGAGTGGTGCGCCAGGCCAGGAAGAGCATCTGGCTGACCTTGGCTTCTTCGGTTTGCTTGATCACCAGTTCACCGCGCGCTACCGCGGCAGCCGCGAGGCATTGCGGCAGGTAGCCAACACCGAGCCCCATCGCCTGCGCCTGCAGTTTGATGCCGGCATCAGCGATGGTCAGCGTGTCCTGGCCTGAGAGCAGGCCTGTTGTGCGTGGCGGCAGGTTGCGTGAACTGTCGGCAACAACGACGGCGCGGTGATCGACGATGTCGGTGCGCCGCAGCGGCTCCGTGGCGCTGACGAGCGGGTGCGAAGGCGCCACTGCGAACACCCAATCAATTTCGCCGAGAGGCCGCGTCTGATAACCGCCACCTTAGGGTCCATCGCCGGAGGCGCCGATTGCGAGGTCAGCGCGACCGGAAACCAAAGCATCCCAGCAACCGCCCAGTACTTCAGTGCTGAAGCGCAGTCGCGTGCCGGCGTTTTGCGTATAAAAGTCCTGCGTCAGTTGGAGTATGGCCACTGCCTGGAGGATGCCGTCATAGGCAATTCGCAGTTCGGCTTCCCAGCCCGTGGCAACGCGTTTGATGCGCGCTTCAAGGTCTCCGGCGGCGCGCAGCAGGTGACGGCCCTCGGTCAGCAGTTCCTAGCCTGCAACGGTGAGTTTGGCGCGATGGCCGCGACGGTCGAACAGCAGTAGATCCAGATCCTCTTCGAGTTTTTGTACGGTGTAAGTCACCGCAGACGGTACGCGATGCAGTTCGTGCGCGGCAGCTGCAAAGCTGCCTTTGCGGTCGATCGCGTCAATCACCAGCAGGGCGTCCAGGGATAGTCGCATGTTGTATATTTATTGATTTAATGTAATGGATAAATCCGGATGTAAATATAACACAATGTTTTTAAACAATATTTTTGTTCATATAATCTGATTGATTTGGTCAAATTCTTCCGCTTTCTTGTCAGTGCCGGACTCCCTAAGATTCGCCCCATTGCAATACCTGATCAATTCACAGGGAAAAGGAGCTGCGATGCAAACACTGCGTAAAGCCGAAGACCGTGGCCATGCCAATCATGGCTGGCTGGACTCGTACCACAGTTTTTCATTTGCCGATTACTACGACCCGGACCATGTCAGTTATGGCCCGCTGCGGGTGATCAACGAGGATCGCGTCCAAGCCGGTGCCGGCTTCGGCACCCATGGCCACCGCGACATGGAGATCATCAGTTACGTGCTCGATGGTGCGCTGGCGCACGAAGACTCGATGGGCAATGGCTCGACCATTGTTCCCGGTGATGTGCAGCGCATGAGCGCGGGCAGCGGTGTACGTCACTCCGAGTTCAATCACAGCAAAACCGGCGTAACCCATTTTCTGCAGATCTGGATTCAGCCTAAGTTCACCGGCATCAAGCCCTCGTACGAGCAGAAGAACTTTTCTGTGGAAGAGAAGCGCGGACGCCTGCGCCTGATCGCTTCACCCGACGGCCGCGACGGTTCGGTGAGCATGAACCAGGATGCCTTGCTCTTTGCCGGGCTGTTCGATGGCGACGAGACGGCAGAGCAGGTCATCGCGGCCAGCCGGCGCGCTTATGTGCATGTCGCGCGCGGCAGCGTCACCGTCAACGGCCAGTCCCTGCATGCCGGGGATGCGCTGAAGACCGGAGCGGGCACGATCCGCATCGAAGGCGGCCGTGCGGCTGAAGTGCTGGTGTTCGACCTGCCGTGAAATTTTAAGACTGATTAATTGAGGTTTTGAAAAGGAAATACCATGAGCCAATACAAGATTGCCGTGATCGTCGGCAGCATCCGCAAGGATTCCATCAACCAGAAACTGGCCGACGCGCTGGCGAAACTCGCGCCACCGGAGTTTTCGTTCAGCAAGGTGCGCATCGATGACTTGCCGCTTTACAACCAGGACGACGACGGCCAGCCGGTTGCTGCGGTGACAAGACTACGCAAGGAGATTGCCGCTGCGGACGGACTGCTGTTCCTGACGCCGGAATACAACCGTTCGATCCCCGGTGTGCTGAAGAACGCGATCGATCATGCTTCGCGGCCCTGGGGGCAGAGCGTCTGGACTGGCAAGCCGGCAGGAGTGCTGGGCATCTCGGTCGGTGCCATCGGCACCGCGCTGGCGCAGCAGCACCGCGCTGGCGCAGCAGCACCTGCGCAACATCCTGGCTTACCTCGATGTGCCGACGCTGGGTCAGCCCGAAGTATTCCTGCAGGGGAAGGAGGGTCTGTTCGAGGCGGACGGCAATATCGGAGCGGACAGCCGCGCCTTCCTGCAAGGCTGGGTGGACCGTTACGTATCGTGGGTCAAACGAAACAAGGTCTGAGCGCAATTCCGTGTGATGCGCAGTTGCCCGGTGGCAGATCGCATAAGCTGCAGTTTTTTCTGAAATCACGTTCCCTGGAAACAGATGACCAAGCGCATTCCGGCATTATTCGTTTCACATGGCGCGCCGACGCTGGCGCTGGAGCCGGGGCCGACACGCGGATTTCTTACCCAGATCAGTTCCACGTTCGAGCGACTGAAGGCCCTATTGGTGATTTCGACGCATTGGGAAATGCCGTCGCCGACGCTCAGCAGCGCGCGGCGTCCTGAAACAATTCATGATTTTCACGGATTTCCGGAGGCTTTGTATGCCATGCGTTACGCCGCGCCGGGAGCACCGGATCTGGCGGTGCGTGCTGCGCAACTGCTGGCGACAGCGGGACTGCAGGTCGATGCGACTGCCGAACGCGGACTCGATCACGGCGCCTGGGTGCCGTTGATGCTGATGTATCCCGAAGCAGACATTCCGGTGACGCAATTGTCGGTACAAAGCACAATGGGACCGGCATATCACTGGAGGATAGGCGAAATCCTGCGCCCGCTGCGCGACGAAGGTGTGTTGATCATCGGTTCCGGCAGCGTGACGCACAATCTGGGGGAGTTCGGCCGGCATCGTTATGATTCTGCGCCGCCGGCATGGGTCAGCGAGTTCAATGACTGGTTGCGTGACGCATTGCTGTTGTCAGATCAGCCGGTGCTGAATGATTACCGCGCACGCGCACCACACGCGGTGCGCAATCATCCCACCGGGGAGCATCTGTTGCCCTTGTTCGCGGCGGCGGGTGCAGGTACGCCGGGACACACTCCGCAACGGCTGCACGCGGGCTACACATACGGGGTCATCGGTATGGATGCGTGGCGCTTCGACTGACGGAGTCCTTTGGGGTGCGCGGATACCGGCGCTGGTGGATTGCGGTCATGCGCGCCGGGTATCCAATGCATTGTCCCATCATGAGTAATGGTTGATGATGGCTTTATGGTTTTTTTATTACCCGGAATCCACTTGGGGAGTCGCGCATGCATGAACTGACGGAATTACTGGCGCGTCATGGTTTACTGCTGGTGTTTGCAAACGTATTGCTGACGCAGGCGGGCATACCGCTGCCGGCGGTTCCGATTCTGGTGGTGGCGGGTGCCCTGGCTGCGCAGGGTGACATTACCTATACCGCATTGCTGTTGACCGCGGTCGGCGCTGCACTCCTCGGCGATATCCCTTGGTATTTTGCCGGCCGGCGTTATGGTCATCGCGTGTTGCGTACCTTGTGCCGGATTGCGATTGAGCCGGACTCCTGCGTCAAGCAGACCGAATCGATATTCGAACGCTGGGGTGCACCTTCATTGCTGGTAGCCAAATACATCCCGGGCTTCGCTACGGTTGCACCACCATTGGCAGGCGCCATGCAGCTGGGTTTTCGTCCGTTCCTGTTGTTCAGCGCCGCAGGAGCCTTGTTGTGGGCTGCGGCGCCGGTGTTGCTCGGTGCAATGTTTCACGCCGAGGTCGAGTGGGCACTGGAACGACTTGCCGATCTCGGTTCGGGCGCCTTGCTGATCATTGCTGGAGTGATCGCGCTGTATGCGGCGATCAAGGCGATGGAACGTTATCTGTTTTTGCGCATGTTGCGCACCGCTCGGGTCAATGTGGACGAGTTGCGTGAACTGATGCAAAGCGCCGCGCCGCCGGTGATTGTGGATGTGCGCTCAGCTACGGTCAGACGGCTCGATCCGCGAAATATTCTAGGGGCTGTGCCGGTCAATCTGGACGATGTTTCCGCAGCATTGCCGGGCATTCCCCCGGACAGGGACGTGGTGGTTTATTGCAGTTGACCCAATGAAGCCAGCGCGGCGCGTGTCGCCCGCATCCTGATGAACCGGGGCTTTCGCCGGGTTCGTCCGCTCGAAGGTGGTCTTGAGGCTTGGGTCGAGGCGGGTGAGCCGGTGGGTATGTTCTTGTAGCTCGCCTTGGGTATTTATAAATATCAAATAAAAACAATTACTTATGAGATATCCGTGCACCGTACCGGCGGTGCGCATGGAATTGTTGCATAAGATTGTCCGATTGTATTATTGTCTGACAATACTTAAAGATCTTGCTCAATCATGTCCAAACCCCTGTTACTGGAAATCACCAAACTCGCAGCCCCCTTGCGACAGCAAGCGGAGAACGCCATACGGCAGGCCATTGTTGATGGCCAGTTTCGCCCTGGACAGCGGATTACCGAACGCGAACTGACGACGACCCTCGGCGTTTCGCGGACTCTGGTGCGCGAAGCCCTGCGACAGCTGGAATCGGAAGGACTGATTTCGGTGATACCCAATCGCGGTGCTGTCGTGCGTGAATGGAGTGCAGAGGAAATCGAGGCGCTCTACGCCATCCGTGCTGTTCTTGAAGGTCTTGCGGCGCTGTCCTTTGCACAGAAAGCCGATGCTGAAAGTCTGCGCCTGTTGGGAGAAGCGCAGGCCGAAGCGGTCGTCGCGTACAAGTCCGATGATGCTGAACGCGCCCTGCAAGCCAAGAACCGGTTTTACGAACTGATGGTTGCGGGCGCCGGCAGTTCATCGCTGTCCGCCATGCTGGCGACGCTGCATTCGCGGATCAGGCAGTGGCGTGCGATCGGCATGACACACCCGCAGCGGTCGTCGCAGCGCTCGACAGAGGCCATTGATGGCTTGACGGCGATCTGGTCTGCAATCAGCCGGCGCGACGCGGCTGCGGCGGAAGCCGCAACACGGGATGAGGCAAGACGGGGTGCGGAAGAGTTGATGCGGCTTCTTTCCGAATCGCCGGAAAGGGCTGCAGCGCAGTCCTAGCGATTGTTGAATTTCAACATCAACGCAAAACATCGAAACGGAGGCAGAGAATGGCGCGGTTAAGTTACGTAGATCCACGGACAGTTTCAGATCCACAGATTCGGGGCTGGTTGGACGAAGCGGTTGCTGCCGGGCGTCCCGGTCCGGAGAACCAGGCGATACGCGCGCATCAACCGGATGTGATGCGTTCGTTCACATTGACGCGCGAGATGCTGTTTGATAACGGTGCCGGCGTCGTTGAGCACGACTTGAAAGAAATGCTGCGCGCTTACGTTGCTTTCACCATCGAATGCGGTTATTGAAGCAATCAGGGAACCGCGCGGTCCGCGCGGGATGCTGACAGCAAGATGGCTGAACTGATGCATTACGAGAAGTCCGCCAAATTCACCCGGCGCGAGAAAATCGCACTGCGTTATGCCGATGCCATCATGTACGACCCCAATCAGGCTGATGATGCGATGTGGGTATCTTTGCGCGCGGAGTTTACCGAGCCGGAGCTGGTTGAGCTCGGTTACTGGATCGGATTTACTTTTGGCGGTCAACGCTGGCTGAAAACCCTGTCTGCAAAACAGGGTGAGCTGGCGGCCGCGATGGCTGAAAAGCCGTGATGCTGTTCCCGCAATAACTGCCCCGGCATTTTCGCTGTGCTGTCCCCGGATCGGGCGGGCGTGTGCTCGGTTATGATGATGTTTACCGACATGCCCGCTCATGACTGACAAGCCACCTGAAACGCCGCCCTCGGCATGGGCGCCGCTGCGCCAGCCGCTGTTCCGCGCGTTATGGATCGCGACGCTGTTTTCCAATATCGGCACCTGGGTGCATGAGGTCGGCGCAGGTTGGCTGATGGTCACGCTGAATCCGAATCCGCTGATGGTGTCGCTGGTGCAGGCGGCCACGGCGCTGCCGATTTTTCTGCTGGCGCTGCCTGGCGGTGCACTGGCCGACATCATTGACCGTCGCCGTTACCTGATTTACACGCAGGCGTGGATGTTGCTGGTGGTGCTGGCGCTCGCTGTGACCACGGCCATGGGCTGGATAAATGCCTGGGCTTTGCTTGCCTTCACCTTTGCGCTGGCCTGCGGCGCCGCGCTGAATACGCCGGCGTGGGCGGCCACAGTGCACGAGATCGTGCCGCACAGCGAACTGCAGGCGGCAATTGCGCTGAACAGCCTCGGCATCAATCTGGCGCGTGCCGTGGGTCCGGCATTGGCCGGCGTGATCGTTGCCGCTTCGGGGCCACAGGCTGCGTTCATGCTCAACGCAGTTTCTTTCATCGGCGTCATCGTCGTGCTGTTGCGGTGGCCGCGGGTGCCTGCGCCCAGTACGCTGCCGGCGGAGCGGTTTTCCGGCGCTTTGCGTGCCGGATTGCGCTATGTCCGCGAGGCCACCGCGCTGCAGTACGTCATGGGACGGGCTGCGGCCTTTTTCGTATTTTCATCCGCGACCTGGGCTTTGCTGCCGCTTGTTGCGCGCAACACCGGCGGTGGTGCAGATACCTATGGACTCCTGCTGGCGGGTATCGGCGTGGGGGCGGTTTCTGCCGCGCTGGTTATGCCAGTGTTGCGAAGGCGGTACAGCCGTGATGTGCTGGTCCGTGGAGCGACCGTAGTCTATGCCGCAGGTACGGTTGGTGTTGCACTGTCAGGAACCCTGTTCGTGCTTTTTCCTGCAGTGTTTGCCTGTGGCGCGGCATGGCTCGCGTTGTTGTCAACGCTGCATGTCAGCGCGCAGACTGCAGTTCCACAGTGGGTCAGGGCGCGTGCGCTTTCGGTCTATCTGATGGTTTATGCGGCGGGGATGACCGGCGGCGCGGTGTTGTGGGGGGCAATGGCCGCACGCTGGGGCGTCCCTCCGGCTTTGTTGTCGGCATCGGCTGGCGCACTGATTGCCATGTTCATCACCTGGCGTTTGACGTTGGGCGGAGAGGACGGGCTGGCGCGCAGTGCGCCCGCCAGCTTGATGCGCGCGCCCGGACATGACGAAATTCCACCCGAGCGCGGCCCTGTCGCAGTGCATGTTGAATACCGTATTGCGCAGCATGACGCCGAAGGCTTTATCGCGGCAGCGCAGGGCATGGAGCGCATACGCCGGCGTGACGGGGCATTATCCTGGGGGCTGTTTGAGGATCCGGATGCGCCGGGTCGATATGTGGAGACCTTTGTCGTGGAATCCTGGGCGGAGCACCTGCGGCAGCATCATCGCGGAACAGCCGATGATGCCCCGCTGTTTGAGCGCGTACGCGCCTTTCATCGTGGCGACGGTCCGCCGCAGGTTACGCACTGGATCGCCGTCAATGCATCTGCCGTGGCAGATAGCGAACTGGTCTGAAGTGTTTTCGAATTGTTGTCATCAACGGAGGAGTACATGCAAAACCGCAATGCAAGCACCAGTGTCCCGATCAATGATCTGTCCGCACGACGCTGGAGTCCGCGCGCCTTTGATTCGCAGCGTGGCGTAACCCCTGCGCAGGTCGCCGCGCTGATCGAGGCTGCGCGCTGGGCGCCGTCCTGTTTCGGCGCCGAACCCTGGCGTTTCCTGGTGTGGAATCGTGAAACTGATGCGGCCGGCTGGAAGCAGGCGTTTGACTGCCTGTCCGACAACAACAGGAAGTGGGCAGGTAAAGTGCCGCTATTATTCTTGGCCTGCGCCGGGTCGACATTCGAGCATAACGGCCAACCGAACCGCTGGTCGCATTACGACACCGGCATGGCAGCGTTGGCCCTGTCACTGGAGGCTGTGGCTCAGGGGTTGGTGGCACACCAGATGGGTGGCTTTGATATCGCCAAGGTGCGCGCTGCATTCGGGATTCCCGAAGATTTCATGCCGATGGCGATGATTGGTGTCGGTTATCAGGCTGCGCCGGAGACCATCGAGGATGAGGAAACCCGGCAGAAGGAACTCAAAGGGCGGGGACGCAAGGCGATTGGCGAGCGCTTCTACAGCGGTCAATGGGGAAAGCCCGTTGGCTGAGTGCCATTGTAAGGCGTCAATAAAAAAAGCCCCGCTTCAGCGGGGCTTTTGATTTGCGCGTGACCCGTCCTGGAATAGGTTGACACTTCTGTGGAGGTGTCGAATGGGTGCTGGGGAAAAACGAACGCAACGCGATTACACGCTGGCTTTTAAACGCTCGGTGGTTGATCAGGTCGAAAAAGGCGAACTGACGTATAAAGAGGCGCAGCGGCGCTACGGTGTTGATTTCCATCCAAAACTGAGCCACTTTCGAGGTTAGTTTTCACTGAAATTTGAGCCACGCATGGACACTACCCTGCTCAAAACTTGAGCAGGGGTTGCAGGA
>Ga0315906_10000194_pt1 | contig 100143 bp, 95 predicted proteins | sample LakEriMetagenome_4_FD_203526 | JGI IMG/M metagenome (GOLD analysis project Ga0315906, IMG submission 203526) | Freshwater fungal communities from buoy surface, Lake Erie, Ohio, United States - Buoy 2 MA122 | ecosystem: Environmental > Aquatic > Freshwater > Lake > Lake biofilm | place: USA...
GCGCGAAGGGATCGGCCAGGGCGGGTGCGGGCTGCGGCGGCTCGGGCTTTTCGTCGACGGCCAGCTTCAGCAGCGCCTCCTGGGCCTCTTGCGGCAGATGGCTGATGATCTCGAACAGCGTGTCCTCGGTGGCCTTGCGGACATCATCGACCCAGTCCTCGGGCACGCCAAAGGCCATCAGCTCGAACTTCCGCAGGTTGTCGAACAGGCGGGGGCTGGGCTTTGCGGCGATGGCAACCGGCACCGGTTCCGCCAGTACGGCTTTCGGGCGGATGATTTCCACCTCTTCGATCCGCTCGCGCACTTCGACCAACTGCATTGCGCCAGTCGTCGGGTGGCGTTCGATCTTGCGCTGTTCGGCCCATTTGTAGGCGTCGTCGTGATGATCGACATAGGCCAGCAGAATGCCGGCGGCGGTGCGGTGCACAATGATCCGGATGTCGGCATTCACCCGCACGGACCAGAAGTTTGCATCCTTCGCCCTGTCCAGCTTGTGGAACGACAGACCGTTGGACGTCGCGTCGAGTTGCAGGTCGAAGGCGGTGGTCTTGGTGGCCTTCTGCTCCTGGGCCGTCAGGCGGCCAAGGCTGTCTGTGAAGGTGTCGGCGATCCGGAAGTCCATCAGTCCTCGCCCCCTGCACTTCGCTGTCCAGCCATCAGGGTGTTGATGATGTCGATGTAGCGGCCCGCAACCTGCGCGACCTCTTTGTGCGCCAACTCGATGATCTGCCGGATTTGTTCGTTTTCGCTGATCGGAACATAGTTGTGGCGGTCCATGTGCGCTTCGATCTGCGCAATCCGATCTGGATGATTGGACAGGAAGGCACGGAAATCCTTGTCGCCCTTGTTCGCGTTACAAGGCTTGCAACTCGGGACAAGGTTGCCGAGCCGATGTTCGCCAAGGGATTGCTTGTTGATCGGCACCACATGATCCATCAGCAACTCGCCGTCCTGCCCACAATAGGCGCAGCGCCTGCCAAAGGCGTCGATCACCTGTTGCCATTGCACTGGACCAAAACTCTCGTCGCCGAAGTTGCTCAGGGTGTTGCGCACCAGCAGGTTTTGGGCGTTCCCGATGGCATTGCCTTTGAACCGGCCCCGAGAAGCACGCACGTTTCTGTCGACGGGCATGGTGTCAGTGCTTGCAGCCCCAGGCATGGCGCGGGCAGCGGCATCTATCGGGCCGCACGAACAGGCCTGACAAGAGTCCGCACTCGATCACATGCCTAAGGTTCAGAAATTCCTTGCAAATGAGGGCGGCATCCACAAGAGAAGGTTGGACGGCAGTCCCCTGCGGACCGCCAGAAATCATTGATATTTCAGCATAATTACCCGTTCTTTGGTTTAAACCAACCAAAGAACCCACCATCTTCAAAATGCTTGGACGCCTTCTAAGGGTCGCGCGCGTGCGCGTATCGGTTGACTGTTGACTTCCCGGCCAAAAAATCGACGACGGGGCCGGGGGGCTCTGTTGCACAAATCGGCTGACGGCCGGACTCCCCCTTTCCCGGACAGACTTATCCTGGGAGCTTCGTGACAGGGATGCCGGGCGCGGTGGAGCCGTTGAGGATGGCGACACGGACCTGGAACTCTGCGACCTGACGGTCCAAGTCCCGCGCCATGAGGCGCTGGCCCGGCAGTTTCACACAGTGCATCTTGGTTTCGACGCGGCTCTGGAGGTGGCAGCCGCTCCATCGTCGCCAGATGGGTCGACCGAAGCGGCGTGATGCGCGCAGGGCCTCGTTGCGCGCGATCGCGCCTTCAGTAACAGTCTTCCACGGCTTGGCGTTCTTGCGGGGCGGGATCACGGCATGGGCCCCGCGTTCGGCGATGGCGTCGTGGCACTTGCGCGTGTCGCAGGTCCCGTCGGCGGTGACGCTGGCGATCTTCTGACCGGGAGGGATCTGGCTGAGCAACTCAGGCAACATGGGCGCATCGCCCAGATCGCAGCTGGTGAGTTCAACAGCCCGAACGTCCAATGTTTCCCCATCGATCCCGGGATGGACCTTGCGCCAGACGCAGCGCCTGGCACCGCCGTGCCTGCGCCTTCGTCGGGCAAACAGTCCCCCGGACTGTTTGCTGACCCTCCTCAGTCCACTTGCCTTCACCCCCGACCCTGATCCCCCTCACCGGCTCGATGTCGATCAGGAGATGCAGCGGCCCCTGTGAGCCGCGATGCGGAATGTTGACGGCAAGGGTCTTCTGGCGACGGCTGAGCGTGCTGAAGTCCGGCACCGCCCCGACCAGGTTGGCCAACGAAAGCAGGCTCTCGACGACGCCAGTCGTCTGCCGCAGCGCCATGCCAAAACGAACCTTCATCGTCAGGCAGGTCTGTACAGCAGCATCGCTGTAAACGGGCTGTCGCCCGGGCTTGCCTGTCGGCTTCGCCACCCACGCCATGCCAGGATCGAACCAGTTCGTCAGCGATCCGCGGTGCCTGAGCGCCTTGCGATACGCGGGCCAGTTCAGGGTCTTGTCCGCCGGTGTGTTCGGTCTGCGCATGACCTCCAGCTATCACACTGGATTCAAAAGATGAATCCCTCACGGGATTTGTGAAACAGAGCCCCTGCCCAGGACAAGGTCTGCTGCGCGTTCGGCAATCATGATGACCGGGGACGCAGTGTTTCCCGAGACAATCTTCGGCATGACCGACGCATCGACGACCCGGAGCCTGTCAATACCACGAAGCCTCAATTCAGGATCGACGACGGCGTCGGGGTCGCTTCCCATGCGGCAGGTGCCGACCGGATGAAAGATCGTCGTCGCGATATCACCAGCCTTCGCTGCAAGGTCGACATCAGTCGTGATTGCCGGTCCAGGAAGCCATTCTTCCGGGGCATAGGGCTTCAGCGCGCGCGCCGTCATGATCTGCCGTGCCTGCCGGATGGACGCCACGGCGATGCGGCGGTCCTCGGCGGTGGAGAGATAGTTGAGGCGGATTTCCGGCTGGATATCAGGGCGCGGCGTCGCCGCATGTACGCTGCCAACCGAGGTTGGGCGCAGGTTGCAGACCGAGACCGTGATTGCGGGAAAGGGGTGCAATGGATCGCCCAGCCGGTCGGTTGACAAAGGCTGAACGTGATACTCGAGGTCAGGTGTCTCGCGGTCAGGACCCGATCTGGTAAACATCCCGAATTGGCTAGGTGCCATCGACATCGGCCCCGATCGGGTCAGGGCATACTCTGCCGCGATGCGTGCCTTCCCGATCAGACTGCCTGCCATGGTGTTGAGCGTCGGCGTACCCTTTACCTTGAAAACCGTCCGGATCTGGAGGTGGTCCTGCAGGTTCTCCCCGACACCAGCCACATCCTTGATAACGGGGACGCCAAGTGAGGCCAGGCGTGACGCCTGACCGATCCCCGACAGTTCAAGGACCTTCGGGCTGTTGATCGCCCCGGCCGCAAGGATGACCTCGCCCGCGGCGCGGGCGTAGAATGGAGAGTTGTTGGCCAGCCATTCCACACCGGTTGCGCGGAGCCCCTCCAGCGTGATCCGCCTGACGAGCGCATTGGTCACGACCCTGAGGTTGCCGCGACGCATGGCGGGCCTCAGGAACCCGCGCGCGGTGTTCCAGCGCAGGCCGCTTCGCTGATTGACCTGGAAGAAGCCTGACCCTTCGTTCGATCCATCGTTGAAGTCGTCCCGCGGCTGGATGCCGAATTCCTTGGCACCTTCCTGAACGGCGCGCAGGATTTCCCAGCTCAGCCGCTGGCGCTCGACCCGCCACTCGCCGCCAGCGCCGTGCAGCGGGCTTTCCCCGTCGCAATGATCCTCGGACCGGCGGAAGTAGGGCAGCACGTCGTCCCAACCCCAGCCCGGGTTCCCAAGCTGACGCCAGTGGTCATAGTCCGCCGCCTGACCGCGCATGTAGATCATGCCATTGACCGACGAGCAGCCGCCAAGGACCTTGCCGCGCGGGTAGCTTAAGGAGCGCCCGTTCAGGCCGGGTTCGACTGCGGTCTTCATCATCCAGTCGGTGCGCGGATTTCCGATACAGTAAAGGTAACCGACCGGGATCTGCACCCAGTGATAGCGATCCGATCCGCCTGCCTCGAGGAGCAGGACGCGGGTTCTTCCGTCCGCCGTGAGCCGGTTGGCAAGCACGCAGCCAGCCGTTCCGGCCCCGACGACGATGTAGTCGTATTGGCCTTCGTCGGTCATGGCTGGCCCAACTCCTTGAGTTCGGCCCAGAAGGACTCCATGGAAGCGGTCAGTCGCTGCCAAACGGCATAACGCCTTGCGTGCAATGCCTGGCGGGCCGGGTCGGGGAGAAGCAACGCTCTTTGGACTGTCATGGCGGCAACGGCGCTCGTTTCGTCGGCGTGAAGGCCAACACCCACGGCCGCAGCAATTGCACCCCCAAGCGCCCCGGTTTCTTCAGCCTGGCCGAGGCGAACCGGCAGCCCCAGAATATCCGCCATCATCTGCGGCCAATACGGAGAACGTGTGCCCCCACCAGACAGGAAGACTTCGTGCAAGCCGCCGCATTCTGCGGTCAGCGTTTCGACATGGCGGCGATGCTCGAATGCGACGCCTTCATAAAGTGCGCGCAGCAGATGACCTTCGTCATGCCAACCAGCCAGACCATAGAAACCACCGCGATGATGCGCGCTGTGCCTGCTGCCGTAGAGGAACGGGTGAAACATGGGATCATCCGGGGCGACGGCAGCTTGACCGACCAACGCATTTACCTGTGCGAAGGGATCGCCGTGATGGCCTTCGCGCTCTGTCAGGGTCCGGACATACCACTCGAGGTTCGCCGCCGAAGTGGCGCTGTTGTCCATGTTCGCAAATCGGTCTGGGCCAAACGACGCGACCATGAACACCTTTGGATCGAGCGACGGGGCGTCTGCGAAGACCTGGTTTATGGACCAGCTGCCAAGCACGATTGACGCCGCCCCCGTTCCAACAGCCCCGGATCCAAGAGCCGAAGCCACGACGTCGAAGAATCCGGAGACGACTGGCGTTCCCTTGAGCAGTCCGGTTGCAGCGGCGGCTATGGGGGTGACATGACCCACAACGTCTGTCGGCAGACAGAGACGGGGCAAGAGCGGCAACGCGTCAGACAGCCCGTAAAGCGACAGTAGCTCGGCGTCGTACAGTGCTTCCGGCAGGCGCAGAAGGCCCGCTCCCGACATGTCCGAGACATCGCTTGCGCGCTGACCGGTCAAGCAGAAACCAATGATATCCTTGGCAAAGCAAAGGGTGTCGGCCCGGGCGTAGACCTCTGGTAGATTGGCCTTGATCCACGCCAGCAGCGTGGGCGTCTGTGACGGCCAAGGGCGTTGACCGCAGATGGCTTTCAACCGGCTTCCGACACTTCGGTCAAGTTCGACGGCCAAAGCCGCCGCGCGGCTGTCGAGCGATTGAATGCCAACCAGCGCCTCTCCCGCCTGATCCAGAAGGTAAAGTCCGTTGCCGTGACCGGCGAGGCCAATGGCTGCGATACGGGCCGTGTCGATACCGGCAAGACATCCGGCGATTGCCGTTTGCGCGTTCGACCAGAGCTCGGCTCCGGGCCGTTCGACCATTCCGGGCGCGGGCTTGAGGGTGGTGCCGTCGACTCCGTGCCGAGCCACCTGACGTCCAGCCAGATCAAACAGAACCGCCTTTACGACCGTGTTGCCTATGTCGATTCCAAGAAGAAGGTCAGGTGCCACGATTGTAAACCTCCCAGGCGGCTGTGCCGTCTGCCCCCTGATGGATGATCGCCATGAGTGCCGCCACCACGGCCTTGGGATTGGCATGCTGATAGATGTTACGGCCGTAAACGAGGCCTCTGGCACCCTGGGCCACGAGAGCGGCCGACTTTTCCAGCACCAGCTTCAAATCCTCCTTTCCACCGCCGCGCGCCAGGACCGGCACGCGGGCGGCCTCGACGACCCGGTGGAATACTTGCGGATCACTCGTCGGATCGGCCTTGATGATGTCGGCCCCCATGTCGGTCGCCAGCCGGACGAGCGTCACGATCTTCTCGGCGTCGCCATCGACCTGATAGCCGCCGCGCACATCATTCGGGAGCATGACAAGGGGCTCGATCATCAGTGGCATTCCGTAGCGCGTGCAGTCCTCGCGGACGCGGGCGATATTCTGCACGCATTGACGGAAGAGGTCGGGTTCATCCGGAAGCATGAAGAGATTTACGACCACGCAAGCCGCGTCCATCTGAACGGCGGGAAGCACCGGGTCGGCGGCATTCTGCAACTCGGCCCACATCACCCGATGGCGCGTTGCGTTGTAGGGATTGCCCATGTCGAGCCGCAGGACCAATGCCGGCTTGTCATGCTCGGGCCTCGACTGCAGCAGGTCCGCTTGACCATACGTCATCTGGATAGCATCGGGTCGTGCGCCCACCAGCATGTCGACTACGCGCGGCATGTCCTCCAGCCCGTTCAAGAAGCTGGGCTCGTTGCAAACCCCGTGGTCGACGGCCACATCGAGGCAGCCACCATTGCGGAACAGCCGGTTCATCCGGACCTTGGGCGAGATTTTCATGGATGGGTTCCTTCCGGTTTGGGCAGCGTTACCCCGTGCCAGGTTGCAAGATCGGCAAGAAAGCTGGTGATTTCGGCCTGAATCCGATCCTCGGTCCAGCCGAGTTCGGCGCCCATTATCCGGGCGGTAGTCGTGATCAGGGGCAGCGACAGAAGCCCACGGATGGCAAGGGGGCTGCGCCTTTGCAGGATGTCGGCAAGGTGCAGCGCATGTTCCTGGCGGACCGCCCAACGCACCTCGCCCTCGGTCATTGCAACATCAGGCAGCGAAGGATCCTCTGAGGAGCAGAACTCCGCCACCTTCCAAGCCTGAGAACCATAGATGTCGACGAGGTATGCTGCGCGGGCCAGAGAGACCCGGTGCGATGCAGCAAGATCGGCAGCAAGATGGTCGTTGAAGCCCGCGCCGCCGCCGATGGGCAGGTCACGGGTGCTGGATTTACGCTCCGTCCCGAGGTCGGACAGCACGGCATCTACAGTTTCCTCAGCAAAGGCTCGGTAGGTCGTCCATTTGCCGCCCACCATGCCGATCTGTGGCACTGCGCCGTGCAGACGCCGTACCGTGTGGCCGCGCGATATCCGTCCGGTGAAATCGGCATTGCTTACCGGAAGCGGCCGAATCCCGGCATAGGCGTAGACGATCTGATCGGCCCGGATGGGGATGGTCGGAAAAAGCTCCTGCATCGCTCCCAGGATGTAGTCTCGCTCTTCCTCGCTACAGGCCGTGCGCCCGGCCGTGTTCACGCGCAAGTCGGTCGAACCGGCGAGGACGCGTCCCAGATAGGGAAAGACGATGCAAACCCGCCCATCGCTGTGCTCAAAGTAGACCATCTGCCCGTTCAGCGCGGCCATCAGCGCCGGGTTTTCCAAAATGAGGTGCGAGCCTTTCGTGCCGGACACCAAGCGTTCGTTCATGCGCGCACCCAAGCTGGCGGCGCTGTCATCGATCCAGGCGCCAGTGGCATTGACGACGATCTTTGCTTCGACCGGGAGGGACTGACCGGACTCGGGATCCGTCAGGAACAGCCCGCCGTCTGTAAAGGCAATCCGCGCGTAGTTGAGCGCCAAGGCCTGTCCGTTCCGTGCCATGGAATCGCCGACAAGCTCGATCCCGAGTCGCTCCGGGTAGGAGATCCACGCATCGAAATAGGTCGCAGTGAAGCGGACCGAGGGGCGCAGGGCCGGGAACGCCGAGCGTGTCGCTGCGCGCCCCCGGAACTGGTGGCGCGGCACCATCCGCCCCCGGCGGGTGATCGCATCGTAAAGCATCAGCCCGAGTTTGATCGGCAGGGCCCCGCGCGGCCTGGGACGACCGGTAGAGCCCAGAAAGCTCAAGGCCGCATTGGCAATCCCAGAGGCAAGTCGTTCGACGGGCACAGTTGTTGGCAGCGGGCGGACAAGGTGGGGTGCGTTGCGCAGCAGCCGGTCGCGCTCGACAAGGCTTTCGCGGACAAGCGAAATCTCCCCGTTCTCCAGGTATCGCAACCCGCCGTGTATCATGCGGGATGGCGCGGAGGAGCAGCCGGAACAGAAATCGTTCATCTCGACCAGAAGAACTCGGAGTCCCTGATGGGCGAGGTCGTGAAAGACACCAATCCCGTTGATGCCGCCGCCAACGACGATCACGTCAAACGCCCGGTTGCGGGCGATCTCTTCGATCATCTGGCGGCGTGTGGCAGGCATAACGTCTTCCTCTGCGGAGGGACGCTCCGCCGTGCTGGTCGATCAGGTCTGTGGGTCGTCTCAGGCGGTGACGGGAGTCAGATGGCGGTCAATGGCTTGGGCGATTTCCTTCAGATCGGAATTGGTCAGGTGCAGACGTCCGGCGGCGGCATTTTCGCGCGCCTGGCTGGGGTTGCGAGCACCACAGAGGGCGAAAGTCAGGCCGGGCTGGGCGAGCGTCCAGGCGATGACGACCTGCGAGGGGCTGACACCATGCGCCTCGGCAATGGGACGGATCACCTGCATCAGCCTGTCCACCCTGGCGCGGTTCTCTGGCGAGAAGCGGGGGTCCTCGCGGCGCTGGTCATCGCCCGAAAACACCCGGTCGGCGGTCATGCTGCCGGACAGAAGACCAAGGGCCAGGGCGGAATAGCCCATCACCGCGATCCCCGCGTCGCGGCACACCGGCAGATGCGTCGTCTCTATCCGGCGTTGCAGCATCGAGTACTCCTCCTGCACCGCCGCAATTCCCCCCGCTGCGCGATAGGCGGCCAGATCGTCGGGTGACGTGTTCGAGGCAGCAAAGGCAAGGATCTTGCCCTCGGCCTGCAGGTCCTTCAGCGTATCGACGGTCTCGGCGATGGACGTGGTCGGATCCTGCCAATGCGTGATGTAAAGGTCGATGCGATCGGTCTGAAGACGCCGCAGGCTCTCGTACACTTCGTGCCGGATCGCAGTTGCACCAAGGTCTCGATGCACCGGCAAGCCTCCCTGCGAGAAGAAGTAGGGGCCGCGCTGCGAGTGCCAGACGAGTCCGCATTTGGTGGCTATCACCACCTGATCGCGGCGCCCTTTGAGGGCGCGCCCCACGACCACTTCGGCATGACCAAGACCATAGGCAGGGGCGGTGTCGATCAGGGTGATCCCGGCATCGAGACCCGCGCGGATCGCATCTTCTGCCGCCGCATCGTCGGTGCCGCCCCACATCCATCCGCCGATTGCCCAGGTCCCCAGGCCGACGGCACTTGCGGCGCGGCCCGGGGCGATCTCTCGCATCAACATATCGCTCACGGTGTCTGTCCTTCCGTTGCCAGTATCCGCCCCGCGGTGTCCTCGTCGGTCACCAGCGTCGACACATATCCCCCGCGCAAAACCGACCCCACAGGTCCCACCTTGTCTTCGCCCGCAGCGACCGCGACCACGCGACCACAGGCCCGTATTTCATCTGGACGCAGTGCGACCAGCCGCTGGTTCAGCGCAAAGTTCGCGACCTGCCCGCGATCATGAACAAGATGTCCCAGAAACTCGGCCATCACCCCAAGGCCAGGCAGCATCGCCCGGTCCGGTGCCGAAAGGGGATGCAGGTCAAAGTAGGATGACCCTGGCTGCGTGATCGATCCGATCCCGACCAGACAGGCCGTGGCGCGGCGGCCAAGGTCCAGCACCTCTTTCACCGCTGCCATGTTCATCAGCATCTCGCGCTGTTCCGCCCGCTCGGCGAACAACGGCGCGTGCAGCTGCAACGATCGCCCGCCCAGCCGTTCTGCCATGCGCGAGGCAAGATTATTGACGTCGGTGTGGAACTTGCCCTGCACCCCACCGGTCAAGGGCACCACTTGCACATCGATTGGCCGTTCGACCGCCAGCGCATCGACGACCGCCGCGACCGCCTTGCCGCCCGAGATGCCAAGAATGTCACCATCCCGCAGCGTCTCGGCCAGATGCGCAGCGGCAGCTTGCCCGACCTGTGCCAGCCGCGTCCCGTCATTGTCAGACACGGTGGGCGAAACGATAGCCCCTTGCAAAAGCCCGGTGGCGACCAGCTGGCGTTCCAGATCCATCAGCCGCTGGAACGGCGTCTCGATGCTGATCTTCACCATGCCCGACCGCCGCGCCTGGGCGATGATCCGGTTCACCTTCGAGGTCGAAAGGTTCATCTCTTCAGCGATTTCGGCCTGCTTGCGACCCTCGACAAAGTGGCGCACCAGAACTGCATGCATCTGCCGCATCGAGGTGAAATCGTCGTTCAGATCGTTCACGCCCGCCCTCCTGCCGCCTGTCGTTTCACGAGGTAGTGGTCGAAGGTCACTGCGGCGAGGAGGATCGAACCGCGGATGATGTCCTGCCAGTAGACCGACACGTTCAGAAGGGCGAGAGACGAGGAGACGAGCGACAGAAGGATCGCCCCCAGGATCGCGCCGAAGATCGTGCCTTTGCCACCCGACAGGCTTGCCCCGCCGATCACCGCCGCAGCGATCACGTTCAGTTCCATCCCGACGCCAAACGTAGGTTGGGCCGAGCCGAACCGCGCCATGTAGATGATCCCCGCCACACCGCAGAGGGTGGAGCAAAGGACCGTCGTCAGAAAGATCACGCGTTTCGTACGGATGCCGGAATAGGCAGCGGCCTTTTCGTTCGACCCGGTGTAGTAGACCAGCCGAAAGGCCGTGGTGCGGCGCAACAGGAAATCGAAAACCACGACGACAATCACGAAGATCACGATGGCCACCGGGATCACGCCGATTGCGCCAATCCCGATCCACTTGAAGTTTTCGGGCAGTTCGAACAGCCCAAGCGGCCGCCCGCCGGTGCCCAGAAGGCAAAGACCCCGGGCAATCACCATCGCTCCAAGCGTGACGATGAAGTGATGCAGGCCGACATAGGTCACGAAGAACCCGATGATGGCCCCGATCCCGGCGCAAGCTGCGATGGCGATCAGCGAGGCCACCCATGGGTTCACCCCGTTGAGGAACAGAAGGCCTGCGATCACCATTGCCAGCGCCGTGACAGAGCCCACGGAGAGGTCGATCCCGCCAGAGATCAGGAGGATCGTCATGCCGACGACGACAATCGCCTCGACCGAGAATGCCATCGTCATTGCGCGCATGTTCGTCCAGGTCAGGAAATGCGGGCTGGCGAAGGACATGATGACAAAGAGCGTCAGGATGATCAGAACGAGACCAGTTTCCCGGGCGCCGAACAGGCGCGACATGAGGCTGCGGTCTTTGGCTGTCGAGTTCATTGAAATGTCCCGGACAGGGCCATCGCTCCTGGCGCGGCGAGTGTCATGATATTGGTCTCGGTGAGGTCGGCGCCTGAAAGCTCTCCAGAAATGCGGCCTTCGCTGACGACCAGCACTCTGTCGCACAAGCCGATAAGTTCGGGCATTTCCGACGAGATCACGGCAACGCCCACGCCTTGGTCGGCAAGCGAACGAAGGATGCCGTGGATTTCGGCCTTGGCGCCGACATCCACACCCCGGGTCGGTTCATCAAGCAAGATCACTTTCGGCTCGACTGCGAGCAGCTTGGCCAATGCGACCTTCTGTTGATTGCCGCCAGACAGGCTGGCGACACGATGCGCCATGCTTGCCGCCTTCAACTTCAGGCTGGCCCCGATCCGCTCTGCCTGTTCGGTTTCACGCTGCCGGTCGATCACGCTGCCCCGGCCTGCTATGCGAGAAAGGTCCAGTGCCGCAACATTGGCCGCAATCGACAGGTCAAGGAACACACCGTCACCTTTTCGGTCCTCTGAAAGATAGACGATGCCTATTGCAATGCAGTCCGCGTAGTCACGCAGCACGACAGCTTCCCCGTTGAGCCGGACATCGCCCTGGGCGTTGCCTTCCAGTCGGGCGATGCCGCGGGCGATCTCGCTGCGTCCGGCACCAATGAGCCCCGCAAACCCAAGAATCTCGCCCTTGTGCAACGCGAAGGAGACGTCGCGAAAGCGCCGGTCGGTCAGATTGGAGACGCTCAGGATTTCACGTCCACGCGGTCCTGCAAGCTTTGGTGGATACAGTGCATCCAATTGCCGTCCGACCATGGCGTTGACCACGTCGGAGGAAGAAACATCGCGCGTGCGGTCGGTCCGGATGTGTTGGCCGTCGCGCATGACCGTGACCCGGTCGCAGTTCTGGAAAATCTCCGCCATGCGGTGCGAGATGTAGATGATGCCCATCCCCCGGTCGGCGAGCCTGCGCATGATGCCGAAGAGTTTCCGGGCTTCGTGCCCGGTCAGCGCCGCAGTCGGTTCATCAAGGATCAGGATTCGACAGTCGAGCGTCAACGCCTTGGCGATCTCGACCAGTTGTTGCTGCGAGATCGACAGCCGGCCGGCCGGAAGCCGGGGGTCGATCTCGGCCAGGGGTGCCAGGACCTCGGCCGCGCGCGCGATCAGGTCGGCCCCACCCATGAGCTTGCGCCGGGACCGGGCCGTTTCAGCCATGAAGATGTTCTCGGCCACAGAGATGTCTGCACACAGCGCGATCTCCTGGTGCACGAAACCTATCCCCAGGCGCTGCGCCGCAGCAGGGCTGTCAATCCGGACAAGCTGCCCGTCGATGCGAATGGAGCCGCTGTCGGGTTGCAGAATTCCGTCGATGATGTTCATCAAGGTGGACTTGCCCGCACCGTTCTCACCGGCGAGTGCATGGATCTCTCCGGCTCGCAGTTCGAACCTGCCGTTGCGCAGCGCGCGGACAGCACCAAAGGACTTGGAGATGTCAGCAAGCTCAAGAATGGGCGGGGGCGTGGGCGTCATGGGGCATTCCGGAAAGGATGTGCCCCGCCGTTGATGCGGCGGGGCGGGGGGCCTCAATTGCGGCCTTCCATATAGGCCTCAAGCACGAAGCTGTCGGCGTTGTCCTTGGTGATCACGGCAAAGCCGTTGTCGACGAAGGGGATCTGCATCGGGTTGTAGCCCGAGGTCTTGTAGTCGTTGAACGGGTCGATCAGGCCGGGATGGGCGCCGAGAAAGGTATTCATGAAGCCGATGAACCCCTGGATGCCCTGATTCGGATTCAGTGCCATGTGGATGTTACCGGCCTTGATTTCTTCCAGCGTGGTCGGCGAGATGTCGGCGTGGATGATCACCAGCTTGTCGCCCGCAGCCTTGACCGCTGCAACGGCGCCTTCGGCCGAACCGGATTCCGGAATCCACAGCGCGGCAAGGTCCGGGTTCGCCTGTAGCATGGCCGAAACTGCTGTAAAGGCCGCGTTCGGGTCCTGGTTCGTGGCCTGCCGCCCGACAAGTTTCATGTTGGGGTAGTTCTTTTCCATGTAGGCGATCAACGCCGTCACCCGCAGGTCATGGTTCGACTGGCCGGGGTTTTCCAGCACCGCGTATTCGGCGCTGTCACCCACGGTCTTGACGATCTCTTCGGCAGCAAAGGCAGCCTCGGCCAGGTTGTCCGATGTGATGTATGCCGTCCGTTTCGACTTGGGCGAGTCGGCCGCGAAGGTCGTGACCGAAACACCGGCGTCGATGGCGCGGTTGATCGGATCGATGAAGGGGTCGGCCTGCATCGGGTGCAGCAGGATGCCCTTGGGATTTGTCACGAGGTCTTGTTCGAACGACGCGATCTGCTTGGTGATGTCGTAGTCGGGCGTTCCCGAGAACACCGCCTCGCAGCCGATAGCTTCCGCCGCCTGCTTGAAGCCCTCGAAGACCGGCACCCAGTACGGGTGCCCGCTGACCATGACGTTCATGATGTAGGTCTCGCCGGGCTCGCAACGAAGCCCTCCTTCGGCCATGACTGCCGGGGACGTCCCGAGGAGCGCGACGGCCGATGCCCCGCTCAGTACCAGTGCCTTGACGTAGCTCATGTGTTCCTCCCATGACGACGCGCACAGCGCCATTTCTGCAACTTATCTCGCAGTTTGCAAGTTATTGCGACGTGAGCAGTACGATGCGTATAGCAGCGCGTCAACAAATCTTAGGATTAATGTCGTTTAGTGAAATTTCTTGCGGTTACGTGCTGTTGTGGACATCGGTTGAGCCAGCAAAGGCTGCCATTGCGCGCTCTCCGTCGCCGCAAGCCAATAGCAGGTCACTGAGTTGGAGGTGGAGAAGGTTCGACAGCAGTCGCGTTTCCTCCGCCAACGCGACTCCGGTCGAACCGTCTCTGGCACCAAACGCACGGTTAACGATTTCCAACTCAAACCGATGTAGGTTTCCGTCAACTCCAAGGGGAAGCCATGAGTTCATTCGCCAATTTCAGCCAGTTCATCCGTCATGGCGGTCATGCAAGCATCATCCTGAGCCTGCTTCCTGTTGAACGGTCGCTGGAGCTGAAGCAGTCGTCGCTTGACCCGGCCAGCGTTGCTGCTTTTGAGGAGCGCCTGCGCGAACTTGCTGCTGAAAACTGGTCCGGCATCACGGCAGCCCTTTGGCGGGCTGGCATTGAGGCCGACCCAGCCGCAGAAGACATCGAGGCCGAAATTGGTCAGGCGCGGGCGACATATTCCGATCAGGCTTCCGCGATCCTGTCAGCTGGCGACCCATCTGTTTCCGAAGCAGACCTCGCCACATTGTCGGATTGGCTGGCGCGGCGTTTCCTGACCGAGATCAATGAACGGCGTCAACGTGACCTGGGAGTGACCCACTACATCTGGCGGAGCCTGGATGATCCCAGGGTTCGAACGGCGCATGCCGAGCGGGATGACAGACTCTTCTCCTGGGATGACCGCTTCAGCGACGGGCACCCCGGCCATGGCTACAACTGCCGCTGCACGGCCGAACCTGCAATCCTGGACGGAGCAATCCTGCTGACAGAAGTTACGCTTTCGGAAGGCCTGTCGAACCGGATCGCCGATGCGCAAGGAGCAGGTTTGGCTGATGCGGCGGCGGACGCGGCAGCAGGCGGGGTCGAGACGCTTTACTCCACAATCCGGTTCTCCTGGCTCGGGTATCGGCGGCTCTTCGGAGTTATCACGCCCGAGGAAGAGGCCGAACGCCTTGCAATGCGCGCGGGGCTGATCCGGACCATCGACACGATCATCAACCTTGATGCCGAAACCGCACGCAGCATGGCCGAGGCGTTTGTCGACTACTTCGACGCGCGCCATGCCGACTTGCGCCTGCTTGACCTGGAACACCGTCTGGGGCTTGTCCCGGAAGAGTCCCTGCTGAGCGCCTACCGGCAGGTGGCGTACCTTGATGCGTCGGTGACACTTGGGGCCACTGCCCTGACCACCGTCGCGTCGCGTTTGGGAATCGGCGTGGCGCGGCTCAGGCCAAGGGATGCCATCGTTGCTTTGCGCACGGCTGCCGCGCGCTATGACGGGATGATCGGCATGCGTCGAGCTTCCGTTGCCACCTATGTGTCCCGCCGCTTTGCCGACCTGTCCACGCAAGGCCACGGTCCGCAACGCCACGAAGGTGCCGTGACAAGGGCGATGCTTGAGGCGCGTGTTCTGCGCGGGATAGACCCGATGACCGGGACACGGATTGATGGCGAAACAGGGGGTCGGCATCGAGCGCCACGTGCAGCGTCGAGATTTACCTCGCCCGAAGCCTTTGTGGCTGCAGAAAACTATGTTCGCAGTACGCATGAATATCGCGCTGCGCGCGACGCGGCACTGTTTGATCCGGCATATCAGCGCGGAGCTTTTGAGGTCGTCGTCAGAATCGAAGATGCTTTGGGACTCAATTTGCTTACATTGGTGGAAGGGGTCATTCGCATCGGCCACCGCGGCGGTCCTGAACCCCTGGCCGCGATGGATTTCGATGGCGGCCTCGTCATTGCTCGTTTCAGAATTGCCGCCGATGGCGAGCCGCAGCTTGTCACGATGCTTCCGGTTGGGAGGCGCGAATGACCGTTCCGTACGAATTCATGATGACAGCTCACCTGTTCCTGCACACTGACAATTATCAACCGCATGAGTTGAAGGCGGCAGTTGCGGAAAAGTCTGAATGGATCGAGCGCGTCCAGCGGCAGTTTGACGAAGTGCTGCGAACGCGTTCGGTGACAGTTGACTGGTATGCAGAGCATGCCAACGAATTGTTTGATGACGAGGAAACTTTGTACCGCTATCTCAATGAGGTCTACGACTACGTGTTTCGGGACGGGCCCTGGCCAGTGACTGAAAGTTGACGACCGCCCATAGAAGGTTCGACCGCAGTCGCGTTCCCTCCGCCGAAACTCAATCTCAATCATGTTTTCCCTGTGGCAGAAGGGTGCTCGGGATGGCGATACTTGAGAACTGCGTCGAACGCGCAACAGCCTGAGCTGCATCCAAACGTTTCCTTGTTTGCCGGAGGTTATCCGACGCGTCACCCGCGATCCTGCAAGGGCAGGACATCAATCGTCTGGTCTTGAACGAGGCTTTCAGGGCAGCGCCGGGGGCACCAGCCCCGTGCGCCGGGCCAGATCCGCCAGCGCGGCGCGCACCGCAGGTGTCCAGTCGGCGGCGCGGGCGGCATAGAGCGTTGCCTCGGAGCGGTGGACAAGGCCGTCGGACAGGGTCTTGAGGTGGTTCGCCCGCAGCGTTTCCCCGGTCGAGGTGATGTCGGCAATCGCCTCGGCCGTCAGGTTCTTCACGCTGCCCTCGGTGGCACCCAGACTGTCGACAAGCTGGTAATCGGCAACACCCTGACCGGCCAGAAAATCGCGCACCAGCCGGTGATACTTGGTGGCAATGCGCAGCCGGTGGCCATGCACCGCCCGGAAGGCGGCGGCAGCCGCATCCAGATCGTCCAGCGTATCGACATCGATCCAGGCGGCGGGCACCGCGATGATCAGATCGGCCTGCCCGAAGCCCATCCGGGCAAGCTCGGCCACCTGCATGTCCCAGTCCGCCAGCCTGTCGCGGACCAGATCGGACCCGGTCACACCCAGATGGATGCGCCCCGCCGAAAGTTCGCGCGGAATCTCGCTGGCCGAAAGCAGCACCAGTTCGGCACCGTTCAACCCGTCTATGCTGCCGGAGTATTCGCGTTCCGATCCGGACTGGCGCATCGTCAGGCCCCGCGCACCGAACCAGGCAAAGGTCCTGTCCATCAGCCGCCCCTTGGACGGCACCCCGATCTTCAGCGTCATGGCGCGGCCCTCAGCGCTGCGACCAGACCGGGACGGATCACGCCGCCGACCGCCGGGATCGACCGGCCCTGCCCCAGAACGGCCGTCAGCGCATCATAGCGCCCGCCGCTGGCCACCGGCGGCCAATCGGGGCGGTCGGCGTGAAAGCTGAAGACGAAGCCGTCGTAATACTCCAGCGTGCTGCGCCCGTGGCTGGCCTGAAACGGCAGGGCGGCGGTGTCGATTCCAAGGGCGGCCAATGCCGACAGGCGGTCTGAAAAACGCCCGACGGCCGGCGCTATGCTGGGAAGGCTGGCCGCGATGTCCTGAAGCCGCGCCAATGCCTCCGGGGCGGCCCCGCTGACGGCAAGAAGGTCATCCAGCAATGCGGCCTCGCGGTGCGAAATTGGCGGGGCGGCGCTGTCTTCGATCAGGCTGCGGGCGCGGGCGGCGACCTCTTCGGGGGTGCGCAGGCCGATGAAGGGGCCTGCCGCCTGCATCAGCGCCTCTGGCGTATCCGACCGCAGGCGGTCCAGCAGCCGCAGGCGGGCGGGCGGCAGGGCGGTGCGGCCCGCAAACCGGTCGAGCAGCGCGCGGAACCGGGCCGGTCGCCAGACATGGCGCAGAAGCGCGGCCTTGCGCCGGCCGGTGGTGTTCAGGCCGCGCACGGCGGCCAGCAGAATGCCCATATCGCCGGTGGCCGGGCGCAGTTCCAGCGGGGCCAGCAGGCGGTGGAACAGCGCGAATGCTTCGGCATCCGCCGTGGCCGGGGCTTCGCGGGCGAAAACCTCGTACCCTACTTGCAGATATTCGCTGGCCCGGGCACCGATATGGTCCTGCTTGCGGAACACTTCACCCCGGTAGCAGTAGCGCGCGGGTTCCGCGCCATGGGCCATGTGCATCTGCACCACCGGAACGGTGAAATCCGGGCGCAGCATGATTTCGCCCCGGATCGGGTCCTGGGTGACATAGGCGCGAGCGCGGATGTCTTCGCCATAGAGGTCCAGCAGCGCCCCGGCGGGCAGCAGAATGTCCGCCTCTGCCGCCTGCGCGCCGGTTTCCTGAAGCGCGGCATACAGCCTGTCCGCCTCGGCCCGGATGGTGGCGCGGTCTGGCAGGCGGTCCGGCACGGGTCAGCCCAGCATCTGCCGCACGGCGGCCACCAGACCGGCACGCGGCACTTCCACTTGCGCCGGGCGCTGCTTCCATTGCTCCAGGCTGGCCCCGGCGGCGATTTTCGCGCCAAGGATCAGGTCTTTCAGGATGACGGTGCCTTTTTCCGCCTCGGATGATCCCTGGATCACGGCAACGGGCGATGCGCGCTTGTCGGCGTATTTGAGCTGGTTGCCGAAGTTCTTCGGATTGCCCAGATAGACCTCGGCCCTTATGCTCGCACGGCGCAACTCGGCGGCCATCGCCATGTAATCGGCCATCCTGTCGCGGTCCATCACGGTCACCACGACGGGGCCTTCGCTGCCGCCCGCGCTGCGCCCTTTGGCGCGCAGGGCGGCCAGCAGGCGGTCCACCCCGATGGAAACGCCGGTGGCAGGCACCGATTGCCCGGTGAAGCGTTTCACCAGATCATCATAGCGCCCGCCCCCCGCGACCGAGCCGAACTGGCGGGGGCGGCCCTTTTCGTCGGGGATTGTGAAGGTGAGTTCAGCCTCGAACACCGGGCCGGTGTAATAGCCTAGGCCGCGTACGACGGATGGGTCGATCACGATGCGGTCGGGGCCGTAGCCCTGGGCGGCAAGCAGAGATGCGATGGCTTCAAGTTCTTCAACGCCTTCCGAACCAAGGACGGATTGGCCCACCAGATCACGCAGACGCGAAACGGTGGCCTCGCCCGTGGCACGCTTTGCGGCCATAAAGCCCATGATCACCTCGGTCTGGTCCCCGCCAAGCCCTGCCCCCTTGGTAAAGTCACCGCTTTCATCCCTGCGCCCTTCGCCCAGCAACGCCCGCACACCATCCGGACCCAACCTGTCCAGCTTATCGATCGCACGCAGCACGATGCCACGTTCATGGGCGAACTTTTCCGGGTCAGCGGGGTCCAGAATCCCCGCCAATTCGATCACCCCGTTCAGCACCTTGCGGTTGTTCACCCGCACGATGCAGTCGCCGCGCGGAATGCCCACCTCTTCCAGCGCGTCGGCCAGCATGGCGCAAATCTCGGCGTCCGCAGCCACGCTTGCGCTGCCCACCGTATCGGCATCGCATTGATAGAACTGGCGGAACCGGCCCGGACCCGGCTTTTCATTGCGCCAGACCGGGCCCATGGCATAGCGGCGGTAGGGGACAGGCAGATCATTGCGGTATTGCGCCGCCACCCGCGCCAGCGGGGCGGTCAGATCATAGCGCAGCGCCAGCCAGTCGCCATCCTCATCCTGCCAGCCGAACACGCCTTCATTCGGGCGGTCCACATCGGGCAGGAATTTTCCCAGCGCCTCGACCGTTTCCACGGCGGAGGTTTCCAGCGGGTCAAAGCCGTGGCGGTGATAGACGGCGGCAATCGCATCGAGCATGGCCTTGCGTTCGGTCACATCCGCGCCGAAATAGTCGCGGAACCCCTTGGGCGTTTCCGCCCTTGGCCGCCGTCCTGCCTTTTCGCCCGCCATGCCGCGCCCCCTGCCGCTGTGGGAGGTGCCTTAGCCGAAGGCAGGCGTCGGGGCAAGCAAGGCCCGCAGGCCCGCAGGGCTGCAGGGCGGCGGGGTTGCGGGCAAAGGGGCGGCTGATATAGACAAGCCCGGTCACAAAGGGGCGCAACTTCCGGAGACCGGTCATGGCAGGCCATTCGAAATGGGCGAATATCCAGCACCGCAAGGGCAAGCAGGACAAGCTGCGGTCCAAGATGTTCTCGAAGCTGGCAAAGGAAATCACCGTCGCCGCCAAGATGGGCGACCCCGACCCCGACAAGAACCCGCGTCTGCGTCTGGCGGTCAAGGCGGCCAAGGCCGCATCCGTGCCGAAAGACGTGATCGACCGCGCGATCCGCAAATCGCAGGTCGGCGATGCCGAGGATTACACGGAAATCCGCTATGAGGGTTATGGCCCCAACGGCATCGCGATCATCGTCGAGACGATGACCGATAACCTGAACCGCACCGCGTCCAACGTGCGCAGCTATTTCACCAAGCACGGCGGCAATCTGGGAACCACGGGATCGGTCAGCTTCATGTTCGACCGTGTGGGGGAAATCATCTATCCCGCAGCCGCCGGCGATGCCGATACGGTGATGATGGCAGCGCTGGAGGCCGGGGCAGATGATGTGGAGTCCGACGGGGATGGCCACTGGATTTACTGCGCCGACACGGCCCTGGCGGGAGTGAGCGAGGCGCTGGAGACTGCGCTGGGCGAAAGCACCGAGTCCAGGCTGATCTGGAAGCCGCAGACCCGGACGGATGTTGACCTGGAAACGGCGACCAGGCTGATGAAGCTGATCGACACGCTGGAAGAAGATGATGACGTCCAGACCGTGACCGCGAATTTCGACGTGCCCGAGGATGTGGCCGCAAAGCTGTGATCAGCCGATGGCACCGCGCAGGGCGCGCAGGTGCGCGGGCACCTCGCGGGCGCCCACGCAGGCCGCGCGGATCAGCCCGTCGAACTGCCGGGACAGCACCGCAACCCGTTCCGCATCGCGGAACGCCAGATAGGTGGTGCCGAGGTACACGACTGCCAGGATCGGACCGAACACGGTGATCGGCGCAGAATAGGTCTGGCGGGCGTCATAAAGATAGATGCGCATGGCCGGATAAAGCCGTTCGGCCAGATCAAGAATTCGGTCGATCTGTCCCAGCCGGATGTCGGCCGGCAGCCCGGCGTAATAGCCTTCGGCCCGCGCAAAGGCGGACAGCTCGTGCAGCGGCAGGGCAATTTCGTAGTCCGACCTAGCAGTGCGCATCCAGGCCAGCCGCGCATCCGAGGCGCTGATCGCCTCCTGCGCGTCGGGGCCCAGTTGTGCGGCATATTCCCATTCCATCATCGCCCGGGTCTTGACCATATCGGGCAGGGTGGCGGGAACATGCCGGATTTTGTAGCCCGCCGCCTCCTGGTGCCAGCCGAAAATGGCCTCATCAATCAGGGCACGGGGGGCCTCACTCAGCGTCAGGGCCGCCGCCATTAGCCGGTCCAGCTGCTCGGGGCGGTCCGACAGGCCAAGCAGCCAGTCCGCAGTAACGTCCAGCGCCGCGGCCGCCTCTGCCGCAATCTGTCCGTTGGGCAGCCGGGCCGACCCGGCTTCCAGAAGCTGCGATATTGTGGACCGGTCCGCGTCGATCCGGCGCGCCAGGGCGCTTTGCGTCACGCCCCGCGCCGCCATGGCCTGCGCCAGCCTGGCGCGAAACAGGTCGGCCCGAAGGCGCTTGTCCATTTTTTCCATCATCTGATGAGTCTTATCACAAATGGTGACAGGGTGTTGCCGATCTTCCAGATTCCGCATCGCCGGATCAAGTGATAAGTACCCGAGGACATGGGTTTTCGGGGGGAATAAGGTGCGGCGCGACTTTGCGGTGGAATGGCCGACCCTGCTTCTTCTTGTCGCCACATACCTGCTGTGGATCGTGGCAACCACCCTTGCCGCATCCCTTTGGCTGCCGTTGGCGGTCGGGCTTGCCGCAGTGGCGATAGCGCAGTTTTCGTCGCTTCAGCATGAGGTGCTGCACGGCCACCCGTTCCGGTCCCGCGCGCTGAACGAGGCGCTGGTTTTCCCGGCGCTGAACCTGGCTGTGCCCTACGGCCGGTTCCGCGATCTGCATCTTGCGCATCATCATGATCCGGCCCTGACAGACCCCTATGATGACCCGGAATCGAATTATCAGGACCCGGCGGTCTGGGCCCGCATGTCGCGCCCCCTGCGCGCCCTCTACCGGATCAACAACACGCTTCTGGGCCGCATGATGGTTGGTCCGGCGATCGGGACCTGGCATCTTGCCGCCAGCGATCTGGCCGCCGCCCGCGCCGGGGACCGCAGCGTGGCACGGGCTTGGACGCTGCATGCCGCGGGCGTGGCCCTGGTCGGTCTGTGGCTGCTTGGCGTCGCATCCATGCCGGTCTGGGCCTATCTTCTGGCCAATTATCTGGGCTACAGCCTGCTGAAAATCCGGACCTTTCTGGAACACCGCGCGCATGAGGCGGCGCGGGCCCGCACGGTGATCATCGAAGACCGGGGGCCGCTGGCGCTTTTGTTTCTGAACAACAATCTGCATGTGGTTCACCACATGCACCCCACGGTGCCCTGGTACCGGCTGCCCGCCACCTACCGCGCCAACCGCGAGCATTACCTGCGCCGGAACGACGGCTACCTCTACCGGTCCTATGCCGAAATCTTCGCCCGCTATTTTCTGCGCGCGAAAGACCCGGTGCCGCATCCGCTGTGGCCGCCCAGACCGGCCGTCGCCGGGCCGGACAGCGCCCCGGCCCCTGTCCCTGCCGAATGGCAAGGACAGTGGCCCAGGGGCCGCGCGTCTGACAAACCGGGCAGACGGCCCCTTCGCTGACCGTCACCGCAATCGTGACGGTGGCCCGATCAGCCGATCCGGCGGAAGGCGGGAACGGGACCGGAATTGTCGAAGAAGGGCACGGGCGGGGGCGGGCCTTCGGTGCCGGCAAGAACCGCCACTTCGGCCAGCACCACTTCGGTGATGAAGGGCAGGTCAAGGTTGCGCGCCTGTGACAGCGGCAACCAGTGCAGATGCCCCAGCTCATCCGACGCGGCAGAGAAATCATCGGGGTCGCCGATGACGCGGGCGGCGTCGGCCAGGAAGAAACGCGCATCGAAACGGCGCGTCCGGCCGGGCGGGGTGATCGCGCGAAAGAAAAAGCGCAGCGCAGAGGCATCGGGAACAAGGCCCTGCGCGGCAAAACCGGCCCAGCCGGGCGGCAGCGCGGCCTGACCGGGGCGCGCCAGGGCGAGACCCGTTTCTTCCCACAGTTCGCGGATGGCGGCGGCAGCCAGCGCGCCGGCCGGGGGGGCACCTGGCGCGGCAAGCCGCGCGGCACAGGTGGGATGCAGGGCAGGCCCCACAGGAACCAGCGCATCGCCCGCGTCAACCGCGCCGCCGGGAAAGACGTATTTCGACGGCATGAAGACGGCACCGGCACCACGCTGGCCCATCAGCACCTGGGGGTCCGGCCCCTGGCCACGCATCAGCACGATGGTTGCCGCGTCGCGAACGGGAAAGGGCGCGTCAGCCACCGGCCCCGAACCCGTGCATGCGCCGCGCCCACTGGATCGCAACCAGAACGCCCTTCAGCCGGGGCAGAAGGTACAACGACAGGGCCACCGCGCCGACCGAAAAGACCGACGCCAGGATCAGCGGATCGGGGCGAAAGCGCACAAAGCTCCACAGGATCAGCGGGGCCATCAAATGGCCGACGATCAGGATGGTCAGATAGGCGGGGCCATCATCGGCGCGCTGGTGATGGAAATCTTCGCCGCAGAGCGGGCAGGCATCGCGCACCGAAAGATAGCCGCTCAGCAGCGGGCCGGCCCCGCAACTGGGGCAGCGCCGGCGCCAGCCGCGCAGCAGGGCGGGCCGCATCGGGCGGTCGTCATCGTCCTGCGGGATGTTCTGGCTGTTCATTCTGGGGTCGGCCTGTCGCTCTGCGCCTTGTCTAGACGCCTGGCGCAGAAATGTAGAGGGGCGGGATCGGCTTGCGGCGTGATGTCGCAAAAAATCCGGCAAAGCCCGCGACGGAAAGGGCGGCGTCGCGCGTTTGACAGGCATGGATCGCGGCACAGGGCCGCTGACACAGAGGATATCGTGATGAACTGGACCAGGGCACTGACGGGCACGACACTGGCTGCGGTTTTCGGCATCGGGCTTTGGGCCGCCCTGCCGTCGCAGGCGCAGGACGGGATGGGCATGGGCATGGACGGGCAGGGCATGATGGGGGGTGGCCCCGGGGCCGGGCCGATGTTCGATTTTGAAATCCTGGATGCCGACAAGGACGGCAAGGTGACCAGGGCCGAAATCGCGGCGGCGCGCACCGCCCGTGTGACGGCGGCGGATGCCAATTCTGACGGCAAGCTCAGCGTTGAAGAGATTGCCGCCCTGCAGATGGCCCGGATGGCAGAACGGGCAAATGACCGGGCCGCCCGCATGGTGGCACAGATGGACGCCGATGGTGACGGGATGCTGACGGTGTCCGAACTGATCGCCCGCCCGATGCCGGACCGCATGTTCGACCGTCTGGATACCGATGGCGACGATGCCATCTCGCAGACCGAGCTTGAGGCCATGCAGGCACAGATGCAGGACAGGATGCAGGGCAAGCGCCGGAATGGGCACGGCGGCGACGGTCAGGGGCACATGGGAGGCTGGTTCGGCGGCGACGGCAACTGATACGGCTTGCACGCCCCGCCCGTCGGGGCGTGCAGCCTTTGCAGGACCGGCGAAAGCAGGATAAAGCGCAGGCACGATGCCCATGGCCCTGGATGCCCTTTCGGACGTTTCGGATGAGGCGCTGCTTGTCCTTTATGCCAACGGTGATCCGTGGGCGGCGCGGGCGTTGACCCTGCGCCTGACCCCGCGTTTGCTGGGATTTGCCGCGTGGATGCTGGCTGATCGGACCGAGGCGGAAGACGTGACCCAGGAGGCGATGCTGCGGCTGTGGCGCATGGCCCCCGACTGGCGGCAGGGTGAGGCAAAGGTGGCGACCTGGCTCTACCGGGTTGCGTCCAACCTGTGCCTGGACCGGCTGCGCAAATCGCGGCCGCGCGGGCTGGACGAGGTGGCGGAACCCGAAGATGCCGCGCCCGGCGTTGTCGCCCGGCTGATCGGGGCAGACCGGATGCTGGCCCTGGACAAGGCGCTTGCGGCCCTGCCGGACCGCCAGAGGCAGGCCGTCGTGCTGCGTCACATCGAAGGCCTGACCAATCCGGAGATTGCCGCAGTGATGGACATCGGGGTGGAAGCGGTCGAAAGTCTGGTCGCGCGCGGCAAGAAGGGGCTGACCGCGCTATTGTCCGGACGGCGGGCAGAGCTTGGATTCGAAGACGGGGACTGAGATGCAGGATACCGATCTGGACCATCTTTTCGCAACAGCGCGTGCCGGGCACCCAGGCCCTTCGGCCGGTCTGACCGCGCGGATCACGGCGGACGCGGATGCTGTTCAGGCCGGGTTCAAACCGGTCCCGATCCCTGCCGGGCGGCGGCGATGGCCGGGCTGGATCGTCGCGATGGGCGGCAATGGCGTTCTGGCCGGGCTGGCCACGGCCGCTTTGGCGGGCCTGTGGCTTGGGTTTGCGCAACCGGCCCCGGTCCTGACGCTGACCCTGACCATGCGGGAAGCCTTTGCGGCGGATGCGGACCCTTGGGCGATCGAACTGATCCCGTCGCTGGATGCCTTCGGGCTGGAGGGATGAGATGACCGATACACCCAGGCCCCCCGCCGGCGCTGTGCCGCCGTCCGGTGCGCCGCGCTGGATGAAGGTGCTTCTGGCGGTATCGCTTGCCGTCAATCTTGGCGTGCTGGGGATGCTGGGGGGCGCGGCCCTGCGCGGGGCCGGGGACCGGGGCCGGCCGGATGCGCGCGATATCGGTTTTGGCCCGTTCTCGGAGGCGCTGTCGCCGCAGGACCGGCAGGACTTGCGCCGCGCCTTTCTGCGGGACGGGGGCAATCCCCGGACCATGCGCCACATGATGCGCGCCGAGGTCGGGACCCTGCTTCAGGTCTTGCGCACCGAGCCGCTGCAGGAGGCCGACCTGCGCGCGGCCTTCGACCGGTTCCGGCAGCGCGGGCAGGAACGCCTGGATCTGGGCCAGCGCCTGCTGGCCGATCACATCATCGCCATGTCCCCCGATGACCGGGCCCGCTTTGCCGACCGCCTGGAAGAGATGATGGCACGCGGCGGCCGGAACAATCAGCGCCCTGCACCCGCCGGATGACCGCCTATGCGGCGGACCTGTCGGTTGTCACCTGATTGCGCCCGTCGGCCTTTGCCCGCAGCAGGGCGCGGTCGGCCCGGGCAAGGGCGGCCGTGACGGGTTCTCCCCCCTCCGGGGACGATCCTTGCCCCGAAACGGCCAGACCGATGGAAACCGTGACCGGGATCGCAGTAACCGCATCGATGCGGAACGGCACCGATTGCACGGCCGCACAAAGCCGTTCGGCCAGGGCCAGGGCGCTGGCAAACGTGGTCTGCGGCAGGGCGACAAGAAATTCTTCACCGCCGATCCGGCCCAGAAGATCACCGGCGCGCAGATTAAGGGAAAGCCTGCGGGCCACTTCGACCAGCACGCAATCGCCTGCGGCATGGCCGAAGGCGTCATTGACCGCCTTGAACCTGTCAAGATCAATGGCCAGCACGGCGAAACCGGTTTCGCCCTGCCGGGCGCGCTCAGCGATCCGCCCAAGCTGCGCCAGCGCGTAGCGCCGGTTGAACAGACCCGTCAGCGGATCGATCACCGCAAGGCGCAATCCGTCACTCAGCGTGGCGCGCAGCCGGTCATCGCGCCGCTTCCGGTCCAGAAGGCGGCGCAGCCGGACGGCAACTTCGCGCGGATCAGACCCTGCGTCGATCACATCATCCGCCCCCAGGTCAAAGGCCATTGCGGCCTCGCTTTCGGACGGGGGGCGGAGCAGGACGCAAACCGCCGCGTTGCGCGTGTCGCTGCGGCTTCGCAGGTCCGACATAAGACGCAGACCGTCCCCTTTGGCCGCAAGGTCCGCCTCGATCACATAGATATCCGGGCAAGGACGGGCAGGTTCGGAATCGGTGTCAAGCGCGGCATCGCGTGTCTGGATCACCAGGCTGTCGGGCATGTGCCGGGCAAGGGCGCTGCGCATCTGCATCGCCTGTGCCGGTTTTTCCGCGACCAGCGCCACCAGACCGGGCCGGTCAAAGCTGCCGGGCGCTTCGGTCATTCCGATCGGGCCAAGGGCCGCGTCCCGCGCCTTCATCTCTTCCGTCACGCCGCAAGAGCGCAGCAAGGCGCGCAGCCGGGCCAGCATGCGCAGCTCATCCATCGGTTTGGCCATCACATCATCCGCCCCGGCCTCCAGCGCGGCAAGGCGGGATGCCGGATCATTGCAGGCCAGCATCACGATCACCGGGATGCCGGCCGTGGCAGGGTCATCCCGCAGGCATTGCAGGATCGCCGCGCCCCCGGGTTCGGGAAGGCTTCCATCCAGAAGAACAAGGTTGGGAAGGCGGCTGCGCGCAAGATGAAGGCCGGTCGCGGCATCTTCCGCCACCAGCACGTCATATCGCGCCTCGGTCAGCATGACCTTGAGCACGATGCGGTTCGTTGCCACGTCGTCAATGATGAGGATCCGGCCCGCCATGGTTGCTTGCTTTACCTGCATTTGCTTTGTGTTCACTCTGCGCGGGATTGGTTAAGGAATCCTTTGCGGAATCCGCCACTGTGCAGGGGGCCTTCAGGATGCCATCGCGGGAAGACGCCGCCGAACTGCTGGCTTTGCAGGCGCTGGGCTGGCTTGCGGGCAATGACGCGCTTTTGGCGCAGTTTCTGGCGGCCAGCGGGGCATCGCTTGCCGATCTGTCCGCTGCGGCCGGGGATCAGGCTTTTCTGGCGTCGGTCCTTGATTTTCTTCTGACCGATGACGCCTGGGTGATCGCCTTTTGCGACGCAACCGGGCACAGGTATACCGAACCGCTGACGGCGCGGGCCTTTCTTTGCGGCGGTCAGGCCGGGCACTGGACGTAATGCGGGCAAGGATTGCTTTGCCCGGCCGCGCGGGCCACCCTGCCCGCACCGGTGACAGGGGGCAGAAATGATCGACGGCATCGTGTTTGACAAGGATGGAACCCTGTTTGATTTCCGGCGAAGCTGGGGCGGCTGGGTGCAGGGGGTGCTGGCGGAACTTGCGACCGGTTCCGGTCATGCCGCGGCCCTGGCCGATGTGCTTGGCTTCGATCGCGCGACAGGGGATTTCCTTGCCGACAGTCCGGTGATTGCCGCCTCGACAGCCGAGATTGCCGATGTCCTTCTGCCCCTGCTGCCAGAGCAAGACCTGACCCGGCTTGAGGCCCGGCTGAACCGGCTTGCCGGCGCTGCCGACATGATGCCGGCGGTTCCGCTGCGCCCGCTGTTGCAGGCGCTGCGCAGCCGTGGCCTGCGGCTTGGGGTTGCCACAAATGATGTCGAGGCTTCGGCCCGGGCCCATCTTCTGGCACAGGACGTCGCCGGGTTTTTTGATCTGGTGGCCGGCTATGATTCCGGTCACGGGGCAAAGCCGGGTCCGGGGATGCTGCTGGCCTTTGCGGCGCAGACCGGGCTGAACCCCGCGCGTGTGCTGATGGTGGGCGACAGCAGGCATGACCTGATGGCGGCCAGGGCCGCCGGGATGCGCCCCGTCGCGGTGCTGACCGGAATTGCGCCGGCCGCAGACCTGGCGCCGCTGGCCGAAGCTGTGCTGCCCGATATCGGGGCGCTGCCCGGCTGGATCGATGCCCAACGCGCCAAATGACGGTGTCTGGCCGCGTGGCGCGACAAAAACGACATGCCTGCGTCGGAAAACAGGTTCCCATCCGGGGTTCCCTTCGGTCAATCTGCACCCTGGGGACGTGACTGTAATTCCGGGGGACCAGCGATGAACGAGGATGCAGGCCGCAGACGCCGCGCAGGGGGCCGTGCGGGCAACAAGCAGCGCGCCGGAACCGCCGCGATCGATCAGATGCCCTGGCGCATTCCCGTCAACCCCGACCGCCCGACCGAACCCCTGGACATGGATGGCGTGATGGCCATTCACCGGGGCTGCATGCGGATCCTCAAGGAAATCGGGATCGAGTTTCTCAACCCGGCGGCGGTTGACATCCTGCGCAAGGCCGGTTGCAGGGTGGATGGCACGAACATCCGCATGGACGAAGATTTCGTGACGGATATGCTGAAGACCGCGCCGGAAAGCTTCACCATCACCCCGCGCAACCCCGACCGCGAGGTCATCATCGGCGGCAGGCACATGGTGTTTGTCAACGTTTCCTCCCCGCCGAATGCCTGGGATCTGGAACGCGGCAAGAGGTCCGGCGATTTCGGGACGTTCAGGGAATTCATCAAGCTGACGCAGTATTTCAACTGCATCCATGTGGCCGGCGGCTACCCGGTGGAGCCGATCGACATCCATCCGTCCATCCGGCACCTTGATTGCCTGTACGAAAAGCTGACGCTGACCGACAAGGTGGTGCATGCCTATTCGCTGGGTGCCGAGCGCGTCGAAGACGTGATGGAAATGACGCGCATCGCAGGCGGGCTGACGCATGAGGAATTCAGTGCCCGGCCCCGGATGTATACCAACATCAACTCGGTCTCGCCGCTGAAGCACGACTATCCGATGCTGGACGGGGCCATGCGCCTGGCCCGCCGCAGCCAGCCGGTGATCGTGACGCCCTTTACCCTGGCGGGGGCCATGGCGCCCGTGACGATGTCCGGGGCCGTGGCGCTGTCGCTGGCGGAAGGGCTTTCGGCGATTGCGCTTTTGCAATACATCAATCCGGGCTGTCCCGTGGCGATCGGCACCTTCACCTCGAACGTCGATATGAAATCGGGGGCACCGGCCTTCGGAACGCCGGAATACATGCGCGCCACCCAGATGACCGGGCAACTGGCGCGGTACTACGGGCTGCCGCTGCGGTCTTCGGGTGTCTGCGCTGCCAACGTGCCGGACGGGCAGGCGATGTGGGAAACCTCCAACAGCCTTTGGGCCGCCGTGCAGTCGCGCACCAACATCGTCTATCATGCGGCCGGATGGCTTGAAGGCGGCCTGATCGCCAGCCCGGAGAAATTCGTGATGGACTGCGAAGTGCTCCAGATGATCCAGCGCTATTTCGAAGAGGCAACCTTTGCGACCACCGAAGATGACATCGCGCTGGATGCGATCCGCGAGGTGGGTCCCGGCGGGCATTACTTTGGCTGCCAGCACACCCAGGACCGCTATTCAACCGCCTTCTACGCGCCTTTCGCATCGGACTGGCGCAACTTCGAGGCCTGGGAAGGCGATGGTGCCGTCTGGACGCCCGAGCGCGCCCACCGGATCTACAAGGCGATCCTGGCCGAGTTCGAGGCACCGGACATGAACGGCGATCACCAGGAAGAGTTGCGGCGCTTTGTGGCGAAACGCAAACAGGAAGGCGGCGCGCCGACGGATTTCTAGGGGTGCTGAACCAGAACTGCGACCGCATGGGCGGCCGGCACACTCTTGCCGGTCCAGGGAAGGGGATGCGACCTCCGGGCGGGATCAGGAAACGCGACCCGCGTTTCCCCCCCGCCCCTGCGCGGCGGTGCCCTGTAGACCGGCAGGTCCGGGAGCAACGCAGGCCAGCGCCCGACCCGGCGGGGGCGAAGCGCCCGCCGAGGGCGGGACGGGAGCTGGCCGGGGGCTTTGGCCCCCGGCTGATCCTGATGCCAGCGCAGCGCGGTGGCAGGGGCGATGGCCCCTGCCATTGCAGCGGTGAAGGTGCCTTCGCCTGTTCGGGCGGGAACAGGAAACGCGACCCGCGTTTCTCCGCCCGTGCGGGACGGTGCCCCGTAAAGCGGAAGGTCCGGGAAAGACAGAGGCCAGCGCCCGACCCGGCGGGGGCGAAGCGCCCGCCGGGGGCGGGTCGGGCGCTGGCCGGGGGCTTTGGCCCCCGGCTGGTCCTGATCCCGGCGTGGCGCTGTGGCAGGGGCGATGGCCCCTGCCATTGAAGCGGTGGGGGTGCTGTCATCAGTTCGGGCGGGACCAGGAAACGCGACCTGCGTTTCCCCCGCCCGCGCGGGACAGTGCCCCGTGGACCGGCAGGTCCGGGAAGGACAGAGGCCAGCGCCCGACCCGGCGGGTGCGAAGCGCCCGCCATGGGCGGGTCGGGCGCTGGCCGGGGGCTTTGGCCCCCGGCCGGTCCTGATCCCGGCGCGGCGCTGTGGCAGGGGCGATGGCCCCTGCCGGGAGGCGCGCGCGCAGGCGCAAGAGGTTCCCGCTTTTCGGTCAGGTCGCCCCTGCGACCGGCACTTTCCCGGCACCCTGCCAGGGGTGCAAACGCCGCTTGCGGCCCGATGGACCAGGATTCAGGGTTCCTTAACGCTTGACCCCTAGCCTGCGCAGCATTCATTGGGGCTTTGCATGCACGGGCTGGTCAACCGATCCATCCAGATGTTCCTGCGCGATACCTATGGCAATGCGGTCTGGCTGGACATCGTGCGGGACGCGCCGCTGGGCTTTGAGTCGTTCGAGGCGATGCTGAACTATGAAGACCGGCTGACAGACGTGGTGCTGGCCGCCGCCTCGCGCAGGCTGAACCTTCCGCGCGAGGCTATCCTTGAGGATCTGGGACTGTTCCTGGTGGCGGACCCTGCGCTGGAACGGCTGCGGCGCCTGCTGCGCTTCGGCGGTGTGACCTTTGTTGATTTCCTGTATTCGCTGGACGATCTTCCTGCCCGCGGGCGGCTTGCCCTGCCCGATCTTGATCTGCCCGCCCTGCACCTTGCCGGTACCGACCCTGACAGCTTTTCCCTGACCTGCCTGTCGCCCTTCCGGGGGGTGGGTCATGTGGCTGTCGGTCTGCTGCGGGCGATGGCCGATGATTACGGTGCCCTTGTGGTGATCGATCACGCCGGACTGACAGAGGGGGGCGAACGCATTTCCATCCAGCTTCTGGATCATCAGTTTGCAACGGGCCGCCGGTTCACCCTTGCAGGGCAGGTGCCGTGATCATGGACGGCGGCCTGAAAACGGATGCGGTCCCGATTTCTGCCGAGTCCCTGTGCCGGATGATGCCGATGCACATCCGCCTGTCGGCGGACGGCAGAATCGCGGGCCTGGGGCCAACCCTGGCCAAACTGATCTCCGGCCAGGGCGTGGCCGGAAGGCCGTTCTTTTCCCTGTTCGAGGTGCGCCGTCCCGGCGGGATCGGGGATCTTGCGGCCCTGATCCGATGGGCGGGACAGCCGATGCACCTCAGGCTGCGGCTGGCACCGGACACCACCTTGCGCGGTCTGGCGGTGCGGCTGGCAGATGACAACGGCCTGCTTCTCAACCTGTCCTTCGGCAGTTCCGTCACCGATGCGGTCCGGGCCCATGACCTGACCGGTTCCGATTTTGCGCCGACCGACCTTGCGATGGAACTGCTCTATGTCGTCGAAGCCAAGACAGCCGTGATGAAGGAACTGCGCGATCTGAACCACCGGCTGGAGGGGGCCAAGACGGCTGCCGAAGAACAGGCGCTGACCGATACCCTGACGGGCCTGCGCAACCGCCGGGCGCTTGATCTGGCCATCGCCCAGGTCATCGTGCGCGACATGCCCTTCGGTCTGATGCATATGGACCTCGATTACTTCAAGTCGGTGAACGACACCCTTGGGCACGCGGCGGGGGACGCGGTTCTGCGCGAGGTGGGGCGCATTCTTCGCGGCCAGACCCGCGATGCCGATACCATTGCGCGGACCGGCGGCGACGAATTCGTGATTCTGCTGCCTGGTCTGGTTGACGCGACCGTGCTGTGGACCATCGCCGGGCGCATCATTGCACAGCTTGACCAGCCGATCCTTCATGATGGCCGCGCCTGCCGGGTGTCGGCCAGCATCGGCATGACGGTGTCCACCACCTATCCCCAGGCGCAACCGGACCGCATGATGGCGGATGCGGACGACGCCCTGTATGAGGCCAAGCGCGCAGGGCGTGGCCGCGCCGTCTTCCGCACCTACAGCGCATAGGGGCGCAGACGCATTGCCCCGGATGCGGCTGCAAACGCATAGCCGTTGGCCCCAAGCGACAGCGTCCGCCCGGCCAGTCCGGCCGCCTGCGACGGCCCGACCAGCGTCCCGTGATCCAGCGTCAGCAGGACCGGGTCCGGCGACAGGTTGAAGATGCACAAAAGCCCAACCTGACCGGCATCCCGGAAAAAGGCCAGCACCGGTTCCGGCAGGTCCACAAACCGCGTCGTTCCCGTCCGCAGGGCCGGGTTCGCGCGGCGCCAGGCCAGCATCCGGCGGTAGGTTTCCAGAACAGAGCCGGGCATCCCGTCCTGTGACGCCACATTGCGCGACAGTTGCGGCGCCTTCACCGGCAGCCAGGGCCGCCCTTGGGTGAAACCGCCCTGGGGTGTTGCATCCCAGACCATCGGGGTGCGGCAACCGTCGCGGCCCTTGTAATCCGGCCAGAAGGCAAAGCCGGGCGGGTCCGTCAGCTCATGATACGCGATGTCGGTTTCGGTCTGGCCCAGCTCTTCGCCCTGATACAGGCAGACCGACCCCTGCAGCGACAACAGCAGCGCCGCCGAAAGGCGGGCAACCCCGTCCTGGGTGCCCGCATCCGACCAGCGTGTGACATGGCGGATCACGTCATGGTTGGAAAAGGCCCAGCACGGCCAGCCATCGGGCGCGCCGGTGAAAAAGCGTTCGACCCGGCTGCGGAAATGCGCTGCGGTGAACTGCGGCCCCAGCATGTCAAAGCTGTAGGCCATGTGCAGGCGATCCTCGCCTTGGGTATACCCGGCCATCACGGCAATGGCCCGGCGGCCTTCGCCGACCTCACCGACCGCAACGCGGTTGTCGTAGCTGTCCAGCAGGGCCCGGATCCGCTGCAGGAACCCGATATTCTCGGGCCGGGTCTTGGAATAGAGGTGATCCTGCATGTCATAGGGATTGATGGCAGGCTGCGCTTCGTTGCGCGCCTCCGGCGGGTTGGACCGCAGATGCCGGTCGTGAAAATAGTAGTTCACCGTATCCAGCCGGAACCCGTCAACGCCGCGATCAAGCCAGAAGCGCATCGTCCCCAGCAGCCAGTCCTGCACGTCGGGGTTGTGAAAGTTGAAATCCGGCTGGCTGGGCAGGAAGTTGTGCAGGTAATACTGCCTGCGCCGCGTGTCCCATTCCCAGGCCGGCCCGCCGAACACGGACAACCAGTTGTTCGGGGCGGTCCCGTCCGGGCGGGCGTCGGCCCAGACATACCAGTCGGCCTTCGGATTGGTGCGGCTGGCGCGGCTTTCTGCAAAGAACGGGTGGGCAGAGGAGGAATGGCTCAGCACCTGGTCGATGATGACCTTAAGCCCAAGGTCATGTGCCTCGGCCAGCATCGCGTCGAAATCCGCCAGCGTGCCGAACAGCGGGTCAATACCGGTATAATCCGACACGTCATAGCCCATGTCAGCCATGGGCGAGGGGAAGACCGGCGAAAGCCAGACCGCATCGCAGCCCAGCCGTGCGATATGCTCAAGGCGCCGCGTCAGGCCGGGAAGATCGCCGACGCCGTCGCCGTTGCTGTCCTGAAACGAGCGCGGATAGACCTGATATGTCACCGACCCGCGCCACCAATCCTTCATGCCGCCCCCCCCCTGACTTGCGTCCTTCGGGGCACCAGAACCGACCGGTCGGCAAAGATCAAACGCTTTGGCGCGGTGCTGCGCTTCGGGCCGCAGACACGGGGTCAGATGGAAGGCCAAACTGCGTTACCGGCTTTTCCGCCTTGCAGGGGCGGATGACTGTCCAGCGGGGGCGGGGGGCCGCTGTCAGGGCGATCCGCCGCCGGTTCCAGTCCTCAGGGTTTCCGGTCCGCAACCTTCTTCAGATAGGCACCATATTCATTCTTGCGATAGATTGACGCCTGCTCCAGCAGTTGTGCGCGGCTGATCCAGCCCCGCTCGAAGGCGATTTCCTCCGGGCAGCCCGACTGCAGGCCCTGGCGTTCCTCCAGCGTGCGCACGAAGTTGCCCGCGTCCAGCAGGCTGCCATGCGTGCCGGTGTCCAGCCAGGCAAACCCGCGCCCCATCCGCTGGACCGACAGCAGCCCCTCGGCCAGGTACATCTCCAGCAGTGTCGTGATCTCCATCTCGCCCCGCGCCGATGGCTGCACGGTCATCGCCCGCGCCGGGGCGGTGCCGTCAAGGAAATACAGCCCCGTTACCGCAAAGTCCGAAGGGGGCACCTCCGGCTTTTCGATGATGGACACCGCCCGCCCGTCCGGACCGAAGGCGACAACCCCGTATCGTTCGGGGTCTGCCACCTGATAGCCGAACACCGTGCCGCCGGTTGTCTGCGCACCGGCGCTGGCCAGCAGTTCGGGCAGGCCATGCCCGTAAAAGATGTTGTCGCCCAGCACCATCGCCGAAGGCGCGCCATTCAGGAAACCTTCGGCCAGCAGATAGGCCTGTGCCAGACCGTCCGGCGAGGGCTGTTCGATATAGGTGAACTGCAAACCCCATTGCGACCCGTCGCCCAGGGCACGCCTGAACTGCTCGGCGTCAACCGGCGTGGTGATGATGGCAATTTCGCGGATTCCGGCCAGCATCAGCACCGACAGCGGATAGTAGATCATCGGTTTGTCGTAGATCGGCAGAAGCTGCTTGGAGACGGCAACCGTAACCGGATAAAGCCGCGTGCCTGATCCGCCTGCCAGGATAATCCCCTTGCGCTGTGCCATTTCAGATTTCCCCCAGGTCTTTCAGCACGTTCGTCAGGCTCTTGCGCCAGTCTGGGCGCGGCACCCCGAACACGGTTTCGGTCGTGGAACAGTCCAGCCGGGAATTCTGCGGGCGGCGCGCCGGGGCCGGATAGGCGGCGGCGGGAATATCGGTGACCTGCGTTTGCAGGCCCGCCTGATGGAAAATCCCGCGCGCAAAGGCGGCCCAGGAGACATCGGGCGCTCCGGCAAAATGGTAGGTTCCGGGTGCCCCCAGCCCCAGCGACAGAAGCCGCCCCATTTCAATCAGCGCCGACGCAACATCGCCGGCCGCCGTCGGCCCGCCGATCTGGTCGGCCACAACCGCCAGCGTGTCGCGCGTTTTGCCCAGCCGCAGCATGGTCTTCACGAAGTTGGTGCCATGGGCCGAAAACACCCAGGACGTGCGCAGAATGGCAAACCGGCCCCCGGCGGCATGAATGCCGTGTTCCCCGGCAAGTTTGCTGCGGCCATAGGCACCCAGCGGCCCGGTTTCGTCATCGGGGTGCCAGGGTGCGCTGCCCGTCCCGTCAAAGACGTAATCGGTCGAAACATGCAGGAAAGGAATTCCCCGTGCCGCTGCGGCGCGCGCCATAACACCCGGTGCCGTGCCGTTGACCAGCCTTGCCGTGGCTTCATCGCTTTCGGCCTGATCCACGCCCGTAAAGGCCGCCGCGTTGACCACCACGTCGGCGTCCGAAGTGGCGATTGCGGCGGCACAGGTTTCGGGTGTCCGAAGATCCGCCTCGGCGCGCGACAGAAACACCGCGCCGGGCAGACGCAGCCTCAGCTCCTGCGCCACCTGTCCGGCCGATCCGAAAACAAGCGCTTTCACGCCGTCACCCCCAGACGCCTGCCCACCCCCTGACGATCCTGCAAGGGCCGCCACCAGGCGTCATTGTCCAGATACCACTGCACTGTCCGCGCCAGGCCCTCTTCCACCGTCACCGACTGCCGCCAGCCCAGTTCCGTCCGGATCCGGGTCGGGTCGATGGCATAGCGCAGGTCATGCCCCGGACGGTCGGCAACGAAGCTGATCTGATCGGCATAGGCGGTGGCCTTGGGCCGTTTTTCGTCCAGAATGGCGCAGATCGTCCGCACCAGGTCGATGTTGCGCCGCTCGTTCTCGCCGCCGATGTTGTAGCTGCGCCCCACGGCACCCCGCGTCAGCACCGTCAGCAGCGCATCCGCATGGTCTTCGACATAAAGCCAGTCGCGCACATTCTGGCCCGTGCCGTAGACCGGGATCGGCTCGCCCGCCAGGGCCTTCAGGATCACCACAGGGATCAGCTTTTCCGGGAAATGATAGGGGCCGTAGTTGTTGGAACAATTCGTCACCAGAACCGGCAGGCCATAGGTTTCATGCCAGGACCGCACCAGATGGTCGCTGGCCGCCTTGGACGCGGCATAGGGGGAATTGGGCGCATAGGGCGTGTCTTCGGTGAACTGCCCCGCAGGCCCCAGCGTGCCGTAAACCTCGTCGGTGGAAACATGATGGAACCGGAACGCCTCGGGCCGGCCCTGCCGGACCCAATAGCTGCGCGCCGCCTCCAGCAGGTTGAACGTGCCGGTGATGTTGGTGTCCACAAAATCCGCCGGCCCGTCGATGGACCGGTCGACATGGCTTTCGGCGGCCAGATGCAGGACCGCATCGGGCACCTGTGCCTCAAGGATGCGATCAAGCGCCGCCCGGTCGCGGATATCGGCATGTTCGAACCGGTACAGCGGGCTGTTGGCCACCGGGCGCAGGTTTTCCAGGTTTGCGGCATAGGTCAGCGCATCAAGGTTGATCACGCTGTGGCCCGCCCGCACGGCGTGCCGCACCACTGCGGACCCGATAAATCCCGCCCCGCCGGTTACAAGGATTTTCATGTCAGCCTTCGCCGGTAAAGGGGGTTTGGAAATTCCGCAGCAGCGGTGCCGCCCTGTCCTTTTCGCTCAGAACCGCAGGGCCGGAAAGCCCCCAATCCACCCCGATGTCGGGATCGTCAAAGCGCACTGCGCCATCCGCCGTCACGTCATAATAGTCGGTGCATTTGTAGATGATTTCGCTGTCCGGCTCGCGCGTGGCAAATCCATGAAGAAAGCCCGCCGGGACCAGCAACTGCTTGCCATTGTCGAAACTCAGCTCGATGCCGAACCATTTGCCGAAAGTCGGGCTTCCTGCCCGGATGTCGACGGCAACGTCAAGAAAGCGACCCCTGCCGCAGCGCACCAGCTTGGTCTGCGCATGGGGCGGGGCCTGAAAATGCAGGCCCCGCACGGTATTCACCGCCGCCGACAGCGAATGGTTGTCCTGCACGAAATCGAAATCCAGGCCATGCTCTGCCAGCACGCGCCTGTTCCAGCTTTCGCAAAAGAACCCACGGGCGTCGCCGAAGCGGCGCGGCGTCAGAACCTTCAGGCCCGGCAGGCCCGTTTCCTCAATCCTCACCTGTGCCGCTCCACGGTTTTGCCGATCCCGCCCATAGCAAGATCACCCCAGGTTGTCACCTTCGTTCGGCCAAACCGGCGGCGGCGTCACACCCACCGCCCCAGCGCCATCGCCCGCAACGTCAGGGCAGCAGCCTTGGTGACCGATGATACGGCCCGCAGCGACACGGCTGTTGCGGTCGGCGTCTCTGCGGCCAGCCAGCAATCGCCATCCTGCACGCTGCCGCTGACCGTCGGGGCAAAGGCAAAGGCCCTGGGAAAGGTCCAGACGGTTGTGGCGGACCGGAACAGGGAACCGCTGGCGGTCGCGGCATTCGGCACCGACACCCCCGCCGAGGTGCAGATCTGCGTGCCGTCGGCAAAGCGCACAAATTCCCCCGCCGCCGTCGCGCCACGTTCGATCACGGCACCTGTCGGGACACCGCCGGATTGGGCCACCGTGCCAAGCAGCGTCGCCTGGCCGAAGGTCATCGCCCAGGCCTGCCACGCCCCGCCGGAAAAATGCCGCTGCCAGTTGGCCGCGGCCCCGCTGGCGGGCACTGCCGTCCAGCGCTGGATGACCCGGTCGCCACCGGTCCCGTGAACCACCTCCAGCAGCCCTGCCGGGGCCGCCGCCGGCAGGCCGGTTGTTGCGGCATCGGTCCGGTACCAGCCTGCAACAGCCACCGCACTGGCCGAAACCAGTGCCGCGCCCAGGCTTTGCCCCTGCGTCACCCCCAGCCCGAAGACCCCCCCGGTCTGAAACACCCGTGCCAGCCGCCCGGCTGTCGCATCATGGCTGGCGCTTTGTGTGCCGGTGCCGCCCACGGGCACGTCCACCTGAAGCGCCGCGTTCGACAAAACCACCGGTGACTGCCCGCCGCAGACCAGCGCGATCTGATCCGGGCCGGGGCGGGCAAGCCCGGTGTCGGTGTCACCTGCAAAGCGCAGCGCGGGCTGGCCTGTCGTTCCGTCCGGCATCAGCACCCCCTGCGGCAGCGCCACCGACCCGCCGGAGGCGACCCGCAGCGCCTCGACAAACCCCGACCCATTCGGGCTGACCTTCACCGAGAAGTCGTCATTTCCCGCCAGCCCCAGTTCCGCCCGCCCCGAAAAGCCGGTCTGGAACAGAAGGCTTGCCGTATCTGCCGCCGCCGCCTTGTTCAGTTTCAGCTGATGCCCGCCCCCGGCATGATTGAACAGCGTCGCGGCGGAGGAAACCGAAAGCCGGTTGACGGCATCGGGGGCCGCATTGACCCCGACCTGCACAAAGCGCTGCGGCAGATCCCCCGCCGCAACCCAGGCCGACCCGGAAAAGACGACGCTGGTGTTGTCCGCCAGAACCTCTGCTCGCCAGCCCGGCCGCGGGGCAAAGAAGACCCAGCCTTCCAGGTCGAAGACCGCGATGGCGCGATCCTGCCCGGCCCAAACGCCCGAAGCCCCCGCAGCCACGATATGGCGGTCGCCGATCGCCGCCGTACCGGGGGCCAGGGTGCGCGTGCGGTCCAGAACGGCAAGCTGCACGATCACGTCCAGCAGGCGCAGCGCCTCGTTATGGGTGACATGCTTCTGGGCCTGGGACGGCTGGATATAGGGCAGGGCAAGAACGGCTGAAACATCCGACATGGGGAACACCTCCGGGGCTGTTGACCCCGGACGCTAGGAAAACCCGGTCAACCATCGCTTACCCTGCCGAACGCTGCCACGGCGTCGGGCGCAACAGCCCCTTTCTATTTTCCGCCGCCCGCCGTTTCGGACCCGCCGCGCGTCAGGTAATAGGCGGCAAGGACCGGCACAAAGGTTGTCACGAAAACCACGATGGCGACCACATTCGTCACCGGGCGCTGGCGCGGGCGGACCAGTTCGTTCAGCATCCAGATCGGCAGGGTTGACTGCTGCCCGGCGGTAAAGGTGGTGACGATCACCTCGTCGAAACTCAGCGCAAAGGCCAGCATCCCGCCTGCCAGCAGGGCAGAGCCAAGATTGGGCAGGATCACATGGCGGAAGGTCTGGAACCCGTTCGCGCCGAGGTCCAGCGACGCTTCCACGATCGACCCGGACAGGCGGCGGAACCGCGCCACCGCATTGTTGAACACGATGACAATGCAGAAGGTGGCATGGCCCAGCACGATGGTCCAGGTCGAAAACGGAATGCCCATCACGTCAAAGGCAGACCGCAGCGACATGCCGGTGATGATGCCGGGCAGGGCGATGGGCAACAGGATCAGCAGCGAAATCTGGTCGCGGCCAAAGAACTTCGCCCGGCTCATCGCGGCGGCGACCAAAGTGCCCAGAACCAGCGCCAGCGCGGTGGATATCGCCGCCACCTGAAGCGACAGATACAGCGGCGGCCAGATATCCGCCCGGTTCCACGCCACGGCGAACCACTTCAGCGTCAGGCCCGGCGGCGGAAACTGATAGGTCCGCTCTTCGGTGGTGAAGGCATAAAGGAAAATCAGCAGGATCGGCACATGCAGAAACAGCAGGCCCGCCGCAGCCCCCAGCGTCAGCCCCAGCGGTGCGCGGCTGTCAGAGCGCATCGAATGCCCCCATCCGCTTGGCCAGTGCCAGATAGACCAGCATCACCGCGATCGGCACCACCGCAAAAGCCGCCGCCAGCGGGATGTTTCCGGCGGTGCCCTGCAACGTATAGACCGCCTGCCCGATGAACAGCCGCGACGATCCGATGATCTGGGGGATGATGTAATCGCCCAGCGTCAGCGAGAAGGTAAAGATCGACCCCGCGATCACCCCCGGCAGCGCCAGCGGCAGGATCACCCTGCGCAAGGTCTGCGCCCGCGTCGCGCCAAGGTCCGCCGAAGCTTCCAGCATGCTTTGCGGCACCCGCTCCAGCGCGGCCTGCATCGGCAGGATCATGTAAGGCAGCCAGACATAGACAAAGACGATCCAGGTCCCGATGTAGGAAGTGGACAGCGAATTGCCCCCGATCACCGGCAGCGCCAGAACCGCGTTCAGCACCGCCGAGGCCCCGGCGGCATCGGTGGCCCAGGTGACGATGCCTTCCTTCGACAGGATCAGCTTCCAGGCGTAGACCTTCACCAGATAGCTTGACCACAAAGGCAGCATGACCCCCAGGTAGAAGGCCGCCTTCCAGCGCCCCCGGGCGTAGCGCGCCGCATAATAGGCGATGGGAAAGGCGATGACCGCACAGCCCAGCGTTACCGCCGCAGCCATCCCCACCGTGCGCAGCAGGATGTCGAAATTCGACGGGCGCAGCAACTCCAGATAGGTCTTCAGCGTGAATTCCTGCACCACCAGGCCGGAAAATTCATCGATGGAATAAAAGCTTTGCAGCAAAAGGGCAGCCAGCGATCCCAGATAGACCAAACCCAGCCACAGCAGGGGCGGGGCCAGCAGCAGCACCAGCAGCACATCGGGCCGCCGCCAGAACAGCGCCGTCAGACGGTCGCCCGGGCCACGTACCGGCAGGGTGACGGGACGAAAGCCCATCATGCTTCGTCCATCACATGCAGCATTGCCGGATCAAAGGCCAGCCCCACGCGCGCGCCGGCTGCGGGCAGGGCCTGTCCTGCGGGGACCAGCACGGCCAGTTCCGCGCCGGGTCCGTCGATCACCACCCGCGTTCCCGCCCCCAGATAGCGCAGCGCCGTCACCGTTCCGGCCAGTGCCGCCCCCTCTGCCGCAGTCAGCCGCAGCGATTCGGGCCGCAGGCTGGACCAGCGCGCAGGCCCGCCCAGCCGCTGCGTCAGCGCGGGCGGCAGCACGTTGGACGATCCGACGAAATCCGCCACGAATCGCGTCCGGGGCTTGCCATAAACCTCTTCCGGCGTGCCGACCTGCGCCACCTTTCCGTCCGAGAAGACCGCAACCCGGTCGGCCATGCTCAGCGCCTCGCCCTGGTCATGGGTCACAAAGACAAAGGTAATCCCCAGCCGCTTTTGCAGCGCCTTCAGTTCGTCCTGCATCGCCTCGCGCAGTTTCAGGTCCAGCGCGCCCAGGGGTTCGTCCAGCAGCAGCACGCGCGGCTCGTTCACCAGCGCGCGTGCCAGCGCCACGCGCTGGCGCTGCCCGCCCGAAAGCTGCCCCGGCTTGCGGTCGCCGTAGCCGTCCAGCTTGACCAGCGCCAGCATCTCTTCCGCCCTTGCCGCCCGCGCGGCGCGCGGCACGCCTTTCACCATCAGCCCGTACGCCACGTTGTCGCGCACGTTCATGTGCGGAAACAGCGCATAGTCCTGAAAGACGGTATTGACGTTGCGCAGGTTGGGCGGCACGCGCCCCGACTCCTCGCCGAAAATCCTGATCTGTCCGCCGGTGGGTTTTTCGAAGCCCGAGATCAGCCGCAGACAGGTTGTCTTGCCGGACCCTGACGGCCCCAGCATGGCAAAGAACGACCCTTCGGCAATGACAAGGTCAACCCCGTCGACGGCGCGCACGGGCCCGAAATGGCGTGATACGCCGACGAATTCCACCGCATCGGTCATCGGGCTACCCGTTTTCCCGCCTGGGCCGGGACGTGAAAAAAACCCCGGGCGCGCCGCCCGGGGTCATCGCACCAGCGCAGGCTCAGCGCCCGCCGATCACGCCGATATAATCCGACACCCAGCGATAATAGGGCACGCAAGCCCCTTCGCCCTGGGCACAGTTGGCCGTCGGGGTGGTCCAGAACCGGATCCTCTCGAAATCGTCCAGCCCGTTGGCGGTGCAGATTTCGGGCGTCAGCAAGCCGCGCCCGTCGGTGCAGGCCGCCGGAACCGCAGGGTTCGCGCCGAACCAGACCGCAAGGTCGGACTGAAGGTTGGACGACAGCGAATGTTCCATCCACAGATAGGCGCAGTTCGGATGTTCGGCATCGGCATGCAGCATCGAGGTGTCGGCCCAGCCGGTGGCCCCTTCCTGCGGGATGGTCGAGGCGACCGGGAATTTCTCGGCCCGCAGCAGATTCACCTGGAACGGCCAGGTGCCCGAAGCGACGACACCTTCGTTCTTGAAATCATCCATCTGGATGAAAGCATCGTGCCAGTAGCGGCCCACCAGTTCGCGCTGTTGCCGCAGCAGGTCCAGCGCCGCCTTGTACTGGTCTTCGTTCAGCTCATAAGGGCTGGTGATGCCTAGGTCCGGCTTGTGGAACATCAGGTATTGCGCGGCATCGGCAATGTGGATCGGGCCGTCATAGGCCTGCACCCGGCCCTTGTTCGACGCGCCGTCGGGCAGCGTCTGTTCTTCAAAGACCACGTTCCAGGATGTGGGCGCGTCCTTGAACACCTCGGTGTTGTACATCAGCACGTTCGGCCCCCACATGTAGGGCACGCCGTAATGAACACCCTCCACGGTGTACCAGGGCGCGTCCTGCAGGCGCGGGTCAACCGCGCCCCAGGACGGGATCAGGGCGGTGTTGATCGGCTGCACCCGCTTGCCGGCGATCAGCCGCAACGAGGCATCGCCCGACGCGGTCACAAGGTCGAACCCGCCCTCGTTCATCAGCGCCACCATCTCGTCCGACGTGGCCGCGGTCTTGACGTTTACCTTGCAGCCGGTCGCTTCTTCGAACCTGGTCACCCAGTCAAAGGCCTTGTCGGTTTCGCCGCGTTCGATGTAGCCGGCCCAGGCCACGATGTTCAGCTGGCCTTCGCCCGGCCCGATGGCCGCCACCTGCGCAACGGCAGGCACCACGGCGACAATCGCGGCAAGGGCCGATGTTCCCAAAAGCTTCAGTGTCTGCATTGCTGATCCTCCCCGTCCTGTTGTTCCTTGACGGGGCCAAGCGTAACCGTGCTCCCGGCATGTCCGCAACCTGAAAAGGCAACCGGTGCGGGCTGTTCCTGCTGCGCATCAGGCCGGAATGCGCATCCGGTAACGCGCCGGGACCTGCGGGTTGCAGAAGGGCCGGGGCAGCCCGCCCGCCAGACGACGCAAGGTCACTTCCGCCACGGTCTGCCCCATGCGCGGCATCCTGTCTTCGGTGATCCCTGCCTTATGCGGTGTCAGCAGGACATCGGGCAGCCCCCGCAGCGGGTTGTCGGGCGGCAGCGCGGGTCGTCAGACACATCAGGGCACCGCCCCGGCGATATGGCCGCCCGCCAGCGCCGCAACCAGCGCCGCCGTGTCCACCACCGGCCCGCGCGCGGCCCGGTGTCACGCCTGTACCTTTTGGTAGGGCCGGGATCATGCAGGTCCTATCGCTGCCGCGCCACGGCCCGGACCTGCGCCTTCGGGCCTGGTGGCCCCCTTACACACTCAGGGCAACTGCGGTTTCCCACTCATGGCATTGCGCGGCCAGTTCCGGCGACAGCGGCCTGTCGGTGTAAAGCGTATCGATGTCGCGCAATGACACGATCCGCACCGGGGCGCTGCGCTGAAACTTCGAGGCGTCCGCCACCAGAAAGGTCCGCCGCGCCCGCCGGATCAGCGCCTGGCTGACGCGCACCTCCTGCAGGTCGAAATCCAGAAGGTCGCCATCCGCATCCAGCGCCGAGGCCCCGATGATCGCGAAATCCACCTTGAACTGCTCGATGAACTGCGCGGTCAGGTCGCCCACCAGCCCGCCATCCGACCGGCGCAAGACGCCGCCCGCCACCATGATCTCGCAGCTTTCATTCGCCACCAGAATGTTGGCGACATTCATGTTGTTGGTCACCACCGTCAGGTTGCGGTGCCCCAGCAGCTCGCGCGCCACCGCCTCGGTCGTTGTGCCGATGTTGAGAAACAGCGAACTGTTGTCGGGAATGGCCCGCGCACAGATGCGCGCAATCGCCGCCTTTGCCTCGTCATTCAGGCGGCGGCGTTCCTGATAGCCGATGTTGGCCACCCCCTTGCGGATCACCGCCCCGCCATAGACCCGGTCCAGCAGGCCTGCATCCGACAGATCGGTCAGATCGCGCCGGATCGTCTGGAGCGTGACGCCGAAGCGGTCTGCAAGCTGGTCCACGATCACGCGGCCTTCGCTGCGCGCGATGTCAAGAATTTCGGTCTGGCGAAAGCTCAGCGCCACGGCGATGCCCCGTCTGTTTTGCCGATCTAGGCGCGCGGCCCCGGCGCGGTCAAGCATGCTGCTTTGCAACAAACACTGCGGCATCGCAGCGAAAAGGGCAGAAGGGATGATAGAAAGATGCGCGATTCTGCCAAAAGCGAACATAAACGAAAACAAAGATTGACACCGGCGCGAGTCACCCCCGATTGTGCAGCTCTCTGGGGGGAAAGATTTGCCGCATCACACGGACCATCGCGGCCCGGTCGATCTGTTTGTGATCGGTGGGGGCATCAACGGCTGCGGGATTGCCCGCGATGCCGCCGGACGTGGCCTGTCGGTGGCCCTTGCCGAAATGGGGGATCTGGCGCAGGCCACGTCCAGCGCCTCGACCAAGCTGTTTCACGGCGGGCTGCGCTATCTGGAATATTTCGAATTCCACTTGGTGCGGGAATCGCTTTCTGAACGCGAAACCCTGCTGCGTGCGATGCCCCATATCAGCTGGCCGATGCGCTTTGTTCTGCCCTACAGCGCCGACATGCGCTTTGAAGGGCAGACACCCACCTCACGGCTGCTGTCGCGGGTCATGCCCTGGATGAAGGGCCGCCGCCCCGCCTGGCTGATCCGGCTGGGCCTGTTTCTGTATGACAATCTGGGGGGCAGAAAGATTCTGCCGGGCACCCGCACGGTTGATCTGCGCAGCGATCCGGCGGGCAAGCCGCTGCAGAAGCGGTTTTCCCTTGCCTATGAGTATTCTGATTGCTGGGTCGAGGATTCGCGCCTTGTCGTGCTGAACGCCCGTGATGCCGAGGCGCGCGGCGCCCGCATCATGACCCGAAGCAAGGTGGTTTCTGCCGAACGCGGCTCAGACCTGTGGCGGGTGACGGTGGCCCATGACGGCGGCCTGCAGGAGGTGGTCGCAGCGCGGGCCATCGTGAATGCCGGTGGCCCCTGGGTGGAAGACGTGGTGCGCGGCGTGCTGCGGGTCAACTCCGGCGAAGGCGTGCGGCTGGTGCGCGGCAGCCATATCGTGACCCGGAAGCTTTACGATCACGACAAATGCTATTTCTTTCAGGGCGAAGACGGCCGGATCATCTTTGCCATTCCCTATGAGCAGGACTTTACCCTGATCGGCACCACCGATCAGGATCACAAGGGCAGGCCCGGCGATGCGGTCTGCACGCCCGAAGAACAGGACTATCTCTGCGCCTTCGCCTCGCGCTATTTCGAAAAGCCGGTGACGCGCGCCGATATTGTCTGGACCTATTCCGGCGTGCGCCCGCTTTATGACGACGGTGCCACATCGGCCACGGCGGCGACGCGCGATTATGTGCTCAGCCTGGATGCCGCCGGGGCACCGCTGCTCAACGTCTTTGGCGGCAAGATCACCACCTACCGCCGCCTGGCGGAATCGGCACTGGAAAAGCTGACGCCCTTCTTTGCGGACGCGACCGGCAAATGGACCGCCGGCGTTGCCTTGCCCGGCGGCGATTTTCCCGTGGACGGTGCGGCGGCCCTGACCGATGGCCTGCGGCGCGAATATCCCTTTCTTGATGCTTACTGGGCCGGGCGGCTGGTGCGCGCCTATGGCACCGAGGCGCGGCACGTGCTGGGCACCGCGCGCACCGCTGCCGATCTGGGCCGGTCCTTCGGGGCCACCCTGACCGAAGCCGAGCTGCGCTGGCTGATCGCCCGCGAATATGCCCGCACCGCGCAGGATGTGGTGTGGCGCCGCACCAAGCTGGGGCTGCGCCTGACACTTGACCAGATCGCGGAAATTGATGCCTTCATGTCACGCGAACATGACCGGGCGGCGGCAGAATGACGGGGCAGGGGCGATGACGCTGGAACTTGACGGTGTGACAAAGCTCGTGGCCGGGCGCACCCATATCCACCCGACCGATCTGACGCTGGAACGCGGCACGATGAATGTGCTGCTGGGGCCGACCCTGTCGGGCAAGACCACCCTGATGCGCCTGATGGCGGGCCTTGATGTGCCCAGCGCGGGCCGCGTGCGCTGGAACGGCACCGATGTGACCGGGATGCGCGTGCAGGACCGCAAGGTGGCGATGGTCTATCAGCAGTTCATCAACTATCCCTCGATGACGGTCTATGACAACATCGCCTCGCCGCTGCGCCTGATGGGCAAATCCGGGGCAGAGATTGACCGCGCCGTGCGCAAGACCTCGGACATGATGAAGCTGACGCCGCTTCTGTCGCGCAGGCCGCTGGAACTGTCCGGCGGGCAGCAGCAGCGCTGCGCGCTGGCCCGCGCCCTGGTGAAGGATGCCGGGCTTGTCCTGCTGGACGAGCCGCTGGCGAACCTTGACTACAAGCTGCGCGAAGAGCTGCGCGCCGAAATTCCGAAGATATTCGAGGAATCCGGCGCGATCTTTGTCTACGCCACCACCGAGCCGGAAGAGGCGCTGTTGCTGGGGGGCCAGACCGCAACCCTGTGGGAAGGCCGCGTCACCCAGTTCGGCCCCACCCCGCAGGTCTACCGCCACCCGGCGGATGCCACGACGGCGCGCGTCTTTTCCGACCCGCCGATGAACTTTGTCCCCTGCGTCAGGAAGGGCCACCGTGTCAGCTTCGGCGATCATGCCAATGCCCCTGCGGACGGCCCCTTCGCGGCCCTGGCCGATGGCCGCTACATGGCCGGTTTCCGTGCCAATCACCTGTCGCTGAATGCCCATTCCGGTGCCTCGGTTGCCTTTCCCTGCACGGTGGCGGTGACGGAAATCACCGGATCGGAAAGTTTCCTGCATCTGGTCCACGGTGCTGACCGCTGGGTCGGCCTGGTTCCGGGCGTGCATGACCTGGCCCCGGGGACCGAAGTGACGGTCTGGCTTGACCCTGCCCATGTATATGTCTTTGCCAAAGACGGCGCATTGGTGGCCCCCGCCGCCTATGCGCTGGCCGCCTGAGAGGAACCGCATGGCCCGGATCACGCTGTCAAACCTCGCGCATTCCTACTTTCCCGATCCGAAGGGCGAGGCGGATTATGCGCTCAAGGAAATGGACCATGTCTGGGAAGACGGCGGGGCCTATGCGCTGCTCGGCTCCTCCGGCTGCGGCAAGACCACGCTGCTCAACATCATTTCGGGCCTTGTGCGCCCGTCGCAGGGGCGCGTGCTGTTTGGCGACCGCGACGTGACCGATGCCGCCACGGCGGAGCGCAACATCGCCCAGGTGTTCCAGTTTCCGGTTGTCTACGACACCATGACGGTCCGCGACAATCTGGCTTTCCCCCTGCGCAACCGGGGCATGGACCCCGCCTATGTCGCCTCGCGCGTCAACCAGATCGCCCGGATGATCGGGATGGAGGCAGAGCTTGGCCGCAAGGCGCGCGGCCTGACGGCGGATGCCAAGCAGAAGATCAGCCTGGGGCGCGGCATGGTGCGCGAGGATGTGAACGCCATCCTGTTCGACGAACCGCTGACCGTCATCGACCCGCATATGAAATGGGAACTGCGCACACAGCTGAAATCGCTGCACCGCGAATTCGGCCATACGATGATCTACGTCACCCATGACCAGACCGAGGCGCTGACCTTTGCCGACAGGGTCGTGGTGATGTATGACGGCCGCGTCGTGCAGATGGGCACGCCGCAGGACCTGTTCGATGCGCCCGAACATACGTTTGTCGGCTATTTCATCGGCTCGCCCGGCATGAACCTGCTGGAGGCCAGGGTTGAGGGCAACCGGGCAACGGTCGCCGGTGTCAGCCTGCCGCTGGGTGCCGACTATGGCGCGCCACGGGGGCGTGTGCAGATCGGCATCCGCCCCGAATTCGTCAGCCTGACGGCGGCAGAGGGGCTGCCCGTGACCATCCGCCGGATCGAGGATGTGGGCCGCCACCGCATCGTCCGCGCCGATCTCAACGGCACCGGGATCAACGCCGTCGTCGGGGAAGGCACCGCCCTGTCGCCTGACATGACCCGCCTTGCCTTTTCCCCCGAACATATCGGGGTCTATGCCGATGACTGGCGTGTCAGTCCGCAGGGCAGCCGCGCGGGGAGGGCCGCCTGATGGACAAGACCCCCAACCAGAAGGCCTGGTTCCTGGTCTTGCCGGTGCTGGTGCTGGTCGCCTTTTCGGCCGTGATCCCGCTGATGACCGTGGTCAACTATTCCGTCCAGGACACCTTCGGGGACAATGAATTCTTCTGGGCCGGGCTGGAATGGTTCGAAGAGATGCTGGCTTCTGACCGGCTGTGGAACGCGCTGGGCCGGCAGGTCATGTTCTCGGCCATCATTCTGGCCATTCAGGTGCCGCTGGGCATCTTCATCGCGCTGAACATGCCGAAGAAAGGGTTCTGGGCCTCGGTCTGTCTGGTGCTGATGTCGCTGCCGCTGCTGATCCCGTTCAACGTTGTCGGCACCATCTGGCAGATCTTCGGGCGCGTCGACATCGGCCTGCTGGGCCATACGCTGGCGGCGCTGGGGCTGGATTACAACTATACCAACGACGCTTTCGATGCCTGGGCCACGATCATCGTCATGGATGTCTGGCACTGGACCTCGCTGATCGCGCTGCTGTGCTATGCCGGGCTGCAATCGATCCCGCAGGCCTATTATCAGGCCGCGAAGATCGATCAGGCCAGCCGCTGGAAGGTGTTCCGCTATATCGAACTGCCCAAGATGCGGGGTGTGCTGCTGATTGCGGTGCTGTTGCGTTTCATGGACAGTTTCATGATCTATACCGAACCCTTCGTCGTCACCGGCGGCGGGCCGGGCAATGCCACCACCTTCCTGTCGATCGATCTTGTGAAAATGGCGGTCGGGCAGTTTGACCTTGGCCCTGCGGCCGCCTTTTCGATCATGTACTTCCTGGTGATCCTGCTGGTGTCCTGGGTTTTCTACACCGTCATGACCAACCTCGACAAAGAAGAGGCGCGCTGAATGTCCGCCACCCCCCTTTCCGCACCCCGCACCGCGCCGCGCGCATGGCCGCGCATCAATGGCTCGGCGCTGGTCATGGCGCTGTACATCCTGTTCCTGCTGCTGCCGATCTACTGGCTTGTGAACATGAGCTTCAAGACGAATGAAGAGATCACCAGCAGCTTCACCCTGTTCCCGCAGACCTTCACCTTGGGCAACTATGCGGTGATCCTGACCGACCCAAGCTGGTACATGGGCTATGTCAACTCGCTGATCTACGTGGTGATGAACACGGTCATTTCGCTGACCGTGGCGCTTCCGGCGGCCTATGCCTTCAGCCGCTACAGCTTCATGGGTGACAAGCACCTGTTCTTCTGGCTTCTGACCAACCGCATGTCGCCGCCGGCGGTCTTTGCGCTGCCGTTCTTCCAGCTGTATTCCTCGGTCGGGCTGTTTGACACGCATATCGCGGTGGCGCTGGCGCATTGCCTGTTCAACGTGCCCCTTGCGGTCTGGATCCTGGAAGGGTTCATGCGCGGCGTGCCGAAGGAAATTGACGAGACCGCCTATATCGACGGCTATTCCTTTCCGCGCTTCTTCATCCGCATCTTCATGCCGCTGATCGCCAGCGGCATCGGGGTCGCCGCCTTCTTCTGCTTCATGTTTTCCTGGGTGGAACTGCTGTTGTCGCGTACGCTGACGGCGGTCAACGCCAAGCCGATCGCGGCGATCATGACCCGCACCGTGTCCGCCTCTGGCATGGACTGGGGCGTTCTGGCAGCGGCGGGGGTGCTGACGATCATTCCCGGCGCGCTCGTCATTTATTTCGTGCGCAACTACATCGCCAAGGGCTTTGCCCTGGGAAGGGTGTGATAATCATGGATTGGAGTAGCTTCTTTTCAGCAGCGCTGGGGGGTGCCATTGCTATAGCAAGTCAGATAGCAATTGATTGGTGGAAGGAGCGCCCTAAGCGGCAGCTTGATGAAAAACGGAAAGCAACCCTCAAACTATTGCTGGACCCACAGAATATGCCTGCTGAGGCACATGATGGTTGGAGGAATATCGTAACACTTCAACGAGTAGTTGGTGCCTCGGAAGACGATACTAAGCGACTTCTCGTTGAACTAGGCGCTCGCGGTTCGACCCAGAAAAAGGACATGTGGGCCATGATCGCCAACAAGCCACTGCCGAAAAAAGAGGACGATGAATAATGCAATGGCTATTGCACATTGCTGTATTTGGTCATGCGCAACATCTAGCGTTCAGTAGTCTTGCCGAGATTGCCTTTGAGGGGAGGGTTTGATGACTCGTACTCCCTGGACCACTATCTACGTCTCAGCGGCATCTTTCCTCGCGGCGATCCTGGCCTTCCTTGTCTGGGCCACGCCCCGCACAGAAGACGGCATTGCCTGGACCGACCCGATGATCCCCGGCGGCTGGATGGCCTGGACCTTTCCCACAGCCCTGTTCTTCTGGTGCATTGCCAGTATACTGACGCTGTTCACCATTCTTGCCATCCGGTTCCCCGAAACGCCACGCAAGGGCATCCTGCGGATTGAAACAACGCGCGGCGACCGGCTGTTCATCACGTTGCTTGGCTCTGCCTTCATTCACCTTGCAACGCTCGGCATTCTCGGTGCCGACCTGATCTGGGTCGCGCCGATCCTATCCCTGATTTATGCTGCGGCGGTGTTCCGCTGGGTATAGACAGGTACACGACCCTGCCGGGGGGGCGGCCCCGGCCAAGACGACACTCTGGGAGGAGTTTACACCAATGAGACTACGTCACACATCAACCGCGATGGCGCTTGCGCTGCTCGCGATGGGTGCGCCGGCCTGGGCAGACATGGATGCGGCGAAAGCCTTCCTGGATGCCGAGATCGGCAACCTGTCGACGCTCAGCCGCGCCGATCAGGAAGCGGAAATGCAGTGGTTCATCGATGCGGCCAAGCCCTATGCCGGCATGGAAATCAAGGTGGTGTCCGAAACGATCACCACGCATGAATACGAATCAAAGGTGCTGGCCCCGGCCTTTACCGCGATCACCGGCATCAAGATCACCCATGACCTGATCGGCGAAGGCGACGTGGTAGAAAAACTTCAGACCCAGATGCAGTCGGGCGAAAACATCTACGACGCCTATGTCAACGACAGCGACCTGATCGGCACCCACTGGCGCTATCAGCAGGCCCGCGACCTGACCGAATGGATGGCCGGCGAAGGCAAGGCCGTGACCAGCCCCACGCTGGACCTGGCCGACTTCATCGGGCTCAAGTTCACCACCGCCCCGAACGGCAATCTTTATCAGTTGCCCGACCAGCAGTTCGCGAACCTCTACTGGTTCCGCTACGACTGGTTCTCGGATCAGAAGACCAAGGACGATTTCAAGGCCAAGTACGGCTATGACCTGGGCGTTCCGCTGAACTGGTCGGCCTATGAGGATATCGCCGAATTCTTCACCGGCCGCGACATGTCCTACATGGGCGGGCCGGCCAAGGTCTACGGCAACATGGACTACGGCAAGAAGGACCCGTCGCTGGGCTGGCGCTATACCGATGCGTGGATGTCGATGGCCGGCATGGGCGATGTGGGCGAGCCGAACGGCCTGCCGGTTGACGAATGGGGTGTGCGGGTGGACGAAAACTCGCGTCCCGTCGGCTCTTGCGTGGCGCGTGGCGGTGCCACCAATGACGCGGCGGCGGTCTATGCCGTGACCAAGGCCATCGAATGGCTGCAGAAGTACTCGCCCCCGGAAGCGGCAGGCATGGTCTTTGGCGAAGCGGGCCCGGTTCCTGCCCAGGGCGAGATTGCCCAGCAGATGTTCTGGTACACCGCCTTTACCGCCGATATGGTCAAGCCCGGCCTGCCCGTGATGAACGAGGATGGCACGCCGAAATGGCGCATGGCCCCCTCGCCGCACGGCGCTTACTGGCAGGAAGGCACCAAGGTCGGCTATCAGGACGTGGGGTCGTGGACGCTGATGAAATCCACCCCGGTGGATCGTGCCCAGGCGGCCTGGCTTTATGCCCAGTTCGTCACCTCAAAGACGGTGGACCTCAAGAAATCGGATGTCGGCCTGACCTTCATCCGCGAATCGACCATCGACAGCCAGCACTTCACCGACCGCGCCCCGAAACTGGGCGGGCTGATCGAATTCTACCGCTCGCCCGCGCGCATTGCGTGGTCGCCCACCGGCACCAACATCCCGGATTATCCGAAGATGGCCCAGCTGTGGTGGCAGAACATCGGCGATGCCATGTCGGGGGATAAAACCCCGCAGGAAGCGCTGGATGCCCTCTGCGCCGAACAGGAAAAGGTGCTGGAACGGATCGAACGCGCCGGCGTCCAGGGCGACATCGGCCCGCTCATGAACGAACCGCAGGACCCGCAGATCTGGCTCGACGCCCCCGGCGCACCGGTGGCCAAGCTGGAGAATGAAAAGCCCCAGGGCGAAACCATCGACTATGACACGCTGATCAAGTCGTGGAACTGATCGGGGCCTGACGGCAAAGACAGGGGGCGGGCGCGCAGGTGCCCGCCCTTCTTCTTCGGGGTCGGGGGGAAACCGCCTTTGACCCCGCCATCCTGCACCCGGACATACAGGGTTGCGCGCCGGTGGAGCCTGGCCTGACCCTGGTCCTGGCCCGAAGGTGCAAACTGATGGGCAGGGAAGGGTGCCGGCCCGCACATCAGGTCGCGCTTGCCCAGGGGCAGGCAGGCGCGGTCAACTCCGGCACCGGTCTGTCTGGAGGAAAGCATCTGCGGCTTTCCGAAGATCAAAGCCCTGACCGGGAAGGCCGCCACCCGGACCTGCGACGCTTCCTGAAGGCGACCGGGCGCAGTCTGCGGCCCGTTGCGGTCGCTGGATTGCCGAACCGGTGCCAGGGCTTCTGGCCATGGTTCAAATTGGCGGCGGCATGCCTTAAGCTGCGTGCCGCATGACCCCGCCATCCTCCGCCTTCCTGAAAACCGTGATTGATCGGCTGCCCGCGCTGAAGGGCCAGCCATGGCTGCCCTTGCCGGGCGGGCGCACCAACCGGCTTTGGCGCGTTGGCCAGGCGGTGATAAAGGCCTATGACCCTGCCGCCGCCTCGCCGCTGTTTCCCAACTCTCCGGCGGCAGAGGCGCGGGCACTTGCGCTTCTGGGGCCGCTTGGCCTTGCCCCCGATTTTATCGCGGCGGGTGACGGCTGGCTGGCCTATTCCCATGTTGCCGGGCGGATCTGGCAGGCGGACCCCGCCCCGGTTGCCCGGATGCTCGCCCGCCTGCACCAGCAGCGTTCCCCCGGCTTTCGCCCGGTTGCGTCAGGCAGTGCTGCCCTGCTGGCGCAGGCGCAGGCCATTGCCGCCGCCTGCCGCACCCGCCTGCCGCCCGCACCGCCGGACCCCGGCGTTCCGCCGGTGCCAGGACCCTGCCTCATTCACGCAGATGCGGTTGCGGGAAACCTGATCGACGGCCCCGGCGGTGTCACGCTGATCGACTGGCAATGCCCCGCAAGCGGCGACCCGACGGAAGACCTTGCCACCTTCCTGTCACCCGCCATGCAATGGCTGTACCGCGGCAGCGTGCTGACTGCGCAGGAAACCGGTGCCTTCCTTGCCGCCTATCCCGATCCGGACGTCACGGCCCGCTATCTGCGCCTGCGCCCGCTGTACCGCTGGCGCATGGCCGCGCATTGCCTTTGGAAGGCGGACCGCGGCGCACCGGATTACGCGCAGGCCGCCGCCGCCGAACTCGCCCCCTGACAAGGTGCTGAAACCGCCTGTCCCTCGCCTGCCGGGCGGGAAAACCCTGCTGGTCCGGGGAAAAGGGGTGCCAGTGCGGGCGGGGCGGGAAACGCTGCAAGACCTTCTGGCCCATCCACGGGCGGGGCAGGAAACGCGACCCGCGTTTCCCCCGCCTGCGCGGGACGGTGCCCTGTGGACCGGCAGGTCCGGGAGGGACAGAGGCCAGCGCCCGACCCGGCGGGGGCGAAGCGCCTGCCGGGGGCGGGTCGGGCGCTGGCCGGGGGCTTTGGCCCCCGGCTGGACAAGGGCCAGCGTGGCGCTGGGGCAGGGGCGATGGCCCCTGCCAGAGAGACCGGGCATCCCGAAGTGCGCAGGAACGCCACTCCGGGCGGAACCGGGAAACGCGACCCGCGTTTCCCCCGCCCGCGCGCGACGGTGCCCTGTGGACCGGCAGGTCCGGGAACACCGACAGGCCAGCGCCCGGCCCGGCAGGGGCGAAGCGCCCGCCGTGGGCGGGTCGGGCGCTGGCCGGGGGCTTTGGCCCCCGGCGGGCGTGCTCACAGCGTAGCGCTGTGGCAAAGGCGATGGCCTTTGCCATGGCAGCGGGGGCAGGCGGATTGTGGCAAGACCTTCTGGCCCATCCACGGGCGGGGCAGGAAACGCGACCCGCGTTTCCCCGCCCGCGCGCGACGGTGCCCTGTGGACCGGCAGGTCCGGGAGGGACAGAGGCCAGCGCCCGACCCGGCGGGAGCGAAGCGCCCGCCGGGGGCGGGTCGGGCGCTGGCCGGGGGCGGGTCGGGCGCTGGCCGGGGGCTTTGGCCCCCGGCTGTCCAAGGGGCGGCGCAGCGCTGGGGCAGGGGCGATGGCCCCTGCCATGGCAGCGGAGGCTGGTGGAATGTGGCAAGACCTTCCGCCCCGCCCGCGCGGGACGCCCCACACAAGACCCGCGCACCCCCCCCGGCCCAGAAAGGCAAGCGCCCGCCGGGGGCGGGGCGGGCGCGCGGCATACGCAGGGCAGGGCAGGGGCGTTGGCCCCGGCCGGAATGCGCAAGGCGCGCAGGCGCAAAAGCTTTGCGATTGCCGTCCCGGCAGCCCCTGCGGCAGGCCCTTTCCGGCAGCCTTCTACAGCAGGGTCCCGATCCACACACCCGCAGCCAGAAGCCCGACCCCCGCCAGCATCCAGACCACCGGGGTCCGGTCACGCAGAGCGGTGGGCCGTGCCGGGTCTGCCTGGCGGATCAATTGCGCCTCGGCCAGGCGGGGCAGCTTCGGACCGAAGCGCGACAGCACCCGCAGGGTCCGGCCAAGATCGCGCAGGATCGCCTTCGGCCCCACGTTGGCGGCGATATAGCCTTCGACGATGGGCTTTGCGACCTGCCAGATGTTGATATGCGGGTCCAGGCTGCGCGCGACACCTTCCACCACGACCATGGTGCGCTGCAAAAGGATCAGCTCGGTGCGCGTTTCCATGCCGAACCGTTCGGTCACTTCGAACAGATAGGCCAGCAGGCGTGCCATCGAAATGCGGCTGGCATCCATGCCGAAGATCGGCTCGCCCACGGCCCGCAGCGCGCGGGCGAATTCATCGATATCACGGTCGGCAGGCACATAGCCGGCCTCAAAGTGCACTTCCGCCACGCGCCGGTAATCCTTGCGGATGAAGCCGAACAGAATCTCGGCGTAGACGCGGCGGGTGTATTCATCGATCCGGCCCATGATGCCGAAGTCATAGGCGATGATGTCGCCATTCGCCGCCACCTTGAGGTTGCCCTGGTGCATGTCGGCGTGGAAATAGCCATCGCGCAGCGCATGGCTGAGGAACAGATGCAGCACGCGGGCACCCAGAATCCGGCGGTCATGGCCCGCAGCGTCAATGGCCGCGTTGTCGGCCATCGACACGCCTTCGGCCCAGCCCAGCGTCATCACGCTGCGGCCCGACAGGTACCAGACCGGCCTTGGCACCTGAAACCCTTCGTCCTCTGCCGTGTTCGCGGCAAATTCCGACGCGGCAGAGCTTTCAAGCCGCAGGTCCAGCTCGCCCAGCACGACGCCCTCGAAATGTGCGATGACATCCATCGGGCGCAGGCGGCGCGAGGCCGGCGACAAAAGCTCGATCATCCGGGCGGCCAGATAAAAGGCGTCGATATCGGTGCGGAAGGCCCGCTCGATGTTCGGGCGCAGCACCTTCACCGCCACATCCTCGCCGGTATCGGCCAGTTTTGCCCGGTGAACCTGCGCGATCGAGGCGGCGGCGACCGGTTCCGAGAATTCGCAGAAGGCCTGATCCACAGCCAGGCCCAGTTCCGCCTCGATCATCTGCTTGGCGATGGCGTTCGGAAAGGGGGGCAGCTTGTCCTGCAGATATTTCAGCTGGTCCGCCAGTTCATTCCCCACCACATCGGGCCGGGTCGACAGGATCTGCCCGAACTTGATATAGGCAGGCCCCAGCGCCGTCAGCGCCCGCGTGGCAGGCGGCAGGGCCGGGTCCCCTTTCAGGCCCAGCCACTTGAACGGCCAGCCCAGAATCCGCGCCACCAGACGCAGGCGCGGCGGGGCGCGGAACGCCTCCAGCACCACGTTCATCGCACCGGTCCGTTCCAGCGTGGCACCGGTGCGGACCAGCCGCCAGATGTTGTGGGGGCCGCGCACCTAGATTTTCCATCCCGAATGCAGGGCGGCAATCCCAAGGCTCAGGTTGCGGTACCTGACCTGCGCAAACCCGGCCGAGCGGATCATGTCCGCAAAGCTCTCCTGATCCGGAAAGCGGCGGATCGATTCCACCAGATACTGATAACTGTCCCGGTCCCCCGCCACGACCTGTCCCATCACCGGAATGACATTGAACGAATAGCGGTCATAGGCCCATTGCAGGCCCGGCACCGGAATCCGGCTGAATTCCAGCACCATCAACCGCCCGCCGGGCCGGAGCACGCGGCAGGCCTCGGCCAGGGCATCGGGAATGCGGGTGACGTTCCGGATGCCAAAGCTGATGGTGCAGACATCAAAGCTGCCTGCGGCAAAGGGCAGCGCCATCGCATCGCCCGCCACCCAGTCCAGCCGGTCGGCCAGGCGTTCGGCCTCGGCGCGCCTGCGCCCCGCGATCAGCATCGGCTCGGTCATGTCCAGAACCGTCGCCGTGGCTCCGGGCGCGCGTTTGAGGAACCGGAAAGCCACATCCCCGGTGCCGCCCGCCACATCCAGCAGCCGCTGGCCCGCACGCGGGGCCAGCCAGTCCATCATCGCGTCCTTCCACAGGCGGTGGACGCCGCCCGACATCAGGTCGTTCATCACATCGTATTTCGACGCCACGCGCGAAAACACGCCCTGCACCATGCCGGCCTTGTGGCCTTCCTCGACGGTCTGAAAGCCGAAATGCGTGGTCTGCTGTTGGTCACTCATGCTGCGCCCTGCCCGGTCTTGGTCCGGCTGGGATACAGCGTCCCGCCCCCGGTGACAAATCCTCAATCTGCCGCAGGCTGGTCAGCCCCGCGCGGATGCCATAGTCTGGGCCGCCGACAAGCCCATCCGCCCGAACCCCCTGAAAGGTCCGCAGATGCCCGAACTGCCCGAGGTTGAAACCGTCCGCCGCGGGCTGGACCCGGTGATGACCGGGCAGGTGATCGCGCGGGCGCAGGTCAACCGGCCCGATCTGCGCCGGCCCCTGCCGCCCGGCATGGCCGAACGCCTGACGGGCCGGCGGGTGGACCGGCTGCGGCGGCGGTCAAAGTACATCCTTGCCGACCTGTCGTCGGGGGAAACCCTGCTGATCCATCTGGGCATGTCGGGGCGGATGCTGGTGTCCGGTGCGCCGCTGGCGCGGTTTCACCATGACCACCCCGCACCGCAGAAACATGACCATGTCGTGCTGACCATGGCCAGTGGCGCGCGCATCACCTTCAACGATGCCCGCCGCTTCGGCGTGATGGACCTGATCGCCACCGGGGCGGCAGACGCGCATCCCCTGCTGGCCGGCCTTGGCCCCGAACCCTTTGGCAATGACTTTGACGAACCCCGCCTCGTTGCCCGGCTGAAGGGGCGCGCCACGCCGATCAAATCCGCGCTGCTGGATCAGCGCACAGTTGCCGGGCTGGGCAATATCTATGTCTGTGAAACCCTGTTCCGCGCCGGTGTGAACCCTGCGCGGACGGCGGGCGGCCTGCCTGCGGCCTGTGTGGCGGGGCTGGTGCCGATCATCCGCCAGGTCCTGAGCGAAGCGATCGAGGCGGGTGGTTCATCGCTGCGTGATTACCGGCAGTCCGATGGCGCGCTTGGGTATTTCCAGCATTGCTTCCATGTCTACGGCCGTGAAGGCGCCCCCTGTCAGACGCCGGGCTGCCCCGGCACGATTGCGCGCATCGTCCAGTCGGGCCGGTCATCTTTCTTCTGCCCTGTCTGCCAGACATGACTTGAACACTTGCACCGGGCTGATACCTGATAGGGGACAAGAGACCGGAGACCGCGATGCCCTATGAAACCCTGATCGTCGAGATCGAAGACGAGGTGGCGCTGGTCCGGCTCAACCGGCCGGATGCGCTGAATGCCCTGAACCTGAAACTGATGCAGGAACTGGCCGCCTGCCTGACGGCGGCCGATGCGAACCCCAAGGTGCGCTGCATTCTTCTGACAGGGTCGGACAAGGCTTTTGCCGCCGGGGCCGATATCCGCGACATGGCGCGCCAGGGCTTTGTCGATGTCTTTGGCGCCGACCTGTTCGGCCCCGAGGCCGAGGCCATCCTGCGCGTGCGCAAACCCGTCATCGCCGCCGTCGCCGGCTATGCCCTGGGCGGCGGGTGCGAGCTGGCGCTGATGTGCGATTTCATCATCGCGGCCGATACGGCAAAGTTCGGCCAGCCCGAGATCAACCTTGGGATCATCGCCGGCATGGGGGGCACCCAGCGGCTGACGCGCGCCATCGGCAAGGCCAAAAGCATGGACATGCACCTGACGGGCCGCTTCATGGATGCCGCCGAAGCGGAACGCAGCGGTCTGGTCAGCCGCGTCGTACCGGCGGGGCTGCTGCTGGACGAGGCCCGCAAGATCGCCCTTGGCATCGCCCAGAAATCAAGGCTCTCGGTTCTGGCCGCGAAAGAGGCGGTCAACCGCGCGCAGGAGACCGGCCTGCGGGAGGGCCTGCTTTCCGAACGCCGCCTGTTCCACGCGCTGTTCGCCACGGAAGACCAGAAGGAAGGCATGGCGGCCTTCCTGGAAAAGCGCACACCGCAATTCCGCGACCGCTGAGCAGGTTGGCTTTGGCTTTTGTCGCGGTCTGCCGGATGTGGTGCAGATCGCCCTTTGGCTTGGTTTGCACGGGGTTCGGCAGCACGTTCAGCGCGTTCATCGCCGTGTGGGCCCGGCATCGCTGTTCGCGCGTTGCGGCGAAGACCCCGCGCAGCGCCGTCCAGAACCCAAGGGCACCGTCGCCGAAGGCCGGTTGCGGGTCCTGTTTCAGGCCGCGCCGCTTGAGATCGGGGAGCAGGCCGCGCCAGCGCTGCGTGCTTTCGCGAAAACCGTCGGTTATCGGCGGCAGTTCCTTGTGGCCCTGTTCACCGGCACCGGCGATCAGTGGAATGCATTGTTTTTCCGCAGCCATTCGCGGCCTGAAGCAAACGCCATCCGCCCGGACGCAGAGGAACCGCCGCTTGCCAAGGTCGCGCCGCAGCCATGCGTCACAGTCCGTCCACCAGCCGGCCTGTGGCCGCGTGATGGTCCTGGCCGACAGCCCCCTGGCATTCGGTCCCGGCAAGGCCCGCGGGTGCCCCGCTGAAATTGCCCGCAGACACACCCTTCAGATAAAGCCATGGCAGCAAGTCCGCCATGGACTTCGCCTCGCGCAGGTATCGCGGCAGAATGCCGGGCGGGAGGGTGATCTTGTCTTCTCCGGTGCCCCGATCCCTCATCCGCGTCACCTTCACCGGCACAGGGCCAATGCCCGTCATCACCCCGCGTTCCGGCAGATGACCCTGCCGGACAGCGCGCGCCCGCCCGTCCTTGAGCCTGCCGGGGGAAAACGCCGCCATCCGCCTGGCCAGTTCCACAGGGATCGCCTGCCCGATCAGTTTGCGCGCGCCATCACGGAGGACCGCAGAGAACGCATCTTGCATGAATCCCGATGGATCGGGCAGGCGGGTGATAGCGGTCTCCGACATGGGGCATATCCCTTGCCCGGATGGGCATTGACGGCGCTTCGACACCGCCATGATATGGTGCCGCTCGGGCCATCACCGGCTTTCGCGCCTTTCTTCTGACAAGCCGGTTGCGGTTGCGCGGGTCATCCTTTCCGGGCCGGCCCTTGCCGATGCCAGAGGACGCCGGGGCGAAACCGCGCGCGCCCTGGCTGCGGGACAGGTCTTGCGCCACGCCCCTGCCACAGGGGGCAGGGGTGCCATTGCCTTGAGCGGCCACGTCCTGTCACGCCGCCCGCGCCGGGACCGGCCTTTCTCTGCGGGGCCGCCGCGATTTGGCACTGGATATTGCGCGCGGACCGGCACAGGATAAACCGCGCATCCTGCAATGGAGAGATTTGTCATGGAATACAGGACACTCGGCCGGTCCGGACTGAAGGTGTCGGCGATCGCAATGGGTACCTTCACCTTCGGCGGCGTGGGGCCATTCGCCCGTGTCGGCAGTCAGGGCCTGCCCGAGGCGCAGGCGCTGGTCGATCTGTGCATCGATCACGGCGTGAACGTGTTCGACTGTGCCAACATGTATTCCAGCGGGGTCTCCGAGGAGATTCTGGGCGAGGTGCTGGAAGGGCGGCGCGATCAGGTGCTGGTCACCTCGAAAGCGCGGATGCGGGTGGGGCCGGGGCCGAATGACGAGGGCACCAGCCGCTGGCACCTGATCCGCGAATGCGAGCGCAGCCTGAAGCGGCTGCGCACCGACCGCATCGACATCTACTACATGCACGAATGGGACGGCACGACCCCGGTCGAGGAGAAGATGGCAGCGCTCGACACCCTCGTGACCCAGGGAAAGGTGCGCTACGTCGGCTGCTCGAACTACTCCGGCTGGCATGTGATGAAGTCGCTGATGGCGTCGGAACGCGACCGCCGCGTGCGCTTCGTCACCCAGCAGATCCACTACACGCTGGAGGCGCGCGAGGCGGAATACGAGCTTTTGCCGATCAGCGTCGATCAGGGGCTGGGGGTGCTGGTGTGGTCGCCGCTGGCGGCGGGACTGCTGACGGGCAAGCACCGCAGAGGCAGGCCCACGCCCGAAGGGACGCGCCAGTTCGCAGGCTGGACGGAACCGCCGGTCCGCGACAGGAACCGGCTGTGGGACATCATCGACGTGCTGGTCGACGTGGGGGCCGCCCATGGCGTTTCGGCCGCCCAGGTGGCGCTGGCCTGGCTGCTGACGCGGCCTGCGGTGTCATCGCTGGTGGTGGGCGGGCGGACGGCGGCGCAGTTCGCCGACAACATCGCGGCGGTGTCATTGCGCCTGACGGCAGAGGAGCTTGGGCGCCTCAACACCGTCAGCCGCCCGCCGCTGATCTATCCCTACTGGCATCAGGGCCAGTTCGCCGTGGACCGCTTCAGCGAGGCTGACCACGCAACGCATGACGGGAACCCGCCGCCAAAGTGGTAGGGGCGGGCGGGTGCCGCACCGCCAGGCACCCCCCAACCCCCGGCAGGGTGCGTGTTTGACGTACCCGGCTTTCCAAACCGGAATCGGCTTGCCGCCAGGTGCCTGCGCAGGAACGGTCACCTCAGGCCCGCTGCCGCCCCGCAATCGCCCCGGCGATTGCCGTCATCGCAAGCATCCCCGGATCGTCCATCCCGATGGTCTTTTCACCGAAGATGCGCGCCCGGCCGATGGTGGCGACACGGCCCCGCATTTCTGTCTGCGCCTCGGCCGCACCGGTCGCCGCCGCCTCGGCCACCGCCCGGGGATCGTCAAGCCCCGCCGTTGCCCTGGCCATGGCATCCAGACTGTCGAGCACCGTCTTGCCGCCCAGTTCCGCCTTGCCCCGCGCCTGCATCGCGTCGCGTGCCCCCGCGATCAGGGCAGACACCTCTGACGCCCCGACCTCTGTGCGCCCGCGCAAGGCCTTGGCCATCGACATCAGCCCGGTGGCCATCAGCGTGCCGTAGGACGAGCCGGAGGTCTTGGTGAAGGCCTGCGCGCAAGCAAGCAGAGCTTGCCCCAGATCGTCGGGCAGACCCGGCGACAACTCGGTGATTGCCCGCATCCCCCGCGTCAGCGTGACGCCCAGATCTCCGTCGCCCAAGGCGCCATCCGCGGTGTTCAAAGCGTCGAAGTCCCGCTCCATCGCTGCGGTCAGCCGGGTGACGGCCCCGCGCAGATCGGCAACGGTCAGCGTCATTTCACGCTCCAGAACGCACAGTCGCAGGGGGCGGTCAGGAAGCCCTCCAACTCGGCATCAAGCTTGCACAGGGTGAAGGAGACCCCCGTCATCTCCATGCTGGTGGCATAGCGGCCCACCAGCGGCATCACCACCGTCGCCCCGGCGGCTTCGATGCGGGCCTTCACGACACGGTAAAGGATGTACAGCTCCTCCGGCGGGGTCGCGCCAAGGCTGTTGACCATGACCGACACGCGGTCCCCCTTCGTCAGGGGCATGTCCGACAGGAGACGGTCCATCATCTCTGCGGCAATCGCATCGGCGGGGCGCAGTTGCCCCCGCCAGACGCCGGGCTCGCCGTGGATGCCCATGCCCATCTCCATTTCGTCCTCGCCGATGGTGAAGGTGGGTTTCCCGGCCTGCGGCACGGTGCAGGGCGAAAGCGCGACCCCCACAGACCGGCAGGCATCCGCCGCCTTCTGCGCCACGCGGGTGACCCCGTCGAGGTCGTGCCCCGCCTCGGCCGCCGCGCCCGCGATCTTGAAGGCATAGACCATCCCCGCCACGCCGCGCCGCTTGGCAGCCTCTGCCGGAGGTGCCGAGGCCACGTCATCGGCCAGGATCACGGAGGTGCAGCGGATATCCTCGAACCCGACAAGGTCGCCCGCCATATCGAAGTTCATGATGTCGCCACCGTAATTGCCGTAAAGGCGCAGCACGCCCGCGCCCTGGTGCGCGGCGCGGATCGCATCCGCCATCTGTTCGGCCGACGGGGACGAAAAGACATCGCCGATGGCGCAGGCGTCCAGCAGGCCGGGGCCGACATAGCCCGTGAAGACCGGCAGGTGCCCCGACCCGCCCCCGGTCACGATGCCCACCTTGCCGGGCTTGCCCGCCCCCGACCGCGCCACGACGCGGCCCGACCCGCCGTGCAGCCGGTAGAACCCGGGGTGCGCGGCGGTAAGGCCTGCCAGCATCTCGTCGACATAGTCGACAGGGTTGTTGAGGATCTTCTTCATGGCTCTCTCCCGGTTCAGGTGCGGCGGCCGGTGGCGCGCCAGGTGTTGACGATCATTACCAAGATCAGCAGACTGCCCCAGATCAGCTCGCGCGCAAAGTTCGACACGCCGACCATGTTCAGGCCCGAGGACAGGAACTGCATCGTCAGGACGGCCAGCACAACGCCGATGACCTTGCCATAGCCACCGTAGGGGTTGACCCCGCCAAGGACCGCAATCAGCACGGCCAGAAGCAGGTAGCTGGACCCGTAGTCGGCCTTGGCAGAGTTGGCGCGGCTCATCACGACCATGCCCGCGATGGCGGCCAGCGCCCCGGACAGGACATAGACCCTGATCAGCATGGCATCGATGTTGATGGCCGCAAAGCGCGCCGCCAGAGGGTTTGCGCCGTACATCCTGAGCTTCACCCCGAAGCCCGTTCGCGTCAGCAGCAAAGAGATTGCAAGCGCCAGCAGCCCGAACAGGATCAGCGGCGTGGGGATGCCCAGCACGGTGGAATTGCCGATCCAGGCCGTCGCATCGGGGAACCCCATCACCGCCGACCCTCCGGTCAGGGCAATGGCGATGCCGGTGAAGATCAGCCCCGAACCCAGCGTGGCCAGGATCGGCGGCAGCCCGAGGCTGGCCACCAGGACGCCGTTCATCAGCCCTGCGGCCACGCCCACACCGGTCGCGGCGGCAAAGGCGATCAGCACAGTTCCCGCACCGCCCCCCGTCACCTGCGTCAGGATGGTGGCCGCAATGATGGCTGACAGGTTGGCGATGCCCACCACCGACAAATCGATCCCCCCCGTCAGCATCGTCACCGTCATCGCCAGCGCGAGGATCGCGAATTCCGGGAACTGGAAGGCCATCGAGGTCATGTTCTGGACGCTCAGGAACCTGTCCGGGGCCAGCGCCGACATCGCAAGGAAGACGACGGCCGCAATCACGGCAAGGCGGCCTTCGGTGGAGTGCAGGAGTTTCATGCGCGCCCCCCCTTCATGCGGCCTGTGCAGCGGCGCGCTTGGCCTGCCAGGCGGGCAGGCCGGTGCCGATCAGGATCAGCACGCCGATGGCCACCGATTGCCATGTTGCAGGGATTCCAAGCACAATCAAGCTGTTGCGCACCAGAACGATAAGCGCCACGCCAAGCACTGTCCCGGTCAGGGTGCCATGCCCCCCCGCCAGCCGCGCACCCCCCAGCACCACGGCAGCGATCACCGACAGTTCCAGCCCGACCAGGTCGAACGGGTTCGCCACCCGCGCCATGCTGGAATGGATGATCCCGGCGAGCCCCGCCAGCGCCCCCACATAGACGTAGACGAAGAACTGCACGCCGCGCACGTCGATGCCGATCCGCCGCGCGCTTTCAACCGATCCTCCGATGGCGAAGATCTGCCGCCCCAGCATGGTGCGGTGCAGGATGAACCATGTCAGACCGATGGCCCCTGCCGTCACCAGGAATGCCGCGTGCAGCGAATAGAACGAGCCATCCGCATTCTCGCCCCGCACGATCATCATGCGCCCGAATTCGCGCATCCCCGGCGGCAGCGTGGTGATCTGCTTCTGCCCGATGAAGGTCAGCATGAAGCCCCGGAAGACCGACAGCGTGCCCAGCGTCACGATCAGCGTGGGCAGGCCCATCACGGCGATCAGGACGCCGTTGATCGCACCAAGGCAGGCCCCGATCCCCATCCCCGTCAGAAGCGCCGCCCACCATGGAATCCAGGGCATCGCAGCGTTCAGAAGCATCGCCGTGACATACATGGTGAAGGCGGCGATGGCCGTGAAGCTGACATCGATCCCGCCCGAGATCAGGACGATCAGCGCCCCCACCGCGAAAATCCCCAGCACGATCCCGCCGCGCAAAAGATCGGTCAGCGTGGCCACCGACAGAAAGCCGGGGTCCGACAGGGCCGCCAGCCCGCAGAAGGCGACGATGACAAGGGCCACCAGCGTCTCGTTCCGGGTCCAGAGGGTGCTCATGACGCCAGCCTGTGTGCAAGATCGGTCTCGGAAACCTGACCCGAAGGGATGTCCTCGATCAGCCGCCCCGCCTTCATGACAAGGATGCGGTGGCAGGTTGCCAGCACCTCGGGCAGGTCGTCGGAAATCACGATCACCCCAAGGCCCTGCGCCGAAAGGCCGGCGATGATGCCGTGAATTCCGGCCTTGGACCCCACGTCGACACCGACGGAAGGCCCGTTCAGCACCAGAACGCGGGGGCTGCGCGCCATCCAGCGCGCCAGCACCACCCGCTGCTGGTTGCCCCCCGAAAGCGACCGCACCGGCGCGTCGGGGTCCGGTGCCTTGACCGACAGGCGTTTCAGCCAGTCCCGCGCCTCGGCCATCAACCCGCCGATGTCGAGGATGCCCGAAGCCCCGTGCGCATCAAGCCTGCCGACCGAGATGTTCTGCAGGATGCTTTGTGTCAGGAACAGCCCCTCGGTCAGCCGGTCCTCGGGCACATAGCCGATCCCCGCCCCGGCCGCCGCCAGCGGATCGCCAAGGGGCACCGGACGGCCATCAAGCGTGATCCGGCCCCACTCGGGCGCGACCAGCCCGAACAGCGCCTTGGCCAGCGCCGTGCGGCCCGATCCCAGAAGGCCCGACACCCCCAGGACCTCGCCCGCGCGCAGGGTAAAGCTGACATCCTCAAAGGCCCCCGCCTTGGACAGACCTTCGACCCGCATCAGTTCGGGCGCGTCAGCGCGCAGGGGCGCGGGCGGCGCCTCTGCCACGTCGCGGCCGGTCATGTGGCGGGTCAGGCTGGCGGCGTCGAAGTCGGCCGCGGGACCTTCGGCCACCTTCTGCCCATTGCGCAGCACGATGACCTTTTCGCAGACCTCCAGCACCTCGGCCAGTTTGTGGCTGACGAAAAGCACCGCCACCCCGTCGGCCTTGAGGCGGCGGATGATATCCAGCAGAACCCGCACCTCGCGCTCGGTCAGCGCGGTGGTGGGTTCGTCCATGATGATAAGCCGCGCCTCGGTCGCCAGCGCCCGGCAGATGGCGACGAGCTGCTTGTGCGCAACCGACAACGTCTCGACCGCCGCAGTCAGCGGAATGTCCACGCCGATCCGCGCCAGCGTGGCCCGCGCCGTGTCGGCGATCCGCGCCCGTTGCACCAACCGCGTGCCGTGGCCCAGTTCGGCGGAAAAGGCGATGTTCTCGGCCACGCTCAGGTTCGGGAACAGGCTGAAATCCTGAAAGATCACCTTGATGCCCGCCGCTGCCGACAGGCGCGGGTTCAGGGCACCCTGCGGCTGTCCGGCGAACAGGATCCGCCCATGGTCGGGCTGTTCCACCCCGGCAAGGATCTTGATCAGCGTCGACTTGCCCGACCCGTTTTCCCCGGCAAGGCACACCGCCTCTCCGGCGGCAATGGAAAACCCAACGCTGTCCAGCGCGGTGATCCCGGAATAGGTCTTGGTCACGTGATCGAACGTGACGAGGTCAGTCGTCATGGCCAGCCTTCTTGCCGCTCCACGGGTCGGGGGGCGGGCCTGCCGCCCCCCGGTTGTCCCCGATCAGAACGGGTATTCCGCCATGTTGGCCTTGTTCACGTTCACCCAGGCCTGGCCATAGATCACCTTGCCGTCGAGCGTGATCTTCTCGTAGCCCGGCAGGCCAAGGTCGGCACCATCGGCCACCGTCTCGCCCTTCATCACCATCTGTGCCAGCTTGTTGATGGCATAGCCTGCAACAGCCGGATCCCAGAAGCCGATGCCATCCACGGCGCCGGTTTCCAGATACTGCCCGGCGATCGAGGGCAGCGAGGTGCCGAACACGCAGGTCTTGTCGGCCAGACCGCGCTCTTCGATGGCAAGGCCGATGCCCGCCACGTCGGTCGAGGCCGATCCCTGCAGACCCTTCACGTTCGGGAAGGCGCGCAGCACTTCCTGCGCCTTCTCATAGGCCTTCTGCTGGTCATCGAAGGTTTCGTTCTTGTCGCCCACCAGCACCATCTTGGGATACTTTTCCTTCTGGTAGGCGATGGCGCCGTCGACCCACTGGTTGTGCGTCTGGCTGGTCAGCGAACCGACGAACACCGCATACTCGCCCTCGCCGCCCATGCAGGTGGCCATCTGCTCCATCAGGTTGGCGCCGAAATCCTCGTTCTTGAAGGCTTCAAGGTCGTAGCTGGTGTTCTGCTGGCTTGCCGCCTCGTGCGTGATGACGACGATGCCCGCGTCCTGCGCGCGCTTCAGCACCGGCTCCAGCGCTTCGGGCGACATCGGGATGACGGCCAGCGCGTTGACGCCCTGGGCGATCATGTCCTCGATCAGGGCGGCCTGCTGCTGCGGGTCGGCCTGGGCCGGGCCCACCTGGAAGGCATCGGCACCGGTGTCGGCGGCGTATTTCTTGACGCCCTCCTCCATCCGGTTGAACCACTGGATGCCCGCGATCTTCACGACCGTGGCAATCTTCGGCGCGTCCTGCGCCATTGCGGGCATCGCCAGAAGCGAGGCCGAGGCGGCAAGCAGGGCAAGGGTCTTTCTGGTCATTTCGTCGTCTCCTCCCAAAAGTCGCCCCTTCCCGGGGCGGTTCGCTGTGGTGCCTACATTAGGCGGAATTCCCCGCCGTTCCAGAGGGATTGCAGGGGGGTGGTCCAAAAGTTTCCCCCCGTGCCGGTCAAGCTGCCGCAAGGGTCAGGCAAGGCCAGCAGCCCGGCTGCGGACCGCGGGCGGCAAGCGGGCGGGGGCCGGTCAGGCGCAGACACTCCTTCGGGCCGGGGCGGGGCTGTCTGCAACCAGCGACAGCACGAGGTCGGGCGCAGCGAGATGCGGCAGATGGCCCGCGCCCCGGATCAGGTGGATGGCGGCGGCGGGCGGCAGGTTTGCCACGTCGTGCCAGTCAAGGATGCGGTCCCCGGTCCCGAAGAGGACGGCGACGGGGCAGGTCAGCCGCGCAAGGTCCCCGGCAATGTCGATCTGCTGGAACCCGTCCCGCGCCGACAGGCCGGCCAGCGCGGCGTGCCCCGCCCGTTCCGCCTGCAACCGGTCAAGTTCGGATGCCAGCGCCAGCGCCGACAGCGGCCCCGTGCCCAGCAGCGCCAGCGCACGGGCCAGCGCGGCCGGCGTGCCGGCCGCCAGCATCCCGCCGATGAAATCACCGTTGATCCGCGGGCCAAGGCCCGTGGGGGCCGACAGCACCATCCGCTCCACCCTTGGTCCCAGCCCAAGGGCCAGCCGCACCGCCAGCACCGCCCCCAGTGAATGGCCAAGAAGGCGCAGCGGGCCGGGCGGCATCCGGGCCGCAAGTTGCTCCACCGCCGCGTCAAGACTGGCCACCGCTGGGGCACTTCCGTGTCCCGGCAGGTCGGGCGTCAGCACAGCATGTCCTGCCGCCCGCATCCGGCGCGGCAGGTCGCGCCAGCCCGTCGCGCTGTCGAAAAGTCCATGAAGCAGCACCAGAGTGGCCCCATTGCCACCCGTCACATCCCGCGCCTGGATGCGCCCCCGGCGTCCGGTGCCCTGAATCGTCGCAAGGTCCACCGCTGCCTGGCGCGCGGCGGCGCGGGCGGCCGGGCTTGCGGCGGGGCGCAAGCCCGGTTGCCGGTTTGGCGGCAGCGGCGCGGTCACGGGTGCCGCAGCTTTCGCGGGCACCTCTGCCACGGGTGCCGGGGCGTCCGCCGCGCCCGCGATCTCTGCCTCGGCAATCGCCTGATCCAGCGCCACGGTCTCGCCCGGGGCCACCAGCTGTGCGATCAGCGTGCCTGCGGTCAGCGCGGGCACCTCGACCACGGTCTTGTCGGTTTCCACCTCCAGCAGCACATCACCCCGGGCAAAGGCCGCACCGGGGGCAACCAGCCAGACGGTGACGCGCGCCTCTTCCATCGTCTCGCCGAGGCGCGGCAGGGTCAGGGTCACGCGGCCCATGGCGGGGCCTTTCGCAAGACGAGCCACAACGCGGCATCGCGGATCAGGTCGGCCGAGGGGATCGAACCCTTCTCCAGCGCCGGGGAAACCGGGATCGGGATATCCTCGCCCCCCAGCCGCAGGATCGGTTCCTCCAGCCAGTCAAAGCAGACCTCGGACAGCCGCGCCGCGATGTCGGACGCGACCGATCCGGTGACGGCCGCCTCGGTCACCACCATCGCGCGGCCCGTGCGTTTCACCGCCTCGATCAGCGGCACCTCGTCAAGCGGGTTGAGGCAGCGCAGATCGATCACGCAGGCCTCGACCCCCTGCGCGGCGAGTTGACCTGCCGCTGCAAGCGCCTCGTGCAGCATCCGGCTGTAGGTCAGGATCACAAGGTCGCCGCCCTGCCGCCGCACCACGGGCTGGCCCCAGGCCCCGTCGGGGGTGGCAACATCAAGCACACCCTTCATCGTGTAAAGCCCCTTGTGCTCGATGAACACCACCGGGTCGGGCTGGGTCAGGGACTGGCGGAGAAGGTGGTAGGCATCGTTCACCGTGGCAGGCATGACAAGGCGCAGGCCGGGGGTGTGGAAGACCCAGGCCTCCAGGCTTTGGGAATGCTGTGCCGCCGCCGAACGTCCCGTGCCGCCCTGGGTGCGCAGCACCATCGGAACGCCGATCTGACCCCCGAACATGTAACGGCTTTTCGCGGCCTGGTTGGCCAGCTGGTCCATCGTCATGCCGATGAAATCGACATACATAAGTTCCGCCACGGGCCGCAGGCCGGTCATCGCCGCCCCCACCGCCGCGCCCACGATGGCAGATTCCGAGATCGGGGCATCAATCACGCGATCAGCCCCGAAGAGGTCGATCAACCCCTTGGTCACGCCATAGGCACCGCCGTAAATGCCCACCTCTTCGCCGATCAGGATGACCGAGGGGTCGGCCGTCATGGCATCAACAAGCGCCTGACGGATCGCCTCGCGGCAGGTTGTTTCGATCATGCGCGCGCCCCCTCCGAAAGGATGGCGCGCAGCCGGTCGGCCTGCGGGCGGGGAAAGGGGGTGCCGGGGGCATAGACATCCTCGAACATGGACGAAAGGGCGGGCGGAGTTGCGGCGATGGCATGGGCAAGTGCCAGGTCCATCTCCGCCGCCGCATCGCCGTCGATGCCGCCAAGATCGGCCTCAGAGGCGATACCTTCGGCGGCAAGGCGCGCGCGGGCCGTGCCAAGGGGGTCGCGCGCCCGCCCCCCGGCCTCTTCCTCGGGCGTGCGGTAGGGGGACTTGTCCATCCGGGCGTGGCCGAAGAAGCGGTAGGCGTCGATCTCGAGATATCCCGGCCGGCCCTGACGCGCCGCCTTGGTCAGCGCGCCTGCGGCGTCATGCACGGCCTCGACATCCGCGCCGTCCGCCCGCGCGGCGTTAAGGCCAAAGGCTTCGGCCCGCGCCGGAAAATCGCAGTGGCCGGCAGAGCGGTCCACGCGGGTGCCCATGCCGTACTGGTTGTTGATGCAGCAGAAGATCACCGGCAGGCGCCACAGAGCGGCCATGTTCATGGACTCGTAAAGGATGCCCTGGCTCATCGCCCCGTCACCGAAGAAGGCGACCGAAATCTGCCCCGACCCTGCGTTCCTGCAGGAAATCCCGGCTCCCACCACATGCGGGATGCCGCCCCCCACGATGGCATTCGCCCCAAGGTGCCCAAGTGCGCGGTCCGCGATGTGCATCGACCCGCCCTTGCCCCGGCAATAGCCGTCTTCCTTGCCCGCGATCTCGGCCATCATCCGCGCGGGGTCGGCCCCGCGGCCAAGGAACACGCCATGCCCCCGGTGATGCGTGGTGAAGGTGTCGCCCGGACGCATCGCGTCGGTCATGCCGACGACCGCCTCCTCGCCAATGGACAGGTGCAGCATCGACCCCGCACTCTGCCCTTTCAGGAACAGTTCCCCCACCCGCTCCTCGAAGGACCGGATACGCCGCATGGTGCGGTAGCGCCGCAGGGCCGCAGTGTTTGTCATTCAGCCTCGCGCAGGGGTTTCAGCGCGGGATAGGCCGCGCGGTACCGGGCGTAGATCGGGGCATAGGCGGCGTGGGCGGCCATGTCGGGCTCGATCACCCGCGCGGTGCGGACCATCGCGCCGCAGGCGGCCTCGATCGTGGGGAAATGCCCCGCGCCATGGGCCGCAAGGATGGCAGAGCCCAGGGCGCAAGCCTCGGTCTCCCCGGTCAGTTCCAGCGGTAGACCGAGCGTATCGGCATGGAGTTGCAGCCAGAACGGCGCGCGCGTAGCCCCTCCGGCGACGACAATGCGGCGCGCGGTGAAGGCCGCGCCAAAGGTTTCCACGATGGCGCGGGTGCCCAAACAGACCGACTCGACCAGCGCGCGGTAAACATGCGCGGGCGTGTGCATCAGCGTAAGGCCCGTGATCGCGCCCCGTGCGAGGGGGTCGGTATGGGGCGTACGGTTGCCCTGGAAATGATCCACCGCCACCAGCCCCTCCGCCCCCGGCGGCAGGGCCGCCGCCTGCCCGTTCAGCGTGTCGAAGTCGATATGTCCGGCAAAGTTGCGCTTGAACCAGGCGATGACTGACCCGGTGGAGGTTTGCCCGCCCTCGATGATCGGCCGCCCCGGATAGACGCAATCCATGTAGGTACCCCAGATGCCGGGAACATGCACGGTGCGGTCGGCCACGCCAAGGTGCAGGTGCGACGACCCGGTGATCATCGCCATGTCGCCGGGCTGCGTCACCCCCAGCCCGATCATCCCGATGAAGGCATCCGCACCGCCCTGGACCACGGGCGTGCCTGCGTTCAGCCCCAGGTGCTGCGCGGCCCCCGCCGTCAGCGGCCCGATGACCTGCCCGGGTGCCACGATCTCGCAAGGCCAGCGCCCTGCCAGATCGGCCAGGTCCAGGCGGTCGAGCATCGACAGCGGCCAGCCGCCGCCTTCCGTCCGGTAGTGCCAGCGCATGGTGATGTTGTTCAGGCTCGCCGCCCAGCGGCCCGTCAGGCGCAGCGTCAGGAAGTCCTGATACTCGCCCACCATCGCGGCACGCGCCCAGACCTCGGGCTGGTGCCGCTTCAGCCACAGCGCCTTGGGGATCATCCACTCGGGGCTGACCGGCCCCTCCCCGCCGCCGTTCAGCAGCAGCGCCGGATCGCCGCAGCCCGCGACCTCGGCAGCCTCGCGGTGCGCGCGCACGTCCATCCACAGAAGGCAGGGCCGCAGGGGCCGCCCTTCGGCATCCAGCGCCACCACGGTGCAAGAGGTGGTATCACAGGCAATCGCGCTGATCCGGTCCGCTGTCACGCCCGACACCGCCAGCGCCCCGCGCACCGCAACACCGGCTGCCTGCCACCAGTCTTCGGGATTCTGCTCGGCCCGGCCCGGCTCGGGGAAAGACGTCACATAGGTGCCCTTGCCCGTACCGCGCGACCGGCCCGCAAGGTCGAACACATGCGCCCTGAGCGACTCTGTCCCGCCGTCGATGCCGATCACATAGGCCATGGCTGTCCCGGTCCCGCGCTGCATCTGCAATGCTGCGCCGCAGTAATTGTGCAGTCGCTGCACATTTGTGATAATCGTTGACGGGCGCGGCGGTCAAGCGGATACAATGGCGGTGAAAGGGCCGGTCGCGGCCCGCCCCGGCAGGCGCAAGGCCCCATGTCCCAACCCGCGCGCGACAGTGACGATCTTGTGCAGGTGGCCTGGCTCTACCACGTCGGCCGGCTGAGCCAGGATGAGGTCAGCCGGCATCTGGGCATCTCGCGCTTCAAGGTGCTGCGGTTTCTGGCCGAAGCGCGGGATCAGGGGCTGGTGCGCGTCTCCATCGGGCACGAGACGAAGGGCACGCTGGCGCTGGCCGACCGGCTGGCGGCGCGCTTCGGGCTGACCGAGGTGCGCGTGGCCCCCATCGCCAGCCCGGACGAGGCGGCGGCGCGGCGGGCGGTGGGGATGCTGGCGGCGGGGTTCCTTGCGCGGATCGGGCGCGACGGGGCGGTCAGGATCGGCGTTGGCTGGGGCCGGACGATGGCCGCAATGGCGCAGGCGCTGACCGGGCTGCGCAACCCGGACCTGTGTTTTGTCTCGCTGATGGGGTCGATGGCGCGCATGGCGGAAACCGGCCCCTTCGACGTCTGCGCCCGGCTTGCGGCCCTGACCGGCGGGTCGGCGATGTTCCTGCCGGCCCCCTTCCTGACCGACAGCGAAGAAGATTGCCGCACCGTCCTGCGCCAGCGCCTTGTGCGCGAGACGCTGCTGGCTGCGCGCGGGGCACCGTGGTCGATCATCTCGCTGGGGGATTGCTCGCCCGGGGCGCTTCTGTCCACCAGCGGCATCCTGACGGCGGCAGAGGCGGCAGAATTGATCGCGGCGGGAGCGGTGGCCGACAGCACGGGGAAGTTCTTTCTGGCCGATGGCAGCCTTGCCGACACCGATCTGAACCGCCGCGCGCCCTCGATCGGGATCGAGGACCTGCGGGCGACGGATGTGACGCTGCTGGCCGCCGGCGTCAGCAAGGCGCGGGCCACGCTGGCCCTGATGCGGTCGGGGATCGTGAACCGGCTGATCGCGGACGAAGGGGCGGCAAGGGCGCTTCTGGACCTTGGGGACGGATGAGATGGGGGATCTGGCGTGCAACAGTCCACGTGGATGATGGCCCGTGACCCTGCGGGGGGCGGGCGGGCAATCGCTGCCGCCGCCGGCTGCAGGATGGATTTCATCGCAATCGCGCTTCTGCCGCCGGAGAAGGTCGACGCCGCCCGCAGCCATTGCGCCCCGGACAGGGCCGGGCGTCCCGCCGTCTGCCTTGCCGGCCTGCCCGAGGGGGTGCGGGCGCCCCCGGACCCGGAGGGTGCGAAGGCATGCCTGCGCCCCGCACCCGACCCGACGGCAGCCTCCGGCGCGCCGCCACTTGCCGGCGTGACCAATGGCGGGATCGGTGAAGGCACGGGGGTGCCGCCGGGGCAAGCAGAATGCGACAATGTCGCCCGCGCCGTGGCCGACGCCGCGGTTCATCCGGAATGCCCTGGTCTGGCCTTCGGGATTGATCCGGCGAACCGCCATGAGTCCCGCATCCTTGCCAGCGGCCGCCACGCGGTCGGGATGATCAAGCGGGCGGGGGCGGGCAACATCTTCGGCCGCCTCGAGACATGCCGCATGACCATCGGCGGGCGGGGCAGGGCACCCGGCATCCTTGAGGCGGCGGGGCATCCGCGCTGCATCCACCTTGCGGCAAGCGACCGGGTGACGCCCCGGCCGGGGACCGTCCGCCGGGACAAGGTCTTTGCGGTGCCGAAGGCGGCGGGGTTGAAATGCGGCCTTGCCATCTGGCGTCCGGTTGCGGCAAGCCGGGACCTGGCAAGGGGCCAAGGGCTGCCCTTTCTTCGCACCAGGGCATGGAATACGGGCTGATCTGATGGACTACACACCTCTGACCTCTGAAACCCTGCCCGCGCGCCTGTGCAGCCTGCCCGCCCTGACCGACCGGATCGGCCCCGCCCGGTCATGGACGGTGGCCGAGGTGGGGGACGGCAACCTGAACCTCGTGTTCATCGTGTCCGGCCCGCTGGGCCGCATCATCGTCAAGCAAGCGCTTCCTTACGTGCGCCTGGTGGGCGACAGCTGGCCCCTGCCGCTGAACCGCGCCTTCTTTGAATACAACGCCCTGACCCGCCACGCCGCCCGCGACCCCGGCCGGGTGCCGGAGGTGTTCCACTTTGACGAGGGGCAGGCGCTGATTGTGATGCGCTGTCTTTCGCCGCATGTGATCCTGCGCAAGTCGGTGGTGCAAGGGGTGATGCACCCGATGCTTGCCCGCCACATGGGGGTGTTCCTTGCCCGAAGCCTGTTCCGCGGCTCGGCCCTGTCGCTGTCCGGGCGCGCCTTGCGCCAGGACATGGCGCTTTTTGCCGGCAACCACGCGCTGGCCGACATCACGGAAAACCTTGTTTTCTCTGACCCTTACTTTGCGGCAAAGCTCAACCGCCACACCCCCGGCCTTGCCCCCTTCATCGCCCCGCTGCGCGCCGACCGCGCCCTGCGGATCGCCGCGCAGGAGGCCAAGCATGCCTTCCTGTCGAAGACAGAAACGCTGGTGCATGGCGATCTGCATTCGGGGTCCGTGATGGTGACGGCCGGGGATACGCAGGTCATCGACCCCGAGTTCGCCATCTACGGCCCCTTCGGCTTTGACGTTGGCATGTTCCTTGCGAACCTTCTTCTTGCCTTCCACGCCCAGTCCGGCCACGAAGACACCCCCGGCGCGCGCGACGGCTTCCGCGACTGGCTGCTTGGCCAGCTGGACGAGGTCTGGCAGGTCTTCACCGCCGAGTTCCGCCACCTCTGGCAGACCGAACGCACCGGCATTCTCTACCAACCGGCGCTTTTCGAGGACGCGGGCGACGCCCCGGGGGCCGGGGCGGCGCTGGCGGGGGTGCTTGCGGGCATCTGGCGCGATGCGATGGGGTTCTGCGGGGTCGAGATGCATCGCCGCATCCTGGGCCTTGCCCATGTCGAGGACCTCGAGGCGATCCCCGACCCTGCCCGCCGCCTGCGGGCCGAGGCGCGCGCGCTCGAGTTGGGCCGCATCATCGCCACCACGCGGCCAACCCCCGGCGATCTGGGCCCGCTTGCCCGCGACATGGACAGGAGCATTGCACGATGAAGGTGGGCCAGGACCATTACCGCTCGATCTGGGTCGAAGGGGGGGCGGTGCGGATCATCGACCAGACCCGCCTGCCGCACGAGTTCATCGTGGTCACGCTCGACACGCTGGGGCAGGCCGCCACGGCGATCCGCGACATGTGGGTGCGCGGCGCGCCGCTGATCGGGGCGACGGCGGCCTTTGGCGTGGCGATCGCCATGCGCGACGACCCTTCGGACGCGGGCCTTGCCCGTGCCCATGCGACGCTGATCAAGACCCGCCCCACGGCGGTGAACCTGCGCTGGGCGCTGGAAGAGATGGCGCGCGTCCTTGGCCCCCTTGCCCCTCCGGCACGGGCAGGTGCCGCGATGGCCCGCGCGGCAGCGATTGCGGACGAGGATGTGGCGATCAACGCGGCCATCGGCGACCACGGATTGCCGATCATCCGCGCGATTGCGGACCGCAAGGGCGGCCCGGTCAGGATCCTGACCCATTGCAACGCAGGGTGGCTTGCGACTGTCGACTGGGGCACCGCGACGGCCCCCATCTACAAGGCGCATCAGGCGGGCATCCCCCTGCACATCTGGGTCGACGAGACGCGCCCCCGCAACCAGGGCGCGCACCTGACGGCATGGGAAATGGCCGGCAGCGGCATTTCCCATGCGCTGATCGTGGACAATGCGGGCGGGCACCTGATGCAGCAAAAGGAGGTGGACATGGTCATCGTCGGCACCGACCGCACCACCGCGCGCGGCGATGTCTGCAACAAGATCGGGACCTACCTCAAGGCGCTGGCCGCGCAGGACAACGGCGTGCCCTTCTACGTCGCGCTGCCCTCGCCCACCATCGACTGGCAGCTCAAGGACGGTATGGCCGGGGTTCCCATCGAGGAACGCTCGGGCGATGAGGTGTCCTTCGTGCAGGGCAAGCTGGCTGACGGCACCGTCACCCGCCTGCGTATCAGCCCCGAGGCGACGCCCGCCGCCAACCCCGCCTTCGACGTGACGCCCGCGCGCCTTGTCACCGGCCTGATCACCGAACGCGGGGTCGCGGCCCCCGGCGCGCTGGCCAGCCTGTTCCCCGATCACCCGCGATGACCGGGGCCCCGCGCCCGATCTGATCCTTGATGTCGCCGACCGGGCGCGGAAGGGCTTCTGCGACGTGGCGATGGCGAGGATCGACGCCGGTTTCCCCCGGCTGCGCCGCCCCGCCCCTGGCGGGCGCTGGTCTGCGTTGTGCTTGCGGGACCGGTCCTGTGGGGCCGTGGTCCCTTGCCGGGCGGGGAAACGCGCTGCGTTTCGGGGGCCGCCCGGACCACTCCCCGGTCTGGCGGATCAGGACGATCTCCCCTCTGGCGGGGGTCTGATTGCCGTTTTGGCACCCTGTCAATTGCCCAGCAGGGTCAGGGTGCCGACAAGAATGGTGCCCAGAACGAAACCGGCGATTTTCTGAAAGTGAAAGAAACTGCGCACGGCGGGATGGTCATGGAACAGGTCGCGGTTCCTGCGGCCCGGTTCCATCAGCGGAAAGGCGTTTTCCAGCGAATACCAGAAACAGCCGGACCAGCCCTGTGTGCAAAGCGCGCCGGTCCTGCGCCCCAGGATCGTGCCCAGAACCACCAGCGCCGCGAACCACCACAGCAGGCGGAACGGGTAGACGCCAAACCCCGCCAGCAACCGCCACACCCATTCGCCCGCCCAGGCGATCCAGTCCTGCAGGGTGTTGCCATAATGGTCCATCCGGTGCAGATGCCGGGCATAGGCCACCTCATCGGCCGCCGGCCCCGCCCCCATGGCACGCAAGACCGATTCCATCTGGAAATAGGGCTGCGGGGCATGGCCCGCCGCCTGCCCGCCGCTGTCCCCGGCGGTTTCGATCCAGGCAATCAGCGGGGCCGCATCGCCAATCCGGCCCAGGTCGCCTTCGGCCCCCGAACCGACGCCCCCAAGCCGGTCATAGCGGAAGCCCTGCAGATCAAGCGGCAGAGGTGTGCCGTCGGCGCGCACCCAGCTTTCGGGTATGCGGGCCTGCAAGGCCGCGACATGGGCATTGCGCAGCTTCAGTGTGGCGTCCTTGCCCCAATTGACCGTGCTGCCAGCGCCTTGCCACAGTGCCAGTTCCTCGGCCGCCAGGCCGGTCATATCGACGGGGCCGGCGAAGGTTGAACCCTGCATTTGCACCACCCCGCCCACCGAGGCACCCAGCAGGCGCACCTCGGCAAACTCCGCCTCGTCGCGCAGGAACACGTCGCCACCCACCGTCAGGTCATCGGCAATGAACAGACCGGTGAAGCGGGAGCCGATGGCAGCAAGGTCCCCGCCCACCGAGGCACCCAGCAGGTCCACCCCGGCAAACTCCGCCTTGTCGCGCAGGTGCACGTTGCCACCCACCGTCAGGCGGTCGGCATGGAACGGACCGGTGAAGCGGGAGCCGCCGGCCTCAAGGTTCCCGCCCACCGACGCGCCAATAAGCTGCGCCCCCCCGAAGACTCCGTTTCGCAGATAGAGGCTGCCCGCCACGCTCATCGTGTGTGCGTCCAGCCCGGCTTCGCCGAGGGTCGAGCCGTCAAGGGAAAGGTCACGTCCGAACCGTGATCCGTATAGCGATATCCCCTTTGGCAGACGGCTGCCGTCCAACCACAGCGACTGCGGCACCTCTTCCTCATTGAGGCGGACCTGTTCTTGGAACCGGGCGCAGCGGACACGGACAGCCGGACGCGCCGGGGCGGAAATGTAGGGATCCCGCGCAGCGATCAGACGGATGAAACGGGACGACAGCACGCGGCTGTCTGGCCAGGGCTGATCTTCCTTCAATGCATCGCAGCCTGCTTCGTCATCGACACCGGTCGAATACTGCATGTCGGCGACATTGCCCGCGCAAATCTGTTCCCATGCAAATTTCTCGGGTGCACTCGCCCAATCCGGCAGGGCCACCGGGCAGGCCTCACCCGCCACCGCGCGCCTCGGCTTGGCGCTGTCCTGCGCCGCCGCAGCGCCTGCGCCCAGCATCAGAACCAGCAGAAGCCAGACGATCCGCCGCACGCCCTGCCCCCTTGCGCGCTACCCCGCTGCCGGACGGTCATCGGGCAGCAAGATCACCGTCCCGAAAGTGGCGCGGCCTGTCAAGCCGGACGGTGATCTTCACGCCGCTCCATCCACCCCCACCAGCGCCCGGGCGAAGTCTTCCGGATCAAACGGCGACAGATCATCGATCTGTTCGCCCACCCCGATGGCGTGGATCGGCAGGCCGAAGCGGTCGGCCAGTGCCACCAGGACGCCGCCCTTGGCGGTGCCGTCGAGTTTGGTCATCACCAGGCCCGAGACATCGGCGATCTTGCGGAAAATCTCCACTTGCAGCAGCGCGTTCTGCCCCGTTGTGGCATCCAGCACCAGAAGCGTGTTGTGCGGGGCGCTGGGGTCTTTCTTGCGGATCACGCGGACGATCTTGGCCAGTTCCTCCATCAGATCGGTGCGGTTCTGCAACCTTCCGGCGGTGTCGATCAGCAGCAGGTCCGCCCCGGTTTCCTGCGCCCGTGTCATCGCGTCAAAGGCAAGGCTGGCGGGGTCGGACCCTTCGGGGGCGGTCATCACCGGAACCCCGGCGCGGTCGCCCCAGATCTGCAACTGCTCCACGGCAGCGGCGCGGAAGGTGTCGCCGGCGGCAATGACCACCGATTTGCCGGCGGCGCGGAACTGGCTGGCGAGTTTACCGATGGTCGTGGTCTTGCCCGACCCGTTCACCCCTACGACCAGCACCACCTGCGGCTTGGTCGGGTACAGCGGCATCGGGCGGGCGACGGGGTCCATGATGCGCGCAATCTCACCGGCCAGCGCCAGCCTGATCTCTTCCGCCGACACCCGTTTGCCCAGACGGCCCGTCGCCAGGTTGGCCGCAACGCGCCCCGCCGTGTCCACGCCCATGTCGGCCTGGATCAGCAGGTCTTCCAGGCTTTCCAGCATGGCATCGTCCAGCACCCGCCGCGCGGCGTCGCCGCTGCCCAGAAGCCGGCCGAGCAGGCCGGGCTTTGCGGGGGCTTCGGGTTCCGGGGCACCCGGAGAGGTCTGCTCGACGATGCTGTCCAGACCCTGGGCGATCCTGTCCGAGGATTTGAACATCCGGTCGCGGAGTTTCTTGAAAAAGGACATCGTCACCCGCCTTGTGCCCGCCTGCCGGGCACCTGAGCCTGACCTAATCGCTTCCGCGCCGAAGGGAAAGGGTTTGGCCACCGGTCCCAGGGGGGCGGTGGACGGCAAGGTCACGCGATTGCGACCCAGGCAGGGCTGGATCGGCGGGGGGCAATCTGGCAGTCTGGGCAAAATCCGCAGGACCCCGCCCGATGTACCGCTGCTTTCCGCTTTTTCTGGCCCTTGCCCTGCCCGCCTTTGCCGCCGAGCCGGTCGGCGTGGCCGAGTTCGAGGCCTTTGCCACCGGCAAGACGCTGAGCTATGCCGTGGGCGGCACGGTTTACGGGGCAGAGCAGTACCTGCCGGGACGGCGCGTGGTCTGGGCCTTCAGGGGCCAGCAGTGCCGCAAAGGGTTCTGGTATGAAGAGGCAGGACAGGTCTGCTTTGTCTATGAGGATGCGCCAGACGCGCAATGCTGGACCTTCAGCCGCGATGGCGACGGGATGCAGGCCCGGTTCAGCGGCGATCCCGAAGGGGCAGAGCCGGCGCAGGTGCAGGAAAGCACCCCCCTGACCTGCGCGGGGCCTGATCTGGGGGTGTAGGGGCGCGTCAGAACAGCGATCCCTGCCCCTGCGGCCCCTTGCCTGCACCCTTGCGGGGCTTGCCGCCAATGGTCAGGCGGCCATCCTGAAACTCGATCTCCAGCAGGGTCGCAGCCTCGGCCCCGGCTTTGGTTGTCACCACTGCCCCGTCGCCGCGCACGATGGCAAAGCCGCGTTTCAGCGTTTCGGCATGGCCCAGCGAGGCGCGGGTACGCTCCAGCGCCTCCAGCCGGTCGGCAAGCTGGCGAAAGCGCTGGCGGGTGGCGGTGTCCATCCGCGCGGCTTTGGCGGCAAGGTCGGTGCGGTCCTGCCGGGTCTTGCGGGTGGCATCGGCCAGAAGGCGGGTGAAGCCGGCCGACAGCAGCCGCGATTCCTGATCCAGCCGGTCGCGGCGGCGGCGCAGCATCTCGTCCAGCAGGCGCGGCCGGATCAGGGCGGCCAGCGGATCAAAGGCCGCGCGCTTGCGGGCATTGGCGGCCCGCAGCGCCCCCCCGAGCCGCCCCGACCACAGATCAAAGCGCTGTTGCGCCGGGCCGGTCAGCGCCTCGACCCGTGGCAGGGCGCGGGCCAGGTCGCGCAGGCGCTGGCCACGCAGGCTGACGCCCTGGGCCACGGCGCGCGACAGGCGCGCGCCCTGTCCGTTCAGCGTGGCCAGCAGGTCCAGCCGTACCGGCACGGCCATTTCGGCCGCCGCCGTCGGCGTGGGCGCGCGGCGGTCGGCGGCAAAGTCGATCAGGGTCGTATCCGTCTCGTGGCCCACGGCGGAAATCAGCGGAATGGCACTGTCTGCCGCTGCGCGCACCACGGACTCTTCATTGAAGCCCCACAGGTCTTCCAGGCTGCCGCCACCGCGCGCCACGATGATCAGATCGGGCCGCGGGACCGGCCCGCCCGGCGCGATGGCGTTGAAGCCCCGGATCGCCGCAGCCACTTCCGGCGCGCAATTGGCCCCCTGCACGGCCACCGGCCAGATCAGCACATGGCGCGCAAACCGGTCGCGCAGGCGGTGCAGGATATCGCGGATCACCGCCCCCGAGGGCGAGGTGACAACGCCGATGACCTGCGGCAAATAGGGGATTGCCTGCTTGCGGCCCGCATCGAACAGCCCTTCGGCGGCCAGCGCCATGCGCCGCTTTTCCAGCAGCGCCATCAGCGCCCCGGCCCCGGCCAGCACCAGATCCTCGACGATCAGCTGATATTTCGACTGGCCCGGAAAAGTGGTCAGCCGCCCGGTGGCGATCACCTCCATCCCCTCTTCCGGCCTGACCTGCATCCTGGCGACCTGGCCCTTCCACGAAATCGCGGCCAGCACCGCGCGGTCATCCTTGAGATCAAAGTAGGAATGCCCCGAGGCGGGGCGCGAGACCCGGCCAATCTCGCCGCGCACCCGGACCAGACCGAATTCGCCCTCGATCACCCGCTTCACCGCCCCGGACAGTTCCGAAACGGTGAATTCCGGGGCATTGCCGGCGGGCGCGGGGTCTTCGAACAGGTCGGTCATGCAAGTTGCCTTGTGAACGGGGTGCCCAGACCCTAGAACGCAGGCCGGCAAAGGCCAAGCGGGCACAGACATGAACATCCTTATCCTTGGCGCGGGCGGGCGCGAACACAGCCTGGCCTGGGCGATCAAGCAGAACCCCAAGACCGACCGCCTGATCGTGGCCCCCGGCAATGCGGGCATTGCCCGGCTGGAGGAATGCGCCGATCTGGACGTTCTGGACGGGGCGGCGGTGGTGGCCTTTTGCGAAGAGAATGCCATTGATTTCGTGGTGATCGGGCCAGAGGCCCCGCTGGCGGCCGGTGTGGCGGATGCGACCCGCGCGGCGGGGCTCTTGACCTTCGGCCCCTCGGCCGCCGCCGCGCGGCTGGAAACCTCCAAGGCGTTCACCAAGGACATCTGCGATGCCTGCGGTGCCCCCACCGCCGCCTGGGCACGCTTCACCGAAGCGGCCCCGGCGCGGGACTATGTCACCGCCAGGGGCGCGCCGATCGTGGTCAAGGCTGACGGGCTGGCGGCGGGCAAGGGCGTGGTGGTGGCGATGACGCTGGCCGAGGCGCTGGCAGCGATTGACGACATGTTCGCGGGCAGCTTCGGACAGGCCGGGGCAGAGGTGGTGATCGAAGAGTTCATGGGCGGCGAGGAAGCCAGCTTCTTCATCCTGACCGATGGCACCACCTGCCTGCCCGTCGGCACCGCGCAGGACCACAAGCGCGCCTTCGACGGCGACAGTGGCCCGAACACCGGCGGCATGGGGGCCTATTCCCCGGCCCCGGTGCTGACCGAAGCGATCGCAGACGAGGTGATGGCCCGGATCGTGCGCCCCACGGTTGCCGAAATGGCACGGCGCGGCACGCCCTATCAGGGGGTGCTTTATGCCGGGCTGATGATCGCGGACGGCAGGGCGCGGCTGGTGGAATACAACGCCCGCTTCGGCGACCCGGAATGCCAGGTGCTGATGATGCGCCTTGGCGCGCAGGCGCTGGACCTGCTTCTGGCCTGCGCCGAAGGGCGGCTGGCCGATGCCCGCGTCGCCTGGGCACCGGACCATGCGCTGACCGTGGTGCTGGCCGCGCGCGGCTATCCCGGCGCCTGTGCCAAGGGCAGCCGGATCCGGGGGCTGGACGCGCTGCCGGAAGACAGCCGCCACATGGTGTTTCACGCAGGCACCGCCGGGCGCGACGGCCAGATCATCGCCACGGGCGGGCGCGTGCTGAACGTCACCGCCCGGGGCGCGACCCTGGCCGAAGCGCGGGCCACGGCCTATGCCCTGGTGGACCGCATCGACTGGCCCGGCGGCTTCTGCCGCCGCGACATCGGCTGGCGCGCGCTGTAACAGGCGACAGGGCCGGACCATCGGGGTCATGCAGCGTGCCGCCGCGCTGTTTTCCCGCCCTGTCCGCAGACCCGGGACACCCGCCGGGGGACCCGCATCCGGAAATCTTGTGGCGCAGTGGCGATGGAACCGGGGTCAACGGTGCCCGCTTGGGGAGGGGACGGGATCATCCCGATCCCGGCGATCCTGCGGGTTGGTCCGGATGCCGGTCGCGGGTAGCAGCGGCACTGGATCGGGGCCGATGGCGGTTCTGCCCATGCTTTAGCCCGAAGCGGGTCTCAGCCCTTCTCCAGCTCAAACGCGTCATGCAGCGCCTGCACCGCAAGTTCCATGTACTTGCGGTCGATCAGCACGGAAATCTTGATCTCTGACGTGGCGATGACCTTGATGTTCACATTCTCGGCCGCCAGCGCCTTGAACATGGTGGCGGCAACGCCTGCATGGCTGCGCATGCCGATGCCCACGACCGAGACTTTGGCCACTTCGGTATCCTGCACCAGATCGGCATAGGCGATCAGCCCTGCCGCGCGGGCATCCTCCATCGCCTTGCGGGCGCGCGCCACCTGATTGGTCGGGCAGGAAAAGGTCATGTCGGTGACCGCGCCTCCATTCCCGATTTCGGAAATGTTCTGCACGATCATGTCGACATTCACCCCGGCCTCGGACAGCGGGCCGAAGATGGCGGCGGCGATGCCGGGGCGGTCCTGCACCTTGACCAGGGTCATCTTCGCCTCGTCCCGCGAATAGGCGACACCAGAGACAACTTTTGATTCCATGATTTCATCCTCGTCGCAGACCAGGGTTCCCGAATCCTCGTCCGTATCCTCGAACGAAGACAGCACGCGCAGGCGCACCTTGTAGCGCATCGCCAGTTCGACCGACCGCGTTTGCAGCACCTTGGCCCCCAGCGAGGCCAGTTCCAGCATCTCTTCAAACGCGATCCTGTCCAGCTTGCGGGCCTTGGTGGTGATGCGCGGGTCGGTGGTGTAGATGCCATCGACATCCGTGTAGATGTCGCAGCGTTCCGCATCGAAGGCGGCGGCAAAGGCAACGGCGGTGGTATCGGACCCGCCGCGCCCCAGCGTGGTGATGCGGTGTTCGGCACTGACGCCCTGAAAGCCCGCCACCACCGCCACGCGGAAGCCTTCGGCAAACTTCGCGTCGATATTGGCGCGCGGAATCTCCGTGAACCGGGCCGAGGAATGGGCCGAGGTGGTGTTGATCGGCACCTGCCAGCCCTGCCATGACCGGGCCGGCACATCCATTTCCTGCAAGGTCAGCGCCATCAGCCCCGCCGTGACGTTTTCGCCCGACGAGACCACGGCATCATATTCGCGCGCGTCAAACAGCGGCGAGGTTTGCTCGACCCAGCCCACCAGCTCGTTGGTCTTGCCGGACATGGCCGAGACGATGACGATCACGTCATAGCCGCGCGCCACCTCGCGCCTGACCTTTTCGGCGGCATTCCTGATCCGGGCCAGGTCCGCCACCGAAGTGCCGCCGAATTTCATGACCAGAAGCGGCACTGCCCGTCTCCTTCACCGCCCGCGGAAAACCGCCCGCTTCTTAAGCGGGGCGGGCAAGCGGCGCAAGCGGAATGGGCAGGGGTGACGGGGCCGCCGCCTTGGCCCGAAAGAACAAACCGGCCAAAGTGCCGGGCGACATAAGCCTGCGCCGCCAGCCTGCGCAGTCCGGCTCACCGGCAATCCGGGGGCTGTGGCACCGGCGCGCCCGGCCCGGCCCGCCTTGGGCACCGTGCAGGTTGCCATGATCGCCCATCTGCCTGCCGCGCAGCGGCACGGCCAGGATCGGGCCATCCGGCATGACCCCGCTCTGTCGCGTCACACCATCATGTCCTTTGTCGCCGTAAGTCTCAGTGCGGGGTAGTCGCGCTGGATGCGGTCGATGTCCCATTGCAGGCGGGTCAGGAACACCACGTCGCCGTCATGGTCGGTGGCGATGTGGCCCTTGTTCACGTTGACAAGCCGCTCCACCTCGGCGCTGGGGCCGCTGACCCAGCGGGCGGAGGTGAAGTTGGACCCTGCAAAGCGCACCGGCAACTGGTATTCCTGTTCGATCCGGCTGGCCAGCACGTCGAATTGCAGCGCGCCCACGACGCCCACGATAAAGCCGGACCCGATCATCGGCCTGAACACCTTGGCCGCCCCTTCCTCGGCGAATTGCATCAGCGCCTTTTCCAGGTGCTTGGCCTTCATCGGGTCGCCCGCGCGCACGCCCTGCAGCAGTTCGGGGGCAAAGCTGGGGATGCCGGTAAAGCGCAGCACCTCGCCCTCGGTCAGGGCATCGCCGATGCGCAGCTGTCCGTGGTTGGGAATGCCCATGATGTCGCCTGCCCAGGCCTCGTCTGCCAGCTCGCGGTCGGCGGCCAGGAACAGGACCGGGTTGGTCACCGCCATCGTCTTGCCGCTGCGCGGATGATAAAGCTTCATGCCGCGCAGGAAATGACCCGAGGCAAGGCGCACGAAGGCCACGCGGTCGCGGTGTTTGGGGTCCATGTTCGCCTGCACCTTGAAGACAAATCCGCTGACGGGGGTTTCTTCCGGGGCGATCTGGCGGGTTTGCGATGTCTGGATCTGCGGCGGCGGGCCATATTCGCCGATACCATCCATCAGCTCCTTCACGCCAAAGGAATTGATCGCCGAGCCGAACCAGATCGGCGTCATCGAGCCGTTGAGAAACGACTCGCGGTCAAAGGCGGGCAGCAGAGCGCGGGCCATTTCCAGGTCGTCGCGCAGCTTTGCCAGCAATTCGGGGGCGACGTGTTCGGCCAGTTTCGGGTCATCCAGCCCGTCAATCTTGATCGATTCCGCAACCCGGTTGCGGTCGGCGCGGTCCATCAGCTCCAGCCGGTCATGCAGGATGTCATAGCAGCCGATGAAATCGCGGCCCACCCCGATGGGCCAGCTTGCGGGGGATACGTCGATGGCCAGGTTTTCCTGAATCTCATCGATGATCTCGAAGGTGTCGCGGCTTTCGCGATCCATCTTGTTGCAGAAGGTCAGGATCGGCAGGTCGCGCAGGCGGCAGACCTCGAACAGCTTGCGCGTCTGGCTTTCAACGCCCTTGGCCCCGTCGATCACCATGATTGCGGCGTCCACGGCGGTCAGCGTGCGATAGGTGTCTTCGGAGAAATCGCTGTGGCCGGGGGTGTCGACCAGGTTGAAGCGGCAGGGGCCGAAGTCAAAAGACATGGCCGAGGCGGAAACCGAGATGCCGCGTTCCTGTTCCAGCTTCATGTAATCCGACCGGGTGCGGCGGGCCTCGCCCTTGGCGCGGACCTGTCCGGCCATCTGGATGGCCCCGCCGAACAGCAGGAATTTCTCGGTCAGCGTGGTTTTGCCGGCATCGGGGTGCGAGATGATCGCAAAGGTCCGGCGGCGGGCAATTTCGGGCGGAAGGGGGGCGCGGTTCGACATGGGCACCGGTATAAGGCCGCCGACCGGCCCCCGCAACAGCCGAACTGCCTTGCATCTGTCAGGCTGCGGGCGCGGCAAGAGAGCATTTGGCAGGGTGCTGAAACCGCAATCCGCCGCCTGCCGGGCGGGACAATCTTCCCGGTCCGGGGAAAGGGGGGTGCCGTTCCGGGCGGGGAAACGGAGCGCGCTTCCCAGCCCGCGCGCGACGGTGCCCTGTTGACCGGCAGGTTCAGGCACCACGATAGGCCAGCGCCCGACCCGGCGGGCGGGAAGCGCCCGCCGGGGGCGGGTCGGGCGCTGGCCGGGGGCTTTGGCCCCCGACCGGTTCTGATCCCAGCGCAGCGCTGTGGCAGGGGCGATGGCCCCTGCCATTGAAGCGGTGAAAGTGCCTTCGCCTCTCCGGGCGGGACCAGGAAACGCAGCGCGTTTCCCCCGCCCGCGCGGGACGGTGCCCTGGAGACCGGTCGGTCCAGACACCACGAAAGGCCAGCGCCCGACCCGGCGGGTGCGAAGCGCCCGCCACGGGCGGGTCGGGCGCTGGCCGGGGGCTTTGGCCCCCGGCCGGTCCTGATCCCAGCGCAGCGCCGTGGCAGGGGCGATGGCCCCTGCCTGAGAGACCGGGCATCCCGGAGAACGCCCCTCCGGGCGGGAACCGGAAACGCGACCCGCGTTTCCCCCGCCCGCGCGGAACGGTCCCCTGTAGATCGGCAGGTCCGGGACCAGCAGAGGCCAGCGCCCGACCCGGCGGGGGCGAAGCGCCCGCCAGGGGCGGGTCGGGCGCTGGCCGGGGGCTGTGGCCCCCGGCTGGTCAAGGGGCAGCGCAGCGCCGTGGCAGGGGCGATGGCCCCTGCCAGAGAGACCGGGCATCCCGGAGAACGCCCCTCCGGGCGGGAAAAGGAAACGCGAGCCGCGTTTCCCCCGCCCGCCCGGAGTGGTGCCACAGGGGCCGTCGCCCCCCGCGCCAGCAAAGGCCAGCCCCCGCCATGGGCGGGACGGGCATGCGGCAGGCGCAGGGCAGGTCCGGGGCGATGGCCCCGGCCCGACCGCGCGGGGGGGGGCGCGCGCGGAGCGGTTTCCGGCTTTCCGTTCTGGCAGGCCACGCGACCGGTACTTTTCAGCGACCTTGCAAAGAACATGCGGAAGGATCCGGTGTCATTGAATGAAATCTCCGCCAAACCTGTCACAGGCGGTCGCGGGATGCGCTCTCGCGACAGTCCCGGCCACCTTTGCGTGCCCGGTGCCGTGCCGGTCGGGGCGATGGATAGGGGCAGCCGGCGCAAGATGCACGGGCTGACGGCCGGGGGGCCGTTCCACCTCGGCGACGACAGACTTGCTGCGACCTTGGGGAGGGACACCACGGCAAGGCGACCGGCAGGTGCCCCTGGGGCCGCGATGCCAGGACCTGCCCTGTGCGGGACGGCAAGGTCGCGCGGGAAAAGTTCTTCTCTTCGGCCTGCAATGCACGCAGGGCGCTGGCGTCTTTCCTGGGCAGCGATTAACCTGATCCCGCACGACAGAGAGTCAGGCCATGGATCTGGGGATCAGGGGAAAACGGGCGCTGGTCTGTGCGTCTTCCAAGGGGCTGGGGCGCGGCTGTGCTGCGGCTTTGGCAGAGGCTGGCGTTGATCTGGTGATGAACGCCCGCGGGGCTGGGGCGCTGGAGGCTGCGGCGGCGGAGATTCGCACGGCGCATCAGGTGGGTGTGGTCACCGTCGCCGGCGACATTACCACCGGGGCGGGCCGTGCGGCGGTGCTGGCCCATGGCCCTTTCGACATTCTGGTGACCAACGCGGGCGGCCCGCCGCCTGGCCTTTGGCCAGACTGGTCGCGCGAGGATTTCCTCAGGGCGATTGATGCCAACATGCTGACGCCCATCGCGCTGATGCAGGCGGTCCTGCCGGGGATGATGGCAAAGGGCTGGGGCAGGGTGGTCAACATCACCAGCGTGTCGGTCAAGGCGCCGGTGGCGGTGCTGGGCCTGTCGAACACGGCGCGGGCCGGGCTGACCGGCTTTGTCGCGGGCACGGCGCGGCAGGTGGCAAGCACGGGCGTTACGATCAACAATCTTTTGCCCGGTAGCCATGCCACCGACCGTGCCATCGCGCTGGACGGGGCCGTCGTCAGGGCGCGCGGCATCACCATGCAAGAGGCGATTGCCGAACGCAGCGCCACCATTCCCGCCGGGCGCTATGGCACCGCAGCCGAGTTTGGCGCGACTTGCGCCTTTCTGTGTTCACGGCACGCCGGGTTTATCGTCGGGCAGAACATCCTTCTGGATGGCGGGGCGACGAATGCCACCCTTTGATCCCGCCGGGCACGAAACGCCGGACTGGCAATGCGTGATGATCCTGTGGGGCGACAAGTACGGTGTCGAAACTGTCAACCGCCTTGTCTCTGCCGTGGCCGCCCATGCCCGCAGGCAGCCCAGGTTCGTGCTGTTGACCGACCGCACCCGTCCGGGTCTTGACGCCCGCATAACCGCGCGTCCGATCCCGGATGTGTGGCTTCAGCCCGGGATGCTGGGCGGCGGCTGTCAGGCCAAGCTGTGCCTGTTTGCCCCCGGGGTCGTGCCGGATGATCTGCCGGCGGTCTATCTGGATCTGGATACCGTTATCCTGGGCGATGTCGGCACGGCGACAGGCTTTCTCAAGCCGGGCGGGTTGATGATGCTGCAAAGTGCCGTCCTGCCCTTTGGGCCGCTGGGGCGGCTGGCCTTCCGACTGAGCGGGGGCAAGCGCTATGCGCGGGGCAATTCCTCGGTCGTGATCTATCACCCGGCGGATTGCGGCTATATCGCCGCGCGGTTTCTGGACCTGAAGCGGCAGTATCCGACGCTTGGCTTTCCGCCAATGTGCGCTGATGAACGGTTCATCAGCTGGGCGGCGCAGGCGGTGGTGGCGGCGGTGCCAACGTCTTTTGCGGTGAAGCTGCCCACCGAGTATATGTCGCGGATCGCCGTACTGGGCTATGTCTGGGCGGCCCTGCCCTGGGTCCGGGCGCGGCGGCGCAGGCTGGTTGCCGTTACCTTGTGCGGAATGACGGTCAAGCCCGAGGCCCTGCTGGCCTTGCCTGAAAATGGCCGCCTTACCGACCGGCACGGCCGCACGTTGATCTGGTCTGACGCCGTGCTGGGCCATGTCAGGCGGGCCATCCTTGCCTTCTGTGCGCCCCCCCGGCCAGACCGCAGGCCGCCGGACCGCTGGCAGTCGGACAACTGACCGCCGGGCAAGGCCCTGCTCCGGGCGGGCGGCTTGTGGCGCATCTGCGGCGCTGGTATGGAATACCTGACCAATTCAGTTGAGTTTGCATGCCCCCCGCCCCGCCCCTTCGCCTGGATGTTTCGCATCTTGGCCGCAGTTTCGGCGGGCGGCCGGTGGTGGATGACGTGTCTCTGGCGGTGGCACCGGGGCAGGTGACCTGCCTTCTGGGCCCTTCGGGCTGCGGGAAATCGACGACGCTGCGGATCATTGCCGGGGTTGATCGCGCCGACCGGGGCGAGGTGCGGATTGATGGCCGAACGGTCGAAGGGCAGGGGGTCCATGTCCCGCCCGAGGCGCGGTCTGTGGGGCTGATGTTCCAGGATTTTGCCCTTTTTCCGCACCTGACGGTGGCCGGGAATGTCGGCTTCGGGCTGCGCACCGACAGGGCGGAGAAGTCCCGCCGGGTTGGTGAACTATTGGAAAAGGTCGAGCTTTCCGGTTTTGGACCAAAGCATCCGCACCAGCTTTCCGGCGGAGAGCAGCAGCGCGTCGCCCTTGCCCGCGCCCTTGCCCCGCGCCCGCGCGTCATGCTGATGGACGAGCCTTTTTCCGGGCTGGACAACCGGCTGCGCGACGGCATCCGCGACACCACGCTGGATGTGCTGAAGGAAGAGGGGACGGCGGTGCTGCTGGTAACGCATGAGCCGGACGAAGCCATGCGCATGGCCGACGAGATTGCGCTGATGCGCGGCGGGCGCATTGTGCAACGCGGCGCGCCCTACAATGTCTACAATGCGCCGGTGGACAAGGCGGCAGCAGCATTTTTCAGCGATATCAACGTGATCCGGGCGGTGTCGCGGGGGGCGCTGACGGAAACGCCCTTTGGGGCCTTCCTGACACCCGGCCATGCCGACGGGGCCGAGGTCGAGATCGTGATCCGCCCGCAGCATCTGAAGATCGACTTCGACAGGGGCGGTCGCGGCCCCAACCCGACGCCGCAGGATGGAACGGCGGCCCGGGGCCGGGTCATCCGGTCGCGGTTCATGGGGCGCGAAAGCCTGGTCGATTTCCGGATGGAGTTTGACGGGCTGAAGCTGACCGCATCGGTGCCCGGCGTGTTCCTGCCGCGCCCTGACACGGACCTCTGGCTGATGATCCGGCGCGACCGCTGCTTTGTCTTTCCGGCATCCCGCGCCCCTCAGGGGTCTTCGGCCAGCCGCGCGATGTAATCCTCGACCGTGGCGCCCGGCTCCGGGCGGAAGGGGCCGCACAGTTCAAGCGCTTCGATAAGATCAACGCGGAACACCCTGAAATCAGACCGCTTTTCGCACCAGGTGGTCAGGGTCCAGGCCCGGCCCCAGAATTCCAGTTGCAGCGGTCTGACCACCCGTTCGCCCGTGCTGCCGGACAGCGAGGTGTAGCGCAGCCACAGCCGTTCATGCCCGCGGATCGCGCGGCGGATCAGCGACAGGCGCGGCGCGGCTTTGGCGGCTTCGGCGCTGGCAAAGACAAAGGTGTCGCTGCCCGAATCGCGGGCTGCATCGGGTGTGACCGCCGCGATCTTTGCCCGCAGGCTGATCGCCGCCCGCGCCAGCGACGGATCGGCGGCCGAGGCGACCAGCTGCACGCCAAGACGCAGCGCCTCCATCTCATCCCGCGTCAGGGCGACCGGGGGCAGGGTGATCGGCGCCGACAGGATATAGCCGACGCCGCGTTCCCCTTCCACCGGCAGGCCCGAGGCGATCAGCGTGGCCATGTCGCGCCAGATCGTGCGGGTCGACACCTCAAGCGCCGCAGCCATGTCCGAGGCGCGGTGCAGTTTGCCGTCGCGCAGAATCTGGATCAGGTCGAACAGGCGGTCGGTGCGGCGCATGGCAGCAGCCTGCGGTGCGCCGCAGCCGGGGTCAATTGCCCATCTGCCACAGGACCGGCGCGTGGCGCATGACCATGCTCGCAGGATCGATGGCGGCGGCGAAGGGGGCGAATTCGGGCAGTTGCATCACGGCCTGCGCGGCCGCCCCGGCAGACGGCATATCCGCCCATTCGATGTAATCCGTCCAAAGGCCGGTCTCGTCACGGCTCAGGCTGCGGCGCAGAAAGCCCGGCTGGGCGGCAACCGGGGCTGCGGTGGCCTTTGCCGCAGACAGGAATGCCGCCTCTTCGGTGCCCGGCATCAGGCGGAAGGTGACGATTTCGGCAATGGGCTGCCGTTCCGCCGTGCCACCCGCGCGCGCGTCCGGCGGGGCGAACAGCATGGTCAGGGCCAGGGCCGTCAGGGTGACTGCTTTGGTGCGGTGCATTGTGGTGGTCTTTCCTTTGTCGGTTGCAATGGCCCCTGATCGCACAGGGCAACTGACATATAGCTGTCAGCTACGTGCAGGTCCCCGCGCTGTTCCTGTGCCAAAGATGGCCTGTGACGCGCATTCGTGCTTTGAAAGGGCAGGGCAACAGGGCTAGTGTTCCGTCAGAACCGGCAGGGCGCGCTTATGCGCCAATGGAGTATGTGATATGCTTAACAACATCGGCCTTCCCGGCCTGCTTCTGATCGCGGTGGTCGTGCTTGTGCTGTTCGGGCGCGGCAAGGTCAGTTCCCTGATGGGCGAAGTCGGCAAGGGGATTACCGCCTTCAAGAAAGGTGTGAACGACGGCGCGGCAGAAAGCGAGGCCGCGCGCGACGTGACGCCGCCTGCCGAAAAGGACAAAGTCTGACAGGCCCGGCCCAGATGGGGCGAATCAGCGATGTTTGATATCGGCTGGACAGAACTTGTGGTTGTCGGGGTTGTTGCCCTGGTCGTGATCGGGCCCAAGGACCTGCCCGACATGTTCCGCACGATGGGCCGCTTTACCGCAAAGGCGCGGTCGATGGCGCGTGATTTTCAAAGGGCAATGGAAGCAGCCGCCGACGAGGCCGGCGTCAAGGACGTGGCAAAAGACCTCAAGACCATCACTTCGGCCCGCAACACGGGTCTGGATGCGGTCAAGAACGCCGCCAGCAAGTTCGAAAAGTGGGACCCGATGAAACCGGTGCCAAAGGCGGCACCGACCGCCCCTGCTGCGTCTGCCCCGGCACAGCCTGCCCCTGCTGCGGCGGCACCGGCACCCGTGGCGGCACAGGCGAGGCCTGCGGCCCCAATGGGACCGGCAACGCAGGCGCTGGCCGACGCCCAGGCGGCAAAGCGGGCGGCAGGTGCCAAAGCCCTCAAGGCGGGCCCGCAGACGGGTGGCGACGCTTCGGCGGCACCCGCGGCCCGCACGCCGCGCATGCCGAAGGCGGCTATGCCCGCAGCACCGCCTGCGGCCCCGAAGGCGGTCGCCGGGCCGCCTGACGCCGCCACGCCCGCCCGCAAGGCGAAGAAACCGGCTTCCGGAAAGACCACGGCATGAGCACCGACGATATTGATGACAGCTCTGCCCCGCTGATGGAGCATCTGAAGGAACTTCGTGACCGGATCCTGATCTCTCTGGGTGCCTTTGTGGTTGGTATCCTGATTGCGTTTTCGGTGTGGAGCCCGATCTTCAATTTCCTGACTGACCCGATCTGCGCTGCTCTGGAAGGGCGGGGGCAGGAATGCCAGCTGGTGCTGATCAAGCTGCAGGAAGGGTTCTTCGTGGCCTTCCGCATTTCGGTCATGGGCGGCTTTATCCTGGCCTTTCCGGTGATCGCCTGGCAGATGTGGCGGTTTGTGGCCCCGGGTCTTTACAAGTCGGAAAAGGGCGCTTTTCTGCCGTTTCTGCTGTCGTCCCCGCTTATGTTCGCGGTCGGCGCGGCCTTTGCCTTTTATGTCGTGTTGCCGATTGCGTTCAATTTCTTCCTGGGCTTCCAGCAGATGATGGTGACCGATCCCGTTGCGGGGCCGGACCTTGTGACGGCGGAACCCGGAATGGCCGGCATCATGTTCCAGGGGTCGATGGAACAATATCTGTCACTGACGACGAATTTCATTCTGGCCTTCGGCCTGTGCTTCCAGCTGCCGGTGCTTCTGACCCTGATGGGCAAGGCAGGGCTGATTTCGGCGCAGGGCCTGATCGGAATGCGCCGCTACGCCATTGTGCTGATCCTGATTCTTGCGGCAGTCGTCACACCGCCTGACATGATGTCGCAACTGATCCTGTTTCTGGCGATCTATCCGCTGTACGAGGTGTCGATCTTTCTGATCCGCCGCATCGAAAAGCGGCGCGAGGCGGACCTGCGGGCGCAGGGCCTGTGGGTCGACCCTGACGAGGATGAGGCGGAAAAGGGCGGCGCATGAGCCTGCCGTCCCCGACCGATGCCGCGCTGATCCGCATTGCCGAGGCGCTGGAGCGGCTCAGTCCGCCAGCGCCCCCTGCGCCGGATTTCACGCAGGCCGATGCCTTTGTCTGGCATACGGGGCCGGACCGGCTGGTTGCGGTGCCCCAGGTGTCGCGGGTGGCGCTGGCGCTGCTGGTCGGGGTGGACCGGGTGCGCGACATCCTGCTGGCCAACACGCTGCAATTCGCCGATGGCCTTCCGGCGAACAACGCGCTGCTGTGGGGCGCGCGCGGCATGGGAAAATCGAGCCTTGTCAAGGCGGTCCATGCCGAGGTGATCCGCCGGGGCCGCAATCTGAAGATCGTTGAGATCAGCCGCGAGGATCTGCCGTCCGTTGGCCGCCTTCTGACCGTGCTGCGCGGCGCGCCGGACCGCTTTGTTCTGTTCTGTGATGACCTGTCCTTCAGCCATGACGACCAGCACTACAAGGCGCTGAAGGCTGTTCTTGATGGCGGGATCGAAGGGCGGCCGGACAATGTGGTGTTCTATGCCACCTCGAACCGCAGGCATCTGATGCCGCGCGAGATGATTGAAAACGAACGCTCTTCCGCGATCAACCCGTCAGAGGCGGTTGAGGAAAAGGTCTCTCTTTCGGATCGGTTCGGGCTGTGGCTGGGCTTTCATCCCTGTACGCAGGACCAGTATCTGGACATGATCCGGGGCTATTGCGACGCCAGCGGTCTGGTCATCGATGCCGACCGCCTGCGCGCCGAAGCCATTGAATGGCAGGCGACGCGCGGTGCCCGGTCGGGCCGGGTGGCATGGCAGTTCTTCACCGATCTGGCGGGGCGGTCGGGCAAGGTGATCTGACGGATGCAGCCGAAGCGGCCCCTGGCTGCAGGGCCTTTGGAAAAAAGGACCTGGTCCTTGTGACTGCGGGCCGGAGCATTGGTTCCGGGCGCGCCGGGATGTCTTTTGGCATGGGCCGGGGCAGCTTGCAAACCACGGCCCCCATGGCGGGCCAGCACCGTCTTCCCCGGTCCGGGCGGCTGCGGCACTGCCCCCGGCTTGAGTTCCGCGCCCGAGTTGCCTAAACCGGAGTGCAAGCAAAAAGGACTGCGCCCATGCGGATTTACAGCGATCTGGCGGATGCCATCGGCAAGACACCCCTTATCCGCCTGCGCAAGGCAAGTGCCGCGACGGGCTGCGAAATTCTGGGCAAGGCGGAATTCCTGAACCCCGGCCAGTCGGTCAAGGACCGGGCGGCGCTTTACATCATCAAGGATGCGGTCGCGCGCGGAACGCTGCGGCCCGGCGGCACGATTGTCGAAGGGACGGCCGGCAATACCGGCATCGGGCTGGCGCTGGTCGGGGCCTCGATGGGGTTCAGGACCGTCATCGTCATCCCAGAAACGCAAAGCCAGGAAAAGAAAGACATGCTGCGGCTTGCCGGGGCCGAACTGGTGCAGGTTCCGGCAGTGCCCTACCGCAACCCGAACAATTACGTGCGCTATTCGGGCCGTCTTGCCGCCAGACTGGCCCAGACCGAGCCAAACGGCGCGATCTGGGCCAACCAGTTCGACAATCTGGCCAACCGCCGGGCGCATGTGGAAACCACCGCGCCGGAAATCTGGGACCAGACCGACGGGACGGTGAACGGGTTCATCTGCGCGGTGGGATCGGGCGGGACCCTGGCCGGCGTGGCCGAGGCGCTGCAACCCAAGGGGGTGCGGATCGGGCTGGCCGATCCCGAAGGGGCGGCGCTGCACAGCTTTTACACGGCCGGAAAGCTTGAATCGCCCGGCTCCTCCATCACCGAAGGGATCGGTCAGGGCCGGATCACCGCCAATCTGGAAGGGTTCCGCCCCGATTACAGCTATCGCATCCCGGATGCTGAAGCCCTGCCCATCGTGTTTGACCTGTTGCAGGAAGAAGGTCTGTGCATGGGCGGGTCAACCGGCATCAACATCGCCGGGGCGATCCGCATGGCCCGCGACATGGGGCCGGGCAATACCATCGTCACTATCCTGTGCGATTATGGCAGCCGCTATCAGACCAAGCTCTACAATCCGGCCTTCCTGAAGGAAAAGGGGCTGCCCGCGCCGGAATGGCTGGATGCCCCCCCGCGCACGATCCCGGCGGTGTTCGAGGAGTCATGATCAGGCCCGCTGCCGTGATCCGCGCGCTGGCGGTTGTCTGCGCCGTTCTGCTCGGGCCGGGCGGCGGAACGCCCGCGCTCTGGGCCCAGACGGCCACTCCCGCCGCGTCTGAACAGGATCAGGGTCCGCCGGATTATGCCGCCTGGGAACGGACGGCCAGGAAAGCCGAACGCCAGACGCAGGACCGCCAGACACCCGACGATGCGCTGACGACAATGCGCGGCTATCTGGTGGAATGGCGCGCGACGTTTCAGGCCGCGCAGAACGTGAATGCCGCACGGATTGCCACGCTGCGCACCCAGATCGATGCGCTGGGTCCGCCGCCCGCCGACGGCAAGCTGGAGACAGAGGCGATCGCCCTGCGCCGGACCGAGCTGAACGATCAGCTTGCCCAGTTGCAGACGCCGGTCATCGCCGCAGACGAGGCGTTTCGCCGGGCCGACGGGCTGATCAAGGAAATCGACCGGCAGTTGCGCGAACGTCAGGCTGACGAGCTGCTCAAGGTCACACCCATGCCGATCAACCCCGCCAACTGGGGTATCGCGGTCAAGGCGCTGCGCGACATCTCGGCCGAAATCTGGGACGAGGTGCAAACGCGCTGGGACCGGCCCGAGGTGCGCGCCGATTTCAGGGCTTATCTTCCGCTGGTGCTGATCCTGTTCATCATCGGTCTGGGCCTGATCTGGCGCGGCTGGTGGCTGGGGGAAAGATTTGGCAACGCGCTGAACAACCTGACCCCGAAACACTGGCATCCGGTCTGGGGCATCTTCGCCTCTCTCGGGCAGGTGGCCTTGCCGGTTATCGGATTTGTCCTGATCGGGGTTCCGATCCAGTTCACCGGCGTCCTGGGGCCGATTGGCAGTCACCTGGCGGTCAGCCTGGCCGGGCTGGGCGTTGTGATCTTCGGCTGGGCCTGGCTGGGGCAGCGCATCTTTCCCAAAGCTGAAACCGAAGGAATGCTGCTGAACCTTTCCCCCGAAAAGCGCGCCGAGGGGCGGTTCTATTCCCTGGTGCTTGGCGCGCTGACAGGGTTTCAGACCCTGTTCACGGTGATGTCGGTGGACAAGGGAATTCCCGTCGAAGCCCGTGCCATCCTGAGTTTTCCGTCGCTGGTCCTGTTCTCGATCATCCTTTTGCGGATCGGGCGGCTGTTGCGCGACCATGTCCGTTCCAGGGGGGCGGCGGATGCGCTGCCATCCTTCCGCGACCGGCTGATCGGGCTGTTCGGCCAGGCCGCCGTCCTCATCGCCGTCACCGGCCCGATCCTTGCGGCGCTGGGCTATGGCGCGGCGGCCAGTGCGCTGGTCTATCCGGCCGTGTTTTCGCTGGGCCTTCTGGGCATGCTCTTTGTGCTTCTTGACGTGGTGGAGGGAGTTTACGCGCTGATCGTGCGGCGGGGCGACAGGCCGGGTGACGCGCTGGTTCCCACGCTGATCGGCTTTGTGCTGTGCCTTGCGTCCCTGCCGCTGTTCGCGCTGATCTGGGGGGCGCGGGTTTCGGACCTCAGCGAATTGTGGACAACGTTTCTTGCAGGATTTTCCATCGGCGAGACGCAGATTTCCCCGCGCGGTTTCCTGACCTTTGCCGTGATCTTTGCCATCGGCTACATGATGACGCGCCTTTTGCAGGGGGCGCTGGGGTCTTCGGTGCTGCCAAAGACCAGGATGGATCAGGGCGGGCGCAATGCGGTCGTGGCAGGCGTTGGCTACATCGGTATCTTCCTGTCGGCGCTGTCGGCGATCAATGCGGCGGGCATCAACCTTGCCGGGCTTGCCATCGTTGCCGGGGCGCTGTCGGTGGGTATCGGGTTTGGCCTGCAGAACATCGTGTCGAACTTCGTCTCGGGCATCATTCTGCTGATTGAACGCCCGGTGTCGGAAGGCGACTGGATCGAGGTGGGCGGCGTTCAGGGCGTGGTCAAGACGATCTCGGTCCGCTCGACCCGCATCCAGACCTTTGACCGGACCGATGTCATCGTTCCGAACACCGATCTGATTGCGGGCCGGGTCACGAACTGGACGCGCTACAATCTGACCGGGCGGCTGATCGTGCCGGTCGCGGTGGCCTACGGGGCCGATACCCGCAAGGTCGAGCGTGTGCTGATGGAGATTGCAGAAGCCGAACCGCTGGCGGTGCTCAATCCGCCGCCGACTGTTCTGTTGATGGGCTTCACGCCCGATGCGCAGCTGTTCGAGATCCGCCTTATCCTGCGCGACGTGAACTTTCAGCTGTCGGTGCGGTCGGACATCAATCACCGCATCCTGCAGCGCTTTGGCGAAGAGGGGATCGGGCTGTCGCTCGGCATGGCGGCGCAGGCCCAGCTGAAACCCGCCGGCAACGGCGCTGACGAGGGCTGATGCAGGAAACCCCAAAGGATCGACGTCATGACTGATCTGCTGTTTCGCGCCGACCCCTATCTGGCCGAGGCCAGTGCCCGCATTACCGGCTTCACGGCCGAAGGGGGCATTCTGCTGGACCGGACCGTGTTTTATGCGACGGGCGGCGGTCAGCCCGGCGATTCGGGGCGGCTGGACTGGGCCGGCGGATCGGTGGTGATCGCCACGGCCGTAAAGGCCGGGGACGGGGCGATTGCCGTCGTTCCGGCAGAACCGGTGGCGCTGCCGCCGTTGGGCACACAGGTGCATCAGGTGCTGGACTGGGACCGCCGGCATCGGTTGATGCGGATGCACACCGCCCTTCACCTTTTGTCGGTTGTCATTCCGCTGCCCGTGACGGGCGGGCAGATCGGGGCCGAACGGGGACGGCTTGATTTCGACATGCCCGAGCCGCCCGGGGATATCGGGGCGCTGAACATGGCGCTGAACGCCCTGATCGACGCCGACCTTCCGGTGACCGAAAGCTGGATCACGGATGCCGAGCTGGCGGCAAATCCGGGGCTGGTCAAGACGATGTCGGTGGCCCCGCCTGCGGGACAGGGCCGGGTGCGGCTGGTCAGGATCGGCGACATCGACCTGCAACCCTGCGGCGGCACCCATGTGGCCCGCACTGGCGAGATCGGCCGTGTCAGCATCGGCAAGATCGAAAAGAAGGGCCGCCAGAACCGCCGGGTCAGCCTGACGCTGGAAAACTGACGCGCCGCGCGCCGGGGGCAATCAGGGCCTGTCCGGTTTGGGGCTGTCGGCCAGCAGAAGGTCGCGCCCGGCCCTGATCGGTTCTGTTGCACAACTCCACGTCTGAGCGGACTTCCCCTTTCCCCGGACGGGCTCATCCTGCGGCTTCAGTGACAGGAATGCCGGGCGCGGTGAAGCCGCTGCAGGACGGCGACACGGACCTGGAACTCTGCGACCTGACGGTCGAAGTCGCGCGCCATGAGGCGCTGGCCCGGCAGTTTCCCGCAATGCATCTTCGGTTCGACGCGGCTTCGGCGGTGGCAGCCGCTCCATTGTCGCCAGATGGTTCGGCCGAAGCGGCGTGATGCGCGCA